>Ga0207657_10007150_pt1 | contig 11464 bp, 8 predicted proteins | sample KBSC33metaG_FD_184316 | JGI IMG/M metagenome (GOLD analysis project Ga0207657, IMG submission 184316) | Corn rhizosphere microbial communities from Kellogg Biological Station, Michigan, USA - KBS C3-3 metaG (SPAdes) (version 2) | ecosystem: Host-associated > Plants > Roots > Rhizosphere > Soil ...
GGCCGGCGCGGCGACGGTGAGCGTCTATCTCGACGACGTGTCGCTGACCACGCGCAACCTGTACAGCCAGGGCACCGGAGAACCGCGCTTCTTCGACCTGCAGGACATCGAGGTGCTGCGCGGCCCGCAGGGCACGCTGTACGGCGCGAGCTCGATGGGCGGCACGATCCGATACATCGCCAAGCAGCCCGACCTGAAGTACTTCACCGGCTCCACGACCGAGACCGTCTCGGGAACGAAGGGCGGCGGGTTGAACTACGAGATGCAGGGCGTCCTCAACATCCCGCTGGTCAAGGGGCAGTCGGCGCTGCGCGTGGGCGTCCAGCGCGGGCACGAGAGCGGCTACGTCGACCAGGTCGATGCCAGCGGCGCCCGCATCGCCAAGGGCATCAACCACGACGTCTACACCGTGGCCAAGCTCGCCCTGAAGGCCAACATCAACGAGGACTGGAGCGTCACGCCGGCGCTGTTCTACCAGAAGACGGACACCGGCGACATCGACGCCACCTACGGCTCGCTGCCCCGTTTCCAGACCAGCAAGACCGTGCGCGAGCCGGGCCACGACATGCTGGCCGTGCCCAGCGTGACGCTGACGGGCGACACGTCCATCGGCACCTTCACCGGTGTCTGGAACGGCTACAACCGCCGCTTCAACCGCATCCAGGACGGCACCTCGATCAACGACCCGAGCTTTGCCGTGCTCACGCCGGGGCAGCAGGGTGCCGACCTCATCGCCGCGCTCGACAGCCTGTCGTCGGCCGTGCAACTGCGCAACAAGATCGACCAGCAGTCAGTCGAACTGCGGATGACGTCCAAGGACTACGACCCCAAGCGCGGCGGCATGGGCCTCACCTGGATCGGCGGGCTGTACCTGCTGGACGCCAACACCTCGGTCTATGACAACGAGCCGATCTTCGGCGTCAACGCGGCGTTCGCGGCCGCGGGCGTGGACCCGGGCGATCCGACGCAACTCGATGGCGGCTTCCCGGGCGACTTCGCCAACGACAGCTCGTACTTCAGCGTGCGGCACTACCACGACCGCCAGGCATCGGTCTTCGGCGAATTCACCTTGCACGTGTCGCCCAAACTCGCGCTGACGGCCGGCCTGCGCCACCTCTATGCGGACCAGATCTTCACGCGCGAGGCGCTGCCGCTGTACTACGACGGCCCCACGCCGCGGACACCCGGCTACGGCAGCGAGCCCCACATCAAGCGAGGCTGGGAGGCCAACACGCCCAGCTTCAAGCTCAACTGGGAGGCGCTCAAGGACATCTCGATCTATGCGAACGTCTCCAAGGGCTTCCGCCTGGGGGGCGCCAACCGCCCCGTGCCGCAGACGCCGATCGTCGAGCAGAACCTGGCGGACCTGGGCCTGCCGACGACCGTGCCGGACGGCTACGCGCCCGACAGCGTATGGAGTTACGAGCTGGGCAGCAAGATGGACCTGATGGACCATCGCATGACGTTCAATGTCGACGCCTTCCTCATCAAGTGGAAGAACATGCAGCAGGACATCGTCCTGAGCGACGCCGGCTTCGACTTCGAGGCCAATGCCGGCAAGGCCACCAGCTACGGCCTCGAGGCGGAGCTCAAGGCGCGCGTCACGACCTCGCTGACGTTGTCGGCGGCGCTGGGCTACACGCACGCGACGTTCGACGCGGACAACCTGGCGTTCGGCCTGGCCGCTGACGGCCAGCCCAACATCCGCAAGGGCGACGTGCTTGCCGGCGTGCCCCGGGCCAGCGCCAACCTCGGAGCCGACTACCACTGGGCGGTGACCGACGCGGTGGGCGCGTTCGTGCGCGGCAACGGACAATGGACGGGCAAGAGCCACGGCACCCCATTCCGCGGCGATGCCGACTACGACCGCGCCGCCTACTTCACGGTCGACGGCAGCGCCGGCGTGAACTGGGACAAGTGGGAGGTCACGGCGTTCGTCAAGAACCTCAACAACAACCACACCGCGATCCAGCACCCGAACGTCCAGAACGTGCACGAGGCGTACTACCTGCGTCCGCGCACGATCGGCGTGACGGCGAACTACGAGTTCTGAGGCCCGGCGGGGCGGGTCATTCTGCGCGGAGTCGCAGAACCCACCCCGCCAACCCCTTGCTTCGACAGGGGTGGGTCCTGCGACTTCGCGCAGGATGACAAGCGTTTCGGTCCACGTACCATCGCGGGGTGCAAACGCTCCGACACCGCTCCCTGGCCGTCCTGCTGGCGTCCGACCCTTGGCAAAAGGCCGCGCTCGCGCGCGAGCTCGACACCTTCGACGGCATCGGCGCCGATGAAGACATCGCCGAGCCGCCCGGCATTCCCGGCCGGCCGGCGCGCCCCGCGCTGGTGCCCCACACCCAGATCAAGCAGCGCTCGATCAAGTCGCCCGATGGCGTGGCCTCGTTGATGCACGCGCTGGCGCACATCGAGTTCAACGCCATCAACCTGGCAGCCGACCTGACCTGGCGCTTTTCGGGCATGCCCGAGCAGTTCTACCTCGACTGGGCCCGGGTCGCGCGCGAGGAGGCCTGCCACTTCGGCCTCCTGAGCGATCGCCTTGTCGAGCTGGGCCACGCCTATGGCGACTTTCCCGCGCACAACGCCTTGTGGGACATGGCCGAGAAGACCCGGCACGACCTGCTCGCGCGCATCGCGCTGGTGCCGCGCACGCTCGAGGCGCGCGGCCTCGATGCCTCGCCGCCCATCCGCAACAAGCTGGTCAGCGTGGGCGATGCGCGCGGCGCCGCCATCCTGGACATCATCCTGCGCGACGAGATCGGCCACGTGGCGGTCGGCAACCACTGGTACGGCGTGCTGTGCGCCCAGCGCGGCCTGGATCCTGTCGCCACCTACGCCGCACTGGCCGAGGAACACGGCGCGCCGCGGCTGCGCGGGCCGTTCAACCTCGAGGCGCGGCGCGCCGCAGGCTTCAGCGAAGAAGAACTGTTGAGACTGGGCTGATCGTCCCCATCTGGCCGAGTCGGGGCGGTCAAGGCGCTTTCGGCCTGCGGCGGACAACGCCATCGCCTCCGTCCGTAAAATCACGCCCTCATTCCCGGAGAAAACAAGCATGGCCCTGTACAGAATCGGCGACGACGTCCCGCGCGTGGCGCCCGACGCCTGGGTGGCGGAGTCCGCCACCGTCGTCGGCCGCGTCGCGCTCGCCGCCGGCGCCAACATCTGGTACGGCGCCGTGCTGCGTGGCGACAACGAGTGGATCACGATCGGCGAGCGCAGCAACGTGCAGGATGGCAGCGTGCTGCACACGGACATGGGCTCGCCGCTGACCATCGGCTCGGACGTCACGATCGGCCACCAGGTGATGCTGCATGGCTGCACGGTGGGCGACAACTCGCTGATCGGCATCCAGTCCATCGTCATGAACGGCGCGCGCATCGGCCGCAACTGCATCGTCGGCGCGGGCTCGCTCGTGACCGAGGGCAAGCAGTTCGCGGACAACTCGCTGATCGTCGGCAGCCCCGCGCGGGCCATCCGCACGCTGACCGACGAGCAGGTCGAGAACCTGCGCACCGGTGCAGCCCACTACGTGACCAATGCGGTGCACCATCGCGACAACGTCGTGCGGATCGACGAGCCGGCCACGCGGGTCGACGGCGGCCGCGGCGCGAGGAGTGCCTGAGCCATGAGCGAGCTGCAGAAATTCATCTTCGACGGCATGCCCGTGCGCGGCATGATCGTGCGCCTGACCGACAGCTGGCAGGAGGTGCTGCGGCGCCGTTCCGCCAGCGGCGACTGGCCGCCCGCCGTGCGCGACATGCTCGGCCAGATGGCCGCTGCCGCCACGCTGATGCAGGCCAACCTCAAGTTCAACGGCGCGCTCATCCTTCAAGTGCATGGCGACGGGCCCGTGAAGCTGGCCGTGGCCGAATCGATGTCGGACCTGCGTTTTCGCGTGACGGCGAAGGTGCAGGGCGAGATCGCGCCCGATGCGCGCTTCGACGACCTGGTCAACCGGCACGGCCAGGGGCGCTGCGCCATCACGCTCGATCCGAGCGATCGCCAGCCCGGCCAGCAACCCTACCAGGGGGTCGTGCCGCTCGAGGCCCCGGATGGCGGGCCGGTCGGCGACGTCGCGACGATGCTGGAACACTACATGCGCCAATCCGAGCAGCTCGAGACGCGCATCGTGCTGGCCGCCAACGCCGAGGCCGCCTGCGGCCTGCTGATCCAGCGCCTGCCCATCGAAGGCGCGGGCAACCTGGCCGGTGCCCAGCAGGCCGAGCTCGACGAGGAGGCCTACACGCGCATCGCGCACTTTGCCTCCACGCTGACCGCCACCGAGCTGCTGACGCTGGACACGCCCACGATCCTGCATCGCCTGTTCTGGGAAGAACCGTTGCGGGTGTTCGAGCCGCAGAAGCCGGTGTTCGCCTGCAGCTGCTCGGTCGATCGCGTGCGCACCATGCTCAAGAACCTGGGCCGTGAAGAAGCCGAATCCATCCTGGCCGAGCGCAAGGACATCGAGATCGGCTGCGACTTCTGCGGCACGCAGTACCGCTTCGACGCGGTCGACGTCGGCGCGATGTTCGCCGCGGTCGACGCCCACGCGCCGGCCAGCCAGAAGGTGCACTGAGCGGCCTCCGGGCCGCCGGAACACGCCTGGGCCGCCCGGCCCGGGAGGGCGGGCGCCGGCCGTGCCGCTGATCCGTCGAATCCGGCCGTTCATGCCTTCGGCCGCGGGCGGGCCCGGCCGTGCGGATAGTCTTACATTGCCGCCGATCCCCGTTCAGGGCAACGGCGTACAACCTCGCATCCAACCTGCGCCACACCGATGAACCACACGAGCAAATCACCAGCGATTCCAGCGCGGCACCGCGCCGCCGGTTTCACGTTGGTCGAGCTGATGATTACCGTCGCGATCATCGGCATCCTGGCGGCGGTCGCGTTGCCGTCCTACAAGAACTACGTCCGTCGCGGGCAGCAGCCGGAGGCGTTCAATGCGCTTTCCGATTTCCGCACGAAGATGGAGCAGTACTACCAGGACAACCGCAACTATGGCAACTCCGCGACCTCCTGCGCCACGTCGGCCAGCTGGAACTTTACTCCGTCCGGCGCCAAGTACTTTTCCTATGTGTGCGCCGCCGACACGGCGTCTGGCGACACCACGCAGCAGAGCTACACCATTACGGCGACGGGCATCGCCGGCATCGTCAACGGCGACAAGTACACGATCGACCAGAACGGCAACCGCACGACGACGGTCTTCAAGGGCGTGACCCTGAGCACGCCGGCCGCCTGCTGGCTCACCAACAGCACCTCCTGCTGACGCGATGATGCTTGCCATGCGACAACGCGGTTTCAGTCTCGTCGAATTGATGGTCGCCGTGGCCATCCTCGCATTGCTCATCGTCGCTGCGATGCCCAGCCTCGGCACGTGGCTGGAAAACACCCGCATCCGCAACGAAGGCGACTCCCTCGTCAACGGCCTGCAGACGGCGCGGGCGGAAGCGGTGCGGCGAAACCAGAACGTGTCGTTCTGGCTGGTGCATCTGCCCGATCCTGCGAAGCTGGACAACACCTGCACGCAATCGACGACCGGCACCGATGGTTCCTGGGTGGTGAGCGTCTCCAACCCGGGCAGCCACTGCGGAGACGACCCGCTGTCGACCACGAGCAATACGTCGGGCATCGTCGTCGGGCGGGCCATGGGCAGCGACAGCGCCCACGTGTCCGTCACGGCGCTGCAATCCGGCGGCACCGCCGGTTCTTCCGTCACGTTCAACGGCTTCGGACGCGTCGCCGGCACCGGTTCCATCGCCGAGATCGACCTGGATGGCACCGGTGGTTCGACGTATCGAAAGCTGAACGTGATGGTGTCGACGACGGGCGCGGTGCGCATGTGCGATCCGCTCGTCACGAGCAGCACCGATCCCCGCAAATGCTAGAGCGAGAGACGACGATGCGATCTTTTTCCTCCAGGAGATCCGCACGAGGGCCGGCCCCTCGGCAGCACTTGGGCGGCTTCGTGCTGATCGAAGTGATGATCGCACTGCTGATCTTCATGTTCGGCGTCCTCGGCCTGGTCGGTCTGCAGGCCTCGTTGACGCGGGCGACCAGTGATTCCCAGGTCCGCGCCGATGCCGCCTACCTGGCCAGCGAGATGTTGGGGCGGCTGTGGTCGGACACGGGCCACCTGACCAGCTACAACGGCACCAGTTGCGCGTCGACCGTCCTGTGCAGTGAATGGCAGTCCAAGGTCGCCGCGGACTTGCCCAGCGGCACGGGCAGCGTCGGCGTCGCCGTGGACGCGGCGGGCAATGCCGCCGTGACCGTCACCGTCACCTGGGCCGGGCCGGACAAGCAGAGGCACACCTATGTCACCTCCACGAACATCGTGCCGAACACGTGAAGCTGCCCAGATGCGCACATCGACAACGATTCCATTGAAACCCGTCACGGGACGCCAGCGCGGCTTCAGCCTGATCGAGCTGATGGTCGGCGTGGTGGTCGGCTTGCTCGCCGTCCTGGTCATCACGCAGGTCCTGACGCTGGCCGAAGGCAAGAGGCGCACGATCAGCATGGGCGCCGACGCGCAAGTCAACGGCGCGCTGGCGTTGTTCACGCTGCAACGCGACATCGAGCAGTCCGGCTACGGCGCCGTCGCGCAGCCTTACTCGCTGGGCTGCACCGTGAAATACAAGAGCTCGGGAGGCACGGGTACGTTCACGCTGGCGCCAGTGGTGATCACCGACGGCGGATCGTCCGCCGCGTCGGATTCGATCACCGTGCTGACCGGCAACACGGTCAACTTTTCGGCGCCCATGTTCCTGTCGTCGAACGCGCTGCAAAGCGACGACCACTTCACGGTCACGTCTTCGTTCGGGGCAACGGTTGGCGACATGATGATCGCCGTGCCGATGGCCTCCCCCACGACAGCAGCCTGGACCGCGGACGGCAGCGTCCCGTGCGGGGTGTTCACCGTCACCAGCAGCGGTACGACCGCTCCCACCGCGTTGACCAGCACGAATGTCCCGCACGCCAGCAGCAGTGGTTGGAACCAGAGCATCGTTTTCCCGAGCACGGGCATTCTCAGCGGCAGCTATCTGTTGGACATGGGCGCGTTGGTGAGCCGCACCTATTCCGTCAGTTCGCGCGGCAATCTGCAGAGTACCGACCTCTCGCAGACCGACGCAACCAAGACGACCGCCGATCTATACCCGCAGATCGTGATGTTGAAGGCGCTGTACGGCAAGGACACTGACCACGACGGCAAAGTCGATACATACGACAAGACGGCGCCCGGCAGCAGTGCCGAATGGCTCGCGGTGAAGTCTGTCCGCATCGCGCTGGTGGCGCGCAGCAATCAGTACGAGAAGGATGCCGTGACCACATCCGCACCGCGGTGGGACGTCGGTTCGGTGATCTCCGTGGCGGGCACGTCGGCGTGCAGCGGGAGCAGCAACTGCTTGTCCATGGACGTCAGCACGATCGTGGGCGCCGATTGGCAGCACTATCGTTACAAGGTCTACGACACCATCGTGCCGCTGCGCAACGTGTTGTGGAGCAACTGCAAGACCACAGCCAGCGCGCTGTCCAATTGTTCGTAGCCAAAGACAAGCCCATGACGCTCTCCCATTTCCGTCATCGCGCCGGCCAGCGCCGGCGGGTACTGCGTCGCCGAACTCAGCGCGGCGTGACCTTGCTGTTCGCGCTGATCACGCTGGTTGCGCTGTTGTTTGCCACGCTGGCGCTCATCCGTTCGGTCGATACCGGCACCGTCCTCCTGGGCAACGTCGGCTTCAAGCAGGACGCCACCGTCTCGGCCGACCAGGCCACCAAGGCAGCCGTCACCTGGCTCACGACCTATAGCGGTGTGTTGAATACCGATTCGCTGTCACAAAGCCTCGGACAGGGCTATTACGCCAGCACCAAGGAAGTCGATCCGACGACCGGTGCCGCCCTGAATCCGGTGGACGTCACCGGGCAGCAGATTTCCGGTGCGAGTCGCCAAGTGGTCGATTGGACCGATGACAGTTGTTCCACCTCCACCGGCTACCTGTGCAGCCACGCGGTCGCCGGCCTGACAGGCAGCAACAGTGCGCGCTACATCATCTTTCGCCTGTGCTCGCTGCCTGGCGACTACAGCACCGGATACACCGGTTCGTGTGCCGGACTGACCACCAACAGCAATGGCGGCGCTCCCAAAGGCGACACCTCGTACGGGCAACAGGACATTCAAGGCAGTGCCCTTCAACCGTACTACCGCATCGTGGTTCGCGTGCAAGGCGCACGCAACACCACGAGCTTCACCGAAACCATCGTGCACCTGTGATGGAGTTCCGCGCCATGACCACCTTCTTCAAGTCCCTGGCCATCCGGCCGTTGCCCCTGTTCGTGGCAATCCTGGTCGCGACGCCTGCGGTCTGGGCGGCCACCACCAGCATCTCGGATCAGCCACTCGCGACGCTGCCGAATGTCTCGGCCGCGCCCAACCTGCTGTTCATCCTCGACAGCTCGGGGTCCATGGCATCGGCATACATGCCCGACGACATGAACCGCACCGGCGCCTATGGCTTCTACTCGCCACAGTGCAACGGGGTGGCCTACGACCCGAGTCACACCTACGCGCCTCCGGTTGATTACACGGGTACCGCTTTTACTCCGCCAACCTATCCGACCGCGTATGTCGACGGTTACAAGACCAGCAGCGGTACTGTCGACCTGAGCCAGTCGGGTACCCAGAACTATTACTACACGTATTCGGGCACTCAGCCGAAGATGGGGTGGACCTACCCCCTCAGCGACAAATACCCCGACGGCACGAGCCACGTCAGCGCCACGGTAGACAAAAGCTCCACCTTCTATCAGGAATGCAACACGAGCAAGTCGGCCACCGGTTATGCCGCGCCGGTCGGCGGCACCGCATTCAGCGCCAGCTCCAGCACCAATCCCGGCTATGGCGTGTTCACGCCCGTGTACGTGGCTGACCTGACGTCGACGGAAAAGCAGAATTACGTCAATTGGTATTCGTATTATCGTACGCGCATCTTGATGATGCGCACCGCCATGGGCCGGGGTATCAGCCCGTTGAGTTCCAGCTACAACGTCGGTTTCACCACCATCAGCAATCCCAGTGCGGCGCCCAGCAGCACCTTCCTCGACGTCAAGTCCTTCGATGCGACTGCGGGGGCGACGTCGCAGAAGCACGATTTCTACACCGACTTGTACGCTGCCGCTCCGAGCGGCAACACGCCATTGCGAGGCGCAGTCGCCAAGGCCGGGCAGTACTACGCCAACAAGGCCAACGGGCAGACTTATGACCCGATCCAGTACGCCTGCCAGCGCAACTATGCGTTGCTGTCGACCGACGGCTATTGGAATACCGGTCTGGAAAGCGCGACGGCCCCGAAATATGGCCCGTACAAGGTTGACGACTCGACGCTGGTCGGGAACCAGGACGCCGACGAAGTCGCGCCGATGCAGGACAATTCCTTCATCACGTGGACCTCGCAAACAAAGTATTCAACCAATTCCAGTGCGGCGACGCGGACTGCGACTTACACACAGACGGTGACGATTCCCTGGACGCGTACTGCCACCACGACGTCGTCGACCCTGACGAATATCGGGAGCACTAGGCGTCCGGATTGGGAATACGCCACGACCGCGCAGGCGCAGACCTACACCGAGACCCAGACGCAGACCTGCGTGCAGAATCAGGCCGGTACGGCCTCGTACTACACCACCGTCGTGAGCGTGGGACCCTCGCTGGCCGGCAGTACGACAACCGGCACGAGCACCAGTTCGGTCGCCTATACCTGGACCAACGTCGGGAGCGTGTCGTGCACTACCAACAGCGATACGGGAGCGCCGGCCTCCGGAAGTTCCTGGACGACCACGAGTTCATCAGTCACGTGGGGAACGACCGCCGGCGACAACGTGACCCGATACAGCCCCTCGTCCACCGGCACCAAGGGGTCTGCATCCGTCGGCGGCGCCAGCGCGAGTTCCTATACGGAACCTAGCGTCAGCGGCTCCTACACCGCCGGTACGCCGACCGTTTCCAGCGTCACGACCGGCTCCGCGCTTAACACGCTGGCCGACGTCGCCGAGTATTACTACAAGACCGACCTGCGCAATAGCGCCGCCTTTGACAACTGCACGTCCGGCAGCACCGGGCGGGACGTCTGCCAGGACGACGTGCCCACGGACGCGTCTTCGGGCGACCTGGAAACGTTCCAGCACATGAATACCTTCACCCTCGGCCTGGGGGTGAATGGCACGCTGCCCTATAACAGCGCGGTCACCCCGACCAGCGGCACGGTGATGGACTGGCCGACCCCAGCGGACTCGAGCAACGGCGGCGATGCGACCAACGTCGACGACCTCTGGCACGCCGCACTGAACGGCCGGGGCCATTACTACTCCGTCGCCAGCGCGTCGGAGTTGAGTTCTGCCATCGCTGCCGTCGTCGCGAAGATCCAGGCCGTCAATGGCTCCGGTGCCGCAGGTGCGACCAGTTCGCTCCAACTGGTCTCCAGTGGCACCAACCAGGTCTTCAAGGCCAGCTACACCACCGTCGAATGGACGGGCGACGTGCAGGCCTTTACCCTCACCGCAGCGACCGCAGCGGTCGCCACCACGCCGGACTGGTCCGCTCAGACCTTGCTGGACAGCATGAATCTGACCAACCGCAAGGTCTATTTCAACAACGCAGGCACGCTGGCGACTTTCAAGTACAGCAACCTCTCGGCTGCTCAGAAGGCGTACTTCGACAATTTCTGTTCGATGGCGGTCGTGCCGTCGCAATGCACCGCTCTGGCTGCCCTGGCCGCCGACGGAACGACGCTGCCCAACCAGGCGGCCGCAAACAGCGGCAGCAACCTGGTGGACTATCTCGCCGGGAAGCGGACCTATGAAAGCGCCGGGGCCGCGGTCTCGGGCAGTTCGCTCACCACCACGATGCCGCTGTATCGCACGCGGACACACTTGCTGGGCGATATCGTCAATGGCGCGCCGGTCTATGTCGGCAAACCGCCGTTCAGCTACGTGGATACGGGCTATTCCGATTTCGTGACGGCCCAGGCCTCGCGCACGCCGGTTGTCTACGTGGCGGCCAACGACGGCATGCTGCACGCCTTCTCGGCCGCCACCGGTTCGACGGGTGGCACCGAACTGTGGGCCTACGTGCCGTCGGCAGTGATGCCCAACCTCTACAAGCTTGCCAGCACGGGTTATTCGTCCAATCACCAGTACTTCGTCGATGGCGCGCCCGTGATGGGCGACGTCTACATCGGCGGCCAATGGAAGACTATCCTGGTCGGCGGGTTCAATGACGGCGGCCGGGGGTACTACGCGCTCGACATCACCAATCCCAGCAGTCCCTCGCTGCTGTGGGAGTTCTCCGACAGCAACCTGGGCTTGAGCTACGGCAACCCTGTCATCACCAAGCGCAAGTCGGACGGTACCTGGGTGGTCGCATTCGGTTCGGGCTACAACAACACGG
>Ga0207657_10007151_pt1 | contig 11464 bp, 9 predicted proteins | sample KBSC33metaG_FD_184316 | JGI IMG/M metagenome (GOLD analysis project Ga0207657, IMG submission 184316) | Corn rhizosphere microbial communities from Kellogg Biological Station, Michigan, USA - KBS C3-3 metaG (SPAdes) (version 2) | ecosystem: Host-associated > Plants > Roots > Rhizosphere > Soil ...
GGGATGAGCGTGCTCTCCAACGGCCGTCTCGTGAGCGTGACGAAGACGCCCGACGGACGCCAGCAGGTGTGGCACTGGTCGCAGGAGAAGCCGGCGTCGACCTACCTCTACTCCATCGTCGCGGCGCGGATGGCGGTGCTGCGCGACAACTGGCGCGGCATTCCCGTGGAGTACTGGGTCGCGCCGGACACGATCGACGCCACCTGGCGCTCCTTCGGGGAGACGCCATCGATGATCGAGACGTACTCGCGCGTTCTCGGCGTGAACTACCCGTGGGCGAAGTACTCGCAGGCGATCATCCCGGACTTCACCTACGGCGGGATGGAGAATGTGTCGGCCACCACCCAGACCGACCTCGCGCTGCATCCAGCGATGGCCGAGCCGCAGTGGAGCAGCCGCTCGCTCAACGCGCACGAGCTGGCGCACCAGTGGTTCGGCGACCTGACGACGACGGCCGAATGGGCGCACGCGTGGATCAATGAAGGGCTCACCACCTACATGGAAAGCGTCCAGGAGGAGCAGAGCCGCGGGCGCGAGGCCGCGGAGTGGAACTGGATCAACCAGCAGCAGCAGGCGATGCAGGCAGACCTCAACCAGGAGCGCCCGCTCGTCTTCGGCGCGCAGCCCGGCACCGATCCGATCCAGATCTTCTTCAGCGGCCACGTCTACCCGAAGGGCGCGCAGCTCGCGCATCAGATGCGGCGGCTCGTCGGCGACTCGCTCTTCTGGAAGGGGATGCACCGCTTCCTCACCGACAATGCGTACAAGCCGGTGGAGACGAAGGATTACGCCATCGCCTTCGAGAAGACGACCGGTCGCGATCTCGACTGGTTCTTCGACCAGTGGGCGTACGGCATCGGCTACCCGAAGGTGAGGGTCGCGCGCTCGTGGAATCCGTCCACGCGCACGCTGCGCCTCACCGTGGACGAGACGCAGAAGATCGACGCGACACATCCGTTCTTCCGCTTCCCCGCCACGGTGCGCGTCGTGACGCGCGATTCGGTGGTGCGCCACCAGATCATGGTTGACCGGCAGCACCAGACGTTCGATCTCGCACTTCCCGCTGCTCCGATCACCTTCCGCTTCGACGAGGGCGGCTGGTTGCTCGGTACCGTCACCACCGACCAGACGCCAGCCGAGCTGGCTGAGCTGGCGAAGCACGACGTCGACTTCACGGCACGGTACTGGGCGCTGCGGCAGCTGGCGTCATCCACCGACACGGCCGCGGTGGGCGCACGACGGCTGATCGCGCTCAATGAGCACAGCGAGCATCTGCGCGCCGAGGCGGTGCGACAGCTCGGCGGCGACGCGTCGGCGGAATCGCGGTCCATCCTACGGTCGGCGCTGCAGGATCCTTCGAGCGACGTTCGGCAAATGGCACTTCGCGGAGTGGTGCGTGCCGATTCCGTTGTCGCGCAATCCACGGTGGTCGACCTGCTCGAGCACGATCCGAGCGCGCTGGTGAAGGCGGTCGCGCTCTCGCTGTACGATCCGAACACCGCGCCCCAGGGCAGCGCGCTGCTGGTGGAATGGTTGCAGCACGGCGTAACGCTGACGATTCGCAGCTCGGCAGCCCAGTCCCTGCTCAAGAAGCCCGACGCGGCCGGCGCGGCTGCGCTCGAGGCGGCGACGCTGCCGGCGGAGACGCGCAACCTCCGCATGACGGCGCTGCAGCTCCTGACGAAGTGGCCGGACAAGGCGACGGCGATCGCCGTGGCGACGCGCTACCTGAACGATGGCGATCCGCTGTTCGCCGTCGCCGCCGCTCAGCAGCTCGGCACGATCGGCGGCGACGCAGGGCGTGCCTCCTTGCAGGCCGCGTTGCAATCGGAGCAGCGCGTCACCGTGCGCGCGGCGATCACGGAGGCGCTGGCAAAGAAATAGAGCTGTGGCGTGGATGGCTGGCCACGTTGATGGCTCCTCTACCGCCTGGCCTCCGGTTTCCTTTTGGAGGACAGGGCGGGAACGGCTTGAAACGGCAGGAGCTCTCCTCGGTGCACGGAGCCTGGCCGTCAGTGGCGTCCATCCGTCTCACCCGTGCTCGTATCCGTCCTGATGGCAGTTCCCCTTCGTCGTCATGGCCAGCGACGCGAGAAGGGACCAGATCCCGACAGGTGCTCTCGCTCTGGCTGGATGACACGAGGACTCTGCACGTGCGCGACGTTGCCTCACGAACGTCCCGCCGCGCGTCCTGCCGATCTTCCCGAAAAGATGCATCCTCCGAGAAAGGTGCCCTCGAGCGAGCGGTAGCCATGCATTCCGCCGCCGCCAAAGCCGGCCACTTCGCCAGCGGCGTAGAGGCCCGGCACCGGTGCGCCATCGAGACCCAGCACGCGCGATTGCAAATCGGTCTGTAGCCCGCCGAGCGACTTGCGCGTGAGGATGTGCAGCCGCACGGCGATCAACGGTCCCGCATCGGGGTCGAGCAGGCGGTGCGGCTTCGCGACGCGAATGAGCTTGTCGCCGAGGTAGCTCCGCGCGCCACGCAAGGCCGTAACCTGCAGGTCCTTGGTGAATGCGTTCTCGATCTCGCGGTCGCGCGCCAGCACCACGCGCTCCACCGTGTCGAAGTCGAGCAGCGGCGTACCTGTGAGCGCGTTCATGCGTCGCACCAGCGCAGCGAGCTCTCGTTCGACGATGAAGTCCGCGCCGCGGTCCATGAACGCCTTCACCGGCGCCGGAGCTCCCTTTCCCACTCGGCCAAGCACGCCGCGCACACTCTTGCCGGTGAGATCCGGGTTCTGCTCCGAGCCGGATAGCGCGAACTCCTTCTCGATGATCTTCTGAGTGAGGATGAACCAGGTGTGGTCGTGACTCGTGCGCATGATGTGTTCGAGCGTTCCGAGCGTATCGAAGCCGGGAAAGAGCGGCACAGGCAGCCGGTTCCCGATCGCGTCGAGCCAGAGCGAGGACGGACCGGGCAGGATGCGGATGCCGTGCATCGGCCAGATGGGCGCGAAGTTCTCGATGCCTTCGGTGTAGTGCCACATCCGATCCTCGTTCACCGTACGCGCACCGGCGGCGCGCGAGATCGAGAGCATCCGTCCGTCCACGTGCGCCGGAACGCCGGCAAGCATGTGCCTCGGCGGTTGGCCAAGGCGAGGCGGCCAGTTGGCGCGCACGAGGTCGTGATTCCCCCCGATGCCACCTGACGTCACGATCACTGCACCGGCGCGAAGCGCGAAGTCGCCTGCGATCTCGCGCGATGATGGCATCCCGCGCGGTACGTTGCTCGGCGCGAGCACGTCGCCACGCACGCCTGTCACGGCGCCGGCGTGCGTGATCAGTTCGCTCACTCGATGCCGGAATCGCAGCGACACGAGACCGGCGTCCACTGCGGCGCGCACCCGACGGACGAATGGCTCGAGCAGCCCCGGTCCCGTGCCCCAGGTGATGTGGAATCGCGGCACCGAGTTGCCTGGTCCGGTGGCGAGGTACCCACCACGCTCCGCCCAGCCGACGACGGGAAAGAATCGCACGCCACGCTCGTGCAGCCACGCGCGCTTCTCGCCCGCGGCAAACTCCACGTACGCCTCGGCCCAGCGTCGCGGCCACTCATCCTCCGCACGGTCGAAGCCGGCCGTGCCGAGCCAGTCCTGCCACGCCAGCTCGCGCGAGTCGCGAATGCGCATGCGGCGCTGCTCGGGCGAGTTCACGAGGAACAGTCCACCGAACGACCAGAACGCCTGTCCGCCGAGACTCTGTTCCGGCTCCTGGTCGAGCAGGAGCACGCGCTTGCCTGCGTCGGCAAGCTCACAGGCGGCGACGAGTCCGGCGAGGCCGGCGCCGACGATGATCGCGTCCGCCTCGGCGTTCATGGATGGATTCATGCGAGTCAGAGATGGCTCGGGCACGCAGAATGAAGGCGATAGGAGCGTCGTCCACCAGAGGGGGAGTGATGAACATCGGCATCATAGGCGCGGGACACATCGGCGGTACGCTCACGCGTCGGCTGCGCGCCCTCGGCCACGACGTCTCGGTGGCCAACTCGCGCGGGCCGGCGACGCTGAAGAGCCTGGCGGACGAGACGGGGGCGCATGCGGTAAAGGTGATCGACGCGGCACGGGGCAAGGATGTCGTGATCGTCACCATCCCAGAGAAGAGTATCCCCGCTCTGCCGAAGGACCTGTTCACCGGCGCGGAGCGTGGCACCACCGTAGTGGACACGGGCAACTATTACCCGCAGCGCGACGGGCGCATCGCGGCGATCGAGGATGGCATCACGGAGAGCCGATGGGTCTCGCAACAGCTCAGCCGACCCGTGATCAAGGCGTTCAACAACATCTACGCGAAGCACCTGATGGAGAACGGCCGGCCACGCGGCAACCCGAAGCGCATCGCCCTGCCGGTCGCCGGCGACGATGACGAGCAGAAGGCCGTGGTGATGCGTCTCGTGGACGAGCTGGGCTTCGATCCGGTGGATGCAGGCTCGCTCGACGAATCCTGGCGGCAGCAGCCCGGCACGCCGGTCTACGGCACCGACCATGACGCCGCCGGCGTCAAGCGCGCACTCGCCGAAGCATCCCCCGAACGACCGGCGGGCTTTCGCGCTCAGGCCTAGTGCGCGTCACGCGTGGCCTGCATCAACACCTCGAACGAGTGTACGCGCCGCGAGTGGTCGTAGATCGGCCCCACCACCATCAACTCGTCTGCCCCTGTTCGCTCGACGAACGACTCCACCCCGCGCCGCACCGTGTCCGGCCCACCGACGACCGCTGCGGCGAGCATCTCCTCCATCCCCGCGCGCTCCCACGGCGCCAGCTCGTCGAGCACGCCTTCGCGCGGCGGCGGTAGCGGACCCGGATGCCCGCGTCGCACGTTGACGAACATCTGCTGCGACGTCGTGAACAGGAATCGCGCCTCTTCATCCGTGTCCGCCGCCGTCACGTTCAAGCCGAGCATGATGTACGGCTTTGTCAGCGCACCCGGCCGATCGGACGGCGTGAAGCGGCTGCGATAGAGCGTCACGGCTTCGTTCAGCAGCCGTGGCGCGAAGTGCGAGGCGAAGGCGAATGGCAGGCCGAGCGCTGCCGCAAGCTGCGCCCCGAACAGGCTCGAGCCGAGGATCCAGATCGGCACGTCGAGTCCGGCACCCGGCACCGCCTGCACCGTCTGTCCCGGCGCTGCCGGCTCGAACCAGTGCATCAGCTCCAGCACGTCCTGCGGAAACGAATCTCCCGCGGACGGATCGCGCCGCAGTGCGCGCGACGTTGCCGGATCGGAACCCGGCGCGCGGCCGAGCCCGAGATCGATCCGCCCCGGATGCAGCGCGGCGAGCGTGCCGAACTGCTCGGCAATCAGGAGCGGCGCATGGTTGGGAAGCATCACGCCACCTGCGCCGACGCGAATCGTCGAAGTGCCGGCGGCGACATGAGCGATCACTACCGACGTCGCCGCACTGGCGATGCCCGTCATGCTGTGATGCTCGGCGAGCCAGAACCGGCGAAACCCCAGTCGCTCGGCGTGGCGGGCCAGGTCGAGCGTGTTCGCGAGCGCCTCGGAGGCGGTGCCGCCCTGGACGATGGAAGCGAGGTCGAGAATGGAGAGGGGAATCATGTCGATTTCAGGGAAGCTCGTTCGACGTATGGGTAGAGCCGAGACAGATTTCCCGGTCAGCCGACCGGACGAACGGCTCCCGACCCCAACTGGAGAGAAATAATGCGATTCATGGTCATGGTGCCCGCGGACAAGGACTCCGAGGCTGGAGTGCTGCCGACCGAGCAGCAACTGACGGAGATGATGCAGTACAACGAACAGCTCGTGAAGGCAGGCATCATGCTCGCCGGTGAAGGGCTGCATCCTTCATCGAAAGGCGTACGCATCCGCTTCGGCGAGGGTGGAAAGAAGACGGTGACCGATGGTCCGTTCACTGAATCCAAGGAGCTCATCGCGGGTTTCTGGATCTGGCAGGTGAAGTCTCGTGAGGAGGCGCTCGAGTGGGCGAAGCGCGCGCCATTTCCGGCCGGTACGCAGCTCGAGATCCGGCAGATCTTCGAGGCGCCAGACTTCGGTGAGGCGTTCACGCCGGAGCTGCAGGCGAAGGAGGATCAGCTGCGCGCGCAGGCGGAGCAGCTGAGCAGGGCGGGCGCGAAGGCGTAGTGGAAGACGTCCAGCGCACGATCGACGCGGTCTGGCGAATGGAGTCCACGCGACTCATCGCCGGACTCGCGCGCATGGTGGGCGACGTGGGACTCGCCGAGGACCTTGCACAGGATGCGTTACTCGCCGCACTGGAGCAGTGGCCAGAGTCGGGCGTGCCGGACAATCCGGGCGCCTGGCTCATGACCGCGGCCAAGCGCCGCGCCATCGACACCCTGCGACGTCGCACCCTGCTCGAGCGCAAGCAGGAGCAGCTCGGCTATGAGATCGAGACGCAGCTCGCGCGCGCCGTCCCCGATCTCGACGCCGGGCTGGACGACGACATCGGCGACGAGACGCTGCGGCTCATCTTCACCTGCTGTCATCCCGTACTCTCCACCGAGGCGCGCGTCGCACTCACGCTGCGCCTCCTCGGCGGCCTCACAACGCCGGAGGTCGCGCGCGCCTTTCTCGCGCCCGAGGCGACGGTGGCGCAGCGCATCGTGCGCGCCAAGCGGACCCTTGCCGAGGCGCACGTGCCGTTCGAGGTACCGCGCGCCGACGAGCTGCACGAGCGGCTGGCGTCGGTGCTCGAGGTCATCTACCTCGTGTTCAACGAGGGCTATTCCGCTACCGCCGGCGACGATTGGGTGCGGGCCGATCTCTGCGACGACGCGCTGCGCATGGGCCGCGTGCTCGCCACCCTGATGCCGGACGAGAGCGAGGTGCATGGGCTCGTCGCGCTGATGGAGATCCAGGCGTCGCGGCTGCACGCGCGCGTGGGTCCGTCGGGCGAGCCGGTGCTCCTGCTCGACCAGAATCGCGCGCGCTGGGACCGGCTGCTGATCACGCGTGGCCTTGCCGCACTCGGGAAGGCGGAATCACTCGGCGGCTCGCTCGGCCCGTATGCGCTGCAGGCAGCGATCGCGGCCTGTCACGCCCGGGCGCGCACCGCGGACGAGACCGACTGGCGACGCATCGCCGCGCTGTATGACGCCCTGTCGCAGCTTGTGCCATCGCCGGTGGTAGAGCTCAACCGCGCGGTCGCGCTCTCCATGGCCTTCGGTCCGGCGGCGGGGCTGGAGATCGTGGATGCACTCGCCGACGTGAAATCGCTCGCTGGCTACCACCTGCTGCCCGCCGTGCGAGGAGACTTCCTGGCCAGGCTGGGCAGGGTGGACGAAGCCCGCCGCGAGCTTGAACGCGCTGCTGGACTGACCCGGAATGCGCGCGAGCGGGAACTGCTGCTCGCGCGCGCGGCTTCGTTGGTGGACTCACCGTCCTGACCGAATCACGTCACTCCCACCAAGCGACATGCCTCCACCCGCAAGCTCTCCACATGCGAGCCGCATGCTGAGCATCTTCCGCATCGTGGCCGGCCTGATGTTCATCACCTTCGGCACGATGAAGCTGTTCGGCTATCCACCCGCGCCGGCCGGAAGCGGGCCGATGCCACCGATCGTGCTGATGTCACAGATCGGCATCGGCGCCCTGCTCGAGCTCGTCGGTGGAATCCTCATCACGATCGGCCTGTTCACGCGGCCGGTGGCGTTCGTGCTCGCCGGCGAGATGGCGGTAGCGTACTTCCAGTTCCATCATCCGCAGGCGTTCTTCCCGACGACGAACAACGGCGTGCCGGCGGTGATGTACTGCTTCTTCTTTCTCTACCTCGTGTTCGCCGGCGCAGGGGTGTGGAGCATCGACGCGCTCATCGCGCGTCGCCGCGGTCCGCGGGGAAGCTATCGCTGAAAGCTCGGGCAATCATTGAGGTAGATTGAACGATGCTCAACGACCGACCCCAATCCCTGGCCGAAGAGATCGCCAACAGCGCGACCCACGGGGTGGGCGCGCTGTTGAGTCTCGCCGCCATCCCGCTGCTCGTCGTCGTCGCCGCGGCGGGGGGTGACGCATGGCGCGTCGCCGGCGCCGCCATCTTCGGCGCGACGCTGCTGATGCTCTACACGACGTCCACGCTCTATCACGCATTGCCGGGCGAGCGAGTGAAGTCCGTGCTGCGCCGCTGCGACCACGCAGCGATCTATCTGTTGATCGCCGGCACCTACACGCCGTTCCTCGTCGGTCCGTTGCGCGGTGCGTGGGGCTGGAGCCTGCTCGCCGTGATCTGGTCGCTCGCGCTCGCGGGGGTGTTGTTCAAGACGATGATCGGCGTCCGCATGCCGCACCTCTCCACCGCGCTCTATCTCGCGATGGGCTGGTTGATCATCGTCGCCATCGTGCCGCTCCTGCACCACGTGCCCGGAGCGGGGCTCGCCTGGTTGCTCGCCGGCGGCCTGTGCTACACGGGCGGCGTGGTGTTCTACGTACTCGACTCACGGATGCGCTTTGCGCATGCGGTCTGGCACCTGTTCGTGCTGGCCGGCAGCGCGGCGCACGGCTGGGCGGTGTTCGCCTACACGCTGCCGCACATCGGCGCCTGATTCATCGCGCGGGCGTGCCTTCGATGGTACGCTCGCGCCAGGCGCGAATTGCCCGCGCGTGAATCGGGTAATGTCCGATCGCGTCCAGCTTGAGCCGCCGACGGAAGCGTGTCTCCGTGCGAATCAGCTCGTCGGGTGCGGCGCGCACGTACGCAACGAGCTGCGCGTGCACCTCGTCGTGCTGGCGCAGCACCTCGGCGAGTGAAAGCGCGCGGCGCTGTTCGGTCATCAATGCATTGAACGCATTGATGCCCCCGTACTTCACGGAGTAGCGCGGTGGACGTCCGCCCTCGCGGATGAGCGGCAGGTGCTCGAGTGCTTCTTCCTCCCACCACGTCACGTGCGCGATGATGTCGCGCACCGACCAGGCGCCGGTGACGTTCGGGATGAGGAGCTGTGACTCGGACAGGCCGGCATACGATGCCTCGAAGTCCCGCCAGGCGTCGTCGAGACGCGCGAGCAACTGGTCCTTCGTCATGATCCCAGGCTCACCTTGAACACCGGCCGGTCGGTGGTCGCTACCCCGACGCCGATGGAGAACGATCCGAACGGCGTGTCGCTCGCGATCCCGAGCTCCACGCCCTGCACCCAGCCGCGGCCCATCTGATCCATTCCCTCGAAGGGGCGCGAATGCTCGAGCGACGTATATCCCGCGCCGGCTTCGCCACGAAGATAGAATGGGCCGGCGATACTGCGCAGCGCCGCCAGCGAGAAGGACGCGACACGATCGCCGCGGCGCTCACCGGTTCGCAGGCCGGGAAATCCGCGCGCGCCGCCGAGCACGAACTGCGCATCGAGCGGCAGGTCGCGTCCCCAGCCGAGGGTGGCGCGCGGGTGGATCACGAACTCACCGCGCTGGAAGCGCAGGTCGGCAACTGCGTCTGCTCTTCGGTAGCGGTCGAGCCACATCACCTCGCTGGCTACGGTGGGCACCGCGCTCACGTCGGGACCAACGGCGGGCACGGCGAACCATCGCGCCGCCCGTGCCATGCCGCCCAGCGCATGAGCGTCATCCACGTTGGGCGCGGCGCCGCTGCGCACGTTCCACAGGTGGGCCACCGGACCGAGCACGAACCGCTGCCCTGCGCTCGGCGTCACCCCGAGACCGCCGAACAGCACGAGGTCGCGGGTGGACGGACGATCCCGCTCATGTCCCCGGTCGTCGTAGAGCCTCACGATCTCGCGCGAGCCGGTGATGGCGAATTCGCTCTGCAGCAGGTTGCGGGTGAGCATGGACCAGGGCGGACGATCGGAACGCGGATCCGGCAGGAACACGTGATGGATCGGCCCGCTCGTCGAGTCGGCAATCGTGTCGAACAGTGATCGACGCCGGAGGCCGGTGGCGCCGAGCATGAACTGCTGCCGCCATTGACCCGCCCAGACGGTGCCTCTGAACAGCATCCGTCCGCCCGGCGACGACACGCTCGTCGCCGAGAGCCAGCCGCGCGCGCCCTGCTGCGCGTCGTACGAGAGGCCGACTGACACCACGCGTGGCGAGGCCGGCACGGCAATCGGTGCAAAGGCGAGCGAATCGCCGACGACACGCGGCCGTAGCCACACGGACTCGTACGCCCGCTCGTCGGCGAGTCGAGCCAGGCGATCGGCGATGCGACCCGCGTCGGTCGTTCGCGCCGACGTGGAGATCGTGAGCATCGGAGACGCCGACGGTGCGCAGCCGGCGAGCGCGTGCACCGCCGCCACGTAGCCGGAGTCGATCAGTGGTCCCACCAGCGCGTCGGTGAACTCGATCGGGTTGTAGCTGTGCACGTCCGGACGGATGCGGAGGTCGCGCGCGCCAAGCGAGTCTTCCTGCTGACGGAACAGCTCGTCGATCAGGTACGTCACCATCGACGCGGTGGAGATGTCGTCGGTGGAATCGGCGACACTCACGCCGACGTCGGAGATCAGCACGCTCGTCGCGCCGGCGGCGCGGGCGGCATTCACCGGCACGTTGGCGGCGAGGCCGCCATCGAGGAGCAGGCGGCCGTCGCGCTCCACGGGGGTGAACACCACCGGAATGGCGATGCTCGCCCGCACCGCCTCGGCGAGATCGCCGTCGCCTATCACCACCGATTCACGCTTCTTCATGTCCGTCGTCACGGCGCGGAACCGGCGCGGCAGGCGATCGAAGTCGCCGGCGGCGGTGAGATTGCCGCGCAGCAGGATCTGGTTGAGCAGCGCATTGATCTCCGGCTCCCGCGCCACCGGGCTCTGGAGGCTGAGGGTGCCGCCCTTGAACTCGACGACGAACGTCGGCGCGAGCGCCGTGACCGGCAACGTGAAGTCACCGGTCGTGAGCAGCGTGACCGGCGTGTAGCGATGGAAGAGCGTCGAGAAGTGCAGCCCGCGCACGAGCGCATCGATCTCGGCACCGGAGCGACCGCTCGCGTACATCGCGCCGATGAGGGCGCCCATGCTGGTCCCGATGACCGCGCGCGGGTGAATGCCAAGGCTGTCCAACACGCGCAGCACGCCGATGTGGGCGAGGCCGCGCGCCCCACCGCCGGAGAGGACGAGGGTGAGCGCCGAGTCGGGCGCGGCGAGCGGAGACTGACAGCGCTCCTGCGCCACGGCGATCGCGACGAGCGGCGAGAGGAGGAATGCGGCAGCGAGGAGGGCGGGCCGAAGGACGCGGAGCACGCCCAAAGCTAGCGCGAGCGGGCCGCCGGCGGTGGGCTGGTCCAGCCGAGCCACGGGAAGTCGTCGCGGCGCCAACGCGCCATTGACAACGCGCTCGGACGGCTCCAACATTGCTATATATCGAGAGACGATATATCAGTGACCGTTATAGAACCGTGAGCGACGACATGCCCAGGCGATCCGCCACCGCACCCCCGGACTCCTTCCTCCCCCTTCCTCCGGCCACCTTCCAGATCCTCCTCGCGCTGGCGGGCGACGAGCGGCATGGGTACGCGATCATGAAGGAAGTGGCGGACCGCACCGACAGC
>Ga0207657_10007153_pt1 | contig 11463 bp, 10 predicted proteins | sample KBSC33metaG_FD_184316 | JGI IMG/M metagenome (GOLD analysis project Ga0207657, IMG submission 184316) | Corn rhizosphere microbial communities from Kellogg Biological Station, Michigan, USA - KBS C3-3 metaG (SPAdes) (version 2) | ecosystem: Host-associated > Plants > Roots > Rhizosphere > Soil ...
TACAAAATATGAATTTGCTTATTTCTAAAGCAGTAGGGTGCGCTCCGCGCACCATGCCGGCCGTATCGATGCGCAGAACGCACCCTTCACTGTCTGGTTTTCTCCCTTCTCCCGCTTGCGGGAGAGGGGTACCATACTCCGTATCAAAAAACTTTTGCGTACTTGCTTAGAAATGTAGGGTGCACAGAGCGAACCCTACATCTGTTTAAATCCAGAAAAAGAATCGAAGATTAATTAAGTACCCTCACTCATCACAAACCACCGCGCAAGAACGCGCTCTTCATCCGCACCGGTTTCACGCCGCTGCACCACGTCGCTCTTTTCCCGACGCCCCCTTTCAATCCAATCTTCCACGCACTCCATCTTTTGCTGCTGCCTCAAAATAAGCCGTTGCTGATGACTGATTCGTTTCCTTATCTCGGCACGCTTTGCTTCCAGCTTTTCGCTGTGCGCCGCCAGCAACTTTTCCATATCCGCGAGCTGCTGATGACGAGCGCTATAACTTCGGCCATGCCGCAACGTTCCGCCTTCCTCGCTCCACCGTTGCCATTGCTGATTCCATGCATCGCGTTGCGCCGCAACCAGACGCATATCCGCAGAGAGCAATTGCTGCAGATGATCGACACGGTGGCGTTCGTTCAATAAGGGTTCCAAATCCTTTTGCAGTGCGTGCATGCGCTGCTGATACACATCGAGCAATTTGACCAGCGCATGCTCATCCGCAACCTTGGCGAATACCGTTTCCATCAGATCCCCTCTGCGATCTGCGCCAGATCCGCGAGCGTTTTCGCCAAGGGGCTGCTGTCTTCCGTGTGCTGCCGCAAAAAACGCCTGACGTCATCGCGCGTTTGAATGGCATGGTCAGCCATCGCATCGCTGCCTGTCTGGTATTCCCCCATCTGCAGCAGCATTTCAATGGACTGGTACTTATTCAGCAATTCGCGCAACACGCCGGCTTGCCGAAAATGGCCGGCAGATGCGACCTGCCGCATGACACGGCTTCGGCTTGCAAGAATATCGATGGCGGGATAGAAATTTTCGTCCGCCATTTTTGGCGACAACACGATATGCCCGTCCAAGGTAGCCCGCACCTCTTCACCGATAGGATCGCCGCCGGCATCGTCTTCGACCAGAACGGTGAAGAATCCCGTGATGGCGCCTCGTTCGTTTTGTCCGGCGCGCTCAAACAATCTGGGCAATGCCGTCAATACGGATGGCGGATATCCGCGCCGCGTAGGCGGTTCGCCTGCCGCCAGACCAATCTCGCGCAAAGCCCGTGCATAGCGCGTTACCGAGTCCATCATCAACAGCACCGACTTACCCTGGTCGCGGAAATATTCGGCAATCGCCATGGCGACGCAAGGCGCTTTCGCACGCTCTGCCGCCGATCGGTCGGAAGTGGCGACAATGCATACCGTTTTCTGCATTTTTCCGCTGCGTGCCAGATGCTGCAGAAACTCCCCTGCCTCGCGTCCACGCTCGCCAATCAGTGCAAGCACATTCACATCGCTCTGCGTGCCTTGCGCAATCATGGATAACAGCGTGCTTTTCCCCGCGCCGGCAGGCGCAAATATGCCGATGCGCTGTCCCTTGCCGCAAGCGAGCGCGGCGTCTATCGCGCGCACGCCTGTTGGCATCAATTCGTTCACCGCGCGCCGCCGCAAAGGGTCCGGTGCAGCGGCCTGAATCGGATAACGTTGCACGTCATGCTTCGACCGGATTTCCTTCGCTGGTTTACCGAAGCCATCGAGTACCTGTCCTAACAAATGGCTTCCGACTTCGATATGAGGCGCTCCGCCCAGATGCATCACATGCGTTTGCGCCGAGATTCCTGTCAGCTCGCCAAATGGCATGAGCAGCAGTTCATCCCGAGCCACCCCGACGACTTCTGCTTCAAGCTGCCAGTCATCTCCCGGATTGATGAACATGCAGGCATCGCCGATACGCGCCGTCACGCCTGCAGCCTTGACCAAGGTTCCCACCGCGTGCACGACACGTCCGCGCACTTGCGGCGTGCGCAGTTTTTTCGTCACGCTATCTAGCGCCTGGTCCAGGTAATCGGCATTCATCGGCATGGCTGACTTTCTGCAAAAGTTGTTGCACCAGATTGTTGTGCGCCAAGGGCATTCCGCTTTTCGGCAAACGCCTCAATCAAACCTTGTCGGATCGTGGCCAAATGCATATCCAGACTGCCATCGACCGCGCCATATTCTGTCTCCAATACACAGCTATTCTTTTTCAGACGCGGATCGGCCACCATTTCAATACATTCCAGATGAGGAAAGCTCGACAGAATCGAAGAGAGCGCCTTGCTTGCAGTGTCCTGCTGTTCTTCCGAAACACGCAGGAACAAGCGTTTTTCCTGCCCCACGGCGCGAATGCATTGTTGAACCAGTTTTTCAAGAACCAAGGCATCGTCCAATGTTCCTAACACGGTGTACAGCGTCTGCATGACCAGGTTGACGAGGCGATTTTCAAGGATGAGATGCGCGCTTTCCATCCGCAGCACAGTAGCGGCCATCCGTTGAGAAAATTCTTTTTTCGCTTGCGCGATGCCTGCCTCGTAGGACCGCTTCTTTTCCCGCGCTGCTGCTGCTTCGGCTTCCTTCTTGATTTGCGCGGAATCCTTTTCCGCGCGCTTCACGCATTCCTGCGCCGCGACCAATTGACTGTAAGTCGAAAGCTTCACGACCTTCCCCTGGTGCAGTGCGAGCGTCTTCCGATCAATGAGCGCGGTTGTCAGCATGGATGTACTCCCTATCGGACCAAATTTGTTGAAAGAGTTCAGGCCACTTGTTCTGCAATACCGAAATGAACAGCGAGGACAATGCATGACGTTGTTCCGCATACAAATCGAATGGTTCGACACTTCGCCACCTGACCGGCTGCTTCAGCGCGACTCTTCTTCTGACTGCGGCTTCGCTTTCCTGAATCAATGCACGAATCAATCGAACGGCACACCGTTGGGAACGGTCTGCATCGAATACATACGTGGCGATTTCCTTGCCTAACTTTCCAAATGCAGGCGCTTCATCACCCTGCCAGCACAAGCCAAAGATACGTATCTCTTCACCGATCGCTTTGTTGATCGCATGAATTTCTGCACGCATGATCACTTCTCGCAGTTGCGCTTGCGCCAGGACAGCGAGCACGTACATCCCGAGTGACATCAAGGTATCGTGAGGAAGAAGAACGATGCGTTTTCCATGGTCGGAAAAGTCGAAGTCAAATTCGCTTTCCGCTCTGCATAACGAAAGCAATGCACGTGAAATGCATCGCGATTCAAATGCATGCGTTTTATCGGTTTCAGTAAATACATGAGGTAATACGTTGCCAAGCATTTCCGGCCAACTTGGATGTGCATACTCGGCTGGAAAGAGATTGAATCGCAGCGCCGCATCGAACAGCGGATCACGCAGGATTTTTCTCTTCTTGCCGTTTTCAACTTCATGATGAGCGGGCGCGTCGATCATGATTTCCTAACGAACATTGACAGAAAAATCGCCGTCATCATCGCGGGCGACAAAGGCGTTTTTCGGCGTTCGCTTTTTCAAATGATCAGCAATGAGCTGACGAACCTGCGCCGCTTTCATCAAGAGCACAAACAACAGCAACACGATTGCCCAGGGAATCCCCATGAGTACCCACAAGGTAGTGGTGCTCGACGATGCAACCAAGGCGCCGAAGAAGCGCGTAATCGGCACCTGATTGGGATTGGAAGAAGTTGCCGATGCAGGAAACAAGGTAACGGCAACCCGATCCGGCGTCAGCCCTTCCACGCTGCGCACGACCATGTCCTTTATCGCCGGCATCGCGACTTGCATGTTGACGTCAGGCCGATGTTTAAGAAATACCGAAGCCGAGGCCGGCTTCATTTCTGCCGCCAGGGGATCATTCGCCGGCAACACAATGTGCACGCGCGCCACCAGGACTCCGTCGATTTTCGAGAGCGTGTCGGACAGTGCCTGTTCCACCCCATAAATGAACCGGACGCGCTCTTCCGTGGGCGTGGCGATAAGCTGGTTGCGGGCAAACAATTCCCCCATTGAGCTATGCACTTCCTCGGGTTGCGCATTGGCCTTCAACAGCTCGATGGCCAACGCCATTTTGGCGTCATCGACCAGGACGGTATAACGTTTTTCGCCGTCCTCCTTCTTCTCCGCCTCGACGCCACCTTTCAACAAGGTGAGCAGTACGTCGTTTGCCTCGCGTTCGCTGAGTTGATGGTAGATCGGTTCTTTGCAGCCGCTGATCACCAAGAGGAACAAGATGGCAGGCAATGTCCGAAGCGTAGTGCGAACACGCTGGGCTACTACGGTTTTCTGCTGCTTAACCATGCAACAAGTCCTTGATCGAGCTTTCCATGTTTTTGCTTGCGTCGCGCACGCTCTGTGTTTTCAGTCCGAGCTCGAACGACATCACCATCAGCTTGGCCGAAGCTGCGGGCAGCTCCACCAAAGGAACGCCGTTCATTTTGTTGATTTCCTGGATCAGGGTTTCGCGGTTGAATACGTCATCCCATGCGGATTTAGATGCGGGCGATGTCTGACTCCGCATTTCCGGCGGCGCTGCCTCTGAAGCATTGGTCACGCCATTGAGCAGGACGCGGAAACGTTCAACGGTTCCATCTGCCACAGGTTGATGAACCCATGTCTGGTCCTGTAGCGAGGCGGGATTCTGCATAGCAGCGCCGCCAATAGCTTGTACGGTTTCCATTGCGCTTTCCTTTGTAAGTCAAACAAGAGAAGCTTAATCCGTGTAGGGTGCGCTCCGCGCACCAATTCCGCCGCAAGAGCATTGGTGCGCAAAGCGCACCCTACGTCTTCTCTTCGATATGTCAAAAACATTTTCCCAACCTGCTGCGTTCTATACTCCTGAAGTACTGCAACGACTCCATGGATGAATAAGGCAGATAGCCCATCTGTTGCCTCCTGGCCAATTCATAACAAGAACGTGCCACAGCAACGGCTTCAGCATCGGTCCCATCCTCCAATACCTCATCCAGCAAGGCCATCGCACGCGGATCTTCCTGTTGAACGAAAAACATGCCCAGCATTGCCTTGACGAGGTGACTGTCATGAAAACGCTCTTGCAACCCGAGCAGTAACTCAATCGCTTGATCCACCTTGCCGTAGCGTGCATGCACCACAGCCTGATGCATCACTGGATGAGGAATATCAGGCTGCACACGCGCCAACCCGGAAAAGATGGCGAGAGCCTGCTCCGGCAAACCCATGTCACATGCAAGAAAACCGGCTTCGACCAGTTGGAAAAGCGCATCCGTGGACATCGCTTCTTCTGCATGTGACATGATCTGCTCCTTTGTGCCGTTTCAGGTCACTTTCCTGCCAATGCATTGATCGCCTGTTCCGTCGCCTTTTTATGCGACTCCAGCGCGGAAGACTGCAGTTGCAGCCTTGCCGCCAATTCCGGAATTTTTGTCGGATCGGTATTGCTGCTCAAGGCTTCCAGCGCATCGTTCGTTGCGTTCGCCTGCTGATTCAGCCCTTGAAAATTTACGCCGTTGATTGCCATGTTGATACCTCCATGAATAAGGGCTCGTAATGAGCCTGTTGAAAACGCTACAGCCCCATGCCGTGGCGTTGATGACACTGCTCCCAATAGCATTTCACAACGCGCTTTGCGTGTTCTGCCATTTCTGCAATCGCCTCATGCAGAAAGTGTTCTTCCTTTGCTAGAGGTTCTCGCAAGCGGCGCTGCGACTGCATCATCAGGTGTTCGAAAGCACGTTCATAAGCGGCCAGCACCTGTCCGCTTGCGTCCTGCTGCAGCCGTTGCGCAAGCCCTTCCACTAATTTTTCATCTTTGGATAACAATGGCTTCACCTCCTCTATTGCGTCATTGCGACTTGCAGGGCAAAGCGCTGTTCGCCGTATGCCAACTGGATCTGATCCAGATTGATGGAGGTGATGGTATAGCCGTCGATCACATCGCCTTCGCGGAATTTGAATCCGCGTGTATCCACGACATAGCGCCCCTGTTTGCTGATGAACACGCCCAGCTTGCGTTTGAGTTCGGGAAATCCTGATGCCGCTGCTTGCTTTGACGTTTCAGGCTTTTTGTCCGCAGCGTCGGCAACGACGGAATCCGGCTTCTGTTTATTAGCGTTTTCCGCCACTGCGGAATCAACAGGTGAGCGCAATTCCAATGCCTTCACACCTGGAATCTGCTGAGACAGGGTTTGCAACTGTGTCGCCTGCTGTTTGCTTGGTATGTCGTTGTTGCAGCCCAAACGTCCTGCGCTCAAGTAGTTGGCGATGCATGGCAGATTTTCGAGATTCGCCAGACGCGACAGCGAAGCGACCATTTGCTCCACCGCATATACCTCCATGCGCGGCTGATATTTCGAATTCCTGACCTCCAATGCAAGCATGTCGTTCTGGTAGCTTGTGGCGATATAGCCGGACAATACTAACCTGCCATCCTGCATGCGTGCGATCGTCAGTTCACTGCCTGGCGGCGCCACCGACTTGAGCCAGCGTTTTGCCTCATCGAGGTAGGCTTGGGAGTTCACGTCGAAACGTGACGGCAAGGCTGCAATAACCAAGACGATCATGACAATGAATCCCGATACCGATGTTGCCCCATATATGCGCCGCTGCCGTGGCGACATTGCATGTATGCGCTGAATGACTTGACGCCATCGATGACGAATCATGCCTTGAATGGAAGAACGTTCTTCGACTAACGATTCTTCCAACAGCTGCCAGTCGAACGAACGATCGCCAAGCGCGAAAAAGATCGAGCCGCACTGTATTGCCGTGCAATCGGGAATGCGCATGGTTTCGCCCGGTTGCAAAATCCTGTCATCCACCTGGATGTTTGCGTCGATGGCAGTGCATAACACTCCTGATGCCGTATCCTTATTTTTCTGCTCCAGCACAATCCGGCAATGACGCTCGGCGATACCTGAGTCAGCCAATATCACTGCACACTCAGCATGTCTTCCCACAATGATGGGAATCCCCGGTTGTACAAGCACCTGGGCGCATCGATTAAGACCGCTAAGGATTCGAAGAATCTTTTCCATCTCGCATTCATCCAGTAGTTGCTTGCTGCAGCTTATTTCTGCACGAGCCCTTAGCGTAGCAATCCCGGAGGAATGAAAGAACTATACGGAAGTATAGTTTTCGAGAAATCCCATTGACATGGGGAAATTCTTTATTTCTGAAAGTTACAATTTATTTGTAACTAATGGAGACGTTCAACGTTGCCAACCATGCGCTCTATTACACTTCCGATGGCTATTTCAGAATCTGTTAGTCAATCACTTTCTGCGAGGGGCCATGGATCTCTTTGGAGCTTATACGCTTAAGGAAAAGCTGAAGAGCGATACTGAGTTTGCGCTGTGGCGCGGTCAAAACACCGACTCGTCTTCCGTATTGATTTTGATGCCATTGTCCGGATGCGCATCAAAAACGAGCCACAATCGGCTCGAACACGAATACGCATTACGCACGGAACTCGATGCAGACTGGGCGGTACGGCCTCTCGCATGGACCTCGTTTGACGGCTTGCCTGTCCTGGTGCTTGAAGACCTGGGTGGAGAGCCGCTGGAGCGATATATCGGGCGCATAAAAAGCCTGCCTGAATTTCTCGCTATCGCCATTGCCTTGGCCGAAGCCATTGGCAAGCTCCATGCACGCGGCATGATTCACAAGGACATCAAGCCGACTAATGTGCTGATCGATACGCAAGGAAAAGTGCGGCTCACGGGTTTTGGCATTGCGTCACGGCTGCTTCGTGAACGACAGGTGCCTGCTCCGGTTGAAATCATTGCCGGTACCCTGGCCTACATGGCGCCTGAACAAACCGGCAGAATGAACCGTTCAATCGATTCGCGCAGCGATCTGTATGCGCTTGGCGTTACCTGTTATGAACTGTTGACCGGCACTCTGCCCTTTACGGCAGGCGATCCGATGGAATGGATTCATTGTCACCTTGCACGGCTGCCGACGCCTCCCTCTGAACGCGATCCGGGAATACCGGAAATGGTGTCGGCCATTGTGATGAAGCTGTTAGCCAAGACTGCGGAAGAGCGTTATCAGACGGCGGAAGGCGTAGTCGCGGATTTGCAGCATTGCCTGACGCAGTGGAATGCCACCAGCGCCATTCCCGCCTTCCCCTTAGGAAGCCATGATGCCTCGGACCGTCTATTGATTCCCGAAAAGCTGTACGGACGCGAGGAAGAGGCCAAGAAATTATTGCTGGCATTTGATCGCGTGGTGGCAAGCGGAACGTCGGAGTTATTGCTGGTATCGGGTTACTCCGGCATCGGAAAATCCGCACTGGTCAACGAATTGCATAAGGTGATCGTTCTGCCGCGCGGAATATTCATTGCGGGCAAGTTCGACCAATACAAGCGCGACATCCCTTATGCCACCATCGCACAAGCCTTCCAAACTGTCATTCGTCAAATATTAAGCCAGAGCCAGGAACAGGTTGAACATTGGCGTGCCGCGATTCAACAAGCACTCGGGACGAACAGCCAACTCATGATCGGCTTGATCCCTGAACTCAAATTCCTTCTCGGACCACAACAGCCCGTTCAAGAACTCTCTTCCAGCGAAGCGCAAAACCGCTTTCATTTAGTAATGCGGCAGTTCATCGGCGTGTTTGCGCGCGCCGAGCATCCACTTGTGCTTTTCCTAGATGACTTGCAATGGTTGGATCAGGGCAGCCTCAAACTGCTGGAGCATATTGCCACGCATCCGGAGGTGCGCCATTTACTCCTGATCGGCGCATATCGGGATAATGAAGTCGCCCCTTACGATCCGCTGATGCTGACGCTGGAAGCGATTCGCAAGAGCGGCGGCATCGTCACCGATCTTGTCCTTGCTCCGCTGCCGATGAGCGATATGGCTCAACTCATGAGCGACACCCTGCATTGCACGCCTTCCAGCGCAATACCGCTTACCCGGTTAGTCCATGAAAAGACCGAAGGAAATCCCTTTTTCACGATTCAGTTCCTCACCACCTTGCATGATGAAGGTTTGTTGGAATTCGACAGGCATGCCATCGCATGGCGCTGGGATATCGAACGTATTCGCACAAAAGGATTGGCCGACAACGTAGTCGGTCTGATGATCAGCAAGCTGAAACGCCTTCCTGCAGCCACGCAAGAGTCGCTCAAGCAGCTCGCCTGCCTGGGCAACCATGTTTTTCTCGCCACGCTTGGCATGCTGCACGATCGCTCTGCGGAACAAGCTGAAGCGGATATCGATGACGCTGTGCGTGCCGGCTTTCTTGTGCGTGCAGGCGGGAAGGTGAATTTTATTCATGACCGCATTCAGGAAGCCGCTTATGCACTTATTCCTGCCGAAGAGCGGGCTGCGCGCCATATTGCCATAGGACGAAAAATGATCGCGCAATTGCCGTCCGCTGTAGTGGAAGAGCGCGTATTCGAGGTCGTCAATCAACTGAATCAGGGCGTGGAACTGATCGCCGATCCCGCCGAGAGGAAGCTGCTGTGTCAGTTGAATTTTCTGGCGGGAAGGCGAGCGAAGGCCGCTACTGCCTGGGCTTCGGCACGCAGTTATCTGGCACAGGCTGCCGCGCACTTAACACCGCAAGACTGGACCGAACACTACAACGAAACGTTTTCGCTCTATCTGGAATTATCTGAATGTGAGTACCTGGTAAGCCACTTCGACATTGCCGATGCCTTGTTCAGTTTTCTCCTCGAACATGCACGCTCCAATCCCGATCGGGCTCGCGTGTACCGGCTGCGCGTGCGGTTGTATCAAGTCGCCGGACGCTATTCGACGGCAGTGGATGTTGCGCTCGAAGGTTTGCTGCTGTTCGGCGTCAGGTTTCCGGCAATGGAAGAAGACATTCAGAAAGAACTTGCTGCGGCCCATCAAGACATCCCGCTTCAATTGCGCGGACGCGAGATTGCAGAACTTGCCGACGAGCCGCTTGCCACCGATCCCGACGTGCAAGCAATCATTGGCCTGCTTGCCGACGCCACGCCGTGCGCGTTTATCGCACGCCCTCGCCTTTATCCTCTGCTCGTTCTCAAGGCGATCAATCTGTCACTCACGCATGGTAATACGGAAGAGTCGTGCGCCGCATACAGCGGCTACAGCATCGTATTGTCAGGCATCTTCGAAAACATCCCGGCGGCTTTTTCGTTCTCCGAAATGGCCTTGCGCCTGAACGAAAAATTCAACGATGCCAAACTTAAAGGAAGGCTGCTTTACATTCACGGTCACTTCATCAACGACAAGAAAAGACATATCGCCACCAGCGTGGAAAGCCTGGAGCATGCATTCGTCGCCTGCCTGGGAGCAGGGAATTTGATTTATGCGTCTTTTTGCTGCGTATTGATAGTCTGGTGCAGTATCGAGAAAGGCGATCCGCTCGACGACGTGCTCAAGGTCATCAATAAATACATTGCCTTTTCACAGCAAAGCCACAACGAAGCGATGTATTTGATGATCCGCTTCCAGAAGCAACTGGCAATAAGCCTCAAGGGATTGGCGCATGAGGCTTCGAGTTTCGAGGACGGCAACCTGAGTGAAGAAGAAATTCTGGCCGGCTTCGTCAGGACCAGATTCGACGCCGGTTTTGCCTACTACTACACGACGAAGCAAATTGTGTCGTTTCTCTACGGGCGCTATACGGAAGCACTCGCTGCCGCTGCCGACGCAACCCGAAGCCTGAGCGGGATGATGTCTTCTCCGGCCGAGATTACACATTGCTTCTACTACGCGCTGACGATCACTGCACTCTATCCAACCGCATCTCCAGCCCAGCAACAAGAGTTCATGCATCTGCTGAAGCAGCATTTGCACAAGCTAAGACTATGGGCGGAGAACTGCCCCGAGAATTACCACAATCGCTATGCGATGGTCATGGGCGAATTCGCTCGCATTGAAGGCCGGGATCTCGATGCCATGCGATTTTATGAAGAAGCGATCCGATCCGCGCGCGACAACGGCTTTGTGCAAAACGAAGGCATTGCGCATGAGCTGGCGGCGCAGTTCTATCACGAGCGGGGTTTCGAGACGATCTCCCATGTGTATCTGCGCAACGCACGCGCTTGTTATTTGCGCTGGGGCGCCACCGGCAAGGTCCATCACCTGGATCGGCATTACCCCGCGATCGCAGCCTCATCCACGGCTTCCATCATGATGTTCAATGGCCGTTCAGAGACCTTCGATGGCCGCGCCCAGGAGCTTGACTTGATGACGGTGGTCAAGGCAACACAGGCAGTATCCGGCGAACTGGGATTGGACAGGCTGATTGAAACACTATTGAAGATCGTGCTTGAGCATGCAGGGGCAGAACGCGGCTTGTTAATCCTTGAACGGGATGAGGAACGTCTCGCGGCAGAAGCCGTCACGGATGGCGACCGGATCGCGATTTCTCTCCGGCAGGAAGCGTTAACCTCCGCCATCTTGCCGGTCTCGGTTTTGCATTATGTGATCCGAACCCGGG
>Ga0207657_10007154_pt1 | contig 11462 bp, 5 predicted proteins | sample KBSC33metaG_FD_184316 | JGI IMG/M metagenome (GOLD analysis project Ga0207657, IMG submission 184316) | Corn rhizosphere microbial communities from Kellogg Biological Station, Michigan, USA - KBS C3-3 metaG (SPAdes) (version 2) | ecosystem: Host-associated > Plants > Roots > Rhizosphere > Soil ...
TGCCGCCGTGCTGATGTGGCGGATGATGCCGCAGGGCCTGTCGGTCGACGCGGCCAATGTACGCGTGGCCGTCGTCACCCGCGCGACGTTCCACGACGATGTGCTCGTGCGAGCCAGCGCTGCCCCCCTGCGCTCCGTGATGCTGGATGCGGTCGAATCGGGCCGGGTGGAGGAGGTGCTGGCGCGCGACGGCGCATCCGTCGCAAAGGGCGACGTATTGTTTCGCCTGTCGAACGCCCAGCGGCGGCTGGAACTGCTCCAGCGTGAATCGGAACGGGCGCAGCAGATTTCGAATGCGATGAACATGCGGATCGCACTCGAGTCCAGCCGCGCCGAGCGGCGCCGGCGGCTGGCGGATCTCGAGTTCGCGGCGCGTGAGGCGGACAAGCAGTACCGCCGCAACCTGGCCCTCGCCGAGCAGGGATTCGTATCCGCGTCCGCACTGCAGGACGCGGCCGACCGCAGGACGCAGCAACAGCGCCTGTTGGCCGCGGAGCAGGCCGACGCGCGCGCAGAAGAGCGTATCCAGGCGAATGCCCTGCAGCAGATGGAGAAGGCCGGCGCGCGCCTGGAAACGGGCCTGCGGCTCGTCAGCGAAACCGTCGCGGCGCTGGAAGTGCGTGCGCCGGTGGCTGGGCGGCTGACCGACTTCCGGCTGCAGGTCGGCGAAACGGTCAAGCTCGACCAGCACCTCGGCCGCATCGACGATCCCGCCCGCTTCAAGCTGGCGGCCGAACTCGATGAGTATTACCTGAACCGCCTGGCCGCGGGACTGCAGGCGCACGCGGTCGTGGACGGCGTGCAGTATGTGTTGACCGTCAGCCGGCTCTATCCACAGATCCGCGACGGCAGGTTCGCGCTCGAACTGGCGTTCGACGATGGCGTCGCTCCGTCGCTCAAGCCGGGCCAGGGCCTGGAAGTGGCGATCACGCTCGGCGCGCCCGCGCCCGCACTGATGCTGCCGATGGAGGCGTGGATCGCCGACGGCGGCGGCTCCAGCGTCTTCGTGCTCGCCGCCGACGGGCGCAGCGCGCAGCGACGGACTATCCGCACCGGGCGGCGCAACGCCAGCCAGGTCGAGGTGCTGGCCGGCCTGGCGCCAGGCGAGCGCGTCATCGTTTCCTCCACCGCCGCCTATGGCCAGGCCGCGCGGCTCGCGCTGTCGCAGCCGGTCGGCCTGTCCATTCCAACCAAGGACGTGACACAATGAAGCTCAACGATACCCCATCCACTCATCCATCCACATCGCCCGGAGACACCATGCTAAAGCTCGTCAACGTGACCAAGACGTATCACGGCGGCGACGTGCGCACGCGTGCGCTGGACGGCATCAACCTGCAGATCGAGGCGGGCGAATACCTGGCCATCACCGGTCCCTCCGGCTGCGGCAAGTCGACCCTGCTCGCGATGCTGGGACTGCTCGATACCCCGGACGGCGGCGAATACTGGATCGATGGACAGCAAGTCAGCCGCCTGGGCGAGGCGCACCTGAACCGGCTGCGGCGTGGGCGCATCGGCTTCATCTTCCAGAACTTCAACCTGATCGAGGCACTCAGCGTACAGGAGAACGTCGAGCTGGCATTGCAGTACATGGACGTGACCGTGGCGGAGCGTCGTCGCCGCGCCGTCGCGATGCTGGAGAAGCTGGGTGTGGCGCACCGTGCGCGCCATCGTCCATCGCAACTTTCCGGCGGCCAGCAGCAACGCGTGGCGATCGCGCGGGCCATGGTCCCGAATCCGGCCGTGCTGCTGGCCGACGAGCCGACCGGCAATCTCGATACGGCGCGCGGCGAGGAAGTCATGCGCCTGCTCCGCCAGATCAATGGCGAGGGCACGACCATCGTCATGGTGACCCACTCGCCGGCGCACGCGGCCCAGGCCTCGCGCACGGTGCGCCTGCTCGACGGACGGGTCGTGGTCGATGCCCTCCATGCGGCGTGAAGGAACGACGATGACGAGAGAGGACTTCACGATCGGCTGGCGCACGCTGGTCCAGGACCCGTTGTATTCGCTGGTGGTCGTGCTGGGGCTGGCGATCGGCTTCGGCACTTGCCTGCTGCTGCTCGGCTTCGTGCGCTATTCATGGCAATACAACGCCCACGTGCCGCATGTGGAGCGGGTCTACGTGGTCAAGCAGCGCGACAACCGGCAACCGACGGCGCCCTGGTTCGACCAGGTACCGCTGCTGCTGCACGCGACCGCGCTGAAGGCGCCCGGTGTCGACAGCGCGGCCGCGTGGCTGCCGACCCGCCCGCAACAGCTGACGGCGCGCATCAAAGGCCGCCTGTACCGCCACGACAGCCTGACCGTCACACCCGAATTCGCCCGCACGCTCGGGCTGGCGGCAGTGCGGGGCGACCTGGACGCCACGCTGCGCCTGCCCGACAGCTTCGCCATCACGGAGGCCGGCGCACTGGCGGCATTCGGCAACACCGATGTGATCGGCCGGACCATCGAGGTCGATGGCCAGTCCGTGCGCGTGGGCGCGGTCGTGCGTACGCCGCCCGCCAACACGACGATTCCTTTCGAGACCCTGTTCGGCCCGAGCTCGAACCTGTCTCCGCCCGAGATCCGCGACGAACTCGTGACGGGCAGCCGCGGCTGGTGGGGCAGGATGCTGATCCGCGTGAAGCCGGGTGCATCGATCGAGGCGGTCCGCAGCACCCTGCAGGAGGCGGTCGATCGCGCCGCCGTGCTGCAGAAGATGCCAGCCGTGACGCGTGCCCGCCTGGGGGGACGCAAGGTCATGGATGTCGCGCTGGTTCCGCTCGGCGAAGCCTATTTCGATCGCGACCTGGCGGTCAACAACCTGGCGCGGCCGGGACCGCGCGGCGACCGCGCGGTGGTGGCCGGGTTGGGCGCCATTGCCCTGCTGATCCTGGCTCTCGCGGCGATCAACTACGTCAACCTGGCGACGGCGCGCGTGGTCCGGCGCCAGCGCGAGATCGCCATGCGCAAGGTACTGGGTGCGAGCCCGCGCCAGATTGCCATGCAATTCATTGCCGAGGCCCTGGTGGTCGCGCTGCTGGCGACGGGCCTCGGCCTGCTGCTGGCATGGCTGGCGCTGCCGCTGTTTGCCGCCCTGGTGGAGCGCGACCTCGGCGGCATGTGGTCGCTCTCGAACCTCGGCGCGGCGCTGGCACTGGGCCTGTTGCTCGGCCTGGCCAGCGCGGTCAACCCGGTGTGGACGGCACTGCGCGTGGCCCCGCATGGGGCGCTGAGCGGGCGCCAGGACAGCGAATCGGTACGCGCCGGCCAGGTGCGCAAGCTGATGACGGTGCTGCAGATCGGCGCGGCGATGGGCCTGGCCTGCGTGACGCTCGCGATCACGTGGCAGACGCGCCATGCGCTGGCGCGCGCACCCGGATTCGATCCGGCGCCCCTCCTGATCGTGGACATGGAAGGTGGCACGAACCCCAAGCACAGCGCCGCCGCACGCGGTCTGGTCGCGGCCTTGAAGGCCAACGGCGCGGTGGCGGGCGTGACCATCAGCGAAGACGCGGTCGGCCGCCATGACGCCGCCTGGTCGCGCGAACTGCGCCGGCCAGGCGTGGCCGACGTGCGCGTCGAAATGAAATCCGTCAGCGCCAACTTCTTCGAGCAGTATGGCATCAAGCCGGTCGCAGGCCGGCTGTTCGACCCCCGTATCGACGCGGACGAGGCGGCCGAACCACTGGTCGTCAACGCGGTCGCCGCACGCCAGCTCGGCTTTGCCGCCCCGTCCGCGGCGATCGGCCAGACGGTGGTGTTCACGAATTTCGACGACACCGTCGTCTACAAGCGGATCGTCGGCGTCGCGCCGGAACTGCGCTTCCATTCGTTGCGGGAAGCACCGGCGGCGATCGGCTATGAATTATGGATTGCCGGCTCGACGTTGACGGTGAAGGCGGCGCACTCGCTGCCCGAAACCGAAGCGGCGGTGCGCGCGCTGTGGCCGCGCTGGTTCCCGGACTCGGTGCTGACCATGCATCACGCAACCGATGTGCTGGCGGCCGATTATGCCGAGGACCGGCGCCTGGCCCGGCTCATGGCCATTGCCACCGGTATCGCGCTGGCGATCGCGGCCTTCGGCACCTATGCGTTGGCCGCCGATGCCGTCCAGAGACGGGCGCGCGAAATCGTCCTGCGCAAACTCTATGGCGCGCGCAAGCGCGATATCGGCCTCCTCATGCTGCGCGAGTTCGGCGCGCTGACGCTGGCGGGGGCCGTCATCGGATTGCCGGTCGGCGCACTCGTGGGCGAGCGCTATCTGGCGTCGTTCGTCGAGCGCGCACCCTTCGGCTACTGGAATGTCGCGCTGGCCTTTGGCGCCAGCGCCTGCATGGCGCTGGTGGCGATAGCGCATCACGCCTGGGGGGCCATGCGCATGGCGCCGGCGGAAGCGCTCAGGGGCTGAGGTTCAGTGCGGCGCCTGCGCCGCCCAGATCAACACCATCACGACGATGAACGGTATCCAGAGCATCCGGCGATAGCGCACCGACAGCCAGTACAGCGCCAGCATGGCCAGGATGGGCACGTTGCTGCCGAGCTTACGGCTCAGCAGCAGCGCGATCAGGCCCTGCAGGGAGATCGCATACCACGTCATGCTTCCGCCGCCCACGAGCAGGGGATTGCGGCGCGCGATGCGTTCGCCGCGCGCCGCGCCCCCGTCGTCCGTCCGCTCAGGCCTGGGCGTTGACTGCGGCGGCGTGGCGTCCGCTTTGGCCAGCTTGCGTGCCGTGTCGATCTGCTCCTGGGTCTGTTCCAGCACCGGCGCCGGCGGCGCGCCGGCCTGCCAGAATCCTGCCCACGGTGCCTTGCCTTGCGCGGCCATCGTCCGGAACTGTCCGCCGGCGCGCCCGGGGCCGAAGGCCGGCACAGGAGCATCGCCGCTCCACTTCGCCCGCGCCGCGCGCACGCGCGCGAGCAGCGGCGCGCCCTTGTCGGCATCGACCATCCGGATGAACAGGGCGTAGCCCTCCAGCGCCGCCAGTACGTTTTCGTTGCCGTTCCACTGTTTGCCGGCCGGGCCATCCTTCTCGACCTGGAACAGCACCGCGCGGAAGCGCCTTAGCGTGGCACGGTCCACGGACGGTTTCTCGTTGACGACGATGCCGGTCACGTTCTGGCGCGCATGGCTGCGCATCACGTGCTGCTTGTCCGGATGGGGCGTGAATCCCTCGTCGACCACGATCTGGCGCACGCGCCACAGCAGTTTGCCGGCCTGCGTGCGGACGGACTCGTCGCCGGAAAACGTGAGGTCGTCGGCATAGCGCGTGTACCGGAAACCCAGCCGCGCCGCCGCACCCTGCAGCCGCGCGTCCAGGCGCCGGCACAGAATATTGGTCAGCGCCGGGCTCGTAGGCGCGCCCTGGGGAAGCACGCGTGGACCGTGGGAGACGTAGAACGTCTCGCCGTCCACGTCCACTTCTTCCGTGGCCGATTCCGTGCACAGCAGGGCGAGCGTGGTGGCGACCTGCTTGCCGTAGCCGAGCTGGGTGAACACGCCGCGCACGCGCGGCAGGGCGATCGACGGGAAAAAGTCCTTCAGGTCGACGTTGATGACGACAGCCTGGCCGACGTGCGGTGTGGCGTTGCTGACGATGGAGCGACCCTTCAGGAAGCCGTGCGCTGCCGGGTGGACCGGTGCGCGCGCGAGAACGTTGTCGAGCACCCAGTACTGGGCCCGCTTCAGGCGCGGCATCGGCGCCGAGATGATACGCAGCCCGCCGGCCTTCTTCGGCATCGCGAAACGGCGGTAGTGGCTGATGCGCGACACGCGCCGCTCGAACGCGAGGAAGCGCAGCTCTTCCAGCGACACGCCCATGGTGCGCGCCAGGTCCTGCGCATCGTGCATGGGCGGCAGCGCGAGCCGGGCCAGCCGGTCGGCGTCGCTGCGTGCCTCGTTCAGGCCGGCCGAGACGCCGGCACCCAGGTACAGCACTTCCTGCGCGCGCCGTGCGTGCCAGGCCAGTGCGCGCTCGTGACGTTCCCGTGCGCGGCGTTGCCGGGTCTCTTCGCGGCGGGCCTTCGCCTGGGCCATGCGTTCCTTGCGCATGCGCTTGAGCGCCTGTACCGGATCCTCGACTTCGCGCAGCTCGCGTCCGAGGGCAGTCAGGGCCTGCTGGAGTTCCGTCTCGCGCCGGATCAACTGCTCCGCTTCGGTCAGCGACTGGTCGTCCTCGGGCCAGAAGCCGAGTCTTTTCATTTCGGCGAGCGTGACTTCCGTGCGTGACGACGCACGGATGCGGGCATACAAGGCCTCGCGCGTGGAGGCGGATGTCGGATTGGCGCTCATGGGCATGCCCCGTGCGGGGTCGGAGAGATAGGTAACAGGCGCGGCGGGAACGTCATCGAAGGGCCGGCAGGACTGGCGTGCTCAACTCGACGCCAAACGACGCTGGTAGCGCTGACGTAATTCGGGGAATTCACACCGACTCGCGCTACCAGCGTCTGTTTGGCACAGTGAAGAGCGCGCCAGTGACGCATGGGGAGGGCTGAATACGTGGACGGCGATCCACCGTCCGGTTTGCAAGAGCCATCCCGCCGCGCCTGTTGAGGAAAGTATAACATCATGCCGCCACCTCGCGCCGTGCATGCGCGAGCCGCAGCGCCAGCATGTGGGCGCACGGTCCGTGACGCAGACGGTGCTGCGTGAACTGGTTGCATTCGCAGGTGCCGTCGGCGATGCGCTGGTCAGCGTCGAGCACGAGCGCGGTCCGGTAGCGCTGGGCTACGCCGGACAGGCGCACGGCGCCGTCGGGCAAGGCTTCGGCGGGCGCTTCGTTCAACGCATGCAGCGCGACGATGGTCGCCGCTTCCTGTTCGGCGGTGCTGGCGAAACGCAGGTCATCCAGCGGCAGCGAATCGCGCGCCAGTTCGCGCAGGCGGTACACGCCCAGCGCGAGGTCGTGGATCACGCGGCCGGCCTGCGTGTATAACGCCAGCGCGCGCTCGACGGTGATGCGTTCGAGGCCCGTGTCCGCCGCCAGCTGGTCGCTCGTCGCGAACCAGCGCTGCGCGAGGGCCGTGTAGACGCGCGCCTTGCTGTCGGCGTCGACGTCGCCGCGCGGCGCCAGCAGGTCGAACTGGCCGGCACGCGACCAGTCGTTCGCGACCCAGCCCGACAGGCCGAGCGTGAAGCGCATGCCGGGCAGGTCGGCGATCCAGAAACTGGGCATGCCGTTGCCCATCAGGTGTACCGTGAAGCCGCGCGCCAGCGGGAGCAGGCGTTCGAGCAGCAGCAGGCGGCGCCGGCCCCAGATGCGAATCTCCTCGGCCGTGCCGCCCTGGTAGATCGAGCGCCGGCATACGATCTCGATATTCCACGGCTCGAACAGCGCGCGCACCGGTTCGCCCGGCACGAGGATGAAGCGGATCGAGCGCGGGCCGGCACGCTCGCGCCGGCGCCGCAGCACGTGGCAGAAGTTGTGCAGGTCCATCGGATGCAGGTCGAGCCGGCGCGCCGGCAGCGTCATCGCGCTGCTGACCTGCAGGAAGCCGCGCACCCAGGAATCGGGCACGTCGATCTTTTCTTCGATGAAGGCCGGGTCGTCCGCCGTGGTCACCTTGAAGCCGCCGGGATCGATGGCGAGGCGCGTCGTCTTGTAGTCGCGGATCTTCTGGAACTCGTCGTACAGCGCCTCCGAGTAATCGATGTTCGTGGTCCCGCAGGCGAATTCGCCCACGTGGTCGAACATCTCGTGGTCGCAGCTGAGCGACGCATAGCTCGATTCGTCGCGGCTGAAACACTCGAAGAACACGCGGTCCGGATGCACGGTGATCACGGGGTCGAGCACGATCCACAGGTCGCGGTTGGTCAGGTACAGGTAGCTGAAGAACTTCGCCTGCGCCTTGTGGAACGGCGCCATGACCTTGTCCTTGCGCGCGCGGATTGTCTTGAGTTCTTCCAGCAGCGGCGCCTGGCGTGCGCGCAGCTCGCTTGACCGGGCCTGGTATTGCGCCAGCAGGCCTTCCTCGTTCGCGGCCAGCCACGCCTTGTAGGCGCTCTTGTCGGGCGCCTGGTAGCGCTGGTCCGCGGTGACGACGTCGTGCAGGGCCGACATCGCCTCGCGGAACGGGACGCGCTGGTTCACGTCCGCCACGAAATACGTCGGCGGGCGCAAGGTGTCCGGCGCGAAGCGCATCTCGGTGGACGAGGCGCCGTTGTTGACGCTCGTCGCGCCGTAGTAGCGGTACTGGAATCTCATGGCAAAGAGCGGGTAGCGGGAAGGACGGCCGGGGACCGGACCGTCATCACGGCCGGCAGTTGTGGATAGCGCTGCTGGATCGCGCGCAGGGCTTCGATGTAGCGCGCCTTGTCCTTCACGGCCACGGTGACGACCTGGCGCGCGAACAGCTGCGCGACGAAGGCGGCGATGTCCTCGGACAGCAGGGCCTGCCGCGCCAGGAAGTCCTGCACGCGGTCCTTCGCCGTGCGGCCGCGGTCGACCTGCGAGAGCACGGTCAGGAAATAGGGCTCCAGGCGGCGCAGCCTGTCGATGTCGCCCGCGCTCGCGCTTTCCAGCCAGCTGCTCACGAACAGCTGCATGTTCGCCGACGGATGCTGGCTGAGCTTGAACATGAAGTCGGCGGCATCCTCGACGTCGACATGGGTCGTGATCATCGCCCGGCCGAAGCGCTGGGCGGCCGGGTCCACGTGGTCGCACAGGCTGACGAGCAGCAGCGGCGTCCAGTCGTCGCGCGTGCAGACGCTGCCGAAATAACGGATGGCGAATTCACGGGTGTCGTCGAACCGGCTGTCGAACAGGCGCAGCGCGGCCTCCAGCTGTGCCCGCGCGCGGGCCGGATGCGCTTCGAAGGCCGCGTAGGCCCAGCGGCGCACGGCGGCATTCTGGTTGCGGCCGAACGCGGCCCAGTCCGCGACGTCGAACTGCAGCGCATCGAAACGGTCGATGAGTGCCGCGCCGAGCCGTTGTGCGCCTTTGCTGCGCGCGGCCAGCAGCCGGCGCAGCAGGTCGGGGTCGGCCAGCGCCGGCGCGTCCGCCAGCGGTCCGGTGACCCAGGCCAGCAGGTCGGCATGCATGTCCTCGCCGGTCTCGCCGCGGAACAGGCCGTCCAGCAAGGCCGGCAGCAGTGCCGCCGCGAACGTGCGGTCGGCCGGCGCCAGGCGCGCGATGACGGGACCGATCGCGCGGCGCACGCCGGCATCCGGTGCACACGCGAACACGGCGACCAGGTCCACCTGCGTGGCCAGCATGGCGTCGGGCAGGCGGCCGAACAGTTGCACGCCGGCGGCGCGCACGGCCGCGTCGGGGTCGCGCAGCAGCGCGGCCAGCAGCGGCGCCGGCAGGGTGGACGGTGGCGCCGCGTGCAGCAGCAGCCAGCCGCAGGCCAGCGCACGTACCGGGGCCAGGCGATGCCGCAGCAGCAGGACGAGACGTTCGTAGGGCGCCTGTTCCGCGGCGGCGCGCAGTGGTTGCTCCAGGGTCCGCAGCAGGTCGGGCGCGACGGTGGCGACATGGGGCGCGGCGTCATCGAGGTCGGCGCACTCGTCGAGCCAGTCGAGCAGGCGCAGGACGATCGCTTCGGGCTGGCCTGGCAGCCGCAGCGCCGCCTGGCACAGGAGCCAGCCCTGGCGCCGCACCGCCTCGAGCGGCGCGCACAGCACCGCGAGGACGAGGGCCGCATCGGCGGCGTAGTCGTCCGGTGCGCGGACGATGCAGTCGAGCGCATACTGCAGCGCCTCCGGCAGTGTCGACTGGATGAGCAGCATCAGCCAGCCTCCATCCGGCACGCCCGGTTCGAAGCGCCGGCGCGCCGTCTCGAACGCGAAGCGGGCGCTGGGTGCATAGGGGCTGCGCAGCAGTTCGCGCAGCGTGTCGGGCGGCAGCGCGGCGCAATAGGCCGTGTTGTCGGCCAGCGCGCGGGCGGCGAAGGCATGCACGCCTTCGCAGTGGCTGTGCCGCATCAGCCAGAGCAGGGCGTCCGGGCTGCGGTCCCACAGTTCCGGGAAGGCTTCCTGGCGGATGCCATCCGCCACGCGCGCGCCGTCGACGTACCAGCTCAGGCCCGAGGCACTGTGGCGCAGGCCCGCGCGCTCGCGCAGCAGGTGATTGAACAGGGGCCAGTGGCCGTAGCGGTCGACGATGCGCCCGGTCGTGCGGACGTTGGCGTCGCGGTCGTCGTAGGTGGCCAGGACGCCCAGCGCCATCGGGATGAAGTCGGGATCGGCGTCCTGGCCCAGGCGGCGCAGCGTGCGCCAGCCGCGCCGCAGCAGGTAGTGCCGGGTGGGACCGCCGTACGCCACCGTGCTGTCCGGGCGCGCCGCCTCCTGGGCGAAGGACTGGTAGCGTCCGTGCGCATACACGTAGCGTTGCGGAGCATGTGCCGTCGTTTCGAAACGGCGTTGCAGCAGGCCGAAGATCTCGCCGTCGGCGCGCATCTCCGCCATCTTGTAGATATGGCGCAGGGCGCGGAAGCTGCCGGCGACCAGCGGCGTCGCGCGCAGCACGGCCAGCATCAGGCGCCGCGCCAGCGGCCGGAAGTCGTCCGCCTGTGCGACCTGGTCGAGCTGGTCGAGCCAGGCGTCGAGGGGCAGGCTGCGCCAGCCATTCCCGGTGGCGGCGCGGGCCAGGATCGCGTCGGCGTCGCCGTGCTCCCATGCGCCGCGCAATTCGTCCGGCCAGGCCGCGATGATGTCCCGTGCATGGTCCGTGCGAGCGTCGGGCCCGACCAGTGCGAGCCAGGCGTGCAGCGCCGCACGCCGGACGGCATCGCTGGCGCTGCGCGTGGACAGGTGACGCATCGCGTCGAGCGCGCCGGCGTCGCCGCAGCGGCCGATGGCCCAGGCGATGCAGTAGTCCTGCATGGTGTCGCCGCGTTCGATCAGGTCGACGAGCGTCGGTACCGCGGCGCGCAGGCGGCGCTCACCCACGCGCCAGAGGGTGCGGTTGCGCTGCGCCTGTGTGAGCTGCTTCCAGCTGCCGCGTTCCAGCCGCTGCAGCAGGGTGCGGTCGGCATCGGTCGTGGTTCGGGGCGTCGCCGCCGAGGCTGCGACGGCCGATGCGGGACGCGTGGCGGGAAGCGCCTGCGATTCCTCGCCAGGGGCGGCGAAACCCTGCGCCATTCGTTCCGTGACGGCGAGGTGGAACAACGCTTCAGCCGTGGCCAGGTCGACCGGCTGCGGCGTGCGTGTCGTTTCGCGCCATTCCTCGCCCATGCGGCCCTGGCGCAGGTTGACGAGGTAGCGGTCCGGCATGCCCGGCGCGGCGCACAGTTCGATTTCGCAATGGACGATGCTGTCTTTTTGCCGCCGGACGAAGCTGGCCGTTCTGATCAGTTTCACGCACCACCCTCGTGGTTGATTGGATATTGCATTCTATACATCATTGCCGTGTTGGTAAATGCGGTTGCCGCGGGCGGATGAACGGATGTGGTTCAGCGTTTGACCTGCGTGCCGCCTCTCTGTAGACTCGAATGATTGCGCTACCAAATAGAATGATAAGCGCTGTTACTAACAT
>Ga0207657_10007158_pt1 | contig 11460 bp, 10 predicted proteins | sample KBSC33metaG_FD_184316 | JGI IMG/M metagenome (GOLD analysis project Ga0207657, IMG submission 184316) | Corn rhizosphere microbial communities from Kellogg Biological Station, Michigan, USA - KBS C3-3 metaG (SPAdes) (version 2) | ecosystem: Host-associated > Plants > Roots > Rhizosphere > Soil ...
CCGATGAAGTCGGCCAGCGTCAACGGACCCATGGGATGCGCCATGCCCAACTTGAAAACCTCATCGACTGATTGCGGCGTGGCAACACCCTCCATCACCGCGTACATCGCCTCGTTCAAAAGGGGCATGAGCACGCGGTTCGACACGAACCCGGGAGCGTCGTTCACTTCTACCGGCGTTTTCTCGAGCTTGGTTGCGAGGTCCCGCACCATCTGAAAAGTTTGGTCGGAAGTAGCCAGCCCGCGGATCACCTCCACCAGTTTCATCACCGGCACAGGATTGAAGAAGTGCATGCCGATGATTTGTGGCGGCCGCTTGGTCAGCGCCGCTAACTTGGTGATTGAGATCGATGACGTGTTGGACGACAGGATGATCTCGGGGCGGCAGATGCGGTCGAGATCGCGAAACAACTGGGCCTTGATCTCGAATTTTTCCGTAGCCGCTTCGACTACGAAATCGCAAGCCGCCAGCTTCCCCCGGTCAACTACAGTTTCAATGCGTGCTATTGCTGCATCTTTGTCAGTTGCGGAAATCTTTCCCTTTGCCGCCTCACGGTCCAGGTTCTTGCTGATGGTCTGCAGCGCGCGGTCCAGGTATTGCTGCTCAACGTCGCAGAGCAGTACGTCGTATCCACTGCGCGCAAACACGTGAGCGATGCCGTTGCCCATGGTGCCTGCTCCGACTACGCCAACTCGCTTGATCTCCATACAGAATCTCCCACGCCGAGCAGCAAAACCGAGAAGTGTAACAGAAAGGCAAAGGCCTCCGGAGTGGGCTTCTGTTGCGCGCCGGACAAGTTCGCGGCAACGTCCTAACCCGCGCACGTGGCAAAAGTTTTGTGGCGTCAAAAAATTATTCATGGCCTTCCCGCGCACTGCGCATGCAGCAAACTCGCGAGTCGCGCGCATCACATTCAACAGAACCAGGAACAGCGAAGCAGAGGCGGGTTGAGCAAGGGGAGGTTCAAACCCGCCTCCGGCGTTGGGTCCCAGGACCTGGTAGGAGGCAACATGAAGCACACAACCAAGTGGACGATCCTGACAATGGCACTGACGCTCCTGTTTAGCGGGTTCGCTGTGGCACAGCGGGATAGAGACGATGACGACGGCTACTACCGCGGCGGTGATCGGGCACAGGCGCAACAGTACGGATTTCAGAATGGCTATCGCGACGGAATGCGCAAGGGACGCGAAGAAGGCCGCGAAAACGATCCTTTCGATTACCAGACGCCCGACTGGCGCCAGGCAAGCCGCGGCTACGAGAACTGGATGGGATCAAGGTCTTCCTTCCAAAATGGCTACCGCGATGGCTATCGTTCCGGCTTTCAGGCGGGATACGAAAATATCCGCGGACGCGGCGGCGATTACGACAACGATCGTGATTATCGTGGCGTAGGCGACCGCGAGTGGAGTTATGGTCGCAACCGTTACGGTTACAACAGCCCCGCTTACAACATCGGTTACCAGGACGGATCAAGGGTGGCGCGCGAAGACCTCGAGAGTCACAAACGTTTCAATTCCAGCCCGCGTGGTAAGTACGACGACCGCGACCGTGGATATCGCCGCGAATACGGAGACAAGCACGAATACAAAGAGCAATACAGCGCTGGCTATCGCGACGGATATCAGTCCAACTTTCGCCGTTATGGGCGCTGGTAAAGCCCGTCCTAAGATTTGTCATCCTGAGGGCCTTCAGGCCCGAAGGACCTGTGTATTTCAGCGGTGGAATTATAGGTCGCAACTTTGCGCGGGGATGACAAGCAGGACCGTTGAAGGCGCACTGGCTGGCGCGGCTAAGAACTCGACTTGCCCGCCACCTGCAGACGCGCGTCGGCGCGCTGCAGAGCCTGTTCGGCGCGGTCGAAATCAGTATTGGGGTCCGCACTCTTCAAACGCTCTTCGGCGCGCTGCTTCGCCTCCTCAGCCCGCCTGACGTTGATCTCGTCCGCACGCTCCGCCGTTTCAGCCAATACCGTCACTTTACTGGGCAGGACTTCCGCAAAACCCCATGCCACCGCCAGCCGATGGGTGTAGCCCTGGTTGCGATAGCTGATCTCCCCCACAGCCAGTTCCGTGATAAGCGGAGCGTGCCCCGGCAAGATCCCCAGATACCCATTCTTGCCGGGTATCTGCATCTCTTCGGCCACGTCGCGCACCACCAGTTTCTCTGGTGTGACGATCTCGAATTCGAAAGTGTCCGCCATATTCGTAGTACGTCCCGGTTGTTGGTCGTTCGCCTCCGCGGCTAATAAGCGGAGACAGCTTGCTCTCTAATTCCAATCGCCGGACGAGCCAACGACCACGGACCAATGACCAACCACTATTCCTAGGCCGCCGCCGCGCTCTTCATCTTCTCGTTGGCTTCCAGCACCTCGTCGATCGTGCCTTTCATGTAGAAAGCCTGCTCGGGAATGCTGTCGTGCTTGCCGTCTACAATCTCTTTGAAGCCCTTTACTGTGTCGGCAACCTTTACATAACGCCCCGGCGATCCGGTGAACTGCTCCGCCACGTGGAACGGCTGCGACAGAAACTTCTGTATCTTTCTGGCGCGCGACACGGTGAGTTTCTGATCCTCGCTCAACTCGTCGATTCCAAGGATGGCAATAATGTCCTGCAGGTCTTTGTAGGTCTGCAGAACTTTCTTCACCGACTGCGCCACATCATAGTGCTCTTGGCCCACAATACGCGGGTCGAGAATGCGCGACGTCGAAGCCAGGGGATCGACCGCGGGATAAATTCCAATTTCTGTCAATGCGCGCGAAAGCACCGTGGTGGCGTCAAGGTGAGCGAACGTGGTGGCCGGCGCAGGGTCAGTTAAATCGTCGGCAGGCACGTAAATCGCCTGCACCGAAGTGACGGAGCCCTTCTTCGTCGATGTGATCCGCTCCTGCAATTCGCCCATCTCGGTTGCGAGGTTCGGCTGGTATCCCACGGCGCTTGGCATGCGTCCGAGTAACGCCGAGACTTCCGAGCCCGCCTGCGTGAACCTGAAAATGTTGTCGATGAAAAGCAGCGTGTCAGCGCCTTCCTCGTCGCGGAAATATTCGGCAACCGTGAGTCCTGTGAGCGCAACCCGCAGGCGCGCTCCCGGCGGTTCAGTCATCTGCCCATAAATCAGTGCAGCCTTTGATTTCGAAGGATCGCCCGGCTTGATCACGCCCGACTCGCTCATCTCCAGCCACAGGTCGTTGCCCTCGCGGGTGCGCTCGCCTACCCCGGCAAATACCGAGAAGCCGCCATGCTGCTTGGCGACGTTGTTGATCAATTCCATGATGACGACGGTCTTGCCCACGCCGGCGCCGCCGAATAGACCGATTTTGCCGCCCTTTAAGAAGGGTTGAATGAGGTCGACAACTTTGACCCCGGTCTCGAACATTTCGGCCGTTGTTGCCTGCTCGTCGAAGGCCGGAGCCGGTCGATGAATGGGCATGGTCTTGGTGTGCTCGATCGGACCGAGTTGATCCACCGGTTCGCCGATCACGTTCATCACGCGTCCTAGAGTCCCGGGGCCAACTGGCACGGAGATGGGTCCGCCCAGGTCAATGGCTTTCATGCCACGCACCATGCCCTCGGTGGCCTGCATGGCGATCGCGCGCACGCGGCCCTCTCCCAGGTGTTGCTGCACTTCGAGAATAACGTTGACCGGCGAAGGCACCTGGAAACCGTCGCTGGTGACGCGCAACGCCTCATAAATCGGAGGCATGGTCGCCTCAGCAAATTGCACGTCTACAGCGGGACCGGCGATCTGAATTACGTGTCCGATATTTTCTGGCATATGACTCCGAATATTTACAACGCGGCTGCGCCGCTCACAATTTCGATAATCTCTTTGGTGATCTTCGCCTGCCGCGCCCGGTTCATGGCCAACGTCAGGGAATCGATCATGTCGCTGGCGTTGTTGGTGGCCGCTTCCATTGCCGTCATTCGAGCTGCGTGCTCCGCTGCCACCGATTCCAGCAGAGCCCGGTAAATCTGCACGCCGACGTACTTCGGCAACAGTCCTTTGAACAAATCCGCCGGAGACTGCTCATATATGTAGTCGACCTGGGCAGTGCCAAATTTCGCGGCGGCTTCGTCCATGGCTGTGGTGTCTGCCGCACGCAGACCGACCCCCGCGCTCTTCGCTGCTTCGCCAGCCCTCTCCCGCTGTTCCTCGCTTAGTTCTTCCGCCTGGCGAACCGCGCTTTCACCAATCTGCTCGATGGGCAAAATCTGCTCCACCACCAGCCGCTGTGCAATAACCGACTTGAACTCGTTAAACAGGAGGTATACCGAATCGATATCGCACTCGCAATATCGCTGGATAACGCGCTGTGCGATGTCCTCCGCAAGCGAGTACTCGATCTTGTTCAAAACACCAATCCGCTCGCCAATGATGGTGATCGGGTTGCCATCCGGACTTGTCTCGGCCTGCTTTTGTACTCTCGGCTCCGCTGCCGGAAAACGCCGGCGGAGAAAGTCTCTGCCCTTCCTGCCAATGGCCTCGATTTCAATGTTCTTTCCCGCCTTCGATTCAAGGAAGCGGGTTGCTGCTTTAAGAATATTGGTGTTGAAAGCGCCGGCGAGTCCCTTGTCTCCCGTAACAACGATCAGCAGGATATTTCGCTCGTCGCGCTGCGCCAGCAAGGGATGGCGTGGCTGCCCTGTTTCCGCATCGTAAACTTCGGCCCTGGAAACCAGCGATTTCAACACGTTCGTCAGCATCTGCCCAAACGGACGAGCAGCAAGCGCCCGATCCTGCGCCCGGCGCAACTTCGCCGCTGAGACCATTTTCATCGCCTTCGTGATCTGGCGCGTGTTGGTCACGCTACGGATGCGCCGGCGAATATCAAGAATGTTTGCCATGAATTCGTTTTGATCCGAGGCAGAGAGCCGAGCGCCTGCCTACTTTGCTGCCGCCATCTCCTCTTTCCGCGATGCAACGAACTGCTGCTTAAATTCCTTCAGAACACTGGTCATCTGCTGTTTCAATCCATCGTCGAGAATCTTTTTCTCCATGATGGTGCGCAGCAGGCCGGCATTGGTCGTGTCCACGTACTTGTACAATTCCGACTCGAAATCGCGAATCTGGTCCACCGGCAGATCGTCCAGAAAGCCGCTGGTCCCGGCGAAGATGATTAGAATCTGCTTGGAGAACGGCAAGGGTGAAAACTGTCCCTGTTTGAGCAGTTCGACCAGCCGTTGGCCACGATTCAACTGAGCCTGCGTCGCTTTATCCAAATCGCTCCCAAATTGCGCGAAGGCCGCCAGCTCGCGGTATTGCGCGAGTTCTAGCTTCAAGGTGCCGGCAACCTGGCGCATCGCTTTGATCTGGGCGCTGCCTCCTACACGGCTTACCGACAGACCGACGTTTACCGCGGGCCGAACGCCTTGGTTGAAAAGATCAGTCTCGAGGTAGATCTGCCCGTCGGTAATCGAAATCACATTCGTCGGAATGTACGCGGAGACGTCGCCTGCCTGCGTCTCAATCACGGGAAGTGCAGTGAGAGAACCACCGCCATTCTTGTCACTCAACTTTGCTGCACGTTCCAGCAACCGCGAGTGAAGATAGAACACGTCGCCGGGATACGCTTCCCGTCCCGGGGGCCGGCGCAGCAACAGCGAAATCTCGCGATACGAAGCGGCGTGCTTCGACAGATCGTCGTAAATCACCAATGCGTGTCGCTTGGTGTCTCGGAAGTACTCGCCGATGGCGCACGCGGCGTAGGGCGCGATGTACTGCATCGGCGCCGGCTCCGACGCTGAAGCCGCAACCACGATGGTGTAATCCATGGCGCCGTAGTCACCCAGGATTTTCACAACCTGGGCAATCGAGGACCGCTTTTGCCCGATAGCGCAGTAGATACAGATGAGGTCGTTGCCCTTGCTATTGATGATCGTGTCGAGCGCTACCGCGGTCTTGCCGGTCTGGCGGTCGCCAATGATCAACTCGCGCTGGCCGCGACCGATCGGAATCATGCTGTCGATGGCCTTCAAACCCGTTGCCATCGGTTCGCGCACCGGCTGACGGTCAATAACTCCCGGTGCGAGCCGCTCCATGGCAATGAACCTGTCGGTCGTGATCGGGCCTCTATCGTCAATGGGCTGACCTAGCGCGTTCACCACACGCCCTATCATCGCGTCGCCTACCGGGACGCTCATGATCCGGCCAGTGCGCTTGACCTCGTCCCCTTCCTTGATCTCGGTGTACTCGCCCAGGAGCACGACGCCGACCTGATCTTCTTCCAGGTTCATGGCGATGCCGGCAACATCGTGGGGAAAAGAGAGAAGCTCGCCGGCCATCACCTTATCCAGACCGTGTACGCGCGCGATTCCATCTCCCAGGGTGATTACCGTGCCCACCTCGTCCACGGAGATCTTGGTCTCATAGTTCTCGATCTGCTCGCGGATTAATTTTGTGATCTCGTCTGCCTTGATTTGTGCCATAAGAAGATCTTCGCTCGCTAGTTCCTGGAAACAGCTATTAGCAATCGGCCTTTAGCCCAAGCAAATCGCTGCCACTTCCTACCTGCTTAGCTGTTCCCGAATCCGGTCCAACTGCCCGGCAACTGAGCCGTCATAAATCGTGCTGCCAACCTTCACAACCGCGCCCCCTAAGAGGGAGGCATCGTGGGAGTAATGGGCGCGCACCTTCTTGCCGGTCAATCTTTCAACTTGACCCTCGAGGACCCGTTTTTCCGAATCATTCAGTTCTCGCGCGCTGCTGACCTCAGCTTCGGCGAAACCTAACCGTGCATCGAGTTCCTGCTGGAAATCCTTCACCACCTGGTCGAGGGAGCCTATGCGCCGATGATCGATCAGGACTGCAATAAGGTTCCGTACGGGGCGGGAAACTCCCTCCTGCGCGACAATGGCGTCCAGCAGACCACGTTTCTGCTCCGCGGGGATCGCCGGACTCTCCCAAACCTGGCGTAATTGCAGACTCTCGTGTGCTGTCGCTGCAATCGACTGCAGTTCTTGCAAGACCCGATTCGCATCGAGATGACCATCGACGACTACGTCTACAAACGCCCTCGCGTAACGGCTCGTGGCGGCGGACATCGTTTAGCGCCTGTCCTTTCCGGCTCCCGAGCCATTCTGCGACACCGTTCCCAGTTGCTCCGAAAAGTTCCGCACCAGCGCCTGATCGGTGGAAGCATCCACCAGAATCTGTTGTTTCGCGACGGAAACAGCCAGCTCGGCTGCGTAGGCCTTCAGTTCGCGGCGAGCCGTTTTGGCGGCAGCGTCAATTTCTTGCTCAGCCGCCTCAACCACCTTCCGGGCATCCAGTTCTGCAGCCTCTCGAATGCGGGCTTCCTCCGCAGCGGATTCCTGCTCCGCCGTCGCGCGCATGGAGTTGATTTCGGTATCCAATTTCGACAATCGAGCTTCGATATCCGCCAAGCGGCGGTTCGCATCCTCGCTCGTCCGCCGTGCCTCTTCCATCGCTTTCTGGATCGACTGCGTACGATTTCTAAAAAGCCCCGGTAATTTCGATCGCGAAATCCAGATGATCGCAACGGCAATCACGGCAAAATTCAGCAACACGGCCACCCAATACGCATGCTCCAAACTCAGGCCCGTGACACGAGCCAGGAACTGCACCGATCCCGATCTCTTGAATTCCTCGTTTTCGCCCTTCTCCTCGCCTGCCGCTTCGCGTGATTGCTGCGCCAACTCCTGCGACGGGCCTCCAGCATTTACGTTTGGTTCTTCTCGGGAGCCGGTCTGAGATGCCTTCGCGGAGCCATGCCCAACCAGGGCGAGGACGAAAAAAAGGGTAAGTGCGGCAATGCGCTTCGAAGTCAGGAGCCGGGTCATTGGCTACTCCCTACCTGGCTTTGAGCCGTGGCAGGCTGCAGCACAGTACGTACAATCTCAGACGCGAGAGAATTCACCTCGGCTTTTAAGCCAGCCAGCGCTGCCTGCTTCTCTTTTTCGATTGCCTGGCGGGCCGCTTCGATTTGCTCGTTCGCGCGGGCACGAGCCGCCGCCACCGCTGTGGCGCGCGCCTGCAACGCCTGCTGGCGACGTCCTTCCTGTGCTTTGAAAATGCCTAGGCGGGCCTCCCTGATTCGCTGCTCGTAATCGGCCGTTCTAGCCTCCGCGGCAGCAATGTCAGCACGAGCCTTCTCCACCGCCCCTTGAGTCTTGGCATGGCGCTCAGTTAGAACCCGCACCAGCGGCTTGTGTACTAAGCTCGTATACAGTCCGAACACCAGGACCATGAAGATGATGGTGGGCACGGACCCGAGCAGTAATCCGCCTAGTTGTCTGAGCGTCTCATCCATGTTCTAGCTGATTAAACCTGAGAAAACAAAGAGGGCTGTAAAACCATTAAAATTAACATTCTACGGCGGACAGTGTCAATGATTTCGCTTCTGGTAGCAGGCCCGACAGGCTCCCAAAATGGGGCCGCGGCCGAGAAATAGACGCTTTGCTCGTAATGTCACTTGACTTTCGGCATTCGAGGCATAGCATATAGGTATCACCTCCGATCCAATTCAGGATCGAATGGGCCGATAGCCAAGGAAAGTCACCGCTTCTTGGTTGCCGGCCCATTTTAATTTTCGTCGAGGATCTGTCGCGCCCGGGATATTAGACAAGTGCCGAATATCCGTCCACCGTTCCGAAGCAGCTTCGCGCAAAGCTAGGTTCTTACTCTATTTTCCATTGCTGCAGCTTCCGTAGCAGCGACTGCGGTCCTTCTGCTTCCAATTCCACCAAGCCATCCTTATAGTTGCGCGAATAAATGCGGGTACCTGCCTCAAGCAGAGCAAGCATCTTCCCTTCTTTTTGTGGGACCTGCAACCGAACCCGCCTGACTGGATCTTCCTGCAGCGCGGCATCCACCCTATCCAGCAGAGTAGTCAGTCCCACCCCCTTGCTGGCTGATACATGGACCACATCGTCCGTATCGCGTACTGCATCCCGCTGAACTGGCGAGAGCAGATCCACCTTGTTCATCACGCGAATGCGCGGCTTCTTGTCGGCCTCCAATTCCTTAAGCACCAATTCGACCTGTGCATCCTGCTCGGCCGACAAGGGATTGCTCGCGTCAGAAACGTGCAGGATAAGGGCTGCCCTCTGTACCTCTTCGAGTGTCGCTCGAAACGCCGAAACCAGGGTATGCGGCAGGCTGCGAATGAAACCTACCGTGTCGGACAACAGGATTCTTCGCTTGGACGGCAACACTACCGATCGAATCGTCGGGTCGAGAGTGGCGAACATCCTTGACGAAGCCACAACCTCCGATCGGGTTAGCGCGTTGAACAGTGTCGATTTGCCGGCATTGGTATATCCGACCAGCGCCAGGGTGGCAACAGGAACTGATTCCCTTCTTTGCCGCTGCTGAGCGCGTATGCGTCGAACATTCTCCAGCTGCAGCTTCACGTGGCGGATGCGCCGGTAAATCTTCCGCCGGTCAGTTTCCAGTTGCGTTTCACCTGGTCCGCGAGTGCCGATGCCTCCGCCCAGCTGCGACATTTCTATGCCTCGCCCAGCCAGACGGGGCAGGAGGTACTCCAGTTGTGCCAGTTCCACCTGCAGTTGACCTTCCCGGGTGCGCGCGTGACGGGCAAAGATGTCGAGAATCAGCTGCGTGCGGTCGATGACCCTGCTTTGAACCTCGCCTTCGATGTTGCGCTGCTGTGACGGAGAAAGATCGTGGTCGAAAAGAATCAGGTCAGCGGAAACCGAAGCGGCAGCACCCGCGATCTCTTCGAGCTTGCCTTTGCCGATCAACGTCGCAGGATCGGGCCTGTCACGATGCTGCAGGAACTCTCCGACCACCTGCGCGCCGGCACTCTCCGCCAGCGAGCGAAGTTCGGCAAGCGATTCTTCTGCACTGAATTCCGGAGCGGAGACCACCTTTGTGCCGGGCGAAATGCTGGTAGCTGAATCGCGTGCAGCCTGTGCGCCCGCCGTGAGCGGCGGTCCGGCTCTCTTACTCGACGGCGAGCGTTGCCGCTTATACTCAATTCCGACCAGGAATGCACGTTCCCGCGGCGGCGCGTTCAGCGTGGACTGTTTAGCCGACCTTGCTCTCTTGTCGGACTTTCTTACCTTGCCACTTCGCAAAGAAAAGGCCTAGCCTTCTGTCCCAGACGGCACCGTTGCTACCGGTGTAGGTTCGTGGTGACTCGACGTCGTCACGCTGGCCGCTCCCCGCGAATCATGTGAGCTGGCATGGGAAATTCTGCCCATCACCACGGTCGAGATGGCATGTTTAAAGATGAGCTGTTCCTGGTTGTTCGATTCCAGAACCACGGAATACTTATCAAAAGAACGAATACGCCCGGTCAACTTCACGCCGCTGAGCAAGTAAATCGTGATCGGGGACTTTTCTTTTCGTGCCGTGTTCAGAAATGAATCCTGGATATTTTGTGCCGGCTTACTTTCCATGCCGATCTCCTTTGACACCTTGAGTAGACATCATTCCTGCGGCGTTGAAACCCGCCGCGCGGAACGGGGGACGATGGCTCGCGAGTTACTTCCTGGCGGAAGCAGTGCGCTTCAACCACTCATGTACGATACGGCCAACCCTTGTTCTTTTCAACTTATTACCAATTCAGTTAACTGCGTGGTGTACAATCCGTTCGCTCAGTCTTCGCGGCGGGTTGCTCACAGCTTCTCGTGTTGGCTGACAATAGAGCCAGCACCCGCGTTCTACCACCGATTCGAAACTAACTCGAATATCTGCGGAGGGTTTGGATGATAGTTCCTGATCTCGTCGTTGTTGCCGTCTTGCGGCCTTCGATCCTTCTTCCCGGAGGGGACGCTACCAGCCTCATGCTTTTCCGCTGGATTCACTTCCTGGCGGGCATCACTTGGATCGGCCTGCTTTATTTCTTCAACCTGGTCAACGTTCCTTTCATGAAGGAAATGGACGCCGCCACCAAGGGCAAAATTGTCCCCAGCATGATGCCGCGCGCAATGTGGTGGTTCCGATGGGCGGCCGTCATTACCGTGCTGGCGGGCCTCGCCTACTTCGGAAAGATTGTTAGCGTCGATGCCGCCAACGGCCGCGCTTCCTACGCTGACGCTTCCTCCGGCCATGTATTCATGACCTTCTTCGGCATCTGGACCCTGATTTTTGTACTGATCTTCGTCTGCATCATGGTGGTCAAGATCAATAAGGGACCCGTCCTCGCCACCATCGTCATCATCTTAGTGGCGCTGGGCGCTTACTTGTTCCTGGACATGAACGAGCACGGTTGGGAGAGCAACCGCCTGCTCTCGATCGGAATAGGCGGCGGGCTGGGCTGGATCATGATGCTGAACGTCTGGGGCATCATCTGGCGTTTGAACAAGAAGATCATCAATTGGACTCGTGACTTCGCCAAGAACGGTACGCCGATTCCGCCCGAGTCACCGGCCCTGGCGCGAATGGCATTTCTGGCCTCCCGCACCAATGCCTGGCTATCTATTCCCATGCTTTTTTTTATGGCTGCAGCCAGCCACTACCCAATGTTTATCAGGT
>Ga0207657_10007159_pt1 | contig 11459 bp, 10 predicted proteins | sample KBSC33metaG_FD_184316 | JGI IMG/M metagenome (GOLD analysis project Ga0207657, IMG submission 184316) | Corn rhizosphere microbial communities from Kellogg Biological Station, Michigan, USA - KBS C3-3 metaG (SPAdes) (version 2) | ecosystem: Host-associated > Plants > Roots > Rhizosphere > Soil ...
GTGCAGGCTGTGATGATCCCCATCAGCGAGCGCCACGCGGAGTATGCGAACAAAGTCGCTGATCAGCTCAAGGCAGTTGGCGTTCGCGTGCACGTGGATGCCCGCAACGAAAAGATGAACGCCAAGATCCGCGAGCATGCCATGCAGAAGGTGCCATTCCTCCTGGTAGTCGGGGACAAAGAAGCTGAGGCCGGCAACGTGAACGTCCGGACTCGCGGCAAAGAGAAGACCGAAGACATGCCGGCGGTGGAGTTTGTGGCGAGGATCAAGGGGCTGATTGAGCAGAAGAGTCCGGGGCTGTGAGTTCCAAATTGGCACGGTTTACGTAGGGGCAGAGCCTGTCCTGAGCGAAGTCGAAGGATGTCCCACCTGCCCGGCCCGACGAAGTCGGGCGGTAGAATTGTTAGTCGTGCCGCAAGCCTTCTACCGTCGCAACCTCCCGCATCTTCAACGCGACTGCAAACCACACTTCCTGACGTTCTGCACTCACCAGCGATGGACGCTTCCCGATTGGGCCCGACCATTGTGATGGACGCCTCCCTGCTCGCGAACCAGTGGACAATCGATCTTCAGACGCTCGTGGTCATGCCCGATCATGTTCACATGATCTTTACGCCGTTGGTTGACCTTGAGAGGGCGGAGATATTTTCCCTTGCGCGAATCACCAAAGCCATCAAGGGAACTGCGGCGCACTTGATTAACCGCCAACTGGGTCGGCCTGGACGGGTTTGGCAAGCGGAGTCTTTTGATCGCGTGTTGTGGGTTTCTGAGAAGTGGATGAGAAGATTGCTTATATTCTCGACACCCCGTGAGGAAGGAATTGGCGTCTTCTCCAAACGAATACCGCTCCTTGTGGGTGGAGCCAAGACCGGAGCCGAGCTTCGCTCGGCTGGGCAGGTGAGGACACCTGCCCCTACGCGGGCAGTGCGGATCATCGGCGTTATTTCCGATACACACGGCCTGCTTCGCCCCGAGGCCCTTGCCGCTCTGCACGGCTCCGACCACATCATTCATGCCGGCGACATCGGCGATCCTGTGATCCTCAAAACGCTGGCTGAGATTGCACCCGTAACCGCGATCCGCGGCAATGTGGACCGGGAAGCGTGGGCTAAGAAGATCCCGTCCACGAATGTGCTTGAAGTCGGCGGAATTTCTATTTACGTGCTCCACAACCTGAATGAATTGGATTTGAAGCCCGAAGCTGCGGGATTTGATGTGGTTGTCTGCGGACACAGCCATGTGGCCAAGCAGGAAATGAAGAACGGTGTGCTCTACTTCAATCCCGATAGCTCGGGACCGAGGAGGTTTCGGCTGCCGGTGACAGTGGGGCGGCTACATGTAAAGCACGGCAAAGCTTCTGCGGAGATTGTTGAAATTTTTCCGGGGGCTGAGTAGCCGAGCTTCGCTCGGCCGGGCAGGTGGGACACCTGCCCCTACGCGGGCGCTGCTGCGGGGGGAGCCGGCGGGGCTGGCGCCTGTCCGCCTCCGGTATTGACCAGGTCTTTCAACTCTTTGCTGGGCTTGAAAAAAGGAATCTTCTTCGCCGGGACTTCCACCCGCTCGCCGGTCTTGGGGTTGCGGCCGACGCGGGGCTTGCGCTGGCGGGTGCGGAAGCTGCCAAAGCCGCGAATCTCGATCTTGTCGCCCACGCGGAGCGAGCGCACGATGCTGTCAAAGATGGTCTCCACGATCACTTCGCTGTCTTTGCGCGTTAATTCCGCCAGTTTGGAGACTTCGTCGATCAGATCAGCTTTTGTCATACGCTCCTCAATCCGTCTGGATTATACGGGATAGCGGCATCATTAGGAGCCGCAATCCTGTATAAACTTCTCAAATTTCAGAGGTTTTATGCAAGCGGCATTTCCGCACGAACGCGTTTTAGCCGGGTCCCTGGCTTGCGTTCCTATCGCTCCTTCGGAGCTTGATCATGTTCGGAGCTGGCCCAAGGCTTACGCCCTGGGCTCTATTCTTGCGCCGCTTCGCGGCTGAACCATCGCGGGCTTACCTAAGGGAGCAGCTTCTACTTCCACAAATAGTAGAACCCGGTGTGCTGGTCCATCAGCTTTTCCCGGGTCGGCAGCCACTGGGAGACATCGCCGAAGAGCAGATCCAGCGCGGTTTTGCGGTCCTTTTCGGGGTGCACCAGGACGGGCTTGCCGCTGATGCCGACCGCCTTGGCGGTGTCGTCCACCGCGGCTTCGAAGTCGGCAATCTGGTCGATCATGTGCATGGAAAGGGCCTGCTCACCGGTCCACACCCGGCCATCGGCCACGGCTTTGATGTCTTCGACCTTGGCGTGGCGGCCGTCGGCCACGGCTTTAACGAACTGGCCGTACATGTTGTCGATCAGCGACTGCAGGTAGGCGCGCTCCTTGGGAGTCATCTCGCGCGTCGGATCGCCGGTGCTCTTGTATTCGCCGACCGTCAGCACTTCCGGTTTAAGCTTGGCCCAGCGCAGCAGGTCGCCGTAGTTGACCCACTCGGAAATAACGCCGATCGATCCCACTACGCTGCCGTTATCGGCATAGATCTTGTTGGTGGCGGAAGAAACATAGTAAGCGCCGCTGGCGCCCACGGTTTCGATGGAAGCCACGATGCGCTTCTTCTTTTCGTCACGGACGCGTTTGACGGCGCGATAGATTTCTTCCGAGGCAGCCACGCCGCCACCCGGCGAATTGACGTGGATGATAATGGCCTTGATGGAATCATCGTCGCCGAACTTCTTGATCTGCTGCACCACCGTGCCGGGATCGAGGATGACCCCTTCCAGTTCGACCACGCCGATCTTTTCCCCGAAACTGGCGCGGAACGTGTTATCTCCTCCCGCATGCAGGGAAAGATAAACCAGGGTAAACACCGCCAGCACGAAGAGGAAGAATGCCCCTCCCCCAATTACGATCCAGAGAAATGTGCGTGAACGTCCGTTTTCAGCCATACGGTATGGATAAGTTTAGCACTTGCCGTAGTTTCTGGTTTCCGGTTTCTGGTTTCTAGATACCCGGAACTCGCCCTGGCTCGTTCTAGTCTCTGGTTCTTGCCTTGGGCTCGATGGGCTGAAGGGATTTGATCAGCCCGTGCAAAAGGCGGCTTACTTCTCCTGAGCTTTCCAACAGCCTTGTGACCGCTTCGGGATTCAGATACCCCAGGTTCCCTCCGATGAACACCTGGGTCTCCAACTCGATCAGGGAGCCTCTCGCCTGCCCAAGGAAATGCCTAAACTCTCCCTTCGACAATCTGCCCTGTCCCTAGGCGATATTACTGGCAACAGATACTGCTGATCTTCTTGGCTGGCTGGTCAAGCCAAACACTTCCTCCCGAGGAGAGTGCTGGGTGGAGCGATATATCGCCGTGGCCTTTTGCCAAACAATCAAATCTCGGTATGAGCCCCATTGGGGCACCTGTCGTAGCTCTCGGCTGCCATCGAGCTGCCAGAAACTAGAAACCAGAAACCCAAACCTGTCTGTGACGCTTGAACATCACCGAGTCCGTAATCCCGGAAACTAGAAACCATAGACTAGAAACTGTTTTCCCCCCTTGACGGGCGCTCGGGAGCTTCGTAACATTGCGCCCCTACTGGCTTTGCGGCAGGCGTCGGAAAGGCTCATGAATCGTAGCTGGAAGTTGGCTCGGTTGCTGGTCCTGGCGGGGACGGTTTTCCTGTTCGCTACCTGCTCGCGCAAGAGCCCAGGGCCGGAGTCGCCCCGGGAAACTGCCTCCCGTCCCAAATCCGCGGATGCGCTCAACCTCGCGGCCGATCTGACGACCAAGCCCGGGAACACTTTTCAGGCCACATTCACAGACAAAGTGGTGAAGATGGAGCAGGCTGCGTTTATCAAGTCCATTCGCAGTATCAGCAGCGACAACACTACTTTTGTTTTTGATCCCTCCGACGACGCGGCTTCGAAGCTGCATGAGGGCAGCATCCTGTTTGTGCCCGGGGTGGCAATGCGCAAGGTCGATGTCGCGACCCGGCAGGAAAATAACCTGGTGGTGGTCACCGAAGACGCGCCGCTGCTTGAAGCCCTCAAGGATGCCAACATCAAGTGGAGCGCACCGGTAAATTTTGCCGCGGTGGCGCGAGCGAGTGCCGCCATTCCTCAAACCGCTTCCGAAGCTCCGTTGACTCTTTCCGGCCAGATTCTGGGCGCCCTGAGCAGCACGGTATATGCCGATAGCGGCGGCCTCAGTCTCTCGGGCGAAGATGATGGCTGGGCTTACACCGTCAAGGCCTCGCCGCTGCCCGACAAGCTCAACCTCGATCTCGACGTTTCGCGTAAATACAACGGCCTGGTGGTCAAGGTGACAGGCTCGGGTTACGTGCAGAACTTTGAGACGGCTGCCACCATCATGGTTAAGGACAGCCAGCTCAAATACTTCGACTATCAGAACAAGAACCTGAACGGGCAGGTGAACTTCGGGTGGGAAGCGGCCAAGGACGCGGCCGGGGTCGAAGCCGCGGAACAGAGGATCAAGCTACCTTCTTCCTTCAGCATTCCGCTGCCTATCGGGGGGCTACCGTTTTCGCTCGAAGTCAGCGAGGCGCTGCTGCTCCATCCCGCCTTCACGGGCGGCAAGGAAGTTGCCCGCGGCCGCTTCAATGTGGCCTACAACGGGGTGCAGGGATTCAGCCTCGATCAGGGAAATGTGAACCAGGAAGGTCAGGGGAACGCGGAAGGTTCCATCGTGGACAACTTCTCGCTTTCGCCGATCGCGCCGGTGGGGTTCGTCGCCGCCGTGGCCATGCCGCGGATCGAATTGAAGCTGGGCACCGATACGGTCTTTCAAGTGGTGAAGAAATTCGCGCCGCCCGGCCTGGCCGACGCCGCTTTGAACCTGCTGAAGAAGACTCCATTCGGAAGCAAAATCCAGCAGGCAGTCTCAGACAAGTTAAAGACCACCGGCGCGGCCTACGCCCAGGTGATCATTACCACGTCAACCATTGCGGCGGGAGCGGGGTCGCTCATACCCTGCCAGAAGGCGCGGCTGATCACCACGATTCAAGTCGGCGCCAATGCCACCATTCTGGGTAAGGACAAAGGCAAAGTTTCGAAGGACATTTTTCATCAGGAAAAAACCATCGTGATACCGCCCACGAAATCCTGCGATGTGTGATGGAGCGGGAAAGATATTTACGGAGGCAAAACAATGGCTGCATTCTGCGTAAGTTGTGGAAACCCGCTGGCCGATGGAGCGAAATTCTGTACCAAGTGCGGCGCCACTCAGCCCGCCCCGCCGGCTGCGCCCGTGGGAACGGTAATGCCCCCGGCGCCAGGCGCTCCGGTTTCCAAAGGCAGCAGCACGGGGATGAAGATCCTCATCGGCGTGCTGGCCTTTTTCGTGTTTCTGATTCTGGTGGTGGCGGGCAGCTGCGCCTATATCGCATACCGGGTCAAACAGAAGACCCACGAATTCTCTGAGTCGATGCACACCAACGCCAAGCCCTACACCGGCAAGCGGCAGCCCTGTGCCATGTTGACCACCAGCGAGGCGTCCGATGCCCTGGGCCAGCCGGTCGAGTCGGTAGAGCAGCGCGGCACCGCATCTTGCGAGTATTCCTACGGCAACGGACAGCATTTCGACGTCGAATACACCTGGGAGAATGGCGGCATTACCATGGGGATCGCGCACGGCGCCATGAAACATATCTCCGGCATGGAGACGTTTACCACCGTCGAAGGCATTGGCGATGAGACTTACATCGCGCCCGGGAACTCGGCCCTCATGATGCGAAAAGGCGACGTGATGGTAAACATCGACCTGCGTGAATCCGGGGTAAGTGCTGACGCGGCCAAAAAGATGGCCAGCAAGATCGCCGGCCGTTTGTAGTCGGGTCAGTCGTCAGGCGTCGGCCAATCAGGAATCCGTCGCTCCCGAGTCTCAGGGCCCGGCGGTCTTTTTGGGATCGGGAGTGGCCACGGACTCCAGATGGGAAGGGCACGACTTTGAATGGGAAGGCCCGACTGGGGAAGGCGCGACCGGGGAGGGCACGACTTCAGTCGTGCCGCACAGGCGCAAACCTGATCGCGCTTTAGCGCCTGAGGTTGGTTTTACTCAGCCTCTGAGAGCATTGCATTATGCCGTTTTGCGGACAGTGCGGATCGCCAGTCGGCGCAGGCAATTTCTGCGACAAGTGTGGCGCCCGCTTGGCCCATGCGCCTGCGACTGCGGCCACGCCTCCAGTGCAGCCTGCCGCCCAGCCTCCACTTCCTCCGGCACCCACCCCGCAACCGGCGGCCCAACCCGCCGCACAAGGCAGCAACTCCCTGACGAAATACCTTGTAGGTTGCCTGGTTTTCATCCTGCTCATCGTTCTGGCCGCCCTGGGCAGTTGTGCTTACATCGGCTACCGGGCCAAGAAGAAGGCCGATGAAATCAGCCAGGCTTACAAATCGAACGACCTGAACAAGCTGGCGGGAGCGCTGGGAGCGGGATCTTCGAAGTCGGGCGGCCAGGGATCCGGCGGCAGCGGCAGTTCCTCCACTTCGGCTCCCCTTTCTTTTCCCGCCTGGACGCCTTCCTCCCAGTCTGAATCCGGGAGCAGAGTCCCGCTGCGTCCTGGACTAACTGTGGTGACGGCCATCGCCCAGTTCGGCGGAGACTACGAATCCATCAAGCAGATCCAGCAGGTGAGCGCGTCCGCGGTGCGCCTCTCTTACCGCGCCGATAATGTTCCCAATCCTCTGGAGGGCCTGCAGAAGCTGAGTGGCGACAAAGCTCCGAAGTCGAGCGGCTCGGTGACCGGTTCGCGCACGGTTCGCACCGAGGACCTAAGGAGCGCGCACGACTATATGCAATGGTTCGGCCCCAACCAGCCCGAAGTCATGCCGGGATCAACCGCCATCAGCGTTTCCCGGGAGGTGCTGGTTGAACTCAAGGACCAGGGAGAAACCGAATTCAGCTTCCGCATAGGAGGGCTGAAAGGCATGGCGGGATCCCTGCTCGGCGCTCTGGGTCAGATGGCGGGCGGCGGCGCCACGGGTGCTCCCAAGGAGACCAAAGACCTCGCCGACATGGGCAAAGGCCAATGCACTTTGAAGCGCGCGGGCAGCGGGTTGACTTCGTTTCCGGTGCTGCTGAACGACCGGCGGGTTTCGTTGCCCGCGGTGCATGCGCAATGCACCACCGACGACGGCTTGAATGACTTCTACTTTCTCGACGACCTCGACAATCCTTTGGCTCTGGCCTGGAAACTGACTGGAAGCGATACCCTGCAGGTGGTGAAGATTTCTTATCCTCCGCCTCCGGCTGCTTCTCCGGGGGCCGCATCATCCAGCGGAGCTGGCGGTGCGGGCGCTGGGGCCGGTTCCGGCGGAGGCGGCGGTGCCGGCGGCCAGCACATCGAGCAGGAATTGAAGCAAACCGGACAGGCTGAGGTTTATGGCATCTACTTCGACTTTGCCAGCGACAAGATCAAGCCTGAATCCGAGCCAGTACTGCGTGAAATCGCGGACGCACTCAATCACAATCCTAGCTGGAAGCTGCGGGTGGAAGGCCACACCGATAATATTGGCGGCGATGAATACAACCTGGACCTGTCGCAACGCCGCGCCGAAGCAGTGAAGTCGGCGCTGGTCAATCGTTACCACATCGCCGCAGCCCGCCTCACCCCCAAGGGCTTTGGCGCTACCCGTCCCAAAGAACCGAATGACACCCTCGCCGGACGCGCCCGCAACCGGCGGGTGGAATTGGTTCGGGAGTAATGGAGACCAAAAGACCCCAGCGTAGCTCCGGGTTTTGTAGCGCCGGCGTCTCGCCGGCTGTCCCGAGGGCATCTTGCCCTCGGCTGCGCAGCCGAACGCATGCATCAGGGGTAACGCGATTCTTGTTTCCAGTCTGGTTTCAAGACCAGGACCTTCTCCGCTTCGCCCTCTGCGAAGTCCGTGAACCGGATTTCCGAAAATCGCATCAATAATACGAGTCTCGGAAAGATTTCTCAGTACCATCGGGACGCCGGGGACATCAGGAACCTATGAGCACACCAGCGAAGACTTTTAAAATTGGCGGCGATCTTGAAGTCAATCGCCTGGGGTACGGCGCCATGCGGCTCACCGGCAAAGGCGTTTGGGGAGAGCCGAAGGACCGGAGCGAAGCCAAACGAGTTCTCAAGCGCGCAGTCGAATCAGGCGTGAACTTTATCGACACCGCGGACAGCTATGGGCCCGCGGTCAGCGAACCGCTGATCGGCGAAGCCCTCGCGCCTTATCCCAAAGGACTGGTGGTGGCAACCAAAGCCGGCTTTACTCGCCAGGGGCCGGACAAATGGGTCCAACTCGGGCGGCCGGAGTACCTGGTGCAACAGGTCGAGATGAGCTTGCGTTATCTCAAGACCGACGTCATCGATCTCTGGCAGTTGCACCGGATTGACCCGAAAGTTCCGGTGGAAGAGTCGCTGGGAGCGATTGCGAAGCTGCAGAGTCAGGGTAAAATCCGCCACGTCGGACTCAGCGAGGTGAAGCCGAAGGAGATCGATCAGGCCCGCAAAGTGGTCAAGATCGTGAGCGTGCAGAATCTATATAACGTCGCGGACAGACAGCATGAGGATGTGCTGCAATACTGCGAGCAGCACGGACTGGCCTTCATTCCGTGGTTTCCCGTGGCGGCCGGCCGACTGGCAAAGCCGGGAGGCAAATTGGACCAGGTGGCAAAGCGGCACGGATCGACGGTCTCGCAGCTCTCGCTCGCGTGGCTGCTGCACCGCAGTCCGGTGATGCTGCCGATTCCCGGGACGTCATCGGTGGCGCATCTGGAAGAGAACCTGAAGGCCGCCGGGATTTCCCTGTCGGCTCAGGACATGAAGGCGATCGAAGAAGCGGTCCGGTAAACCGACTCCCTCAAGAAGGGGGCGGCATCAAGCGGTCTCTCGCAGCGGCACCGCCGGGCTTTCAACGGGCAATGTGGCTGTAACCCGCGTCCCATTCGCGTCCGACTGGATCTCCAGGCTGCCTCCCAATTGCCGCAGGCGTTCCCGCATTCCGCTCACCCCAACTCCGCTGGCGCCGGGCGAAGTCAGCAGCGACTGCTTCTCCGGCGGTATCCCTTTGCCCGCATCTTCGATCTCGAGTCTCAGGCTCTCGCCCTCCTGGATGACACGAATTGTCGCCGTAGGACTGTCCGAATGCTTATGAATGTTGGTAAGGCATTCCTGCACCGTGCGGAAGATCGAAATTTCGACTTCTTTCGGCAAGCGCGCCATTTCGGGGCGCATCTCCAGATCGACCTTGATCCTGCTGCGTTCTGAAAACCCTTCCACATACCATCGCAGGGCCGAAGGCAGGCCGGCTTCATCCAGCAGCGGCGGGTGCAGGAGGTGCGAAATAGTGCGGATCTCCGCGCTTATCTGGTTGACCAGGCTCACGTTTTCAGAAAATGCCCTCGCCGCCGCCGGACTCAGCTTGTTCACTTCAGCGCCGACCACTGAATTATTCATACTAAGGGCAGCGAGAAGTTGCCCAATACTGTCGTGCAGCTCACGGGCCAGACGGCGCGATTCATCGTCTCGAATCTGCATCAATCGGCCGGATAGTTCACGCAGACTCCCGTTCGCGGCGTTCAGCTTTGAAGTCCGCTCGATGATGCGGGCCTCAAGGTTCTCCCGTTCTTTGCGGAGCTCGTCTTCAGCCTGCTTGCGCTCTGTCACGTCAGTGCAGACCCCGCGCATGTGGGTGGGCTTGCCGGCGCGGTCGTAGAAGACCTGTCCCTTTCCCTCCATCCATCCGAAGCTGCCATCGGTCCGGCATTGCCGGTAAAACACACTGTACTTGCCGTCCCCGGCCACCGCCTGCTGGATGAGACGCGGGATGGTTTCCCGGTCTTCAGGATGTACGCCCTGCAGAAAGCTTTCGAAATTACCGCGGAACGAGCCTGGAGCTTGTCCGTGAATTCTCTCCATATTGTCCGACCATCGGACGTTGCCCGTGGTCATATCCCACTCCCAGGTCCCGACATTCGCGGCTTCGAGACTGAACCGGGTGCGGCCCTCGCTTTCCCGCAGGGCCACTTCAGCGCTTTCGCGTTTATCCGCCTGGCGGCGCGTCGATTCGCCCAGGGCCGCAATGACCGCGGACATCAGAAGAAAGACCAGCAGTCCGAAGGCTTCAGCCGAACTCCGGACCGCGAACGAGTGGTAAGGCGGCACGAACCAGTACAAAATGGCGCCCGCTCCCACCACCATGGACACAAGCGCAGGCCCGATCCCGCCGTACCAGGCGGACACGACGACCGCCAGAAACATCGTGTTGTACGGGTATTGCGGCCCGATGAGGGGATCCAGCAGCTTGCGGAGCAGGATAGCGATGACGGCTGCCAGTATCGCCACAGCGTACCGGGCTGTATCGCGCCTCACATTAATCATGGCAGGCCTTCACAAACAGATTGACCGGCAAACGCCATTCCTAATTGGCAGCGTTAGTATAGTGACTCGGCGGGCTTTCAGGAAGCCTTCAGGGCACGATCACCCGCAGCGCACCCCCCTCAACCCGCACATCCACCGGGGTTGAGCAGACATACTCGCCGTCGGCATATACCTCTGCCGGTTCTTCGGTCTCGATTCGCAGGCGGTGGGCCTGGAAGTACTTGACTTCCGCAAGGGTTAGATGACGGCCGGAAAGGACGGACGGGAACAGCCGCAGCAGGCGCGCTTTCCCCATGGCCTCAACTACACAGACTTCCAGCCTCCCATCGTCGAGCCGGGCGTCGGGCGCGATCCTGATGCCGCCACCAAAGGTGGGCGTGTTAGCGAAAGCCACCAGCATAGCGGACCCGGCGTAGCGAGTGCTCAAGGAGGCTTCGCCGAGTGAGGCCTGGACCCTTACTCCTACCGGATGGAAACCGGACAGGGCAGGCAGAAGGCTAAGCATATAGCCGCCGCGCCGGCGGAGGGCGCGGGGAAGGCGATTGGCGCGGCGCGCCACCTCGACATCAAGTCCCACCCCGCCAACGCACCCGAAGTAGCGTCCATCTCCAGGCCCGTGTGGCGCGGGCGCCCCGCCCGCGTCCGGCGGTGCAATCACGCCTAAGTCAACCTGGCGCACGCTGCCGCCTCCGGAAACGTACTGCCGCCACGCCCTCAGTGCATCGTCCACCCTGCGCAAATGCAGCGCCCGGGCAAAATCATTGCCGCTGCCATGCGGCACCACCAGCACCGGAAGCCGCAGCCTGACCAGTTGCGGCAAATGACGGTGCACTGTGCCGTCGCCACCGAAAACCAGAATGGCATCCGCTTCATCGGCGTTCGCCGGCATCCCTAACTGCCATACGGCGTCGGAGCAACGCGCGAAGGGCTGTAGATGCCTGGCTGACGAGCCCAACCCAAGGATGGCAGCAACTCGCATTTTCGCCGACCGAGATTAACAAACTCTATTGCACGAAGTCGAAGGAACGAAGGGGGCCTGCCACTCTGGCGCGTCGTTTTTCGAGGATTTTGTTGGAGGTTAAGCCATCGCACTCCCCGGGGGTTGCCT
>Ga0207657_10007163_pt1 | contig 11456 bp, 13 predicted proteins | sample KBSC33metaG_FD_184316 | JGI IMG/M metagenome (GOLD analysis project Ga0207657, IMG submission 184316) | Corn rhizosphere microbial communities from Kellogg Biological Station, Michigan, USA - KBS C3-3 metaG (SPAdes) (version 2) | ecosystem: Host-associated > Plants > Roots > Rhizosphere > Soil ...
CGGCGTTATCCACAACCGCCGCGGTCAGCCCCGGTGACGCTTTGTATTGCGCCACACTGCATGTCAAGGGATCGGCATACAGCGCGGACGCAATGACGAAAATGACGAACAGGTACGCGGCGCGCGCGCCCAGCCAACGGTTAAATTTAGATGGCATCATGTACTATTCTGCACCTTTACCGGGCCGCGGGCCCCAGCAACACTTTCCCCGGAAGCGCGTTGGTCATCTTGCCTTCGTCGATTACCGGCATGCCGTTCACCAGCACGAAGCGCATCCCGTCGGAAAGCTGGTTGGGGTTGTCGAAGGTAGCGACGTCGCGAATCGTGTCCGGATCGAAGACTACGATATCCGCCCACATGCCTTGCTTCAAAACACCGCGGTCGGCCAGCCGCATCTTCTGTGCCGATAGCGCGCTGAACTTGCGGATGGCGTCTTCGAGCGTGAGCGTCTTGTCTTCGCGCACGTACTTTCGCAGCACATGCGGGAAAGTCCCGTAAGCCCGCGGGTGCGGATGCTCTTTCCCCAGCAGACCGCCGGGCCCCGTGCCCTGCGAATCGTTGCATATCGATACCCAAGGTTGCCGGAGCGCCAGCGCGACATCCGGTTCCGCCATCGTGAACATCGCGACCGAAGTGAACGCCGAATCCTCAATCAGCAGATCGAACACCGTATCGATCGGATCCTTCCCCCAGAGCTTCGCAATTTCAGCGATAGTCTTGCCTTGAATCGGCAGCAGTCTCGGATTCTGCACGGCGCCGATGATAATCGAACCCGGCCCCGTCACCTGCTGCCATTCGTTATTCCAATCGCCGGTCGTGCTCTCCATCTCTTTGCGAATGCGCGCGCGCGCCACCGGGTCCTTCAGTCGCTCGATCAGGCTGCGGTCGCCGCCATCGTGTGCCCACGGCGGAATGATGGCCGAAAAAGTATTGAAACTGGCAGTGTAGGCATAGGTATCGGCGCCGATATCCACTCCCGATTTCCGCGCCTGTTCGATACGCGCCACGATCTCCGGCATCCGCCCCCAGTTGGCTTTACCGGCGGCCTTCAGGTGCCAGATTTCCACCGGAAGATGACCTTCGCGTCCGATCTGAATCGCCTCGTCCAGCGCCGGAAGAACGCCGTCGCCTTCGTCTCGAATGTGCGACGCGTAGATTCCGCCCAGCTTGCCCGCTTCGGCCGCCAGCGCGATCAGTTCGTCCGTTTTCGCGTACATCGCCGGCGCGTATTGGAGAGACGTCGATAAACCCACCGCCCCGTCTTGCATGGCATCGCGCACCAGCGCTTTCATGCGTTCCAGTTCCGCCGCGGTCGGCGCGCGGTTGTCGTCGCCAATCACCACACGCCGGACTTGCGTCGCGCCAACATACGTGGCCAGGTTGATGCCCATCCCTTGCTTGCGCAGTCTGGCGAAATACTCGCGTAGCGTTCGCCAGGTGGGCTGGATCCCATAATGCTCATATCCCACGCGATCCATCTTCACCAGCTCATCGGTGATAGGCGCGATCGTGCTGCCTTCGCCGGTGATCTCGGTCGTGATGCCTTGGTAGATTTTGGAGGGCAGATGCGGGTTTACCAGAATTGTCAGTTCCGATTGCCCCAGCATGTCGATGAATCCCGGCGCGACCACCATGCCGTGCGCATCAATGGTGCGCTTCGCCGAAGCCCCGTCGAGTTTGCCCAGCGCGACGATTCGTCCGCCGCGGATCGCAATGTCGCCCGAGTACCACGGCGATCCCGTGCCATCGATGATGTGGCCGTTGCGAATGACTACATCGTAGGGATCGGTCGCGGCGCGCGCCGCAGGAGCCAGCAGCAGGATCGCGAGCAGAAATCGCATACAGGCAGTATATGCCGATTCTACTTGGTAACTGCGAGCCCTCGCCGGCAGGACGAATAAAGCGCCATCGATGCCACCAGCAGATTGGCTACCACCACCGGCAACGCATTGATCATCAGCCCATAGATCACCCACAAGATCGCTGCTCCGCCCTGCACCCTGCGCAGCGCCACTGGATGCTTGAACAGATAGGAACTTGCGAATACCGCCGTCGCCACCCAGCCAATCCAACTGAGTCTCATTGGATTCCCGCCTCTGAAGCCGCCACCGGCGAGTTCACGCTCGAAATTCGTAGGGAATCCGTGCGGACCTTGTCCCACTCCTGCAACAGCAAGCCGTGGGATTCGAAAAGCGCGCAGATCCCCGCGGAATTCCATCCCAGAATTTCCTCCAGAATCGGAATCAGCACGCTCAAGGCGTCTTCGCTCAGAATGGTTCGCCGCGCGATCTGCGTGATGTATTTGTTTTCCGATACGGCAATAGTGAGTCCATCCAGCCGGTTCACATGAAGCATCACGTGAACGTCGGAGCTCCCGTCGCCCACATACACAATTCGATTGTGGCTGATGGGCAGTTGCGAGCGCAGCTCTTCGAGCACTGCCACTTTGCCGTAGCCCGCCGGAACGCGAACGATCGACTCGATCTCGCCCGTCGACTCGTCATACCGGAAGCGCGTGCCAAAAATATGGTCTTCCGGCACGATTCCCGCCAGCGCGGACTTGATCACTTCTTCCGGCGCCGCCGAAACGACGTAAAAGGAAAACTGGTGCCCATCCAGATCCGCCAGCATGCGCGATAGCAGATGAATGTTCTGCTTGAGCCGAATCCGTTTTCCGGCCTCGATCAAATGATGTTTCCGCACACGCCGGAATTCCGGATCGTGCTGCAGCAGGTAAGCCAGCTCACCGCCTTGCTGGACCAGGTGAATTTGCGACAGCCCGTTAATCTTCTCGAGAAACCCCGATATGCCCAGCATCTCGCTCAGCACCAGTCCCGAATCGTGAAAGCTGAGCGTCTGGTCGAAGTCGCTGATCAGCAGGTATTGCTTCAAACTTGGTTCTTTGTCTTGTGACATTTGTCCGTCTCCTTGTTCTATGGATCGAGCGGCGATGTGACTTGACAATTCGCCTACTAATTGTTTTTAGGAAGCGGCAGACGTTGCCGGCTGTGGGATCCCGTACGCAGGATAGCTACTACCAGTTTAGATGCATATGTTCCGCTGTTGTTTCTTCAAAATGGCAAACGGCCTCGATTGAGTAAGTTAACAAAGCCGGATTGCAGTATCATGACTCAATGGAATTTTCTCTCCGCCGGATTTCTCTCATCGGCCAATTTATGTGGCTCCTGATCTCCGCAGTGGTTCTCACAGCGTCAGCGTCCGCGGCGGATATAAACGTATTCGTCGGCACGTATACCAACGCTCAGAGCAAGGGCATCTACAGCCTCCAGTTTGACGAAACTTCCGGCAAGCTGTCCGCGCCGACGCTCGCTGCGGAAGCGGAGAGCCCGTCATTTCTGGCGATGCATCCCACTGGCCGCTACCTCTACGCGGCGAATGAACATCCTTCTGGACCACCCAGTGCGCCCGGCACCATCAGCGCCTTTGCTGTGGATGGCAACCGTCTTAAGTTGCTTAACATCGTGTCTTCGCGCGGCGCGGGTCCGTGCCACGTCGCAGTGGATCGCACCGGACACTGGTTATTTGCCGCCAATTATGCGGGCGGAAGCATCGCGGCGTTTCCGATTCAGGCCAATGGCGCTCTCGGCGAGGCCTCCAGTTTCTTTCAGCACACGCTGACCAGCGTCGACGCACGGCAGAAAGAGCCGCACGCGCACATGGTGGTTCTCTCGCCCGACAATCGCTTTCTGCTGGTTGCGGATCTGGGCGGCGACCGCGTATTCGTCTACCGCTTTGACGAGCGCACCGGAAAATTAACGCTGAACAATCCTCCCGCCGGAATCCTGCCGCCCGGTTCCGGCCCGCGCCACATCGCGTTTTCACGCGACGGAAAATTGCTCTATGTGCTCAGCGAGCTGAAGGCCACCGTGACCACTTTCCGCTGGGACGCCAGCAAAGGCGCGCTCGAACATGTGGATTCCATCTCGGCGCTTCCCGCCGGATATACCGGGCCCAAGAGCGGAGCGGAGATCGCTGTGCATCCCAGTGGCAAGTTTCTCTACACCTCCAATCGGGGCCACGATAGCATCGCGATTTTTGCCATCGCCGCGGATGGCAAGCTGACGGCATTGGGGCACCAGCCTACCAGAGGCAAGACACCGCGCAACTTCACGATTGATCCGACCGGCAAATTTCTGCTTGCCGCGAACCAGGATTCGTCCACCATCGCCGTCTTTCGCATCGATGAAAAGACTGGAAAACTTGCACCTATTGGCGATCCCGTGGCGGTTCCGAACCCGGTCTCGATCCTGTTCCCGCCGCGCCCGTGATACGATTCACGGCATGGCCAAACGCCGCCGCGTAACTCGCACGCAGGTCACCGCAAGTCTGCCCAACTCTGTTGAGTTGACCAAGCGCAATAGCAGCAACTCCATGACCCTTGAAATTCGCACCGGCGCCGACCTGCTCGGAACCCTCTTCATGGGGCGGGGCAGTGTCGAATGGTGGCCCAGCGGCAACCGGGTTCATGCGCTCAAGAAAAGCTGGACCAACTTCGCAGCCATGCTCGACGAACATATGTAAGTTCGTACAGTAAGAAGCGCAGTCACGCGGCACTCCGTGACTCGATCTCACGCATCTGCTTCACTTCGCACTTCCACTCCCACCGCTCGCTCCAACCAGCACCTAGCGTAGGGGCGTGAGAGTCGGGTCCGCCCACTGGTGAGCCCGGCCGCAAGTGTGCGGGAGTCTCGAGCTCCCCCGTCGTTGCAAGATCAGTGGGAGGTCGCGGAGTCACCGCAAATCCGTCCCCCTCGGTAACGGCCGTACGGGTCGTGGATCACGGGATGTGGTCTCAGGGGTTAATGCCGGCTTAGGGCGCGCCCATTAGTTTTCGTAAAGGAAGCAGAAAAAGATAGATCAAGTATTCAGCGAAGCGAGTTCGGCAAGATCCAGCCGCCCCGTGTAGATCGCCATGCCCAGCGCGGCATGGACGTTCATCGCCTGTAGCGCGCGAATGTCATCCATCGTCGTGATGCCGCCGGCCGCCGTGATTTCGTGCCGTGTAGCCGCGCGCAAACGCCGGAACCAGTCGAGGTCTGTCCCTTGCATCATGCCCTCTTTGTCCACATAAGTGCACAGAAAGCCACCGCAGAAGGGCTCCAGGCGCTGGATCACTTCTTCGGCTGTGAAGTCGGTCGACTCCTGCCAGCCCTTGACCACGATCTTCCCGTGCTTCGAATCGAGCGCAATCAGTATTCGCTCCGCTCCGACTGCCGCCGCGATTTCTTCGATCACCGGCGTAAACGCCGCCGTTCCCACTACGATTCGATGCGCCCCTTGATCCAGCAGCCGCCGCGCTCGACCCGCCGTGCGCACGCCGCCGCCGATGCGGCACTTCGCGCGCGATGCCAGCAGTTCGACCAGGGCCGAGTTCTCGCCCTTACCCATCGCCGCATCGAGATCGATCACCTGAATTTCCGGAAACGCCGCGAACCGCCGCAGCATCTCAATCGGAGCGTCGCCTTCCAGCGCCTTGTCGCGTCCCTGAACCAGTTGCACTACTTTGCCATCCATCAGGTCGATGCAGGGGAGAATCACCGGCGCACCTCAACTCCATGTTCAGCCAAAAATGTTTTGAGGTCACCCACCGTGTAGGTGCCATAGTGAAACACCGACGCCGCCAATGCCGCGTCGGCGCCAGTGCTCCCCCCGAGCACCTCGACAAAATCTTCGGGCTTGCCTGCGCCCCCGGATGCGATCACCGGAATGCGGGTGGCCTTGCGCACCGCAGCAGTGAGCGCGCAATCGAACCCTGTCTGCACTCCATCGGTGTCCATCGACGTTAGCAGGATTTCGCCCGCGCCCAGTGCCTCGCCGCGCGCGGCCCATGCAACGGCGTCGATCCCTTCGTCATGACGCCCACCCTTGGTGAAAACGTTCCACCCGCCGTCTGCACGTTTACGCGCGTCAATCGCCAGCACCACCGCCTGTGCGCCGAACTCCTGCGACAGTTCACTGATCAATTCCGGACGATGCACTGCCGCGGTGTTGACACTGACCTTGTCTGCGCCCGCATGCAGAATCTTGCGCGCATCATCCACCGTTCGGATGCCGCCGCCCACGGTCAACGGGATGAAGACTTCACGCGCGGTGCGCGCCACCACGTCGACCATTGTTTCACGGTCGTCGCTCGACGCCGTGATGTCTAGAAACACCAGCTCGTCCGCGCCCTGTTGGTTATAACGTGCGGCCAGCTCCACCGGATCGCCGGCATCACGTAAGTTGACGAAATTCACGCCCTTGACCACGCGCCCGCCGGTGACGTCCAGACACGGAATGATTCTTTTAGCGAGCACCTAACTCTCCACGAAATTGCGCACGATCTTCAACCCCAGGTCGCCCGATTTCTCGGGATGAAACTGCACCCCGCAGACGTTGTCCTGTTCCAGCACGGCTGTGTATGGGACCGCATACTCGCAGATTGCCGCCGTCGCGGCGACCACCGGCGCGTAATAGCTGTGCGCGAAATACACGAAGGGCTTGTAGCCGGTATCGCGCAGCAACTTCGATTCGTGCACGCGCTCCAGTTGATTCCAGCCCATGTGCGGAATACGCATGTCACCGTGGAATCGCCTGACCTCGCCCGGATAAATTCCCAGCCCGTGCTCTTCCGGAGCTTCCTCGCTCGACGTAAACAGCGCCTGCAACCCTAAACAGATTCCCAGGAACGGAACGCCGCCGCGGATACTTTCGATCAACGCTCCGCGCACGTCCAGTTCGTCCAGCGCCCGCATCATTTGCCCGAAGTGCCCGACGCCCGGCAGAACGAGTTTTGTCGCTTTGCGAATACGCGCCGCGTTGCGAATCAGCTCGTAATCCGCTCCGATCGCGCCCAAGGTATTCTGCACCGAGCGCAGATTGCCGGCCCCGTAATCGAAGATGGATATCACAACAAACCCTTGGTCGATGGCAACTGATCCTTCAAACGCTGATCCGTCGAACACGCATACCGCATCGCTCGCGCGAAACACTTGAAGATCGCCTCGATCTTATGATGATTCGACCGTCCATACAAAACCTTCGCGTGCAGATTCGCGCCTGCATGATTCACGAATCCGCCGAAGAAATCTTCCACCAGCTCGGTCTGCAGATCCCCTACCAGCCGAACCCGCACGCGATCCCGATAGACCAGAGCCGGTCGTCCGCCGAGATCCACCGCCACCACCGCCAGCGTTTCGTCCATCGGCAGCACGAAGTAGCCCGCGCGATTGATCCCCTTGCGATCCCCGAGCGCTTTCGCGAACAACTGTCCCAGCGCGATGCCGACATCTTCGACCGTGTGGTGCTGGTCTACATCCAGGTCCCCAGTGGCCTTGAGTTTCAAATCAAACCCGCCATGTTTTGCAAACAACTCCAGCATGTGATCGAAGAACCGGATGCCGGTCGAAATTTGGTAGGTGCCTTGGCCGTCAATTACCAGGCTGCCGCGGATCTGCGTCTCTTTCGTGATGCGCTCGACCGACGCTTTGCGGATTCTCATAGCGCTCCCTCAATCTCATTGACATTTTCGAGAATCGCCGCCGCGTTCTCCTGTTGAAACAGTCGGATCAGTTCGCCGCGCTTCGTATGCGTGTGCGCCGCGATTCCAATGAACGGCACGTTGGCCGCACGGGCACAGCGCGCGTCGTCCACGGTGTCACCCACGTACCAGAGTTTCGCGTCCGGCTTCCACTGCTGGATCGCCAGCAATCCCTCGGGCGCGGGCTTGGCGGCCGTTACATCGTCGGCGCAAATCATGGGATCGAACTTCACGCACGGGGCGAAGCGCCGCAGCGTGATATCGGCTTCGTAGCGCAGGCGTCCGGTAAAGAGCGACAATCCGTAGCGCTCGCCCAAACGTTCGAGCAAGCCCGGCTGCGGAAACCAGCTTTCGCGTGTGACTAGGCCGTTACCGTTCTCGCCCAGAAAATATTCGTTGAACTTTTCGATCACAGTGTCGTAATCGATCTGCATTCCGAAGTCCGCCGCAATCTTCTGCGAGAGCGCCCAGTCATTGTTCCAGCCGCCCTGGTTTTTGTAATCCTGAATGGCGTCGCGGCTCACCGTTTTTCCCGTAAAAAATCTCACTGTCTGAACAATTGACTCGCGATACGACTCTGTCACTTCCGCCAGAACTCCGTCCATGTCGAACACGATTAGCGAGTCCACAGAGCCTCCAGCTCGCTGAGGAAACGCTCAATCTGCGCCCGATTGCCGATGGTGACGCGGACGCATCCCGGAATTTCATAGCTGCGGTCGCGGATCAAAACACCTCGGTCGCGCAGCGCATCACGAATCGGAATAGCGCGGTCTCCGGCGCGGAACAGAACGAAATTCGCCTGGCTGAGATAGAACGGTATGCTCAACTTCCGCAATCCTTCGTACACCATCTCGCGCGCCGCCAGCACTTCTTTCACATAATTCGCGATGTGCTCGCGATCCAGAATCGCCGCGCGGGCCGCGATCACCGCCAGCATGTTGACGCTATACGGCGATTGCGCCTTTTGCATCCAGCGAACGTTCTCGATCGACGAAAACAGGCACCCGCAGCGCATCGCCGCCATCCCAAAGACTTTCGAAAACGTCCGGCTGACAAACAGATTCGGATACTGGCGCACTAAGGGCAGGGCAGTCACGCCGCAAAATTCGAAATAGGCTTCATCGATTAGGACAGCAGCGTTGGGCGCGGCGTCGAGTATGCGGCGAACCGCATCCACGCCGATTCCGGTGCCGGTCGGATTGTTGGGATTCGCGATCAGAATCGCCTTCGTCTCCGGTCGAATCGCCGCGATGAACTCTTCGAGCGGAAACGCCAGATCTTCGGGTGCGTAGCCAATCTCGCGCACGCTGGCGCCGGCCAGCTCCGCGTAAAATCGGTACATCGCGTACGACGGCTTGAGCAGCAGAACATCATCGCCGTCGTCGATAAACGTATTGATCAGCACCTGAATGGCTTCGTCGGTGCCGTTTGAGAGCAGCATTTCGCCCGGCGCCACGGCGAAGTAGGCAGCGAGCTCTCGCATGGCGTCGACGTATTCCGGGTACACCGTCAGCGCATCTGCTGTCAGGTGTTGCTTCAGATATTCGATCACCTTCGGCGAACAGCCAACCGTGTTCTCGTTGAAATCCAGGCGCAGCTTGCCTTGGCGTCCGCCGGTGGGCGGATGATAAGGCGCCATCCTCTGCACGGCAGGCCGCGGCGTCAAGCCTCTACTCATTACGCACCTCGGCCGAGCGAGCATGCGCTTCCAGCCCTTCGGCGCGCGCCAGCGCCGCGATCGCGGGTGTCAATTTCGCGAGCCCTTCACGGCTGAGTTCCTGCACGGCGATCACCTTGACAAAATCGGCGGCCGAGAGCCCACCGCGCTGCCGGGCCGCACCGGAAGTTGGCAGCACGTGATTGGGACCGGAAGCATAATCGCCCGCTGACTCCGGGCTCGACGCACCAACGAACACCGCTCCCGCGTGGCGGATCTTCGCTAGCAGACTGCCATCGTGCAGCGCCAAGTGCTCCGGCGCAAGAGCGTTGGACATTTCGACAGCTTGCTCCAGGCTATCGAGCACAACAATCGCGCCGTTGTTTTCGATGGACGGCCGCGCAACGGCGGCGGTCGGCAGTGTCGCGAGTTGCACGTCCACTTCTTTAGCGACGGCTTCCGCCAAGCCGCGCGACGTGGTGAGCAAGATCGCCGACGCATCCACATCGTGCTCCGCTTGCGCCAGTAGATCGGCCGCGATCCAGCGCGGGTCGCCATCGGCCGCGATGATCACGATTTCGGTTGGACCGGCAACGAAGTCGATGCCCGTCTCGCCCGCGATGAGTTTCTTGGCGGCGGCAACATATATATTGCCTGGGCCCACAATCCGATCGACCTTCGGCACCGTCTCGGTTCCATACGCCAGTGCGGCGATGGCTTGCGCGCCGCCCATGCGGAACATGTGCGTGACACCCAGCCATTGCGCGATGCCCATAATCTCCGCGCTGGGTTTTGGGCAGGCGACGCAGATCGTATTCACACCGGCCACCTGCGCTGGAATCACGGTCATCAGCAGCGTGGAGGGCAGGGGATAGCGGCCGGCCGGAACATAAGCGCCCATGGCATCCAGCGGGCGCACGATTTGCCCCACCCTGCGGCCGTCCGGGAAATCGGTGAACCATTCGCGCGGGAGTTGCAGTTCGGCATACTCGCGGATATTTTTGGCCGCGGTCTCGACCGCTTGCGCAAACGCAGGCTGCAAAGTTCCGCAAACGTCGATGCGGACGCTCGATTCTTCGAAGCCGTCGAACTTGCGCGCGTATTCGAGCAGCGCTGCATCACCACGCACGCGCACCGCAGCAAGAATCGGCGCGACGATGCCTTCGGCTTCTTCGAGGCGCACGGTCTTTCGCTCGATAAGCGGCTGCGCGTCTTTGGCTGTCAGAATTCGAATCATCACATTATTATTTTGTTGAGCGGATATTCCACGATGCCCTGCGCGCCTGCGCCCTTGAGCCGCGGAATAATCGTGCGCACGGTGGACTCTTCGAGAATGGTATTCACCGCCAGCCAACCGTCTTCGCTCAGCGTTGAAATTGTCGGACGCTTGAGCGCAGGCAGCACCGCGAGCACCGCCTCCAGGTTGATCTTCTCCACATTGAGCATCAGGCCGACCTTGCCGAGTGCGTTGATCGCGCCTTGCAGCAGCATTTTCATGTCTTCCAGTTTCTGGCGCTTTGCCGGGTCCTGCCACGAACTAACGTTGGCGATCAACTGCGTATTGGATTCCAGCACCGTTTCGATAATGCGCAGCTTATTAGCGCGCAGTGAGGAGCCGGTCTCGGTCACTTCGACGATGGCGTCGGCGAGTTCCGGGGGCTTGACTTCAGTAGCGCCCCAACTGAATTCGACTTTCGCGGTGACGCCGTTGCGCTCCAGATACCGCTTGGTCGCTGCGACCAGTTCCGTCGCGATAATCTTGCCTTGCAAGTCTTTTACGGATTTGTAGGGCGATGCCTCGGGCACCGCCAGCACCCAGCGTACTTTGCCGAAGCTCTGTTTGGCGTAGATAAGGTCGGCGACATTCTCGACGTGAGCTTCGTTCTCTTCCACCCAATCGCGGCCGGTCAGGCCGGCATCCAGCACGCCGTCTTCCACGTAGCGCGCCATCTCCTGCGCGCGGATCAGCATGCACTCGATTTCAGGATCGTCGATCGCCGGAAAATACGAGCGGCTGCTGGTGGTGATCTGGAATCCGGCGCGCCGGAACAGGTCCACCGTGGCGTTCTCGAGACTGCCTTTAGGAATTCCAAGTTTGAGTTTCATGATTTATAGACCGCGGCGGGATCGTAGGTCCGCTCCTCGTTGATCTTCCACTCGCCGTTTTCCAGGCGCCGGAAAAAGCAGCTCTGGTAGCCCTCGTGGCAGACGCCGGGACCTTGCGCTTCGACTTTGACCAGCACGGTGTCGAGGTCGCAG
>Ga0207657_10007164_pt1 | contig 11456 bp, 10 predicted proteins | sample KBSC33metaG_FD_184316 | JGI IMG/M metagenome (GOLD analysis project Ga0207657, IMG submission 184316) | Corn rhizosphere microbial communities from Kellogg Biological Station, Michigan, USA - KBS C3-3 metaG (SPAdes) (version 2) | ecosystem: Host-associated > Plants > Roots > Rhizosphere > Soil ...
CGTACTTGCGCATCAAGTCGCAGATCTCGTCGAAGTGCGTGTAGAGGAAGCTCTCCTTGTGATGCGCCAGGCACCACTTCGCCATGATCGAGCCGCCGCGCGAGACGATGCCGGTGACGCGATTGGCGGTGAGATGGATGTAGGGCAGGCGGACGCCGGCGTGGATCGTGAAGTAATCGACGCCCTGTTCGCACTGCTCGATCAGCGTGTCCTTATAAAGCTCCCAGGTCAGCTTGACCGGGTCGCCGTCGCACTTCTCCAGCGCCTGATAGATTGGCACGGTGCCGATCGGAATCGGCGCGTTGCGCAGAATCCATTCACGGGTGGTGTGAATGTTGCGGCCGGTGGAGAGGTCCATCACGGTGTCGGCGCCCCAGCGGATCGCCCACACCATCTTGTCGACCTCTTCCTCGACCGAAGAGGTGACAGCGGAGTTGCCGATGTTGGCGTTGATCTTGGTCAGGAAGTTGCGGCCGATGATCATCGGCTCGAGTTCGCCGTGATTGATATTGCACGGGATGATGGCGCGTCCGCGCGCGATCTCGTCACGCACGAACTCCGGCGTGACGAAGGCGGGCACCGCCGCGCCGAACGACTCGCCATCGGCCAGAGCGGCTTCGGCACGCTCCAGTTGTTGTTTACGGCCGAGGTTTTCACGCTCGGCGACGTAGATCATCTCCTTGGTGACGATGCCGGCGCGGGCAAATTCAAGCTGTGTGATCTTGTGGCCGTCGAGGCCGCGCAGCGGCTTGTGATGCGCCTTGAACGACTTGGCGGCGTGCGCGGCGCCGACATTGCCATTGTCTTCCGGCTTGATGTCGCGGCCTACATATTCCTCGACGCCGCCACGCTCCTTCACCCATGCGATGCGGGCGCGCGCCAGCCCGGCGTTGACGTCGATGGTGACCGAGGGATCAGTGTAGGGGCCTGAGGTGTCGTAGACCGGCAAGTTTGGTTCGCCGGCGCCTTCGCTGAGCACGATCTCGCGCAGCGGCACACGAAGATCCGGTGCGGCATCGGGCGCAGAATAAATCTTGCGCGATGATGGCAGGCCGCCAGTGGTGACTGCGGGGAGGGTCGTGTCCGGATTGGAGCGAATGTTCATGGTATCCTCCTGGGCGTAATTTCGTTCTGTTCAGGCAGCTTTGGCGGATTCGCCAAGCCACTGTTTGACCCGTGCGTCGGGGTCGGCGTTCTGGGTGACGTCGCTAACGACGGCGATCGAATCCGCGCCGGCGGCGAAAATCTCGGCGGCTTGTTCGAATTTGATGCCGCCGATGGCTACCAGCGGAATGTTGCCGATACGTTTTTTCCACTCGGTGATCTTCGGTATGCCTTGCGGAGCGAACCGCATCGATTTCAACGTGGTCGGGAAGATCGGCCCGAGCGCGATATAATCCGGCTCGGCGCGCAACGCTGTTTCCAGCTCAGTGTCGTCGTGGGTCGAAATGCCGAGCGTCAGCCCGGCCTCACGGATGGCGGCCAGATCTGCTTCGGCGAGGTCTTCCTGACCGAGATGCAGATGCTGGGCGTTTGCGACGATCGCTGCGCGCCAGTAGTCGTTGACGACGAGCTTGGTCGGCGTGCCCTTCGTCAATTCGAGTGCGTCGCTGACGAGTTGCAACGCTTCGGAGTCGTTGAGCTCCTTGGCGCGCAACTGAATAGTACCGACGCCCAGCGCGGTCAGGCGCTTGACCCAGTCAAGCGAGTCCACCACGGGATAAAAGCGATCAGGATACGGCATGCCAGAAAGGTGTCCCTACCACGGGGGTTGAAGGGGAGGCGAAGTCGCGGGCGTCCATCAAGCCCGCCTCGTAAGCCGTGCGTCCGGCTTCGACACCGAGGCGGAAAGCATTGGCCATCGCCACCGGATCGGCCGCCTTAGCGATGGCGGTATTGAGCAGCACCGCGTCGTAGCCGAGCTCGAGGGCCTGCGCCGCATGGCTCGGTGCGCCGAGGCCCGCATCGACCACCAGTGTGATATCGGGCAGGCGGTCGCGCAGCAGGCGCAGGGCATCGCGGTTGACGATGCCCCGGGCCGAACCGATCGGCGCCGCCCACGGCATCACCACTTTGCAGCCAGCATCGACCAGCCGCGTAGCGACACTGAGATCCTCCGTGCAATAGGGAAAGACCTCGAAGCCGTCCTTGATAAGGATCGCTGCGGCTTCGACAAGCCCCACCACGTCGGGTTGCAGCGTGTCGTTGTCAGCGATCACCTCGAGTTTGATCCACGAGGTGCCGAACAATTCGCGCGCCAGCTTGGCGGTGGTCACCGCCTCGCGCACGGTCTTGCAGCCGGCGGTGTTGGGCAGCACGGTGACGTCGAGTTCGCGGATCAGTGACCAGAAAGCATCGCCGGTCTTGCCGCCGGCAGCTTCGCGGCGCAGCGATACCGTGACGATCTGCGCGCCCGAGGCGCGGATTGCTTCCTGCATGATCGCCGGCGAGGGATACAATGCCGTGCCGATCAGCAGCCGGGAGTCGAATTCGCGGTCGTAGAATTTCACCATGAAAGCAGGCCCTTCACATCTCCGGCGTCGTCCCCGCGACGGCGGGGACCCATACGCCCTGTCTTCGCCTGTTGGCGCTGGGGCAGATGCTGTCCGCAATAATCAATGCCAGAGGTTATGGGTCCCCGCCGTCGCGGGGATGACAACAGGAAAGGGCTCGCCGGCATCTGCATCATTCACCCTCCCTGCCTTGGTGTGATAATTTCGATCTCATCGCCGGCCTTCAGCATTGTCTCCGCCCAACGGCTGCGCGGCAGCACGTCGAAATTCAACGCGATGGCGAAATGCGTGCCTTCATATTCGAGTTCGGACAGCAACGCGTCGACGTGCGACGACGCGATTTCGCGCTGCTCGCCGTTGATAGTCACGCGCATTGCATCACCTCGTTGTCGATGGCGCCGCGCTGCAGATAGGCCAGTGTGAGTTCCGCCAACGCTGGCGCCAGCAGGAAACCGTGGCGGTAAAGCCCGTTGACCGCGATGCGCCGGCCTTCGATGGCGATGCGCGGCAGGTTGTCCGGGAACGCCGGCCGCAGACCGGAGCCGATCTCGACAATGCGGGCTTCGGCGAAGGCGGGGTGCACCGCGTAGGCGGCGCTCAGTAGCTCCAGCGCCGAACGGACGCTGACGCCTGAGTCCTCACGTTCGATCGAGGTGGCGCCGATCATGAAACGGTTGTTCTCGCGCGGAATGATATAGAGCGGCCAACGCGGGTGCATCAGCCGTACCGGCCGCGACAGTTCGATCTCGTCGGTCTCGACGATGATTTCCTCGCCCTTGACGCCGCGCAGATCGGGAAATTGATCGCGCGCTGCCAGCCCACGGCAGTCGATCACGATGCCGTCGGTTGTCTGTGGTTTCTGTTCGGATTGAAATTCGATGCTGCCACCGGCAGCGCGAATGAGGTCGTGGAGCTGCGGCACCACGCGGCGCGGCTCGACATGACCTTCGTCGGGAAAGAACAGCGCGTCGCGAAATCGACCGTCGAGTGAGGGTTCGAGTTCAGCCAGCGCTTTGCCATCGATCCGTTGATAATTGCTGGTCATCCGCGCGAAGCGCTCATAGTCGGCACGGTCCCGCGTATGGGCGACCACCAGCGATCCCTCAAACGGTGTTTGCGGAACCTGTTCGCGCCACAGCGTCAGCGACCGCAGGCCAAGCCGGGTAATGAGCGGTTCCGAGCCTTCCCGCTCGCAGTAAGGCGCCAGCATTCCGCCGGCCCAATGGCTGGTGGCCTGCGTCATCGCAGGATTGCCGCGCTCGTGCAATTTGACTGCAAAACCGGCCTTGGCCAGCAGCAGCGCATGCCACGCGCCCGCAATTCCCGCGCCGATCACGGTGACGGATTGCTGCATAAAATGATGTGTGAGGTTATCTTGCTGAACCATCCCTGTCCCTTCGCCGGCATGACCCGGATCAGGTTCAAAGGGTCACCGCGCTCGCGCACTCGCGATATTGCGGTATCTCAGCTCCCTGCCGGAGCTCCCCTCGGAACGCCTCTAATGTAAGCTGCCGGGCGGCGGTGTCAACGCGACATTCTCGCGGAATGGCCATGTTTAACAGGCAGATCAGAATGTCGAAGCCGCATCCGGTTTGCAGATGGCCGGAATCGACACGGAGGCTAATGGCGAAGGCGGCGGTCGATCAGAAAATTGAGCGTCAGGCCTGCCTTCTCACGGGGCATTCTGGGACCGAGACATCAATAGTGCGGCGGTGGTTCGTGCGCGCCGCGCTCGCTCACGGTGCTCTCGGCTTGCTGCACGCGATCGGCGAGGTTTGCCATCTGCCGCGTCAGCGCGTCGATTTGCTTCCATTGAGCGGTAACGGTCTTGTTGAGCGTCTCGATGGTTTCATCCTGATAGGTGAGGCGCGACTCCAGCGCATCTATGCGAGCGCCAAGCGTGTTGTTGTCACTCATGCTGGTTTTGATCCTCTGATGGCTTAGTGCGTCCGCGCTCGATGAGATTGTGGCCCAGCGCAACCCGTTCGTCGAATACGAAGCATTCACCACGCCAGCGACTGTCGGACTTCGGCACGTTTTCGAGATATTTCAGGATACCGCCCTTGAGATGATAGACCTGCTCGAATCCGTGCGCGAGCAGGTAGGAGCTGGCCTTCTCGCAACGGATACCGCCGGTGCAGAACATTGCGATCTTCTTGTGCTTCTGCGGATCGAGCTTGCGCGTGACGAATTCCTTGAATTGACCGAAGCTCTTGATTTCGGGATCGATCGCGCCCTCAAAGGTTCCCATCGCAACCTCGAATTGATTGCGGGTATCGATCAGTACCGTATCCGTTGCCGCGATCAGATCGTTCCAGTCTGAGGCATCGACATAGGTGCCCACCCGGCGGTTTGGGTCGGTGTGTCGGTCGCCGAGGGTCACGATCTCCTTTTTCAGACGGATCTTCAGCCGCTGGAACGGCATGTCGGCGGCGGTCGAAAATTTGAGTTCGAGATTGTCCAGTCGGCCGGCGAACAGCGCCCCGTCGCGAAGCTGCCTGACCAGGTGGTCGATGGCGTCGCGGGCACCCGCCACGGTGCCATTGATGCCCTCGTTGGCCAGCAACACCGTGCCTTTGATATCGAGGCTCGCGCAGATATCGCGCAACGGCTTCCGTAGTTCACGGAAATCCGGCAGGGCGACGAACTGGTAGAATGCCGCAACGGTGAAGTTCATGACAGGGGTTTACCAGCCTGGCCGCGTGGAGAAAACCCATGCGCCACAGTAGCTCCAGCGTGACGATTGCGAGGATTGCCTCCTCCGGGCGGAATATGTCATGGGAGTATCCGCCTATGTTGGCGAAATGAACAAAAAAGAACGAATGACATGAGGAATTTTCAGTTCGCCGGGCGGTCGACCGTCCATTCCCGTAACGCCATGGTGGCGACCTCGCACCCGGAAGCGTCGCTGGTGGCCATCGAGGTGCTTAAAGCCGGTGGCACCGCGGCGGACGCGGCGGTCGCGGCCTGTGCGCTGCTCGGGGTGATCGAACCGCAGGCCACCGGCATCGGCGGTGACTGCTTCGCGCTCTACATGCCAAAAGGGCAGGGCAAGATCGTCTCCTACAATGGCTCCGGCCGTGCACCGCGTGCAGCCGAGGCGTCGTGGTATCTCGATCACAAGATCAATGCCATTCCGCTCACCAGCGCACATTCCGTGACTATACCGGGTGCGATCGATGCGTGGGCGACGATCCTGCGCGACCACGGCAAATTCGGTCTGGATCAATTGCTGCAACCCGCGATCAAGGCTGCAGAAGAAGGCTATGTCGTCGCGCCGCGTATCGCCTTCGATTGGCGGAACGGATTCGAGAAGCTTCGCAACGGCACCAACTCGGCGCGTTACCTGTTGCCGCATGGCAAAGCGCCCGTCGCCGGCGACGTCATCACACAGCCGGAGTTGGGCAAGACCTTGCGAGCCATCGCCAAGCAGGGGCGCGATGCGTTCTACAAAGGGGCAATCGCCGAGGACATGGTCGAGACCCTGCGAGGCATCGGCGGCCTACACACGCTTGACGATTTTGCAGCCCAGACCACTGAAACGACGGTGCCGATCGGCACGACTTATAAGGGCCATGACGTCTGGCAGTGTCCGCCAAACGGACCGGGCATCACGATGCTGGTGATGCTCAACATCCTGTCACACTTCGACCTGACGAAGTATCCGCCGATGAGCGTCGAGCGTTTCCATCTGGAAGCCGAGGCTGGGCGTGCCGCATACATGATGCGCGAAATCCATATCGCCGATCCGCAACATGTCGACGTCGATGTCGTGCGTATTCTGGCCAAGGAGTTTGCAGCGGACTTCGCCGGCAAGATCAAGCTGGACCGAATGCTCGACCTGCCGAAGGTCTCGCCGCCGATGAATCCGTCGACGGTCTATCTCACCATCGTCGACAAGGACCGTAACGTCTGCTCATTCATCAATTCGATCGCGCATTCGTTCGGCTCGGCCATCGTGTCCAACAAGACCGGCATCCTGTTGCAGAATCGCGGCGCCGGTTTCCGCGTACAGCCCGATCATCCCAATTGCATCGCGCCGGGGAAGCGGCCGCTGCACACCATTATCCCGTGCCTCGTCACCAAGGACGATCGCGCCGTGATGCCGTTCGGTGTGATGGGCGGCCAATATCAGCCGGTCGGGCAGGTCCACGTGGTGACCAATATGTTCGATTATGGTCTCGATATTCAGGAAGCCATCGATCAGCCGCGCGCACTGCATTACGAGGGCATTTATCAGCTCGAAGAAGGCGTGCCGGCCGACGTCGTCGAGGGGCTGAAAAAGATCGGCCATCAGACCGCGCGGGTCGCCATTCCATGGGGCGGCGGGCAGGGCATCTGGATTGATTGGGAGAAGGGTACCCTTACTGGTGGATCCGATCCGCGCAAAGATGGTTGCGCGTTAGGATACTGAGCGGTTACCACGCACAACAGAGAGACCGGCCCCGTGAGAGGCCGGTCTTTCCATTTTCAGGATTGATCGATCCGAATCGTGATCGGATTACAGTTTCTTGTTCACGAATTCAGCGGCCTTGTTGGCAGCGTCCTTTGCCGCTTGCTTGGCATCGCCGAGAGCTTGCTGACCATGCCCCTTGGCTTCCTGAATGACGCCTTCGCCTTTCAGCTTGTCGGAGCCGACGGCTTCGCCGACGCCTTGCTTGGCCTTGCCGATGGCTTCGTTGGTCGCGCCTTTGATCTTGTCTGTGGTGCTGCCCACGAGTCTTCTCCATGTTGATTAGCGGTCCTGTTTGATAACCGTCAACGTGCTGGAACGTTCCTGAGGATTCAGGGTGTTTGCGGTGGAAGTACCGATGTTCCATTGTCAACAGCGCACCCGACAGGAGTACTGCTCGTTGTGCGCATGACGATCGGGATTGCGATTGCTTGAAAACGTCCGCCATCATAATTTTGCGAAATGTACTGCGGCTCCGGCACCGCGGTAACGCGACAACAAGAAGCGGCAACAAGAACAAGGGGAATCCCGTGGCCCAGCCAGATCATCTACATCCTGCTGCAAAATCCGATCTCGAGCGCTCGACGATCAAGGCAATTTCCTGGCGGCTCATTCCCTTTCTGATCCTTGCTTACTTTTTCTCCTATCTGGATCGCGTCAATCTCGGTTTCGCCGCGCTGACGATGAATGCCGAGTTGAAGTTCTCGCCGCTTGTGTTCAGTTGGGGCGCGGGCATTTTCTTCATCGGCTATTTCCTGTTCGAAGTGCCGAGCAATCTGGCATTGGAGAAATTCGGCGCCAGCCGCTGGATCGCGCGCATCATGGTGACGTGGGGCATTATTTCCGCGCTGATGGCGCTGGTGAACGGGCCATGGAGCTTTTACATCCTGCGCTTCCTGCTGGGTGTCGCCGAAGCCGGATTCTTTCCGGGCATCATTCTCTATCTGACCTATTGGTATCCGGCTGAATATCGCGCGCGTTTCCTTGCCGCCTTCGCGATCGCCGTGCCGGTCTCCACGGTGATCGGTGCGCCGATTTCCGGGCTGTTGCTGGGTCTGGACGGCGTGATGGGATTCAAGGGCTGGCAGTGGCTGTTTATCATCGAAGGCATTCCCTCGCTCCTGCTCGGCGTGGTGAGCTGGTTCTATCTCACCGACAGACCGGCCAAGGCTGACTGGCTGACCAGCGAGCAGAAGGCATGGTTGTCGTCGCGTCTCGATGCCGAGGTCGCCGCCAAGCAGGGCGGCAAACATATGTCGCTGGGGCAGGCGCTTAGTTCGCCGCGCGTGCTGACGCTGAGCCTGATCTATTTCGGCTTTGTCGGTGCGCTGTACGGGATGCAGTTCTGGTTGCCGCAGATCGTCAAGGCATTCGGCTTCAGCAATGCGCAGACAGGCTTTGTCACGGCGGTGCCGTATCTGTTCGGCGCGGTCGCGATGGTGCTGTGGGCGCGGCATTCCGACAAGACCCGCGAGCGAGTGTGGCATGTCGCGTTGCCGCTGTTTCTGACCGCCGCGGCGCTGTTCGCTTCCGGCTATCTGCAGAGCCCGATCGTCACCATGGTGGCGCTGACCTTCGCGGCGATCGGTACGTTTTGCACGTTCGGCGTGTTCTGGACCTTGCCGACAGCATGGTTGACCGGCACGGCGGCGGCAGGCGGCATTGCCCTGATCAATTCGATCGGCAATCTCGCCGGCTTTGGCGGACCCTACCTGATCGGGTGGGTGAAGGAGTCGACCGGCAGTACCGCCCACGGTCTGCTGGTGTTGGCCATCCTTCCTTTGGTCGCCGGTGTGCTGGTGTTTCTCGGCAAGCACGAGACCCGCAGCGAATTCGCCGCGACTGCGGAGGCGAAATAGAGACGGGAGATGGTTTGCTTTATCAGAGCACGGGCAGTTCGGAAAATGAAGAATGTTGCCTAAATAATGTTCATTGACGAATATTGACAATCATCAGTCAGCAGCGCATCTTCTCTGACGTTGAGTCAGTCGAGGAACGCGAAAATGCTGCTTCATTCATTTTTCCACAGTTACTCCAAACTGTTAGCAGCAGTCGCCATCGCCGCTTCGGCGGTGGCGCTGGGCGGGTGCGACAAATCCACTGCCGAGAAATCTGAGCCGATACGGCCGGTTCTGGTGGCCAGTGTCCATTACGAGCCGCTCTCGCCGGAGCGCAGTTTTGTCGGGACCATTCGTCCCCGGATCGAGACCGACATGGGCTTCCGGGTAGCCGGCAAAGTCGAGAAGCGTCTGGTCGAAGTCGGTCAGATCGTCGATGTCGGGCAGCCGCTGGCGACGCTCGATCAGGTCGATTTGAGGCTGCAGGCGGAACAGGCGCAGGCTGAACGCAACGCGGCCACCGGTGTGCTGGCGCAGGCAAGCGCGGCCGAGACGCGCGCCAGGGAATTGCGCGCGAAGGGCTGGTCCACCGATGCGCAGCTCGATCAGGCGAGGGCGGCTGCCGACGAGGCGCGGGCGCGGCTCAATCGCGCGGAGCGCTCAGTCGAACTCACCAACAACAGTTTGTCTTATGCGACGCTGGAGGCGGATACGCGCGGCGTAGTGACGGCAACGTTGATTGATTCCGGTCAGGTGGTCGCCGCCGGGCAGACCGCTGTCCGCGTGGCCCGCATCGCGGAAAAGGAAGCGGTGGTCGCGATCCCCGAGACGCTGATCGGGCGAGCCCGGGATGGCGCTGCCAGCGTCACGCTGTGGTCCGAGCCCGGGAAAAAATATCAGGCAAAGCTGCGCGAGATCGCGCCGCAGGCCGATCCGGCAACGCGCACCTATCTGGCGAAGTTCTCGCTGCCGGATGCCGATGACAAGGTTGCGCTCGGCATGACCGCGACGCTGACGCTGGCAGACCGCGATACCGAACGGGTAGCGCGGCTGCCGCTGTCGGCCCTGTTCAGCCAGGGCGATGCACCGTCGCTCTATGTCGTCGATGACGCGGGCAAGGTCGCCCTGAAGCCGGTGTCGGTGCAGTCCTACGGCACTGAAGACGTCACTATCACTGGCGGCGTCGATGAGGGCGCCAAGGTCGTGACGCTTGGCGTGCAGAAGCTTGATCCCGCCGAGAAGGTACGGGTCGTGTCATCGCTTTCGTTCTAAGCGCGGTCGCTTTCACGAAATCATGTGAGGCTTGTCATGCGACGATTTAATCTCTCGGCCTGGGCGGTCGCTCATCCGACACTTATCCTGTTCCTGATCGTGGCGCTCGGCTTCGCCGGCTTCTTCTCGTATCAGCGGCTGGGTCGCGCCGAAGATCCGTCCTTCACCATCAAGCTGGTGGTGATCTCGGCGATGTGGCCCGGCGCCACCGCCAAGGAAATGCAGGAGCAGGTAGCCGATCCGATCGAGAAGAAGCTTCAGGAACTGCCGTATTTCGACAAGGTGCAGACCTATTCCAAGCCATCCTTCACGGCGATGCAGGTGTTCTTCAAGGACAACACGCCGCCCAAGGAGGTGCCGGAACTGTTCTACCAATTGCGCAAGAAGCTGTCGGACATTCGCAGCAATCTGCCGCAAAACCTGATCGGACCTAACGTCAACGATGAATACGGCGACGTGGACTCCGTTCTCTACATGATGACCGGAGAGGGCGCGGACTACGCGCAGCTCAAGAAGGTCGCCGAAGGCTTGCGGCAACGCCTGCTCAAAGTCGCCGGTGTCACCAAGGTCAATCTCTACGGCACGCAGGACGAGAAGATCTACGTCGAGTTCTCGCATGCCAAGCTGGCGACGCTCGGCATCACGCCCCAGGCGATCTTCGATTCACTCGCCAAGCAGAATGCGGTGGTGCCCGCCGGCACCGTTGAGACCTCGTCGCAGCGCGTGCCGCTGCGCGTCACCGGCGCGCTCGACGGTGCCAAGGCGGTGGCGGAAACGCCGGTGGAAAGCAACGGGCGGGTATTCCGCCTCGGCGATATCGCAACCGTGACGCACGGTTTCGTCGATCCGTCGAGTTTTAAGATCCGGCAGAAGGGCAAGGCTGCGCTCGGCATCGGCGTCGTCACCGCCAAGGGCGCCAACATCCTTGAACTCGGTGAGGATGTGAAAAAAGCGACCGACGAGTTCATGAACGCGGTACCACAGGGAGTCGAGATCGAGCAGATCGCGGACCAGCCGCTGGTGGTCAAGCACGCGGTGGGCGAGTTCGTCCATTCCTTCATCGAGGCGCTGGTAATAGTGCTGTTCGTCAGCTTTCTCGCACTCGGCTGGCGAACCGGCATCGTCGTCGCGATGTCCGTGCCGCTGGTGTTGGGCATCGTATTCGTCGTCATGAATGCAATGTCGCTCGACCTGCATCGCATTACGCTCGGCGCACTGATTATCGCGCTCGGGCTACTGGTCGACGACGCCATCATCGCGGTCGAGATGATGGTGGTGAAGATGGAGCAGGGTTGGGACCGCATGCGCGCGGCCTCTTTCGCCTGGGAGTCGACCGCATTCCCGATGCTGACCGGCACGCTGGTGACGGCGGCCGGATTC
>Ga0207657_10007165_pt1 | contig 11455 bp, 10 predicted proteins | sample KBSC33metaG_FD_184316 | JGI IMG/M metagenome (GOLD analysis project Ga0207657, IMG submission 184316) | Corn rhizosphere microbial communities from Kellogg Biological Station, Michigan, USA - KBS C3-3 metaG (SPAdes) (version 2) | ecosystem: Host-associated > Plants > Roots > Rhizosphere > Soil ...
GGACCGCTGCGCACCGCTCTGATCCGGTACAAGGAACGAGGCGAACGCGATCTGGCTGAGCCTCTCGCCAAGCTGCTCGAGATGGCGTTGGTCCGCGCGTTCGAGCGCGCGGATCCGGCCGGAATTGTCCTTGTTCCGGTGCCGAGTGCTCAGGCCGTAGCTCGAGAGCGGGGTGGGAATCATGTGTTGCGGCTGGCCAGAAAAGCTGGCCGCGCGCTCGACCTGCCGGTAAGCCCGCTGCTCTCCTTGCGGTGGGCGGTACGGGACTCGGCTGGCCTCGGCGCGGTCCAACGAGGTACGAACCTGGCCGGTGCAATGACCGCACGGCGAGGTCCGGACGGGGGGCGCTGTTCGGCGGTGATCGTCGATGACATCGTCACCACCGGCACGACAGTGCGGGAGGCAGCCCGAGCCCTCAGCGAGGCCGGTTGGCAGGTGTCAGGCGCGGCTGTGGTGGTCGCGACACCACGCGGTGACCCGAAAATGTCCTCAACAGGTGGCTAGCCACCTCACATCACGCGGGACTAGCGTGAACAGACTGACCGACCAGGTGTCTCACGCCGAATCAGCGCGGTCACTGCCGGCCCGTGCTGGTTGTGAGTGAGCGCCGAAGAGCCTGGTGGAGGACGAATGGGCACAGCCGTCGTTCGCATGGAGGTCGTTGTTCGCGGGCGCAATGTGGAGGTTCCCGAACACTTCCGGCAGCACGTAGCCGACAAGCTCGGCCGGGTCGAGCGCTACGACAGCAAGATCATCAGGACTGATGTTGAGCTACACCACGAACGGAACCGGCGGCAGAACGACAGCTGCCAACATGTGGAGATAACGTGCAGAACTCGCGGACCCGTAGTCCGGAGTGAGGCCTGCGCCGCAGATTTCTATCGCGCGCTGGACCTCGCCATTGAGAAGTTGGAACGGCGGCTACGTCAGGCAGCTGACCGTCGTCGAGTCCATTACGGACGGCGCACCCCCACGTCCGTGGCTACGGCGACAGCAGCCGCAGTGAATTCCTCAACGCAGCCAGCCGAGCCGGAGCCAGTATCGGCCGAGGACGCCGATGACGGCCCGGGCCGCATCGTGCGCGAAAAGGAACATCCGGCCAAGCCGATGACCGTCGACCAGGCGTTGTTCGAGATGGAACTCGTCGGCCATGACTTCTACCTGTTCGCAGACCAGGACACGGGTCGCCCAAGCGTGGTGTACCGTCGCCGCGCCTACGACTACGGACTCATCCGCTTGACCGGCTGACCGACGTCCTCATCCGCTTGACCGGCTGACCGATGTCCTCATCCGGTTGACCGGCTGACTGACGTCGCGCGCCGGGTACCAGTCGACTTATAGCGTGGATTGACCAGCGCGTAACGAACCTCGTCACTGAACGTGCCGTCCCGATTGCGCAGGCGGCTATCCCGGATGCCGTCGAATCCGAAGCCTCCCGCTGAGGCGGACCGTTGCGAGGCGACGTTGCCCGGCTTGGTGCCGAGCTCCAGCCGAGCGAAGTTTCCTGGCCCGAATGCCCATTCGGTCAGGAGCCGAAGGGCCCGGGAGGTATGGCCGCGTCCGCGATAGCCCGGAAGCACGCCGTATCCGAGATTGGCGATCTGGGGTGGTCCGACGTTGCGCAACACCATCGTCCCGACAATGTCGCCGCTCGCGATCTCGACCATGGTCAGCCGGCCGAGCGGACCGACGAGCCACTCCAGCTCCGATCGGGCGGCTTGCTCCGTGATCGTTGGTTCCGACGGCACGCTGTCGTTGAACTGCCATCGGACCGCTTCGGGGTTCGTCAACTGTTCGATCAAGGCCGGCGTGTCGGCGCGCGTTAGCGTCCGCAACTTGAGGACGCCGTCCGTGATCCCGTCGGTCGGCAGACGCGGGAGCGCACGGGGAATCGAGTCGCCGCGGTCGGTCGCAATGCGCCCGAAGACTGCGTCGTCGGCTGGTCCGTCGGGGGTGACAGCGTCTCCCCGCAGGATCCCCTCGAAGCGGAATCCCGCGTTGAGCGCCACCTTGGCCGAGGCGACGTTCCCTACGGCGCACCGGATCTCCGTTCGGGTGACTCCGCCCCGCTCGAACGCCCACGTCGCGAGGCTGCGGGCCGCCTCTGAGGCATACCCGCTCCCCTGGCTGGCCGTCCCAACCCAGTAACCGATTTCGGCTGCGTTAGTCCGCGTTCCCGGTGCTCGCAGGCCGGCCGCACCCACGACCTCGCCGGATCCACGTTCGATCAGCGCGCAGTCGATAGCGGAACCGGAGGACCGGCCGGGCATGGCGACTTCCGTGATGTAACGAACCGCGTCGTGCTGCGTGTAGGGGTTGGGAAAGGGCACGAACATGAGCATCGCTGGGTCCGCCATCAATGCGGTGATCGCCGTGGCGTCGGCCTCCTGCCACGGACGCAGGATGAGCCTCGCACTCGTCAAGACGAGATCGTCGAGTTCCACGCCGTTCCACTGGCCCATGGTCGAGAGCTTGCCAGACCTAGGCCAGCCGATGGACCTCGTCAGACTCGAGCAGCCTGATCCAAACAAAGATGTATCAGTCCGCTGAGCGCCCGCGTCTTTACGGAGTGAAAGGCAGCAGGGTGGGAGCGGCCGCCGACAGGACGCCAGCGAGGGGTACGTCCGGTCGGCGGCCGGCTGTTGTCTAGTTCCGATTGTCTAGGTCCGAGCCGGATCGCCCCGTGATGGTGCCGAGGTCGGATGCCTGGCCGCGTTGGGAGGGCAGCGGCGGCCGCAGCCGGAAAGCGTCGTGGCGCCGGTAATCCTGTGACCAATCCGTGACCTCTCGATTCGAGCCGTACCATGACCACGTGGTCCTTGCGAAACTGCTGCGCGCCGGCGAAGGCAAGATGGTCCGACGACTGGCGGGAGTCGCCGCACACATCGAGACCCTCGAAGACGATTACGTCGATCTGTCCGACGCTGAGTTGCGCGCACTTACCGACACGTTCCGCGAGCGGCTCGGCGACGGCGAGACGGTCGACGACCTGCTGCCCGAGGCTTTTGCCGTCGTTCGGGAGGCGGCCCGCCGAACCCTAGGGCAGTTCCACTACCCGGTCCAGCTCATGGGCGGCGCTGCACTGCACCTGGGCGACATCGCTGAGATGAGGACCGGTGAGGGCAAGACTCTCGTGTCGACGCTGCCCGCATATCTGAACGCTCTACCGGGCGACGGCGTCCACATCGTGACCGTGAACGACTACCTCGCCGGTCGGGATGCCGACTGGATGGGCCGCGTGCATCGCTTCCTCGGGCTATCGGTCGGCAAGATTCTGTCCGAGCTCCCGCCGGACAAACGCAAACTGGCTTACGCCGCGGACATCACGTACGGCACGAACAACGAATTCGGGTTCGATTACCTCCGCGACAACATGGCCTGGTCCCTGGACGATCTGGTCCAGCGGGGGCACAACTACGCGATCGTCGACGAGGTCGACTCCATCCTCATCGACGAGGCCCGCACGCCTTTGATCATCAGTGGACCGGCTGAGGAAAACCAGCGATGGTACTTGGAGTTCGCCCGGCTGGCCCCACGAATGACGCGCGACCGGCACTACGAAGTCGAGGAGGGCAAGCGAACGGTCGCGGTCACCGAGGAAGGCGTCGCGTTCGTCGAGGATCAGCTCGGAATCGAGAACCTCTACGAGGCCGCGAACACACCGCTTGTCGGATATTTGAACAACTCACTGAAGGCCAAGGAGCTCTACAAGCGCGACCGCGACTACATCGTCACCGAAGGCAACGTGATGATCGTGGACGAGTTCACCGGCCGCATACTGCACGGACGCCGCTACAACGAGGGAATGCACCAGGCCATCGAGGCCAAGGAGGGCGTGGCAATCCAGCAGGAGAACCAAACCCTTGCGACGATCACTCTGCAGAACTACTTCCGCCTCTACACCAAGCTTGCCGGCATGACCGGGACCGCTCAGACCGAAGCGGCCGAGCTCAACCAGATCTACAAGCTCGGCGTCGTGCCGATCCCGACCAATATGCCGATGATTCGCGACGACGAGACTGACTTCATCTACAAGACGGAAGATGCGAAGTTCGCTGCTGTCGTGGACGACCTGGCCGAGCGGCACGAGGCCGGCCAGCCGGTGCTCGTCGGCACGGCGAGCGTGGCCAAGTCCGAGCGGCTGTCGTCGTTACTGCTGCGCCGTGGCATCCCGCACGAGGTACTCAATGCGAAGAACCACGCGCGGGAGGCGGCGATCATCGCCAACGCCGGCCGCAAGGGAGCGGTGACCGTGGCGACCAACATGGCTGGTCGCGGCACTGACATCATGCTTGGTGGCAACCCGGAGTTCAGCGCCGACTTGGCGTTGCGGGATCGCGGGCTTACGCCCGACGAGACGCCGGACGAGTACGAAGCGGCGTGGCCCGACGCCCTGGAAAAGGCCAAGGCGGAGAGTAGCGCCGAGCATGACGAGGTCGTCGAGCTCGGCGGCCTCTACGTGCTGGGCACCGAGCGCCACGAGTCCCGTCGCATCGACAACCAGCTGCGTGGCCGATCCGGTCGCCAGGGCGACCCAGGCGAGTCGCGGTTCTACCTGTCGCTGGGTGACGATCTCATGATTCGCTTCAACGGCGAGCGCGTCGCTGCGATCATGAATTTCCTGCGGTTGCCCGAGGACACCCCGATCGAAAACAAGACCGTCTCGCGGTCGATCCAATCCGCACAAACCCAGGTCGAGCAACAAAACTTCGAGATCCGCAAAAACGTCCTGAAGTACGACGAGGTCCTCAACAAGCAGCGCACGGTTATCTACGACGAGCGCCGCCAGGTGCTCGAAGGTGCCGACCTGTCCGACCAGTTCCGGCCGATGATCGGCGAGGTTGTGCGCGGATACGTCGAGGGCGCAACGGCCTCCGGGTACGCCGAGGAGTGGGACCTCGAAGCGCTGTGGACCGCGCTCAGGACGTTGTATCCCGTCTCGCTGTCACTCGAGGAAGCCATCGAGCAGGCCGGCGGTAAGAAGTCTGACCTCACAAGGGAATTCCTCGTCGAGGAGCTCGTTGCTGACGCCCAATCGGCGTATGACGCGCGCGAGGAAGACCTGGGCTCGGACGTGATGCGAGAGCTGGAGCGCCGGGTCCTGCTCTCGGTGCTCGACCGCAAGTGGCGCGAGCATCTCTACGAGATGGACTACCTCCAGGAGGGCATTGGACTGCGCGCAATGGCGCAGCGCGATCCGCTCGTCGAATACCAGCGCGAGGGCTACGACATGTTCTCGGCGATGATGGAGGCGATCAAGGAGGAGTCGGTCGGCTTCCTGTTCAACCTCGAAGTGGAGATCGAGGACAGCTCGGCCGCGCCGGCCGACGGTGCGGACGGATTGGCCCTCGCTCCGAGTGGCACCGCCGCCGAAGGCGATGGGGCTGCCGATGGCGAGCCACATCTGGATGCCGCCTTGCTGGCCGCCGCCCAACGTGCACAGGACGGCACGTCGCCCGGGCCGAACGGTGCGCAGCCGAATGGTCGCTCGACTGCGCCGCACATCAGCGCGAAGGGCCTGGACCGAGATACCTCGGCCCGACCGCTCATCTACAGCTCGCCGACGCTCGGCTCAGATACGCCAGAGGTACGCATGACCTCCGAGGAGGAGAGTTCGTCCGACCGGTCCGGCGGAACATCTAGCACGGCCCGTCGCCAGCAGAACCGCAGCAATCCGAACCGGGGCAGCCGCGGGAACCGATCCACGCGCGGCAATCAGCGCCGCCGCAAGCGCTGAGGGCACGCTCGTCTTCTACCGTGCGGAGTGCGTCGTCAGGTCGCGCCGTCCGTCAGGCGTGCATTGGTCAAGCAAGGTGAGCGTGGTCAGCCGAGCTGAAGCCGCACACACCGCCACCGTCCGTTGAGTCCTTCCAGTCGGGCGGCCACCGCCCGATAACGCGTCCCGACCTGCACCACGGCCGACAGCTCCGCCACGCCGTCCGCCGGCTCGCACACGCGCACCGACCGGATGGTGATGTGCCCACGCCAGGAACGAAGGCGTTCCGGCCGCGTCATGTCGTTGACCAGGCCGGAGTAGACGCCCTGACTCAAATGGGCGGCCAGCTGATGGAACGTCCGGCGTCCCGACTTCGCTTCCATGATCGCGATCAGGAGTCGTCGACCGAAAGCCAATGCATCCGGGAGGTCCCCGGGCCTGCGTGGGCGCGCCGCGAAGATCGCAGACACGTCGGAGGACCGGCGAGCCGCCGTCTCACGGAAAGGCAGCGGCTGGTCGAACGGGCCGATGAGGCGCAGGTGACGGGCCGGCAACTCATCGTCGAACGGCGGTTCCCGCCGCGGCGCGGCGCGCAGAGTGATCTGTCCGATCGGCGGATCGGGCGACGCGGGCGGGGAAGCGGCCGTCACGGGGATCCTTCAGCCGGACGGGGGGCATGCAGGATCTGGCCCGGCTTGATGAGGTTGGGATCCGAACCGATCTCGACCCGATTCGCCACGTACCACCTGGGCCACGCGACCGCGACGTGATCGTCGGAAGCTGGTCGGCCGATGCGAGCGGCCGCGATCACCCAGAGGCTGTCTCCCGGGCGGACAACGACGGATTCGTTCGCGACGGGTGGCTGCCGATCGTCATCCCGTGCGGCCGGTGGTGCCGTACCGCCCGGCGGACGAGGTATCGGCTCGGCGGTGCTGGGCCAGCCGGGTGTCGCAATGGTCGGCTGCGCGCTCCCGGCTCTCGCGGAGGGCCAAGAGGGCGCGGGCAACGGACTCGGCAGCGCCGGGCTCGCAGTCCTGGCTGGGCTGGTCGGCGAAGGAACCGGCGACGCCAGCCCGGCAGCTGGAGCGACGAGGATCCCAACGCCCAGGGCGCCGGCGACCGCGCGACGCAAGATGGCTGGCACGGCGGCGCTAGCGAAGCTTCGAGCGATCACGCCAGCCGTGCCGGGCAATGCTCCGGCGAGCACGCAGAGGAATGCCAGGCCGAGCCAAACGCAGACTACCCACAACGCCGTCGCGGCCAGGGTGCTCACTACTGTGTCGGCGCCCGCCCGTTCTATCCACGCTCCGGGGTCGCGCAGACCGGCGGCAATGGAGCGCCAGTCCGGATACAACATGCGGATCGCGATGACGTCCGCGAGAACCACGACGCCCACCCTTGTCACAAGCTTCATTTATACTCCATTACCCTACGTTTACTTATGTTTGCCTTCATACAGATGGGAAGTCATGCGGTCAAGGCTGATCAGAGGCTCCTGGGGACAAGACTCGATTCGGGGGTACCGGCGAAAACGCGGAGCAGGTCAGTACGGAGCGTTTCGTGGGGTGATGAGCGCGGCCGCCTGCGACTATCTGAGGCGGACTCAGCGATGGGCACCAACCGTCGTTCGAGACCCAGCGGCGCCTCGCGTCGGCGCGAGTCGGATGCTTGACGGTGTCACGAGAGGAGCCGCGATGTTCGACATCGCCGAACAGGTGCAACGGTGGCGTACAAGCGGCCTCCCGGTATCTCTAGCCCGGGTGGTTTCGACGCGCGGGTTCAGTTCCCGCGAGCCACTTTCAGTCCTGGCCGTGACGCCGAATCAACCGCCGATAGGTCAGCTGTTTTCGGGGGCAGCTCAGGAGCACATCGTCCGGCTGCTGTCCGCGCCGCGCGCAGACCCCCGGCTGGAAGAGGTCCTCGTTTCCGACGATGCAGCCGTCAGCGCCGGTCTCGCCTGTGGCGGAACGGCCCGGTTGCTCCTTCAGCCGGCCGTGGAGATCCCGGAAACGGCCTGGACGGCGCTTCTCGATCGGGCACCCGTATGCCTCGTGACTCGAATTGACGGGGAGACCGTCGGTGCTACCGACGCGATCCTCACATCCACGTTCGATAGGGCCGACGATGCGGTGCGGCAGTTCTTCCGGCGGGGCGTGGCCGGAACAGCCGTGCTCACAACAGGATCGGGCGAGGCATTCGTCGCTGCGATGTGGCCGCCAACGGCGCTCGTCCTGGTCGGGGGCGGGCAGCTGTCAGACGCGTTGGTCACCGCTGCGGGCGTGCTGGGATGGACCGGCATCGTCGTGGACTCGGTGCAAGGCGCGACCGAGCGCTGCCGTGCGCTCTCGGGCAGTGACGTGGTCGTCGTGCTGAGCCATGACCTGACGATCAGCGGCAGCGCGCTACAGGCGGCGCTCGCGAGCAGCGCCGGCTATATCGGCGCGCTGGGCTCTCGGCATACCCAGGCCGCCCGGGCCGAATGGTTGACGTCGCACGGCGTGGATCCGGCCGCGCTGGCGCGGATCAACGGACCGGCTGGTCTGGATATTGGAGCCAATACCCCCGGCGAGGTCGCCATCTCGATCCTTGCCGCGGCCATTGCCGCGCGCGCCGGAGCCGCCGGCGGTCGTCTTGCGGATCGTCCGGGTCCAATCCACCTGCCAGCCCGGCCGCCAGAGTGACGCGTTGGGACGGATTGTTCGCCGATCTCGAGGCGCAGGCCGTGGCCATCGAGGCAGCCGAGCGAGCCGGGGAGGTTGAGGAGCGTATCCGGATCGAGTCGGGTGCAGTCCGCCTCGTCGATCGGCTGCGCTCGGCGGTTGGCGGCCGGATTCGGGTTAGGTGCCAGGCCGGAACGTCAGTGGACGGCACCGTGCGCCGGTCCGGCTCAGACTGGCTGCTGCTGGACGAAGGTACCGGTCGGGAAGCTCTCGTGTCGCTCCGTACCGTCGTTGAGGTAGCCGGCCTCGGCCGTTCGGCTGCGGTGCCCGGCTCGGAGACCGTGGTGGAGTCTCGGTTGACATTCCGCATCGCGCTGCGTGGCCTCGTGCGCGATAGGTCGACCGTGCAGGTTCGGTTGACCGATGGGCGGACGGTCGCAGGCACCCTCGACCGGGTCGGCGCTGATTTCGTGGAGCTCGCCGAGCATCCAGCCGGTGAACTCCGCCGCGCCGTCGAGGTGCGCGACCTGCTCCTGCTACCGATTCAGGCGGTCGTGCTGGTCCGTCGACAGCTTTGACGGAGGCGCGTTTCGCGCCTGAGATCGCTGTCTACGCGCGCGCTTACTCAGTCCGGGCCACGCCGTCCGGCGCGTCCTCGTCGGACTCGACGAAGGGGTGCTCGTCGAGGAATTGCCGGGTCTGGTCGTACATCTGGTCGATATAGGCCTCAAGTTTCGCCCGTTCCACTCGCCACTGACCGCGGCCGCCGATCTTGATGGCCTCGAGTTCCCGGTTGCGGACGAGCGCGTAAGCCTGTGACGCGGAGATATTCAGTACGTCCGCCACGTCAGCCAAGGTCAAGAAGCGTTCCGTGCCCATGCCCCACCGTCTACTGGGTTCGCGTGGCGCGTCCGGATCACTCAGACAGTGTCTCAGCCGGCCGCCGTGCTTGCTCGGCTGTCCACATTTGCAACCCAGCGGATTCGTCTAATCGCTGCGAGTCATGCACGATGTCTGCCGTGGTTGTTACCTCTCCGACGCCACGTCGCGTCCGAGCGCCCAAATGGCTCGACCTGCGGCTGGTGGCCGGCGTCGTTCTGGTCCTCGCGTCGGTACTCCTCGGCGCCCGAGTAATCAGTAGTGCGAACGCCTCGGACAGCGTGTGGGCGGTTTCGCGTGATCTTGCTCCCGGAACGGTGCTGAGCGCCGGCGACCTATCCGAGGTGCACGTCCGGCTGCCAGCGGGCGCCGACGCGTACCTGCCAGTGCACACGGTCGTGCTGGGCCAATCGGTCACTCGGCAGGTCACGGCAGGAGAGTTGCTTCCGCGGGCGGCCCTGGCCGCCACCGACGCCGCAACGACGATCACGGTTCCGCTCGCGTCCACCAGTGCGCCCCATGTGCAGCGGGGTCAACGGATTCAGCTCTGGGTGTCAACCCGCTCGTGCTCGGCGATCGCGGTACTGGCCGACGTAACCGTGCAGGACGTGCAGTCAACCGGTGCCGGCGCGTTCTCGAGCGGCGGTACTCAGGGCGTGGTGATCCGCGTGCCAGCGCCGCTCGCGGGGCGGGTGATCACTGCGCTGGCATTGGACGGCGCTGTGATCCGCGCGGGCATCCTGTCAGGGGCAGCGGCTACCAGTGATCCGAACGAGGATCTGCCACCCCTGGATAGCTGCGCCAAGAAGCCATGAAGCTGCCGGTCCTGTGCGCCGCCGACGGTGCACCGTGGGAGGCCCGGCTCGTCGTGGACCTCGATCGCGGCGAGCACCCCGTCACGGTCGTGCGCCGCTGTGTTGACATCGTCGATCTGCTCGCCGTCGCCTTGTCGGGTCAGGCGCGCGCCGCTCTCGTTGCCGCTTCGCTGCGTCGCCTTGATGCGGACGCAGTCGACCGCCTGATCGCCGCCGGAGTCGCTCCGGTTGCCGTCGTGCGCCGCGGTGACTCCGCGGCTGAGGATCGGGTCCGAGCTCTGGGCATCGCCTACATCGTGCCGGATGATGCAGATGCCGCCGTCGTAGCTACGGTCATCGGCGATGCCGTGTCCGCCCAGGATGCCACCGCGAACGGCACGGGTGTCGCCCGCGCGTACGGTGATCCACTTCTCAGGCCTGCAACCAGCTCCCCGGGTAGCTCACCGAGCATCGACCGCGCGCCGCCCACCCGCGGATCGGTAGTCGCGGTGTGGGGTCCGACCGGCGCGCCGGGCCGTACGACCGTCGCGGTGGCACTCGCCGACGAATTGTCCCGGCTCGATGGCAAGCGAAATCCCGTCGAGCACCCGCGTCGCTCCCGCCGTTTTCCTCAGCCCAATCGCGCGCACGCTCGCGCCAGCCCCCGCCATCGCCCGTCGCAACGCACATCCATCGAAGCGAAACGCAAACGGCCCCAGCGCGAGCACGTCGCCGTAGGTCAGCGGCTCCCGCCGGAACAATCGCCCGTTCAGCCAGCTCCCGCTCTTGCTGCCAAGGTCCTCCACCTCCCAGCCGTCGCTCCCGCCGCGCAGCGCCAGATGGCGCCGCGAAACCGACGCATCCGCCAGCACGACATCCGCCTCCGCCGAGCGGCCAAAAATCAGCCCATCCCGCAAAGCGACGACTTCGATGCCAATGGCAGTTTCCTCGTTCAAGCGGGACTCCCTCTCAACTATCAACTCTCAACCATCAACTCTCCTCACGGCAGCACGGCCCACAGCTCGACCACGCGATTCTTGTCGAGGTTCGCGGCGTCGAACATCTCCGAGCTGCCCATGCCGACCGCGTGCATCACGTTCAGCAGGTTGAAACGATGCTGCAGCGCATCGAGCACGCTGTTGGCCCGCGCGAGCGAAATTTCCTGGTTCTGCTTCGGATCGCCCTTCTTGTCCGCAAATCCCAGTACCACGAAAATCACCGACGGATCATCCGTGAGCTGACGCACCTGCGCGAGCTTGAGCTTCTCGCCGATGGCCGCGATCTCCGCGTCATTGAGCTTCATGCGGCCGGAGGGAAACGGGATCGTGATCACCTTGCCCATCGCCCGCGCACGATCCACCTGCACGTAGAGCTTGTCCTTCATCTCCGGCGTCAATTCCGGCATG
>Ga0207657_10007166_pt1 | contig 11454 bp, 6 predicted proteins | sample KBSC33metaG_FD_184316 | JGI IMG/M metagenome (GOLD analysis project Ga0207657, IMG submission 184316) | Corn rhizosphere microbial communities from Kellogg Biological Station, Michigan, USA - KBS C3-3 metaG (SPAdes) (version 2) | ecosystem: Host-associated > Plants > Roots > Rhizosphere > Soil ...
CTTTCTCGTGCGCACGGAAGAGCGGCGGCGCGACATGGCCGTGCGCCGCGCCATCGGCGCTTCGCGCGCGCAGCTCGTCCGGCTCCAGATGGCGGAAGCGTTCCTCGTCGCCCTGCCGGCGGGCGCGATCGCCGTGGTGCTCAGCGCCGTGGCGCTGCCGCTCTTCCTGCGCGCCGCGCCCGAAGGAATTCCACGCCTCGCGCAGTCGGGAGTCGACCTCACGACGGTGGCGACGGCGTTCGTGCTGGTGCTCGTCGTCGGACTCGCCTGCGGCCTCGTGCCGGCGGTGCGCGCCTCGTCTCCCGACCTGACGCGCCTGCGCGACGGCGGGCGTGGCGCGACGCGCGGCGGCCGCCGCTGGGGACGCGACCTGCTGGTGGTTGGACAGACCGCCCTCGCGCTCCTGCTGCTGATCGGCTCCGCGCTCCTCGTGCAGAGCTTCCAGAAGCTGCGGCACGTGAACCCTGGCTACCTGACGAAGGACATCTACACCTTCCAGTTCGCCCCCGACCAGCCCAACCTCAGGGACGGGCCGAGCCTGGGGCGGATGCACCTGAACTTCATGGACCGCCTGCGCGCACTGCCCGGCGTGACGGACGTCGGCGTCGTCAACAACCTTCCGCTCGACGAGGGTACGGGCGGCGGCCGCTTCCTGACCGACGCGATGAGCGCGGACGCCGGCGGCGTGCTGCTCGGGATCAACTTCACGGGCGGCGACTACTTCCGCGCGCTGGGCATCCACCTCCTGCAGGGTCGCACCTTCACGAACGACGAGGCGGTGACGACGAACAGCAACGTCATCGTCAGCCGTTCGGCGGCGCAGAAGCTCTGGCCCAACGAGAGCGCGCTCGGCCAGCGGATCAGGCGTGCCGGCAGCACCAGCACTCCGCCGTTCACGGTCGTCGGCGTGGTGGACGACGTGAAGCAGGACGACTGGCGGGAGGAGGGCCAGGCCGCCGTCATCTATCTGCCGCTGACGGGCCCGACGCCGACGGCGTGGGGGATGGGATCGCCGGCGTACGTCGTGAAGTCGGCGCGCGCGGCGAGCCTCGGCCCCGAGGTGCGGGCGCTCGTGCACCAGATCGCGCCTGAAGCGCCGGTGTATCGCGAGTACACGATGGAGTTCCTCGCCCGGCGCTCGATGGTGCAGCTGTCGTTCACGATGCTGACGCTGGGCGTCGTGTCGGCGCTCGCGCTCATCCTCGGCGCGCTGGGGCTGTACGGCGTGCTGTCGTACGTGGTGGCCGGACGCACGCGCGAGATCGGGGTGCGAATGGCGCTCGGCGCCACGGCCGGCGCGGTGCGGCGGCAGGTGGTGTCGGACGGGGCGAAGGTGGTGCTCGTCGGGATCGTCGTCGGCGTCGCAGCCGCGATCGCGTCGACCCGTTTCCTGAGCACGCTGCTGTACGACGTGAGCGCCGTGAACCCCGTCGTCTTCGCCGGGATGTCGCTGATGATGCTCGGCGTGGGAATCCTGGCGAGCTACATGCCGGCGCGGCGCGCGAGCATGGTGAATCCCGTGGAGTCGATGCGGAGCGACTAGAGGGGGGCGGACGGAGCGCCCCTCCCCGGGCCGCGGGCTCGGACGGCCCTGGCGGCTTGTGGAAGCGCCTGGGCCATTGTCGATTTTCCCACCCCTCGTTCGTCGTATGGACAGAGCCTAGCTTTGCTGCCGGTCCGGACCGCCGGCCGCTCACCGTCCAGCCCCCTCCGAGGGACACCCCCATGATTGTCGCCGACCTGCGATACGCCGTCCGTAGCCTGCTGCGCGCCAGGGGCTTCGCGCTCGCCGTCGTGGTCACGCTCGGACTCGGCATCGGTGCCACCACCGCGATCTTCAGCGTGGTGCGCGGTGTCATGCTCAAGCCGCTGCCGCACCGGGACGGCGACCGCCTGATGTACCTGCGGCAGTCCATCCGCGGACCCGGCGGCGAGGACGTGTTCTTCTCCGTGCCCGAGATCGAGGACTTCCGGACCGGATCGAAGACGCTGGCCGGCATCGCCGAATATTCGCCCATCACCTTCACGCTCGTGGGCGACAACGATGCGGTGCGCATCGACGTGGGCCTCGTGACGGGCAACTACTTCTCGGTGATGGGGCTCTCGCCGGTGATCGGTCGCAGCTTCAACGAGGGGGACGACGGCCGGTCCGCGGCGCCGGTGATGATGCTGACGTACGACTACTGGCAGAAGCGGTTCGGCGGTGATCCGGCGATCGTCGGCAGGACGCTGCGCGTGGGGGGCCACGCCGTCACCGTGGTGGGCGTGCTGCAGCAGGCGCCGTACTACCCGGCGAAGATCGACGCGCTGATGAACATGGTGAACAGCGAGCACCACCTGAGCGCGATGATGGTGACGGGACGCACCCATCGCATGACGGCGATGATCGCTCGCCTCGCGCCCGGCGTGACCGTCGAGCAGGCGCGCGCGGACGTCGCGGCGATCACGGCGCGCGCACACGCCGACCATCCGGAAGCCTACGATGCGGGCTCCGGCTTCCAGGTGACGCTGACGCCGTACCAGGAGGTGCTCGGCCAGCACGCGCGGCTCACGATCCTCCTCCTGATGGGCGCCGCCGCGTTCGTGCTGATCATCGCCTGCGCGAACGTCGCCAACCTGACGCTGATGCGGGGAGTGCGCCGGGAGCAGGAGCTGGTCGTTCGCGCAGCGCTCGGCGCGGGCGCCGCGCGGATTCGCCGGCTCCTGCTGGTGGAGAACCTCGTGCTCGCCGTCGCCGGCAGCCTCCTCGGCCTGCTGATCGCGTTCGGCGGCCTGCGCATGCTCACCACCTTCGCGGCGCGCTACAGCCCGCGCGCGAACGAGATTCGCATCGATGGCGCCGTGCTCGCGTTCAGCCTCCTGCTGGCCGTCGTCGTGGCGGTGCTCCTCTCGTTCGCGCCCGGTCTGACGAACGAACGCACGCTCAGCGCCTCGCTCGCCGCCGGCGGCCGGCGCACCACCGGCAACGTCCGCCGGCAGCGGCTGCAGCAGGCCCTCGTCGTGGCGCAGATCGCCGTGTCGGTGATGCTGCTGACCGGCGCGGGACTGCTGACGAGGACGATGCAGCGCCTCTCGGTCGTCGACACCGGCCTCAAGACCGAGAAGGTGCTGACGATGGAAGTGCCGAAGGACTTCAACGGCGCGAGTCCCGCCGCCACCATCGCCGAGTACGAACGGATCCAGGGCCAGCTTGCAGCGCTGCCCGGTGTCTCGGAGGTGGGGATCGGGTCGAACATGCCGCTCCGCACGTCGGGCATCACGCTCGACATCAACGCCGACGGCCATCCCGTCGCGCCGGGACAGGCACAGCCGCACTCCGAGTATCGCCTCGCCAGTCCGGAATACTTTCACGCCGCCGGAATCCCGCTGCTGAAGGGACGCGCCTTCACGTCCACCGATCGCGCGGAGAGCCCGCGGGTCGTGATCATCAACAAGACGCTCGCCGACCAGTTCTTCCCGAATCAGGATCCCATCGGCCAGCGGGTGGCGTGGACGGGCGAGGTGCTGAAGTTCATCGGTGTCTCGGGCGACTGGCGCACGGTGGTCGGCGTGGTGGGTGACACGAAGGACGGCGGGCTCGACGCGCCGCCGATCCCGGCGACGTTCATTCCGTTCGCGCAGGGAGATTTTCCGTCGGGCGGCTTCGTGATCCGCACCACGATGGATCCATCGTCACTCGCCGCGGCAGCGACCCGCATCGTGCGTCAGGCGGACCCGGCGCAGCCGATCGAGAAGGTGCTCACGGTGGACCAGATCCGCGATGAGAGCGTGGCACCGCGGCGCCTGAACGCGATGCTCGTGTCGTCGTTCGGCATTCTCGCCCTGATCGTCGCGGCGGTGGGGATCGCGGCCGTGCTGGCGTTCTCGGTCACCGCGCGCACGAACGAGATCGGCGTCCGGATGAGCCTCGGTGCCGACAGCGGCAGGGTTCAGCGCATGGTGCTGTCGGAGGGCGGGCGGCTCGTCGTCATCGGGCTGGCGGTCGGCGTCGTGGGTGCATTGTCGCTGACGCGGCTCATCCAGGGGCTGTTGTTCGGCGTGCCGCCGCACGATCCGATCACGCTCGGCATCGTGGCAGTGATGATGGCCATCGTGGGGATCGGCGCGTGCTGGATCCCGGCAATCCGGGCGTCGCGCATCGAGCCGGCTGTGGCGCTGCGGGCGAGCTGAACTTCAAGGGTCGGCGAGAAGGGCACGCCACTGCTACCGGGGCGACACTTCCCGGTAGCGGAACACGTCGACGCTGCCGTCCAGGTTCATCCAGACTCGCCATTCCTGCGAACCTCGCTCGAATGTCGCCAGATAGATATTCGGACCAGCCGGCCCGACACCCTTGAACGTCAGCGACTGGAGCGCGCCGAGCTTCGCGATGGTGGCCTCGTGCTGCGCGATCTGCCGCCGCGTCTCTCTCGCCTCCGCTGAGCTCATGCGCTCGTAGTCGGGCTTCCCGCTTCGCAACTCGTCAATGAGTCTGCGAACGGCGGCTTCGCTACCCGGCGACGCCACTTGCGCCTTGAATCGCTTGTCGATGTCCGTCTGGATCTCGCGTACCTTCCGCGCCGCGAGCAAGGAAAGGATGTCCACGGCGAGGCGATCGGCGTTCTGCTTACCGCCACCGACGTTCCGAAGGACGATCACGCCAAGCTTCCTCGGACGGTCGTAGTACATGGCGGCACGATAGCCCGCAACGCTCCCGCCATGCCCGAGGTAGGAATAGCCATCGCGACTCATCGCCATGAAGCCCAGGCCGTATCCGCTTTCCAGCGACCGGTCGGTCGCCACGAGGCCGCCGAATGCTTCATCGAGCATGGCCCTGGGTACGACGCTTTCCGGGCCCTGGCCCAACTCGAGCGCCACGAAGCGCGCGAGGTCGTCGACCGTCGTGAAGATCGCACCGTTCGGCACCTTGTAGCCACGACCATCTCGCGCCTCCTGCGCCGCTGTATGGTCGTCGAGCACTCCGTCGGCGTGGACCTCATACCCCGTCGCTACATCGGATGCGATCGTCGAGTCGAGCTCGAATCGCGTTCGATTCATCCCGAGCGGCGTGAAGACGTGCGATCGCTCCCAGTCCACGTACGACTGGCCGGCCGCGCGCCCCAGCGCGGCTCCGAGGATCGCATAGCCGATGTTCGAGTACGAGTACTCCGTGCCGGGATACGATGCGTAGTGTGTGTGGGGCAGCGCGGAGAGCAATGTCCTTTCCCAGCTTGACACGGGCCCCGTCCAGAATGGCCCCGCCTCATCAGGCTCTCTCGCCAGTCCGGCGGTCATCGTCGCCAGCTGAAGAAAAGTGAACGGCGCGGCGCCTTGCGGCCTCGAGGCAATCTGCCTGACCTCGGGAAGGAATCGCTCGACAGGATCGGACAACTGAACCCGTCCAGCCGCGACCAGCTGCATCAACATGACCGCCGTGAATGGCTTCGTGATCGAGCCGATTCGATAGATCGTGTTGCGGTTCGCCAGGCGGCGTGTCGCCATGTCCGCGAAACCAACACTGCGCGTCCACGCCAGTTGCGAGCCCGCGATGACGCCGACTGTGATGCTTCCGATGCTGTCCTTTGCGAACTCCGCGGAGACGAGCGAATCCACTGCCTCGATGCCACTGATTGCGCGTACCGGTAGCGTCTGGCTCCGAGCGCCCGCTGAAAGAAGTACGCAGCAGGACGCAGCCAGCAGCAACACTCGAGGGAGAGCGCGAGAGGCTACGCGTCCTTCCTGAGACACGCTCGTCATCGATGTCCGCATCGGTATGGAAGCTTGGAGTGGCCGAGCCACACATTCGAGTTGAGACTGCTCCTTCGACCGTCAGCCCCGACCCACGGAAGAGATCACCAGCCGAAACCCATCCGGATCCCTGAGCCGGAACAGCCGGAATCCCAACGCATCCATCGGTTCCGTGTCGAACACGGCACCAGCGTTCTTCGCCGCCGCGGCAAGCATGTCGATGTCCTGCGTCGTCGTGAACCGCAGCGAGAAGCCGGCGCCCTTCACCCGGTCGGTGCCCTGGGCGCCGTTGTCCTGGGTCACGAGGATGCGGACCGAACCGGCGCTGAGCGATACCGCGATCAGTCGCCCGTCGCGCGCATGTTCGCGATCGATGGTGAAGCCGAGTACGTCGCAGTACCACGCCACGCTGCGCGCGACGTCGGCCACGGTGAGCGATGCCTCCATGCTCTGCGCCGCGAACGGCACGCGTGATTGATCAGGACTCACAGCTCGATGTGCCTCCCCCGCCAGTCCGCGCGCGCGCGCGGAAAGTCGCTCCGGTAATGTCCGCCTCTCGACTCCCTCCGTCGTAGTGCCGCCTCGACGATCAACCGCGCCGTCTGCACGAGGTTCACCTCCTCCGTCGCTCCTTCGGGCAGTCGCGCCTCGATCTCCTGCAGCTCGGCCGTCGCATTCCTCAATCCGCGCGCCGTGCGAGCGATGCCGGCCGACGCCCACATCACCTCGCGCACCCGATCCGCCGCCACCTGCGCGGCGCCGCGATCCACCAGCACCGGCACCGTCCACGCGCGTCGCCCGACCTTCTGCTTCAGCAGCGCCACCCCCGCGAGATCGCGCGCCACCCGTTCGGCAAAGACCAGTCCCTCCAGCAGCGAGTTCGACGCCAGCCGATTCGCGCCATGCACCCCGGTGCGCGACACCTCGCCCACCGCGTACAACCTCGGCAGGTTCGACCGCCCGTTCAGGTCCGTCACGATCCCGCCCATCATGTAGTGCGCGGCCGGCGTGACGGGAATCAGGTCGCGGCGCGGATCGATTCCGCGCGCCGCACACAGCGCGTAGATGCCGGGAAAGCGCTTCGTGAACGTGCGCTTGAGCGACCGCGCGTCGAGGAAGACGCGATGGCGCCGCTGCTCGCGGAAGATCGCCCGCGCCACGACGTCCCGCGGTGCGAGCTCGGCGAGCTTGTGCACGCCGAGCATGAACCGCTCGCCCTTCTCGTTCACCAGCACCGCGCCTTCGCCGCGCACCGCCTCGGAGATCAGCGCCAGCGGGTTCTCCGGCGTGTCCAGCGCCGTCGGGTGAAACTGCACGAACTCCATGTCCGCCAGGGTCACGCCGGCGCGATGCGCGATGGCGAATCCATCGCCCGTGGCGACGACGGGGTTCGTCGTGTACCGATAGACCTGCCCGCATCCTCCCGTCGCCAGCACGGTGCCCTCGGCGAGGATGTCCACCGCGTTTCCCTTCACGCTCGCCCGCACCCCGACGCACGCGCCCCGCGACACGATGAGGTCGAGCACGCGCGTGTGCTCGAGCACCTGGATCCGCTTGCTCCGCCGCACGCGCGCGATGAGGGTGCGTGCCACCTCGGCGCCGGTCTGATCGCCGTGCGCGTGGACGATGCGGTTCGTCGAGTGCGCCGCCTCGCGGCCGAGCAGGAGCTCGCCGCGGGGATCGAGATCGAACTGCGCGCCGGCGGTCTGCAGCTCGCGAACGCGCGCCGGTCCCTCCTCCACCAGCACCTGGACCGCGGCCGCATCGCACAGGGCGGCGCCCGCGGCGAGGGTGTCCTGGCGGTGCAGCGTCGGTGAGTCGCCGGCGCCCAGCGCCGCGGCGATGCCGCCCTGGGCGTAGGCGGTCGCGCTGTCGAACAGCGATCGCTTCGTGAGGAGCAGTACGTCGCCGTGCTGCGACGCGCGCCAGGCGGTGTGCAGGCCGGCCACGCCGCTGCCGACGACGAGATAGCGGGTGTTCAGACGCTCGGGCATGACGAAAGCTACTGCCCGCCCTGAAGTTCGTCGTCGCCCTGCGCGGCGTCTTGCCCCACTCCGCGCCGCGCACGACTTTTCCGCACCATGCGCAAGCTGCTCATCTTCGTGGCGGTTCTGCTCGCCGTCCACGTGGCGCTCCTCTTCGTCCATCCTTCCGGTGCCTCCGTCCCTCCCAAGGGGGACGCGATCAACGTCGGCATCGTGTTCGACCTTGGCGGACGCGGCGACAAGTCGTTCAACGACGGCGCCTACCTCGGCGCCGAGCGCGCCGAGAAGGAGCTCGGCGTGCACGTGCGGTTCATCGAGCCCGGCGAGGGCTCCGACCGCGAGTCGGGGCTGCGCCTGCTCGCCGCCGAGGGGATGGACCTCGTGGTCGGCATCGGCTTCATCTTCACCGACGACCTGACCCAGCTCGCGAAGGAATACCCGAAGACGGACTTCGCCGGCGTGGACTTCTCGGTCGCCACCGACTCCACGGGCAAGGTGATCCCGCCGCCGCCCAACCTCGCGGCGCTCAAGTTCCGCGAGGAACAGGGCTCGTACCTCGTCGGCGCGCTCGCCGCCCTCGTGAGCAGGACGGACAAGGTGGGCTTCGTCGGCGGCATGGTCTCGCCGCTGATCGAGAAGTTCGAGGTCGGCTACCGGGCCGGCGTGAAGAAGGTCTGTCCCAACTGCACGGTGTTCTCCCAGTACGCCGGCGTGACGCCGGAGGCGTTCCGCAATCCGGGCAAGGGCAAGGAGATCGCGCTCAGCCAGTACCAGCAGGGCGCCGACGTGATCTTCCACGCCTCGGGCTCGACGGGACTCGGTGTGTTCGAGGCAGCGCGCCAGACGGGGAAGCTCGCCATCGGCGTGGACGCCGACCAGTACAATGAAGCGCCGGGCTACGTGCTGACGTCGATGGTGAAGGGCGTGGACAACGCCGTCTACGACACGATCAAGCGCGTGAAGGAAGGGCGCTTCCACGGCGGCATCTACGAGTACGGTCTTGCCGAGGGAGGCGTGGGGTACGTGTACGACGCGAACAACGCGAAGCTGATCCCGGATTCGGTGCGGACGAAGGTCGAGCAGTTGAAGCAGCAGATCATCGAGGGGAAGATCAGCGTGCCGAGCAGTCGATGAACGTCGAGCCCCGCGGCAACGAACGCATGAGCGATCGCGAAGATATTCCCTGCAGTACACGGTACCTGGTACGAGGTACCGGGTACCGGGTACGCGCTATTCGGCGCGACGGTCAGGGCTCGTGGTGCGCGCCGAATCGGCCGTACAAGGTACGTGGTACATGGTACCGGGTACGAGGTACGGCTGGGAAAACGCTGGTGCTCGCGTGACGGACTCGATGAACTCGGCCGGCTCGGCGATCCGCATGCGCGGGATCGTGAAGTCCTTCGGGCCGGTCCTCGCCAACCGCGGCGCGGAGCTCGACGTCGCCGTCGGTGAGATCCACGCCCTCGTCGGTGAGAACGGCGCCGGCAAGTCCACGCTGATGCGCGTGTTGAGCGGCTTGTACGCGCCGGACAGTGGCACGATGGAAGTGATGGGCCGCGACGTCACCGGCTGGAGCACCGCCGACGCGATCGCCGCCGGAGTCGGGATGGTGCACCAGCACTTCATGCTCGTCCCCACCCTCACCGTCGCCGAGAACGTGGTGCTCGGCCACGAGATCACGAGCGGGCCGGTGCTCGATCGTGCGGCGGCGGTGCGCGCCGTGGCCGATTTGAGCGCGCGCACCGGCCTGGTCGTCCCGCCGGAGCGACTCGTCGCCGATCTCTCCGTCGGCGAGGCGCAGCGTGTCGAGATCCTCAAGACGCTTTATCGCGGCGCGAAGATCCTCATCCTCGACGAGCCGACGGCGGTGCTGTCGCCGCCGGAGGTGCAGGAGCTCTGGCAGGTGCTGCGCGCGTTGCGTGCGAACGGCGGCACGGTGGTGCTCATCACCCACAAGCTGGACGAAGTGATCGAGGTGAGCGACGCGATCACCGTGATGCGGCAGGGGCGCACGGTGGCACAGATGCCTACCGCGGGAGCGACACCGCAGACGATCGCGCGCGCCATGGTGGGACGCGACGTCGCGCTCGCGCTCGACGCCGAATACGTCGGCTCGCCGGCGCACAGGCCGGAGGCGCTCGGCAAGCTGCTCGAGGTGCGGAATCTCGTCGTCGCCGGACCGCGGCGTGCGGCGGCGGTGGACGGCGTGAGCTTCACCGTGGCGGCCGGCGAGATCCTCGGCATCGCCGGCGTGGAAGGAAATGGACAGACGGAGCTGGTGGAGGCGCTGGCGGGACTTCGCGTCGCGACGTCGGGACAGATCATCCTCGCCGGCCGCAATCTCGTGGACGCGTCGGTGCGCGAGCGTGGCGATGCGGGCCTGTCGCACATTCCCGAGGATCGTCACGAGCGCGGGCTCGTGCTCGACTACTCCGTCGCCGACAACCTGATCCTCGGCCAGCAGCACCGGTTCACCCGCGGCGCGACGATCGATGCGGCGCGGGTGATGGAGCACGCGAGACAATTGATCGCGAAGTACGACATCCGTCCCACCAACGCCGCGCTGCCGGCGAGCGCGCTCTCCGGCGGCAACCAGCAGAAGATCGTCGTCGCCCGCGAGATGGCGCGCGACTTCCGGGTGCTGCTCGCCGCGCAGCCGACGCGCGGCGTGGACGTGGGCGCGATCGAGTTCATCCACGCGCGCCTGCGCGAGGCGCGCGACGGGGGGAAGGCGGTGCTGCTCGTCTCGGCGGATCTCGCCGAAGTGCTCGCGCTGTCGGATCGGGTGGCGGTGATGTACGGCGGACGCTTCGTCGCCGTGCTGCCGCGCGCCGAGGCGACACCGGAGGTGCTCGGCCCGTACATGACCGGCGCGGAGCGCGCGGCATGAGCATGCGCCTCAGTGAAGCGTTCGAGGAGAGCGTGCTGCCGCCGATCGTGGCGCTGCTCCTCGCCGCCGTGGTGGGCGACGTGCTGATCCTCACCTTCGGGCAGTCGCCAGGCGCGGTGTACCGCGAGCTGATCGAGGGCACGTGGGGCAACGCGTACGGCTTCGGCCAGGTGCTCTACAAGGCGACGACGCTCACCTTCACCGGCCTCGCCGTCGGGCTTGGGCTGCGGGCCGGATTGTTCAACATCGGCGCCGAGAGCCAGCTGGCGGCCGGCGGATTCTGCGCGGCACTGGTGGGACTGCTGCTGCCGCCGGGAATTCCGGCGCTGCTCTGCCTTCCGTTGTACCTGCTCGCCGCTGCATTGGGTGGCGGCGTGGTTGGCGGTGCGGCGGGGGTGCTGAAGTCGAAGTTCGGCGCGCACGAGGTGATCACGACGATCATGCTCAACTTCATCGTGCTCGCGCTGTTGAACTATTTCACCAGCACCCACCTGCACGTACCGGATACCCTGCACACGGCGCCGATCGCCAGCGGCGCGCTGCCGCGAGTCGATGCGTTCATCCAGTCCTTCCATGGCTCGGCGGCGAACGCGACGATTCTGCTGGCTGTGGCAGCGGCGTTCGCGCTCGGCTGGTACCTGTTCCGCACGCGACGCGGGTTCGAGTTGCGCGCCGTCGGGTTGCAGCCGGCGGCAGCGGAATACGCCGGCGTGAACGTGGCCGGCGTGACGTGGCGCGCGCTCGCCGTGTCGGGCGCCATCGCCGGCATCGGTGGGCTCAACTACGTGCTGGGCTACAAGCACTACTACGAGGAAGGGTTTGCCACTGGCGCCGGATTCCTCGGCATTGCGG
>Ga0207657_10007169_pt1 | contig 11452 bp, 8 predicted proteins | sample KBSC33metaG_FD_184316 | JGI IMG/M metagenome (GOLD analysis project Ga0207657, IMG submission 184316) | Corn rhizosphere microbial communities from Kellogg Biological Station, Michigan, USA - KBS C3-3 metaG (SPAdes) (version 2) | ecosystem: Host-associated > Plants > Roots > Rhizosphere > Soil ...
ACCGCGAGAACATCTGGCTGCTGCACGGCGGCGGGTTCGGCGCGACCCCGGCCGTGGCGCGCAACATCGTGTTCTCGATCGACGAGGGCCAGAGGATGTTCCCCAAAGCGATCGTCGGCGTCACCGCCACCGGACGCGACATGTTCAAGTTCGTGACCCTGGGCCTGGCGATGGGCTGCGACCTGGTCCGCGTCGGCTTCGAGGACGGCATCCACCTGCCCGACGGCACTGTCGCGCGCGACAACGCCGAGATGGTCAAGGCGGCGGTGAAGATCGCCGCGCTTTACGGCGCCAGGCCGGCGAGCGTCGAGGAGGCGCGCAAGCGGTTCGGCATCGCATGACCCCGGCGCGCCCCACGGTCCTGCTTTACGGCCAGCTGATGGCCGGAGAGAAGGCCGACTGGGACGAGACCTACCGGGTCGTGTCCGCCCTCGGCGACGAGCTGCCTCCCCCCGAGCTCGCCGCCACGATCGAGGTGATTGCCAGCGGCGACGCGGTTCCCAACGCCCTGATCGACGCCCTCCCGGCGCTCCGCCTGGTGGCGTGCTTTTCGACCGGCTACACCGGCATCGATCTCGCCCACTTGCAGGCCCGGGGAGTCACCCTGACCAGCGCCGCCGGCGTCAACGCCCACGATGTCGCCGATCACGCGCTCGCGCTGCTGCTGTCGCTGTGGCACGGGGTGCCCGAGGCGGACCGGCGCGTGCGCGACGGGGAATGGAGAGGCTCCCGTGCCCCGCGCCGTTCGCTACGGCACAAGCACGCGGGCATCGTCGGGCTGGGCCGGATCGGCAACGCAATCGCCGAGCGCCTCTCGGCCCTGGAGATGGATGTCCGCTGGTGGGGCCCGCACCCCAAGCCCGAGGCCCGCTTTGCGCGCGGCGCGAGTCTGCTCGAACTAGCCGGGTGGAGCCATGTCCTGGTCGTGGCGAGCCGCGCGGCGCCCGAGAACCGCCATCAGATCGACGCCCCAGTGCTCGCCGCGCTCGGGCCCGACGCTGTGCTGGTCAACGTCTCGCGCGGCTTCCTGGTCGATGAGGACGCTCTCCTCGCCGCGCTGACGAGCGGCGCCGTCGGCGGCGCGGCGCTCGACGTTTTCGAGCAGGAGCCCGTGTCGCCGGCCCGGTGGAACGGAGTTCCCGGCACCGTGCTCACGCCGCACATCGCCGGCTTCACTCGCGAGGCGGGGGTCGACATGCGCCACCAGCAGCATGAGAACGTGCGGCGTCACTTCGCCGGCGAGCCGCTGCTGACGCCGGTCCACGATCCGCTGTGATGCGCGCGCGAAGGGTAGCGCCATGACGCAGTTCAATCCGGCCACCGGTCTCGCCGACGGCAGCTTCGGCGTCGGCACTTACCGCGTCAGCGGGGGCGCGGCGTTTCCCGGGCTGGTGCTGGCCAACGGGTCGATGGTCGACTTGTCGAACCGTTACCGCGACACCCACGCGATCCTCGACGATTGGGAGCCGGCGCTCGCCTGGCTGGCCGATCTCGCTGCCACGGGCGGCGACAGCGATCTGCGCTTCGCCGATGTCGAGTGCTTGCCGGTTCTGGCCCACCCCAACCTGCTGGGCGCGGGATCCAACTACCGGCAGCACGTCGCCGAGATGATGACCCACAACAAGTTCAACCAGCAGGATCGGCAGCCGGGTGAAAACGACGCGGCGTTCTTCGCGCGCAATCTGGCCGAGGTCGACCGCCGCGCGCGCGAGGGCATGCCCTTCCTGTGGACCGGGCTCCATTCCTCGCTGTCGGGCGCGAACGACGATATCGTGCTGCCGCTGATCGGGCAAAATCCGGACTGGGAGCTGGAGCTTGGAGTGGTGGTGTCCGGCACCGGCCGTTACCTCTCTCCGGAAGAGGCCGAAAGCCTCATCGCCGGCTACGTGATCGTCAACGATCTCGGCACCGTCGATGAGTTCCGCCGGGTCGACATCAAGTTCGGCTACGACTGGATCAGCAAACACCAGCCGAACTTCAAGCCGTTCGGGCCGTTCCTGGTTCCCCGGCAGTTCGTCGATCGCGACCGCATCAGGATCCGCCTCAGGCTCAACGGGGAGACCATGCAGGACTGGCCGGTGACCGACATGATCTTCAGCCCGGAACAGATGCTGTCCTACGCCAGCGAACGGGTGCGGCTAATGCCGGGCGACCTCTTGATCACCGGTTCCCCGCCCGGCAACGCCGGTTCGCACGGCGGTCGCTGGCTGAAGCCCGGCGATGTGGTGGAAAGCGAGCTGGAGTTCCTCGGCCGCCAGTGCAATCGCGTCGTCGCCGAGGAGGCCGGCGGCCGTTCGACCCGGTTCGGCCCGTTCCTGACAAGCTGGTAAACTTCAGCGAGCGTAGTCGGCCCCGCCATCGTCGAGCATGCGCGTCAGCGCGGTCCATTCGCGGTCGATCACGGCATCGCCGTTCTCGAACGCCTTCGCCATGCCGACGCAGTCGGCCGGGTCGGGCCAGTGCAGTTCCGTCTTCGGGTCGCGGCAGGCGGACAGCATTGCCACCTGCATCCGGCAGGCCCGCTCGAGATAGTACATCCGCGAAAAGCACTCGCGCACGCTCTTGCCGACCACCAGCGGGCCGTGGTTGCGCAGCATCAGCACGTCGCCTTCGCCCAGCGCCGCGGGCAGGCTGGCCCGCTTTTCGGGGGTGTTGAACGCCCCGCAATACTCGAGATAGCCGATCTTGCCGTAGAAGCGCAGCGCGTGCTGGCTCAGCGGAAGCAACCCTTCGCGATAATTGGCCACCGCGATCGTCGCCTCGGTATGGGCGTGCATCACGCAGGCCGCCTGCTCCGAACCCTGGTGGATCGCGCTGTGAATGCAGAAACCGCCGCGGCTGATGCCGAGCCCCGTGGGGTCGGAAACGATGTTTCCGTCGACGTCGCACTTGACCATGTCGGACGCGCGGGCCTCGCCGAACAAGTGGCCGTAAGGCAACTGCAGGAAGCGCCCTTCCTCGCCCGGGACGCGCACCGAGATATGCGTGTGGATGAGGTCGGTGATCCCCAGCCAGTCGAACAGGCGGTAGGCGATCGCCAGCTCCACCCGCGCGCCGTGCTCGGCGTCAGAGCACTCGGCCACGACCGCGTGCGAATCCATGATGTTGCCGGTGATCGTGTTCATTGCCGCAGCCTTCGCCTCAGAGCTTCGGTTCTTCGCCGGCCTGGATGCGCTTGAACAGCGCCATCGCGCTCAACGCGCGGGGGAGCCCGGCATAGGGGATCGTCTGGAGGATGACTTCCTTCAGCTCCTCGTCGGTGAAGCCCACTTCCTTGGCGTGCTTGAAATGCAGGGCCACGCCGTGCGCCCCGATGGCGATCAGGATCGACATGCAGATCAGCTCGCGCTCGCGCAGCGACAGGCCCGGTCGGGCCCAGATCGTGCCAAAATTGGCTTCCGAGATGATCCGCCACAGATCTTCGTCCAGCTCGCGGACGCCCTCGTTCTGGCCCCAGCCAAGCTGGCGGATCACCTCCAGCCCGGCCTTCTCGCGATCGTCGTTGTAAGAGCTCATTTCGCGATCGCTCCCCTGCTCGTCAGAACTTCGCCGATGCCCGCACGCCGTAAGTCCGCGGCGCCAGCAAGCGTGCCCCGAAATACGGAAACACGAAGTAGGACGAACTCATCGTCTGCGCCGAAACGGTGACCACGTCGGTCAGGTTGTCGACATAAGCCTTGATCGTGAAGCGGTCGCCGGGCGAAACCCAGCTCAGGCCCAGGTTGACGCGGGCGGTGCCTCCGCCGAGGCCCAGGGGGATGTACGAAATGTCCGTCTGGTAATGGTCTTCGTAGCGGACGTTGCCCTCGGCCACGATCTTGCTCCCGTTGCTGAGAGGAATCGTCTGCTCCAGATCGCCCATGATCGTCCAGCGGGGCGAGTTGAGCGGGGTCACGCCCGCGCAATCGACCGTCGCCTGGGGTACTCCCGGCGTCACCGTGCAATCGGACCCGGCCGGCGGGGGCGCGAGGGTCTGGTAAGTGAAGGAATCGTACTTGGCCCGCAGATACTGCACCTGGGCGCCGATCCGCGTGTTCTCCAGCGGCAGGAAATCGCCCTCCACCTCCAGGCCATAAACATGCGACTTGCCGGCGTTCTCGGTCACCAGGGTGGAGGACGTGCCGACCAGCTTCACGAAGCTGACCTGCTGGTCGGTGTAATCGAGATAGAAAGCTTCCGCGTTGAGCTGGACGCGATTGTCGAGGAAGCGGTTCTTCGATCCCAGCACGTACGAAGTGACCTTCTCCGGCTGGTAAGTGTCGGAGCCCGGGGGGCCGTAGTAAAACCCGCCCGCTTTGAAGCCGGTGCTGACATTGCCGTAGAGCAGGTTGCGCGGGCCGGCGTCGAATTCGAAGCCGCCCTTCCAGTTGACCTGGTTCCAGTGCTGCGAGCCGACCACCACGTTCACGGGCGCGCCCACCGGCGCCGGCGGAATCACCGGATCGGGGCCGACGGCCGCGAGGTTGTAGCGGTTGCTGTTCGAGCTCTTCTTTTCGTAAGTGTAACGCACTCCGCCGGTGAGCCGGAACGAGTCCGTCAGGCTGTAGGTCAACTGGGTGAACAGCGCCCCGGTCCAGCCGGAAAGGTTAGTCCACTGGTCGCTGAATGTGTGCCGCGTGGCGTTTTCGCCGTTGGCGCGGGCATGCAGATCGGTGTCGAGATAATACGCGCCGAAGACGTATTGCAGCCGCTTCCCGGAAGGCGAAGCGAGGCGCAGTTCGGCCGACTTCTGCTCCGGATGCTGGCGTTCGCGCAACTGCCAGCTTGTGCCCGTGGTCACGTAGTTGACGTCGGATTTGCGATAACCGGTGACAAGCGAGACGGTGCCGATGCCGGTCACGAGGTCGGCGTTGAGTCCAAAGCCGTAATATTCGCTGTCGAGAAACGGATCGGTGGTCTGCGGGGCGACGTGGGCCGCGGTGTAGTAGCCCGCGAGATCGCCGACGTCGGTATAGGGATCGGCGACGAAGCACCCTTCGCCCTGCTGGCCGAGCCGCGAGCAGTCGGTGCGCAAGGTGGCGCCGGGGCCTTTGCCCCCCTCGTGCGACCAGTCGGCCGTAAACATCGCGGAGAAGCTGGTGCTGGGCTGGAACAGCAGCGATGCGCGCATGGCCTGGACGTCTTCGTCGCTGGTACCGTCGCTCATGTACCCGTCGTGCTTCGCCCGTTGACCGGCGACGCGCAGGGCGACGGTGTCGCTCAACGGAAGGTTCAGCGCGCCATGGAAGTCGAAGTGCCCGTAGTTGCCGACATCCACCCCGACGTCGCCGCCGATGTCGAAAGTCGGGCGCTTGGAGATGATATTGATTGCGCCGGCGGTGGCGTTGCGACCGTAGAGCGTGCCTTGCGGTCCCTTGAGAATTTCCACCCGGTCGAGATCGTAATAGAGCCCGCGGAAGGTGGTCGGTGTGGCGAGGTAAACACCGTTCAAGTTCACCGCCACGGCAGGATCGGCAAACGCGTTGCCGCTCAGCGAACTGACCGACCTGATGGAGAAGGTGGTGTAAGGGCCACTGCTGGGCTGGATTTCGATGCCCACCGTCGTCCGCGCGATCGCGTCGGTGTCGGTGACGCCCTTACTCGCCAGCGAGTCCCCGGAGATCGCGGTGATCGCGAGCGCCGCGTGCTGCACGTCTTCGGAACGGCGCTGCGCGGTGACGATGATCGTCCCCAGCCCGTCGTCCGTGGGGTTGGCCGCGTCCGCTTGCGGCGGCTGCGCTGGGGTGGCCGCGGTGGCTGGGGGCGCCCCCTGTTCGTCCGCCGCCAGCGCCGGCGCGGCGATGACCGCGGCCAGCGCGGCCAGCGATGCGCCACATGCAAATCCTGCCCTCATCGGTAACCCTCCCCAGCGTTCTGCTGTCAGGACCGGAGTCTAGACAGCGCCAAACCCCCGTTCTGTCCGTTGGCCAGAGGACAGCCCGGATCGAGCGCCGTCGCTCGTCGCGCGGGCCACAGGTTCTGTCCCCGATGCAGTGGACAGCACCGTGGTCGATTTGGGCCTAGCCCGGCGGTCAGCGACAGCCGGGAGCATCTCAGATGAAGTTCGGACTCTTCCTCGGAATCTGGGAAAACCCGGTGACCGCGCACGACCACCAGGCAATTCTCAACCAGGTGATCGACTATGTCGTCGAGGCGGAGCGGCTGGGCTTCGTATCGACGTTCCTCAACGAGCATCACTTCACCGGTCTACCGCAGATCCCCTCGTCGATGATGGTCCTGGCCTATCTCGCCGCGCGGACCGAGACGATGCGGCTCGGGACGGCGGTAACGATCCTGCCGTGGCACAATCCGCTTCTCTACGCGGAGGAAGTGGGCACGCTCGACCTGCTCTCGAACGGCCGCTTCGAATGCGGGATCGGCCGCGGTTTCCGCTATGTCGAATGCCGCGGGTTCGGCATCCCGCCCGAAGAGCTGATGCCACGCTACGAAGAGGCGCTCGAAGTGCTGACTCTCGCGTGGCGCTCCGAAGGGCGCTTTTCCTTCGCCGGCAAGTACTGGAGGTTCGACGACGCGATCATCGATCCCGTCTCCATCCAGAGCCCCCACCCGCCGCTGTGGATCGCCGTCGGCAGCGATTCATCCGCGGCCAAAGCCGGCGCAGGCGGCCACAGCCTGTTGCTCGACCAATTCAGCGATTCCGTGCAGATCGGGCAGCGCATCGCCGCCTACCGCCGCGCCGCCGAGACCGGCGGCCATGTCTACGACCCGATGAAGATCGGTACCACGCGAGCGTTTCACCTGACTTCGAGCGAGGCCGAAACCCGAGACGCCTTGGATCACCATCGGCAGGTGCTGGCCAACAACCGCAAGTTGTCTATCGATCCGGACGCCGCGAGCTCCGGGGTTCACCGCCCGCCGCTGGCGGATGGCGACCCGGACGACATCTGGCTGATCGGCACGCCCGATCAGATCGTCAGACGTATCGAACGGCTTAAGGCCGCGGGGGCGGAGTATCTCCTGTTCCTCGACGCGACCGGCGATCTGGCCAGCTTGCGCCGCTTTTCCGCGGAGATCATGCCATTGTTCGCCTGAGCGCCCGTGGCGCCCGTTTGGCCTCTAGTGCGTGACCAATGCGCAAAGCTCGAAGGGGCTGGTCACCTGCAGCCGGTGATAAGCGCGCTTGCGATAGGTGAGCACCGAGGTTTTGGCGATGCCGAGGTCGATCGCGGTGGCCTCCACGGTCATCCCGGCGGCTGCCCGGCCACAGACCTGCCGTTCCCGCAGTGTCAACGCGTCGAAGCGGGCGCCGAAGCGCTCTTCCAGCTGGGTTACGCTCAACCGTCGGGCGGTCGCCGGGCGCTTGCGGTTGAGCGGCAGCATCGGCAGCGAAAGGCAAGCAAGGCCGACGATCAGATCGACTTCGGCGTCGGAGAAGAAGCCGTCGGAAAGATGGCGGGCAACGCTCAAGACGCGCCACGAGGCATCGCCGCGCTGGATGACCGAGATGCGCTCCAGGATGCCCGGCTCGTCATAGAACTGGCGGCGGAAACCGGTGGAGGCAATGTCATTTGGCCTGACCCGCAGAAACGCGACGTTGCTGGCTCGCGGGGCCGCCTGATAGGCATCGCACACCGGGTCAAGCGGCTGGTACCACTTGTTGTAAGTGTCGAATAGCTCGGCCACGCCCGGCTCACAGAACGAATACTGCAGCTCGTGATTTTCGCGGCCGGTGGCCTCGAACAGATAGATCCGCCGCGCCCCGCCGGTCGACGAAACGATGGCGTCGCGCAAGTTGGCCCCAAAATCCTCCGAGCCGATCGAGGCGAGCAATCGTTCGTAATGCGCGCCGATGCTCGTCGGCGCGTTCCAGGCCGTGATTTGAGTCAGCTGCACAGCGCATGTTCCTCGATCATTCGCGACCGCCAGTCATTGCCGGATCGGCTCCGTCGCGATTGGCACACAGCCTGATAACGACAAGCGACAGGGTAGCCAACGCGGCGGGGAGAGCAAACAGCGACATCACCGTCGTCTCGCGGACGCCGCTGCTCAGGGCGATGCCGATCAGGATCGGTGCGATGATCGTCCCTATCCGGCCCACGCTCTTGGTCCATCCTATGCCGATCGCGCGAACCGCTTCGGGATAGTAACTGGCCAACACCACGTTGACCCCGCCATAAGCGCCGAGGACGAAGAATCCGCACACACCGAGCAGCGCCAGCAGCACCGGCGGTGAGGCAGTAGCGAGAACCTGCCCGATGCCGAACAGCATCGCGGTGGAGATCGCCAGGAACGTGATGAGCACGGGCAGCGCCCCAAAGCGGTCGATCAGCAGGCCGACGCCGAGCGCGGCGATAATTCCGCCCAGCGAGAAAGTGGTGATCGAAATTGCCGCGACGGACGGACTGTAGCCCACATCGACCAGGAGCAGCGGCAGCCAGGAATTGAGGCAATAGCTGATCGTCAGCATCGAAATAAACAGCAGCCACAGCATCACCGTGCCGATCAGCAAGGCCGGCGATAGCACCGCCAGAGGATTCAGCGTTGCGCCCAGCCCTTCCAGTGCGGAATGCGCCTGCGGGCCTCTTCGCCAGCCGAGCCACAACAAGGCAAGCAGCGCTGTGGCGAGGCAACAGCCGCCGATCGCGAACATGGCGATGCGCCAGCCGTCGGGGCCGAAAATGCCGACTATCAGCCCGGCTATTGTCGCCCCCAGCCCGTAACCGGTGAACAGCGCGGTGATCGCGAGCCCCCGGCGGTGCGCGGGCGCGACCGCTGTCACCATCGCCAGGCAAGTCGGCAAAGCGCCGCCGAGAAAGACTCCGGTCATCAGGCGCATGACGAACAGCGCGTTCCCGCCACCGGCGAACGCCGTCGCGCCCTGAAACAGGCCGAACCCCGTCGCGGCGATGATCACCACCCGCCGGTTGCCGAGCTTCGCCGCAATGAGCGGGAAGACGATCAGGCCGAACAACTGCCCGATCAGGTTGGCCGAGAAAATGGGCCCCATCTCGACATGCGTCAGAGCGAGCGACTTCTCGACCGCGGGGGCGATGGGCCCGAGGATGGAATGGACGAGCCCGTCGAGCAGATAGACCAGCGTGCAGACCACGAGCACCGCCGGCACCCGAGCGACGCCCTGCGCGCTGCGGGCTGACGCGAATCCAATTGTGCCGATCTCCGCCATGTTCTCTCCCGTTGGCAGGGATGGTTTCGCATGATCGTGCACCTGTCCGTGTCCTCTTGATAAAGGACAAGAGTTCTCGCCCAGGCCAGCCCAGGCGGCGCGAAAGGTTGACTGAAGCGGAACCGCCGTTGCTCCCACCGCTGCGCTCGCTAGACCCGCTGCAGATACGCTGGCCGCCTTGCCGCGCCTCGCGAACGGCCGCAGAGGAGAGAGCCCATGACTCGCCGGTTCACCGTGTTTTGCGCCGCGCTCGCCTTGTCCGCCGGGTCCGCTGTCCGGGCCGATCCGGCGCTCAACAGTTTCGCCCGCGATGTCGACCGCACCGAGAGCGTCCGCGCCGTCAAGACGCTGCAGCGCACCTTCTCGCAATACGCGCAGGCGGGATTGTGGGCCCAGGCGGGCGCGCTGTTCGGCCCGGACGGCCAATTCGTGTTCGACGGCGCGGTGAAGCCGGCGGTGATTTCCAGGGGGCCAACGGCGATCGCCGCTTTCCTGCGCAATCGCTATGGCGGCGGACATGAAGGCGTCACCGCCGACGGCCTGTCGACGATCATGACGGAATCCCCCGTCGTCAACATCGCGCCGGACGGCAACAGCGCGAAGGCGCGGTGGGAAACGATCATCTATTATGGCCACGGCGGCAAGGCGCTGATCGAGGGCGGCTATTTCGAGAACGACTACAAGCGCACCGGCGGGGTCTGGAAGGTCGCCGCGATGCACTGGTTCCCGGAGTATTACGGCCCTTACGAAACCGGCTGGACCAACTGGGGTGGCGGCGATCTGCCGCGCGTGCCCTTCCATTACACGATCGACGAGGCGGGCATGCCAATCCTGCCACCCACCGGGACTGCGCCTGCCACCCGGGCGACCATCGCCGGGCTACAGAAGCGCGTTGATCGCCTGAACGACGAAGATCGCGTGAGGAACCTCCAGTCGGCCTATGGCTATTATGCCGACCGGCGGATGTGGGACGACGTCACCGACCTGTTCGCCGACAACGGCGTGGTCGAGGTCGGCGGCCAGGGCGTGTGGCACGGCAAGACCGGCGTGCGCAAATGGCTCGCCAGCATCGGGCCGGCGGGCCTGACCCACGGCATCCTCAACGACCGACCGGAATACGACGTGACCGTGACCATCGCGCCGGGCGGCAACGAGGCGTGGACCCGCGGCATCGAGCTCGGGATGCTGGGCGATGCGGACCACGAAAAGGGCTGGTGGGAAATCGCCGTCTTTCGCAACCGCTTCGTCAAGGAGAACGGCGTGTGGAAGATCCGCGAGATGCGCCGCTTCCCGGTGATGAAGACCGACGTGTTCAAGGGTTGGGGCAAGGACCGCTTCGCCGATCCCGCGCCCACCGGCGCGGATGCACCCGACGCGCCTCTTCCGGCCCCCGACGCGGGCAACGTTGCGCTGGCGGTGCCCGCCTTCATCGCCCCGAACCCGGTGACCGGCAAGGCTGTCGCCGCCGCCGGCGCGGGCAAGACCGTGGCGGCGACCCCGCTCACCGCGGCGATCGCCGCCGGGCGCACGGCGCCGGTCCAGCTGGCCGAGGCCAAGCGCCGCCTCGCCCGCTCGGCCGCGTGGGACGGGGTCGAGAACGTCAGCGCGGCTTACGGCATGTATGCCGACGACGTCGACGCGCGTGGCTTCACGGGCGTGATCGCGGAGAAGGGCTTCAAGATGACGCCTTTCGCCGGGTACTACATCACCCGAGAGAAGAACCAGAAAGCGCGCATCACCGGCCCGCTCCCGGCGATGCGCCCGGGCGTGCCCTACCACTGGCTGATGGGGCCGGTGACCCTCGTTTCGGACGACGGGCGCTCGGCCTACAGCCGCCAGCGCCTGTTCCAGCCGCGCACCAGCAAGAACGTGAGCAAGACCGGCGAATTCCTCGGCGCCGGATTCTGGGGCGGCATGTACCATAACCGCTACGTGCTGGAGAACGGCAGCTGGAAGCTGTGGGAGCTGACGCTCGACGAGCCCTATATCAATCCGGTCGCCTGGAAGGATGGGATCTGGGCCAAGTCGAAGGATCCGCCGCCGCGCGATCCGAACAAGCCGAAGCGCGCCTTCTCCGGCGGCAATTTCCCGCCCGACATCCCGCTCGCAGACCTCGGCAAACGCGAGGAGCACTTCCAGGGCGGCACGGGCGAGCCGTGGCAATGGCCGACGATCCTGCCGATGTGGTTCGAATACGTGAACCCCGTGAGCGGGCGCGAGCCGCCGCTCTATCAGAAGGATTGTGTCCCCTGCACCGTGCGGCCGAGCCTTCGGCTCGACGCCAACGGCTATGAGGAACCGCCGAGCTTCCCGGACGCCAACAAGGCG
>Ga0207657_10007174_pt1 | contig 11443 bp, 8 predicted proteins | sample KBSC33metaG_FD_184316 | JGI IMG/M metagenome (GOLD analysis project Ga0207657, IMG submission 184316) | Corn rhizosphere microbial communities from Kellogg Biological Station, Michigan, USA - KBS C3-3 metaG (SPAdes) (version 2) | ecosystem: Host-associated > Plants > Roots > Rhizosphere > Soil ...
CCGCCAGAGCCGGACCTGGCCCATGGACAGCAGGTCGTTCAGCAGGTCGTAACGCTCGGCGATGGCATCGAACATCGCCGCCACATCACCAGGTTGCTTGTCGAGTTCGGCACGGGCCACCCCCCCACCCTAGACGAGCCGACGCGGCGCTCCGGATTGTCGTGAGAGTGGCGCTCTGCACCAAAGAATGTGCACAACGCCACTCTCATACCTGCAGAGCCTGTGCGGTGAGGGGTGGATGGTAAGGATGTGGCGAGCGCTACAACTTCAGCTGCGTCTGGGTGAGCGGCGCGAGGGCGAGCGTGCCGAGAGCCCGCTCGAGATGCCGACATGCGACCTCGCCAATTACACCAGCACCAGATCCCTCATCCGCCTCGCCGCGAATGCGGTAGAGAGTGACTCTCTGCCGTCTCTATCCGGTAGAGAGTCACTCTCTACCGGATAGATGCGCCTCCGTCCACGCCTCGCGCAATCCAAGATCCTTCGTCGATTTTGGTTGCTGTAACGACCAAAACTGACGAAGTATCCGGCCTGGCCGGTAAGGCCTCACAACTCCAGCTCTAAGCGCCTCATGCGCCTCGCTCCGGATCCAGTGGACCCGGCGGCGGGCGCGAGGGCCACTGGAGGGCGGGGATAGCGTTTAGAGGAGGCGGGGGCGCTGCCATGGCTGGCCGAGGACGTGCTGGGCCAGGAAGGCGAAGACGGTCTCGTACCAGATCCGCGCGTGGCCGGGGGTCAGGATCCAGTGGTTCTCGTCCGGGAAGTAGAGGAACTTGGTCTCGGCGCCGTGGCGGGACAGGTCCGACCACAGCCGCAGCGCCTCGCCGACCGGCACCCGGTAGTCCTTGTTCCCGTGGATGACCAGCATCGGCGTGCGGATCTGGGCGACGTGCCGGTGCGGTGAATTCTTCTCGTACATCTCGGGCTCGGTCAGCGGATCCCCGAAATGCCGCTGCCAGAACATCGGGTGGTCGGTGGTGCCGAACATCTGGTCCAGCGCCCACAGCCCGGCGTGGCTCACGATCGCCTTGAAGCGGTCGGTGTGGCCGGCCATCCAGTTCGCCATGTAGCCGCCGTAGGAGCCGCCCATCATGGCGACCCGGTCCGCGTCGAGGTCCGGGCGGGCCAGCGCGGCGTCGGTGACCGCCATGATGTCGGCGTACGGCCGGGCGCCCCACTCGCGGTGCGCGCGGGCGATGAAGCCGAGCCCGTATCCGGTGGACAGCGCCGGGTCCGGCAGCAGCACGGCGTAGCCGCGGGCGGCCATCAGCCACGGATTCCACCGCCACGACCAGCTGTTCCAGCTGCTCATCGGGCCGCCATGCACCCAGAGCAGGAGCGGTGCGGGCTGGTCCGCCGCGGCGCCCTCGGGCAGCACGAGCCAGGCCCGGACCGGCTGGCCGTCCTCCGCGGTGGCGGTGACCTCCTCGAGCCGGCCCGGCAGCGTGACCGGGACACCGGGGCAGTCGAGCGCGCCGGGTTCGGCCCCGGTGGTCAGGTCGATGCGCACCGGGGTGGGCGGCGAGTCCACCGCGGCCCGCAGCGCGTACAGGTACCGGCCGTCCGGGTCGGGGTTCAGGTCGGTGTACGCGCCGTCGTCGGGGGTCACCCGGGTGACCTCGCCGCTGCCGACCTCGACCCGGAACACCGGGCACCGCCCGCCGTCGTCGGCGGTGAGGTACAACGCGCTCGAGTCGGGCGCCCAGGCCAGCCCGTTCGGCCAGCGGTCCCAGCCGGCCAGCAGGTCACGGCCGGGTCCGGAGGCGTCGGCCGCGTCCGCGGCGTCGGCGTCGAGCAGGACCACGGTGAGGTCGACCGGCCGGTGGCCGGTGGCGTGCCGCTCCCGCAGGCAGGCGATGTACCGCCCGTCGGGCGAGACCCGCGGGTTCTCGAAGTCGTACCCGGGTACCGACAGCAGCACCCGGCGCTTGCCGCTGGCCACGTCGATCGCGACCAGCTCGCAGCGCGACTCGCCGGCTGGCTCCCACATCCGCCACCCGGTGATCACCGAGGCCCCGTCCGGCGTCAGCTCGAACGGCTCGCCGTCCAGCGCCCGCCCCGGCTCGGGCGTCAGGTCGCGAAGGCGGGCGGGATTCACCGCCCGTTCGGCCCCTTCGGCGGCGGCGTCGGCCAGCGCCGGCTCCTTGTCCCCGCCGGCCCACCCGATCTCCGTTTCCTGCACCTGGTCGGAATCGACGGCGAACAGCCGGGGCTGGTCGGGCCCCAGGTCGTGATCCCAGAACCGGACCGGCGCGGACTCGTGCAGGATGGCGGTGATCCCGGCGTCCTTGCGCTCCTGGCGCAGCCTGGCGTCGTCCGCGGCGCTGTCGCCATTGCCCGCCGCGGGCAGCACGGGAGCGCCGACCACGATCGCGCCGGCGTCCCTGGCCACTTCGGCCGCGGTGACGCCGCCGGGCAGCGCGGCCACCACCCGGGCCTCGCCGCCGGACGCGGGCAGCAGCCAGAGCGCGGCGACGTCCCCAGCGTCCGGGTCCTTCTTCGCGGCCGGGTCGGCACGTCCGGAGGTAAACAGCAGCGATCCGTCCGGCAGGAAGCGCGGGGTGCCCTCGCCCTCGGCGGACCTGGTCAGACGGCGGGCCGGGCCGCCGTGCGCGTCGATCCTCCAGATGCTGGTCAGGTACTTCTTCTTGTCCGCGCTCAGGGTCTGCACCGCCGCGGCCAGCCAGGACCCGTCCGGGGCCAGCCGCAGCGCCGTCACCCGCGGCAGCGCCACGAAGTCGCCCAGGTCGTGAAATCGGGTTACGCCAGCGCTCACAATCGCTCCCCGGTCAGGTCGATAAGCCGCAATTCGGACCCTACCCCGCTATTTCCCGGCGATTCCTGGCCGCGGGCAGGGCTCTACCACCGGCCCTGGACCAGCGGCCTCGTACCAGCGGAACCGGCGGTCAGCCGGCCTCGGTGATCATGGCGGCGCCCACCGTGGCGTTGGTGCCCTCGTCGATCAGGATGAGGCCGCCGGTGGTGCGGTTCCTGGCGTAGGGATCGCAGAAGATGGGCTGGGTGAGGCGCAGCCTGACCCGGCCGATCTCGTTCAGCCCGAGCTGGGTGGCGGCCTCGTCGCGGTGCAGCGTGTTCACGTCGATGCGGTAGTGCAGGTCGGTGACGATCGCCTTCACCGTGCGCGAGGTGTGCTTGACGACCAGCCGGCTGCGCCGCGCCAGCGGCAGGTCCGACGACATCCAGCTGACCATGGCCTCGATGTCCTGGGCGGCGGCGGGCCGGTTGTTCGGCCGGCAGATCATGTCGCCGCGGGAGATGTCCACGTCGTCGTCGAGCAGCAGCGTCACCGACATCGGCGCGAACGCCTCGGCGATCTCCGTCCCGGCCGCCTCGATCCGGCGCACCCGGGTAGAAAATCCCGACGGCAGGTGCAGCACCTCGTCGCCCGGCTTGAGCACCCCGCCGGCCACCTGGCCCGCGTAGCCGCGGTAGTCGTGCAGGGCCGCGTCGGTGGCGGCGTGCGGCCGGATGACGTACTGCACCGGGAACCTGACGTCGATCAGGTTGCGGTCCGACGCGATGTGCACGTGCTCCAGGTGGTGCAGCAGCGAGGGCCCGTCGTACCACGGCATGTTGGCCGAACGGTCCACCACATTGTCGCCGTGCAGCGCGGAGATCGGGATGAAGGTGAGGTCGCCGATGTCCAGCCGGGACGCGAAGGCGGAGAACTCCTCGCAGATCTTCTCGAACACCTCGGCGGAGTAGTCGACCAGGTCCATCTTGTTGACCGCGAGCACCATGTGCGGCACCCGGAGCAGCGTGGTGAGGAACGCGTGCCGCCGGGACTGCTCGGTCAGCCCGTTGCGCGCGTCCACCAGCACCACCGCGAGGTCAGCCGTGGAGGCCCCGGTGACCATGTTGCGCGTGTACTGGATGTGGCCGGGGGTGTCGGCGATGATGAACTTCCGCCGCGGCGTCGCGAAGTACCGGTAGGCGACGTCGATGGTGATGCCCTGCTCCCGCTCGGCCCGCAGCCCGTCGGTGAGCAGGGCCAGGTTGGTGTAGTCCTCGCCCCGGTCCCGGCTGGTCCGCTCGACCGCCTCGAGCTGGTCGGCGAAAATCGACTTGGAGTCGTAGAGGAGCCGGCCGATCAGCGTCGACTTGCCGTCGTCGACCGAGCCGGCCGTCGCGAACCGCAAAATATCCATCAGAAGTACCCCTCGCGCTTGCGGTCTTCCATCGCCGCCTCGCTGGTCCGGTCGTCGGCCCGGGTCTGGCCGCGCTCGGTGATCCTGGTCGCCGCCACCTCGGTGATCACCTCGGCCACCGTGCCGGCCGACGAGGACACCGCCCCGGTGCAGGTCATGTCGCCGACCGTGCGGTACCGCACGGTGGCGGTGTAGAGCGGCTCGTTCTCGTCCCGGGTGATGTAGGGGTTGTCCGCCAGCAGCAGGCCGTCCCGCTCGAACACCGGCCGCTCGTGCGCGAAGTAGATGGACGGGATGTCCAGCTTCTCCCGCTCGATGTAGGCCCAGACGTCGAGCTCGGTCCAGTTGGACAGCGGGAACACGCGGATGTGCTCGCCGCGGCGCAGCCGGGTGTTGTAGAGGTTCCACAGCTCCGGCCGCTGGTTCTTGGGATCCCACTGGCCGAACTCGTCGCGGAACGAGAACACCCGCTCCTTCGCCCTGGCCTTCTCCTCGTCCCGGCGCGCGCCGCCGAACAGCGCGTCGAACCTGTGCTCCTCGATCGCGTCGAGCAGGGTCACCGTCTGCAGCCGGTTCCGGCTGGCGTGCCTGCCGGTCTCCTCGGTGACCCGGCCCTGGTCGATCGACTCCTGCACGGACGCCACGACCAGCCGGACGCCGAGCTCGTCGACCCGCCGGTCACGGAACTCCAGCACCTCGGGGAAGTTGTGCCCGGTGTCCACGTGCATCACGGGGAACGGGATGCGGGCCGGCCAGAACGCCTTCTCGGCCAGCGCCAGCATGACGATCGAGTCCTTGCCGCCGGAGAACAGCAGGGCAGGCCGCTCGAACTCGGCGGCGACCTCGCGCATGATGTGGATGGCCTCGGCCTCGAGCACGTCGAGCTGGGACATCTGGTAATCAGGACGCATGGGTGACTTCCCGGATCGCTCGCAGCAGGATGCCCGCCACCGCGGGCCGGCACACCAGGATATCCGGCATCAGCAGGTCGGGCTGGTTATAGGCGAGGGCCGACCCGTCGATGCGGGACGCGTGCAGGCCGGCCGCGCGGGCGACCGCGACCGGCGCGGCGGTGTCCCATTCGTAGAACCCGCCGCCGTGCACGTACGCGTCGACCTCGCCGCAGATCACGGCCGCCACCTTAGCTCCGGCTGACCCCAGGGGAACCAATTCAGCATTAATAAGACCGGAAATATTCCGAACGAAGCTGGGTGGCCTGCTCCGGCTCACCACGATGCGGATCCGGGCGGGCGCCTCGTCTCCGGGCGGCCCCGGCGGTGGCTCGAGCGTGGATAGGACCGTGTCCTGGGCCGGGAGCGCGACGGCGCCGGCGGTGAGGTCGCCGTCTTCCCAGAGGGCGACGTGGACGGCCCAGTCGCTGCGGCCCGGCTCACCGAACTCCCTGGTGCCGTCCAGCGGGTCGACGATCCAGACCCGGCGGGCGCCGAGCCGCGCGGGGTTGTCGGCACCCTCCTCGGAGAGCACCACGTCGCCCGGCCGCTGGCCGGCCAGCGCCGCGGTGAGGAATTCGTGCGACAGCCGGTCGCCGGCCTTGCGCAGCACGTCCGGGTCGCCCCCCTGGGCGCGCAGTTCGAGCAGCCGCTGGCCCGCCTGGCCGGCTAGGTCGCGGGCGAGCACGTGATCGTCGCCGGTCATCCGGGCAGCTCCTCGTGGTAGGTGTTCTGCGCGTCGGCCAGGCCCTTGGCGATCAGCGCCTCGGTGGCGTCGGCGGCACGGTCGATGAAGAAGGGCAGGTCCTTGCGCTCGGCCGCGGAAAAGTCGCGCAGCACGTAGACGGCCGGGTCCATCCGGCCCGGCGGCCTGCCGATACCGAACCTAACCCGGTAGTAGTCCGGCGTGCCGAGCGCCTGGGTGATCGAGCGCAGCCCGTTGTGGCCTCCTGCGCCGCCGCCGAGCTTGAGCCGCAGCGTCCCGAACGGGATGTCCAGCTCGTCGTGGATGACCACGAGCCGGTCCGGCGGGACCTTGTAGAACGCGGTCAGCGCGGCGACCGGCTTCCCGGACAGGTTCATGTAGGAACGCGGCCGGGCCAGCGTGACCGGGACCTCGGCCAGCCGTCCCTCGGCGACGTCGCTGCCCGACCGGTGCGCCTTGAACCGTGCGCCCGCCCGTTCGGCCAGCAGCGCCGTCACCATCTGCCCGACGTTGTGCCGGTTGCCCGCGTACTCCGGCCCGGGGTTGCCGAGCCCGGCGACGATCCAGCGCTCTGCGGTCAGCCCGCCGACTCCTCTTCGCCGCCGCGGCTCTCGTCCGCCACGCTGTCGACCGACTCGGGCACCTCGGCCTCGCCCTCGCCCTCGGCGGCCTCGGGCTCCTCAGCCGCCTGCTGCGCGATGACGTGCAGGACCAGGGTGTCCGGCTCGACCTGCAGGGTGACGCCCGGCGGCAGCTTGAGGTCGCTGGCGTGAACGGCGTCGCCGATGTCCATGCCCTCGACGTCCACATCGATGCCCTGCGGGATGTTGGTGGCGTCGGCCTCGACCGGGATCTGCACGATCTGCTGGTTGAGCAGGCTGTCGCCCGGGGCGATCTCGCCGCTCACCCGGATCGGCACCTCGACCGTGACCTTCTCGCCGCTGCGGACCAGGATCAGGTCGACGTGCTCGAGGAAGCCCCGGACCGGGTCGCGCTGCACCGACTTGGGCAGGGCGAGGTCGCCGCCCCTCTGCAGGCCTTCCAGCCGCAGCAGCACGTTCGGCGTCTTCAGCGCGAGCATCAGGGCGTGCCCGGGCAGGCTCAGGTGGCGGGTGTCGGTCCCGTGACCGTAGAGCACGGCTGGCACCTTGCCCTCGCGGCGGCTGCGGCGCGCAGCGCCCTTGCCGAACTCGGTGCGAGCCTCGGCGGCGATCTTGACCTCGGGCACGGTGCTGTCTCCTCGTCTCAACGTGCGATGCGGGTACGAAGTGTAGCCGACAACGCGGGCGGGTGCGGATCCATCGATCCGCACCCGCCCGGTTCGCTGCGGCGGTGCCGCGTTCAGCCGACGCGGCATGACCTTACTCGTGCGGCATTCCCTCGGGCTTAATGCCGGTGCCCTCGTCGTCCTCGTCTTCGTCTTCGTCGTCCTGCTCGTCGTCGTCTTCCGGCTCGTCCTCAGGATCGCTTTCGCTCGCGTCCAGCCGGTAGAGCTCGTCAAGTTCGTCGCAGCCTGCTAGTTCCTCGGCAACGGCCACATTCCCCATGGTGGTCCTTTCGCTTTTCCAGGCCCCCGGAGCCAGAAGGATGCGTGCGGGGGGGACGCGCAGCATCGTATCGACCCCACATGATCGTTACCGGAATCTCAGGAGATGTCCGATTCCGCCCGCCCGGCACGGATCTCGTCGGCCTGGGCGTGGTCTCCGAGGTCATCGAAGATCGCCGCGGCCTGCGCCCACGACACCTCGGCTTCGGCCGGCCGGGCCGCGCGGCTCTGCGCGACGCCGAGGAACCTCAGCGTGAACGCTTCCCGATGCCGATCACCCGTGGCGCGATGCACGGCCAGCGCCTGCCGCAAGTGCTCGAGGGCCTCCGCGTCACGTCCCAGCCAGAGATAGGAGCGCCCGACGTTGTGCAGCGCGTATCCCACACCGTGCGGGACCTTGATCTCGGCGAACGTGCGGTTTGCTCGGTGGAAGCAGTCGATGGCCTCCTCGGTCCGGCCCAGGTCGAGAAACGCCTCGCCCAGGTTGTTCAGGGCGACGCCCTCGCCGTACCGGTTCCCCGTCTCCCGGTTCAGCTCCAGGGCACGCCGCAACAGATCCAGCGCCTCGTCCTTCCGGTCGAGGATCACGTAGGCGTCGGCCAGGTTGTTCGCGGTCTGCGCCTCTCCCTTGCGGTCCCCGATCTCGCGCCGGATCATGAGAGCCTGCTCGAGGTGGGCGATGCCTTCGGTCTCACGGGTAAACCCGAGCGCCTCGCCCAGGTTGTTCAGCACCCACGCCTCGCCCGGGCGATGGCCGGCCCGGCGAGCGCTCTCCAGGGCGACGCGGTGCGTGGCGATGCAGTCCGCCCAGTTGCCGCGGCGATTGAACATGGTGAACAGCGGAGCGGGCAGGCGCCAGGCCACCTCGTCCAGGCCGGACCCGGCCGCCTGGCGGGTGGCGGCGACCAGGTTGGCGCGCTCGCTGTCGTACCAGGCGAGCGCGTCATCGACGTCGGCGAAAGCGAGCGGCGCCGAGTCGGCGGCGGGCTCGAGCGGGATGTTATAGCGGTGCGGCGAGACGGCGGTGGCGGCGGCGTCGGCGGTGCGCATGTACCAGGTGAGCAGGCGGGTGACCGCGGCGTCGCGCTCGGCCGCGGGCAGGTCGGCCTCGGCCCGTTCGGCGGCGTAGACCCGGAGCAGGTCGTGGAACCGGTACCGGTCCGTGGTCACCGATTCCAGCAGGTGCGTGTCGACCAGCACCTCGAGGGCGTCTTCGGCCGAGTATTCCGGGACGCCGAACAGGGCCGCCGCGGCGGCGGCCGAGATCGAGGGGCCCGGCCACAGGCCGAGCAGGCGGAACGCGAGGGCCGGGTCGATGCCCTGCTTGTCGGTGCTGAGGGGCAGGCTGGTGAAGCTCACCTCGAAGCTGGCCCGGACGGCGAGGTCCCCGGCGCGCATCTCGTCCAGCCTGCGGTGCTCGTCGGTGAGCCGCCCGGCCATCGCCCGGATGGTCCAGCCGCTGCGGGTGACCAGCCGGGCCGCGCAGATCCTGATGGCCAGGGGCAGGCCGGCGCAGGCGTCGAGCAGCTCGGCGGTGGCCTCGGGTTCGGCCGCGGCCCGCTCCTCACCCACCACCTTGACGAACAGCTTCAGCGCCTCGTCGTCGTCGAGCACGTTCAGGTCGACCAGCTTGGTGCTGGCCAGGTCGGGCATCCGGCTCCGCGTCGTGACCAGCACCGCGGACGACGCGGAGCCCGGCAGCAGCGGCCGGACCTGGGCCGCGTCGCGCGCGTTGTCCAGCACCACCAGCATCCGGCGGCGGGCCAGCGTGGTCCGGTACCTGGCCGCGCGCTCGTCTTCGTCCACCGGGACGTCCCGGCCGTCCACCCCGAGATCGCGCAGGAACCTGGCCAGCACGTCACCGGGCAGGAGCGGGGCCGCGGTCGCGCCCAGCAGGTCGACGTACAGCTGGCCATCGGGGAACCGGCGGCGGACCCGGTGCGCGGCGTGCACGGCCAGCGAGGTCTTGCCCAGGCCGCCCGAGCCGGCCACCACGGCGATGCGGACCGCGCCGGGATCGCCGGTCGCGCCCGCTCCCGACAGCAGGTCAGACAGCCGTTTCACCTGCTCGTCGCGGCCGGTGAAGTCGGCGATATCGGCCGGCAGCTGCGCCGGCCCCGAGGCCGCGCGCTTGGTGCCGCGGGCCGGGCGCGGCTCGGGAGCGGGTTCTGCAGGAGGGCTCAGGGTACCCGCCGATATGACTCCGACCGGGCTGGCGGCAGTGTCCTTGGCGAGCAGGTCGGCGTGCAGCTGGCGCAGCTCGGCGCCGGGGTCGACGCCGAGCTGCCCGGAGATGGCGTCCCGCGCCTGCCCGTAGGCCTCCAATGCCTCGGCGTGCCGCCCGGCGCCGTCCAGGGCGCGCATCAGCAGCAGCCACAGGCCCTCCCGCAGCGGATGGTCGGCCAGGAGCCGGCGCACCTCGGCGACGGCCTGGTCGTGCCCGCCGAGGGCGAGTTCGGCCGTGATCCGCAGCTCGTCGGCGCCGAGGCGGAGTTCGGAGAGCCGTTCGGCCTCCGCCTCGACCAGCGGCGTCGGCGGGACGTCGGCCAACGGCCGGCCGTACCACAGACCGAGGGCCTCGGTCAGCCGGCGGGCCGCCCCCTCGGGGTCCCCGGCGGCGAACGCCCGCCTGCCGTCCCGGACCATGGCCTCGAACAGCAGCGCGTCGGTGTCGTCCCCGGCCACCCGCAGCAGGTAGCCGGGAGCCCGGGTGACCAGCAGGTGCCCGTCGGGGTCGTCCATCAGCCGGCGCAGCCGCAGCACGTAGATGCTGACCAGGTTGGCGGCCCGGGCCGGCGGTTCATCCCGCCAGAGCTCGCCGATCAGCGTGTCCGCGGAGACGATCTGCCCGGGGTGGATAAGCAGCGCGGCCAGCACGGAACGCCACTTGGGGGCTCCGATCCCCCGCCAGTCTTCCCCGGCCCGGACCTCAACCGGCCCGAGCAGCCGGAACCTCATCATTACCCGGGATCACTCGCCTCCGGTTAGACGGTCGGCCGTCAGAGCTTTCACTTAACCACGGCTCAATCGGCGCGTAAACCGGCGGCCCCACGATGGCATCGCGTGGCGATGGAGCCTATGGCAGGCATTCCGTGCTGGACGGAACGGGGGTCGTCCGACCGGCGCCCCGGACGCCCGCTCGCCTAGCGGGGTGGGCGCGGCGGGAAGCGGTCCTGGTCCCCGGCAGGGGAGTGGGAGGGACCGGCCTCGCGGCCAGGACCGCCCGGGAGCCGCCACGTGACCGTCGTCCTCGCGCCTCTGGCGGGGGCGGGGACGACGGTCTCCGGAGCCGGAGGTCAGGCGGATCAGCTCTGGCCGTCGAACAGGCTGGTGACCGAGCCGTCGCTGAACACCTCGTTGATCGCCCGGGCCAGCAGCGGCGCGATCGACAGCACGGTGAGCTTGTCGAACCGCTTCTCCTGCGGCACCGGCAGCGTGTTCGTGATGATGATCTCGCTGATCCTGGAGTTCTTCAGGATGTCCACGGCCCCGCCGGACAGCACACCGTGGGTGGCGGTGGCGATAACCCGGTCCGCCCCCTGCTCGAACAGGGCCTCCGCGGCCTTGGCGATGGTCGCGCCGGTGTCGATCATGTCGTCCACCAGGATGCAGGTGCGGCCGGCCACCTGCCCGACCACCTCGAACATCCGGACCTGGTTGGCCACGTCCGGGTCACGCCGCTTGTGGATGATGGCCAGCGGGGTTCCCAACCGGTCGGTCCACCGCTCGCAGACCCGGACCCGGCCGGCGTCCGGCGCGACCACGGTGACCTGGCTCAGGTCGAGCTTCTTCTCGAGGTAGCTGGCCAGGATCGGCAGCGCGAACAGGTGGTCGACCGGACCGTCGAAGAAACCCTGGATCTGGGCGGTGTGCAGGTCGACCGCCATCAGCCGGCTGGCGCCCGCGGTGGCGAACAGGTCGGTCATCAGCCGGGCCGAGATCGGCTCCCGGCCCCGGTTCTTCTTGTCCTGCCGCGCGTAGCCGAAGAACGGCGTCACCACCGTGATGCGCCTGGCCGAGGCCCGCTTGAGGGCGTCGACCATGATCAGCTGCTCCATGATCCATTCGTTGA
>Ga0207657_10007177_pt1 | contig 11440 bp, 10 predicted proteins | sample KBSC33metaG_FD_184316 | JGI IMG/M metagenome (GOLD analysis project Ga0207657, IMG submission 184316) | Corn rhizosphere microbial communities from Kellogg Biological Station, Michigan, USA - KBS C3-3 metaG (SPAdes) (version 2) | ecosystem: Host-associated > Plants > Roots > Rhizosphere > Soil ...
TGCACTCAAAACTGCTGCAGAAGTTGCAACAAGAATGAATGCATTAGGAAAGATACCTAACAACGTGTTCAAGACAACGAAAGGAATCGCTGCAGCTCATTCACGACTGTTCATGTCACCTAACTTGTTGTACAACCAAGCTTTAACATTTCCAAACAAGACTCGATTCATCAACATAATCATGAAGACAAGGCAGAAGAAACCAACAACAACAGCGAAGATAAAAAACTCTCATGGCATCGAAACATTTAATGCATCGAACAACAAGATTTCTGATAAGAAACCAGCAGTTCCTGGGAAGCTGATATTAGCCAAGAATAAGGCAAAGAGATAAATAGCGTACAATGGCATAAATTGAACCATACCACCATAATTTCCCAGCTCACGAGTATGGTGTCTATCATAAACAATTCCAACAGCATAGAATAGGGCTGGCGAAATGAATCCATGACTAATTGCCATCAACAGACCAGATAGAACTCCATTTACATTATTAGAGACAAAACCCATGACTCCAAGACACATGTGGACGATTGAAGAGTAAGCAATTGTTCTCTTCATATCAGTTTGGCTACAAGCATTAATTGCAGCTAACAATGTAGAAATAACACAGATCGCGAAGACTCAAGGCAAAGCAACTTCCTTGGCTTCTTCCAACGGACTTAAGAATCTTAGAATACCATAACCACCAAGCTTTAACATCAAACCAGCTAGAACAACTGATCCAACAGTTGGAGCTTCAACGTGGGCTTCTGGTAACCAGATGTAGAATGGAAATGCTGGAATCTTAATAGCAAAGACGATGAATAGTAACATGAAAATTTCAGTTGCCATACCAATTGGGAATCTGTAGTTTTCGAAGACGCGAATATCGGTACTACCAACTTCACTATAGATCATGAACAAAGCTAATAGTAAGAAGAATGAACCAAACATTGTATACATGAAGAAATAAGTCAACGCACGAACTCTGCGATCGTTAGCACCATACTTGATAATGATTAACATCAAAGGAATGATTAGACTTTCGAAAAGAACAGCGAATAAGAACAGATCTAAACATGAGAAAGTCAAAATTAACAAGACTTCAATTAGGATCAAATGGCGCAACATTCCAAGAATATTGAACATGTGTGGATCTAATAACATGATCGCAAATGGGAAAGTAACAACAGTAATGAATAAGAACAGCAGCGATAGACTATCAACACCAAAGGTTAGATGAATTGAGAAATCAAAGAAACTAATTTCTGGTAGTGTAACACAGAAGATACGTGCTGTGTTGTTTACTGAGAGCTCCAGCAACAGCGAAGGAACAAGTACACATACAGCCAACGAAAGAACCAGCGAACCATACAGAGCAATCTTAGTTCCAGTCTTGTAAAGAGTGTTTGGAGTGAGTAACAGCAAACCATAAACAACGAACGAAAGAACAATAATATTTGACAATGGGTCAAAGAAATTTGCAATGAAATTATCTTGCATAAAGATATTGTTTAAGCCAAATTCTGTTAATGAGATTTTAAAGCATTATCTCATAGAGCTAATACAGATAGGCATGAAGCCATGGTTAATTCCACACAACTCACTACATTGTCCATAAGCAATCGCATTACGAGTGATGAACAAAGGTGTTTGATTCAAGCGACCTGGGATACAGTCAGTCTTGATACCAAGTGACGGAACTGCTCAAGAATGAATAACATCTGCTCCAGTAAAATTTATACGAATATGGACACCAGTTGGAAGCAACAATGCGCGATCAACTTCCAGCAAACGCAGTTCGCCGGGTAGAAGATCATCATCTTGGACCATATAGCTATCAAACTCAACGTGATAGATCTTATCCTTTCCAGCATAACCGGTTAGAACGCTACCACGATCTTCCTTATGAATCATGTGAGTGATTTCATAAGACCAATACCATTGATGGCCAACAACCTTAATAGTAACTTGTGGTTCATACAACTGCTCCAACGAGTACAATAACGAGAACGAAGCCATCATAATGTTACACAACAATAAAGTTGGAACGATAGTCCAAACAACTTCCAAACCTACATGATGAGTAAGACGAGAGTAGTAAACTCTATCTTCTTTCGAACGATAAGCAGCATTCTTAGCGGAGAAAATTTGTACAGCACGAACAAGCATATATAGAACGAAGATAGTGATAAAGATCAAATAGAACATCAAGTCATCGTGGAAACTGATGATTGCTTCCATAGCTGTTGAGCCTGCTGGTTGGAAACCAAGTTGCCAGTCAATAGCATGAACGCGTTGAGTAGCACCTTCAGGCATTTCGATCGCTAGGTTCATCAAGAATGGCATAACGCTCTTATTCTTGACTTGGTTATCAACAGTTTCATCAACAACCTTAGACTTGTTAAAGTCAACTTGAGTCTTAGCATCGACGAATGTCCAAAGAGTAGATTCACTCTTGACTGCAGCAACTAAAGATGTAGCTGCTTCGTTTAACTCGTCGTCAGTTAACAGTCCAAGTTTTTGATCAGCATTCTTAATGCTTAAGTCATAAGCAACTCCAACCAAGAATAGGATGAAGCTACAGACAGTGACCATTGAACCTAAAGATGAAACTGCATTCCATCCAGCAAAAGCATCTGGATAATCTGGAATACGTCTTGGCATGCCTGCTAAGCCCAAGAAGTGCATTGGGAAGAAGGTCAAGTTAACTCCTAAGAAGAAAGTCCAAAAGTGGAGCTGACCAATACGTTCACTATAGTACTTACCAGTCATTAGGTGGAACCAATGGTACCAACCTGCGAAGATAGCAAAGACTGCTCCCATAGACAAAACGTAATGGAAGTGGGCAACGACATAATAAGTATCATGGAACGCAACGTCTAAACCTGCATTAGATAAAACGATACCAGTTAATCCACCAACTGTGAACAAGAAGATGAAACCAAGTGCGAACAACATTGGAGTACGCAAAATGATGTCTCCCCCCCACATAGTCGCGATTCAAGAGAAAACTTTGATTCCAGTTGGAACTGCAATGATCATAGTCGCAGCAGTGAAATAAGCACGAGTATCAACGTCCATACCGACAGTGTACATATGGTGAGCCCAGACAATGAAGCCCAAGAAACCGATTGAAACCATTGCATAGACCATACCGAGATATCCAAAGATGTGATTCTTACCAGACCAGATCGTGACCAATTGGCTGATAATACCAAATCCTGGAAGAATCAAGATATAAACTTCAGGATGGCCGAAGAACCAGAACAAGTGTTGATACAAGACTGGGTCTCCACCACCAGCATATTCGAAGAATGAAGTGTTGAAGTTACGATCAGTCAATAACATAGTGATTGCTCCAGCTAGAACTGGTAGACTCAAAAGTAACAACCATGCAGTGATAAAGACAGACCAAACGAACAGATTCATGTTTCTAAATGTACAACCGTTATGCTTCATATTAATAACAGTTGTAATGAAGTTAATAGCTCCCATAATTGACGATGCTCCAGCGATATGAAGACTGAAAATTGCAAAGTCAACTGATGGGCCACCATGTGCAATCGCACTAGCTAAAGGTGGATAAACTGTTCAACCAGTACCTGCTCCAGGATCGTAAAAGCTTGAAAGAAGAAGCAGCATCAGAGAAGGAGGAAGCAACCAAAATGATAGGTTGTTCAAACGTGGGAAAGCCATATCTGGAGCTCCAATCAAGATTGGAACGAACCAATTACCAAAACCACCAATCATGATTGGCATAACCATAAAGAAAATCATGATGAAAGCATGAGCAGTGATAATGACGTTATACAGCTGATAGTTACCGTGTAAGAACTGAGAACCAGGAGTTGCTAGTTCAATACGAATAACAGCAGATAGAGCTGTCCCAACAACGCCAGCAAACATACCAAAAATTAGATAAAGAGTACCAATGTCCTTGTGATTAGTTGAGAATAGTCAGCGATCGCACCACTTACCAATAGAACTGTAAGATGTATTTGCAACTGCAGTATGGTTTACAGTATTCAAATTTGCCATAATGTTGTGTTAACCCAAGTTCTTTCACATGTTTGCATAGTACAAAACTAGGTCAACTTGCAACTTTAGTCCACTTCTTGCAGCAGAACTTCGGGTGCTAGGGAATGGTGGCCTAGCTCCAACTAATTACACCAAATTCTTAAGATTTAATAGTTAGACACAATTGAGTTAACAACACATGGCCTTACAGCCACTATAGTTGCTACAACTAAGTACTTATCTACTGCTGATCTAACGAAACGTTCAAAGCAGCATTTCGCTCTTCATATGCTGTCAGAGCTTATTGCACTCGATGTATCCAGATTTGCTTGCTTCTAGTGAAACAACACTATGGACATTGATCAACGCTATTTGTTCCTCTCGTACTAATGTCGACATCTTTTACGTTTCTACTTACACCAGATAGGAACTAAACTGTTTTACAACGTTTTAAACCCAGCTCAGGTACCACTTTTAATACGCGAACAGCGTAACCTTTAGCATCATGTTCAATGCTAGGATGTGATCAGCCGACATCGAGGTGTCAAACGAGACGTCTGATAAGGACTCTTTCGTCTCATAAACCTGTTATCCCTAACGTAGCTTTTATTCGTTGAGCAATGCACGTTCCATATCGATACATTGGGTCACTATGGCTAAGCGCAAATTGAAATCAAATTGCGCTCCAACTCTAAACTGTTGATTTAGAATTTCAAATCAGTTGTATACCATTGATTCATAATCTTACATAGAATAAGATATGTAGGAAACTGATTATTGCACATCCACGTTACTTTTTAGCAGATGTCCGTCCCAGACAAACTACCAACGATCCATATTCAATGCGAACAAGATTGAACACATATTAGTCTTAAAACTTGTGCCAGCTGGGATCCCATTTAAGTTTCATAAACTTCCAGCTATACTCTTATAGCACACTTCTAATGACAATGGAAAGTTATAGTAAAGCTGTATAGGGTCTTTCCGTCTAAGTGTACTTTACTTTGCATCTTCACAAAGAATTCAATTTCACTAAAGAGATGTTTGAGACAGTGAATCAGTCGTTATACCTTTCATACTAGTCAGAACTTACCTGACAATGGATTATGCTACCTTAGGACCGTCAGAGTTACAGCCGTCGCTATTTGATGGTTATGCTTTCGCCTTGTTACAGCGATCACTTTCGCAGAGCAAAGCTGGACAGGTATCGGTCATTATATTTCCTTCTGTGCAGTTTGCAATGACCTGTGTTTTTATTAAACAGTCGCTGATTCCAATTTTATGCTGGCACGCTAGCACTTTACAGCACTATCATGTCACACCTTCTTCCGAAGTTACAGTGTTAATTTGCAGAGTTCCTTAAACATCCTTGTTTTACTCACCTTAGCAATCTTTGCTGAGTTACCAGTGTTGGATTGGAGTACAGTTAGTTCTGCTTACTTCTTGTGCAACGACTGCTTGACATCCAAACTAACCAAGATGTTTCGGCACACGTTACAGCATCATTGAAGTTCAGACAACATTAGCTTTCGCTATAATATCGTAAGTTGATCACACATTTCTAACTTAACTACTGAATTTACAAGCTTAGGTTTCCTTTCAGCTTGAATCCTTAACCTTAAGGTGACAACAGATTTAGACATTGTTGTTTTACGTTACTCATGTCAGCATATTGTTATTGCAACACTTCGCGCAGTTTGTTAACTACGCATCGACGTATTAGCAACTCTTCAACTACCAACTGAAACAATTTCACAGCCTTCGAAACCACTTAGCTTCTAAAATTTTCAGCGCATACAAACTGTAATCTACAAATTAGCTCGTGGGCACTATTGAAAGGTTGTCTGCTATCAAGACTACCTACTGATGGTTTCAGAAAGTAAATCGCCTTAGCCTTTTGGTGGTCTTTAAAATCGTTAACTTGTGAACTGAGATGTTACTCTTTAAACAACTTACCTTATCGCAAGCTGTTTGTCTCGTAAACTAATGCTACGCTAAACGAAGCAAGCTAAACTTGCTGAACCATCTTAGAACAAGATGATGAATAGCGACTATCTACTTCAACGATTCGCTCAACACAGCAACACAGTTACGTGTCCCATATACGACTGTTACTCTATAATAGATAGTAAATAATTTACGGCCATACTAAAATATGTTTCGTCGAAAACCAGCTATAGTCAAGTTCGATAGAGCTTTCTTCCCTAAGAACAGCTTCTCCAAATCTTTTGCGACAGATACTGGTTCGAGCTTGAAGCAGAAATGTTCTGCTGCGCTCTAGCTATACTTAGATCACTTGGCTTCGGGCAATAAGCACGATACTACAACCAAATTCTTACGATTGTGCCAAGGTTAGTTACAACAATATCAGCCATAACTACTTCTTGCCTTCACGAATTAATTGTTCAACGATATCGGCAACTTGCTTGTTGTAATAATCAGGCCATAGTCTGTACAGAACATGCTTGAAGATAAACAAGTGTAAATCCATTCAGTGTTGATCTCAAACTTGAATATCTACAACAAGCATTTTGACTAATGGTCTAAATACATCAGGATATAGTTGTTCGAACAGCAGAACAGACAGTAAAGTGATGACAATCGTTAAAAGAAGTGCTAGTACAGTGGCGCGCTTCCATCCAAGATTATGCAACTTTTTTACCATAATATGTTGTTTAAGCTTTAAATTGACATAACTGAAGGTGTTGAAGCCATCAAACGCTTGATAGATGTCAAGAATTTGTCTGCTTCGATTTGGAACATCTTGTAAGTATAGTTGTCTCCAGCGTCATAGACGATATCGCGAAGAGTACCAACGTTGAAGAAGGCACTTGCTTCATGAGTCAAGACTGTAGAGATTAGCTTCTTGTAGACAAAAATGTCAGCGATCTTAGTTCCAAAGCTATCAAAGTACCCATTCATTGCTGCATACAGAACAACGATTTCTTGCAATAACGACATACACTTCAACATAGGTTGCTTCAAAACAGTCATTAGCATAGTACCTTTAGTTAGAACGTTCAAAATTGCTTCATCTAAAGCATCTGCACCAAATGCAGCGAAACCTTCTGCTTCTCTAAATTGCGCAATTTCTAAACGTAGACGACCAGCAATTCTTTTCATTAACTTAACTTGAGCAGCTGATCCAACTCTTGAAACTGACAGTCCAACGTTAATTGCTGGACGTTGTCCTTTGTTGAACAAGCCAGTTTCCAAGAAGATTTGACCATCAGTGATAGAGATAACGTTAGTTGGAATGTAAGCTGAAACATCTCCACCTAGTGTCTCAATAATCGGCAGAGCTGTCAAAGAACCATATCCGAATTCCTTGTTCATCTTTGCTGCTCTTTCTAACAATCTTGAGTGAAGATAGAAGATATCTCCTGGGTATGCTTCGCGACCTGGAGGACGTCTTAACAACAATGACATTTGACGATAAGCAACAGCTTGCTTACTCAAGTCATCATAGATAATTAAGCAGTGCATTCCATTATCTCTAAAGAACTCTCCGACAGTTGCACCAGTATAAGGTGCCAAAAATTGAAGTGTTGCTGAGTCTGATGCAGTTGCTGCGACAATAGTGGTAAATTGCAGTGCATTTTCGTTGGTCAACTTGTTAACGATTTGGATAATTAAAGATCTCTTTTGACCGATAGCAACGTAGACGCAATATAGTTTGTTAACTTCATCAAACTTGTTGTTGTTAACTTGGCTAACGATTGTATCGATTGCAATAGCAGTCTTACCAATTCCTCTGTCACCAATGATCAACTCACGTTGACCACGGCCGATAGGAATCATAGAGTCAACAGCCAAAATTCCAGTGATAACTGGTTCTCTAACTGAAGTTCTTTCAACGATACCTGGTGCCTTGTATTCTGCTGCACGATAGACAGTAGTCATCTTATTATCTGACATAAATATGTTGTTTAAGCCCAACTTCTTTGGTGCATTAAGTGCTGTTGACTAAGTGGCCCATACAATACTGCTTACCGTTAGTTGGTACTGCACTAAAGCTTCAAGTAGTTTCCTATTTCTTTTGTGTTCTTTAAGCTTTCCCAATCGTTAAACCTAAGGATGCTGGGTGAATACTTAATGTAACCAGACTTTCATGTGCTACCAAAATCAGATCGTAGAAATAGAGTAGACTCATACCAAAAACAAGCGTTAACACGAACAAACAAACCAGTTTGCCAAGATAATCGCGGCCACAGCTAATACACATTCCTACAACTACTACGCAATAACACAACAGCAACCACAATAACAACTCCGTGATTTCAACAACTGGTAAAATTTCAGCTGGTTTGACTGTAGCTAATCAGTTTGAAAATGAAATATAGTCTTGAGAATGCAAATCAATTAGCGATAGAACTAACAACACAACTGACATATAGACTCACGACGTCATAACCATAAATAGTTTGAAACGTGACTCTCGATTAGTAAGAACTATCAAGCCCAGTAATCAACCAACAGCAACATGAGTGTATAGCTGATACATGTCAAGTCAAAGTCAGCGAAATTGAAGCAAATTTCAAGACACATCGGCAGTTACAACGGTATCAGCCTGGTATGGTAGCAACTTTATGTGTTCAAGACACAGGCAAGTTGAACCAGCAACAATTGCTATGATAACTACAGCAACTAAACATAATCATCATGCCAATCCAACTCAGTTTTTACTATTTACATACTGCAATAAATAGTAAACGATATATAATCCAACCAGTAAACCTGCAATGTCCAGCCACAAGACTGACAAAAACTTTGACTCAATCAAAGCAATCAAGGTGGCATTTACACTTAACACAACTAAACTTTCACGATAATTTAACATAATACTGTATCAGCTTACTTACGTTTAATAGTTCACAGTACTCGTTGAACGTTTGTGTGAATATGGCTGTGTGGAGCAGGCCCAGAACGATACTTAGTTAAATCTTCAACTGCGACAGGTGTTGGTGATTCAACTGGCGTTGAAGTTGGCACTTGTGGTGGTACTGGCGTGTTCGGTGATTGGACTACCTTTTAGCCAACACCGATTGCAATTCCAATAGCGACACCTAGACCAATCACTCCTACAACCACTTTCCAGGACCCTGCACTTTTAACAACAGACTCAACCAAATCAACGACAACATCGGTCGCATTAATCCCCGAATCTTGGGCAAACAGAACTCAGTCAGTAAAGTGAGACTGCACTGGCTCGAAAATAGCTGGGCCAAAGTCCCAATCTAATGATACCTTATAATTTCGAAGGCACATAATATTATGTTGACCAATTTCCGTCGGTAATCATCGTACTACCAAGAATGGTGGCCTAGCTCTAACTAGTTACACCAAATTCTGAAGTGTAAGAAGGAAACAAGAAGTGGGCGTATACTGTTGTTCTCTTTCTTGTTTCTAAAGCAGCTAGGGATGTAACGCGTTGACTGCTAGTTGAAACTAATCACGAGCAGCAACTAGCTTGCCTTCAGTCTAGTTCGTAAAGTTGGAGTTCTTGTTTGGTTGTAAAGCTGTCGCACAGAGTTTCTTGGCGATTTAGTTTGCTTTTGCATAAGATGTAGTTTAAGCTGACGAATGACGAACTAACAACGAAGCGCTACGCAGATTTCGATGCTTAACATGCGCAGCAACCTTCAAATTCTTGCGATGCAGTAAAGTGTTTCGCATCAAGTAGTTCGATACATCCATGTGGCGAAGACGCGACATCCAGTCACGAACGTCATTTTGATCATACAATCAACCAAAGAAACGATCTAGCAGAATGCGCAACTTGAATAAATTCTTGCGCTCGCGATAGAACAGATCATCACGCTTCCACTTGACAAGTTCAGTTAGCACATTGCTGTTTCAGTCACGAATTAAACGATTGCCTTTACGAGTACCAGTTTGTTTAATGAATTCGACAGCATACTTGATACCTCGATACGCAGGCAGTGTTTTAACGACCTTACGCTTTAACTTATCGTTGTAGAACTTCTTGACCAAAGCATTGTAACCAATTAACAAAGAACGCTCAGACTTGATGGAATCGGAATGAGTGTTCAACGAATCGCTGTAGCTTGAATCACGAACAATGGCTAAAGGAATCGACAAAACCAACGAATCAATCAGATATTTTGAGAGGTCTGTGGAGAACTGTTCAATTCTATCGTGAGCGTGCGACAGATATTTGAAGCCCGAAATGTTGAAGTTCTTGACTAGTTTCTTGGTGTTCTTAAACTTCCAATCATTGTTGACAACTGGGGTTGGCGTAGGAACCATTTTAGCAGTTCCAGCATCGAGTCGACGAGGACCAAGCGAAGAGTCTACCAAGTTGCCACGAACAGTTTGCAGAACCTTAGATTTTGGCCAGCGAGTCTTGTTGATCGAACCATAGAACAACGAAGCCTTAACGCGATCTCAACGCTTAAATCAATGTCTAAAATTAACTCATGACAAGACAATTGAAGCTGTTAAATAAGTCTTCTTTTCCTTATCCTTACGCCTCTTGCTGTTAATTCGGCGCAGAGTCGCAAATAAGCGAGCCCAAGACTTGAATTTCTTGCGTTGAGCTCTCTCAATTCTCAACATTACTTTGGTTCGCTTAAATGGATTAGCTGCTGAACCTGGAGTCACGTTAAAAGTCTTATTGAACAATGCAACCTTAGCTCTACGTTCCTTATCGTCAGCAACGATATCGATTACTTTGATCGTACCAAGCTTACCTTTGCGCTTGTCATCGACTGTTCTTTGAATCTTGGCAGTCTTGATTGGAATCTTAATGACTTCCATTTTAGGTTTCATCGACTCTTTGCGTTGTTTGGTTGCTGCTTTAGCTGTTGCGACTCTAGAAATAGCTGCTTGAATTGACTCTTGTGTTGAACCAACCTTATTGACTTCACGTTGGGCAGCTTCTAGCTTATTTCGTGCTAATTCCATTGCTTGAAACTTATCCCAAATTGCTAAGACTTGCTTATGGATTGATGTATTAGCGCTCGCTGAGTTCCATCAATGTTTAACATCAAACGGTTTCGGAAATGTTGGGCCATTATAAGCGTCCCTGACTTTGAATGGCATGAACCAATAGCGACTTGGCTTGGCTTTGTTGTAACATGGAAAGATTTCTTTATCTTGTTGATGTAACTTGTCAACTTCCTTGTTAATTACCAGCGCAGCTCGTTCAAAGACATTAGACGCTGCATCAAGCTTTAACTTTAGTTCAGCGACAATCTTGTTGTTACTATCGTTAGATTTCAAACTTTGTGGTCTAATAGAGCTTGTTTCTTGTTTAGGATTTACTCAATTCTTTTGCTTTTTCATTATATTGTTTTGACTAACTAGAGCTGTTTAGCTTGTAAGTTGAGTGCTAGCACGAATCTAGGCCTGATCTAAATTCGTTTCTGTAGAAATCACTAAGTTAAAGTGCGCTAGAAACCAATCCTACAAGCAT
>Ga0207657_10007179_pt1 | contig 11437 bp, 11 predicted proteins | sample KBSC33metaG_FD_184316 | JGI IMG/M metagenome (GOLD analysis project Ga0207657, IMG submission 184316) | Corn rhizosphere microbial communities from Kellogg Biological Station, Michigan, USA - KBS C3-3 metaG (SPAdes) (version 2) | ecosystem: Host-associated > Plants > Roots > Rhizosphere > Soil ...
ACACAGATTACCTTCGGCCCTTCGACGGAAGACGGCTTCTATTATGACTTCGCGCCCGGCGCGCGCGGACCGTTCACCGAAGAAGACCTTCCCCAGATCGAGGCTCGGATGCGCGAAATCATCGCCGCCGATAAACCGTTGCGGAGGGAGGTGTGGCCGCGCGACCAGCTGATCTCGCGCTGGAAGCAGCAAGGCGAGGCGTTCAAGGCCGAATGGGCCGCCGGACTCCCCGAGGGTGAGGACGTGACGGTCTACTGGTCCGGCGAGGACTGGCTCGACATGTGTCGCGGGCCGCACCTCGCCAGCACCGGACGGCTCGATCCGCAGGCGTTCAAGCTCACCCGCGTGTCGGGCGCTTACTGGCGGGGTGACCAGAAAAACGCGATGCTCAGCCGCATCTACGGCACCGGCTGGCTGAACAGGAAGCAGCTCGATGCCTATCTCGTCCGACTCGAGGAAGCGGCCAGGCGCGACCACCGTAAACTCGGGCGCGAGATGGACTTGTTCCATTTGCAGGAAGAGGCGCACGGCAGCGTCTTCTGGCATCCCAAGGGCTACCTGATCTGGCGCGAGCTCGAAGCCTACATGCGCCGCCGGCTCGACGCCGCCGGCTATGTCGAGGTCAAGACGCCGCAAGTGATGGACGCGCGCCAGTGGGAGAAGAGCGGCCACTGGGGCAAGTACCGCGAGAACATGTTCGTCATCCCCGACGAGGTGCCCAACGCCGAGGACGAAGGCCCGCTGGTGTCCGACGCCGCCGAATGGATGGCGCTGAAGCCGATGAACTGCCCGGCGCACATCCTGATCTTCAAGCAGGGCATCAAGAGCTACCGCGACCTCCCGCTGCGCATGGCCGAGTTCGGCTGCTGCCATCGCAACGAGCCGCACGGCGCGCTGCACGGCATCCTGCGCGTGCGCCAGTTCACGCAGGACGACGCGCATATCTTCTGCCGCGAGGACCAGCTGGTCGAGGAAGTCGCGCGGTTCTGCGACTTGCTCGACAGCGTCTACAAGGATCTCGGCTTCGACGAGTACGCCATCAAGCTGGCTCTTCGTCCCGAGAAGCGCTTCGGGTCCGAAGAAATGTGGGACTGGTCCGAGCAATCGCTGCGCGATGCGGTCGCGGTGACCGGCCGCAACACGGCCGAATGGGGCTGGGAAGAGCTGCCCGGCGAAGGTGCCTTCTACGCGCCGAAGCTCGAGTTTCACCTGACGGACGCGATCGGCCGCACCTGGCAGGTCGGTACGATCCAGACCGACACTGTCTTGCCCGAGCGGCTCGACGCATCGTACGTCGGCGAAGATGGCGAACGGCACCGGCCGGTCATGCTGCACCGGGCGATCCTCGGCACGTTCGAGCGCTTCATCGGTATCCTGCTGGAGCACTATGCCGGAAAGCTGCCGCTTTGGCTGGCGCCGGTTCAGGCGGTGGTGGCGACGATCGTTTCCGACGCCGACGATTACGCGAACGAGGTGCTGGCGAAGCTCGATGCGGCCGGCCTGCGCGCCGAGGCGGACCTCAGGAACGAGAAGATCAACTACAAGGTCCGCGAGCACTCGCTGGCCAAAGTCCCGCACATGCTGGTGGTCGGCAAGCGCGAAGCGGAGGAAGGGACCGTCGCGTTGCGCACGCTCGGCGAGCAGCAACAGAAGGTCCTGACCCTCGATGAAGCGATTGCCTGGCTTAAAGCCGAAGCAAGGCCGCCCGATCGACGCTAGGCCTGCGGTCCGACCCGGATCAGCCAGATGTCGGGCCGCGCGCCGAACCGAAGGGGGAGCAATGTGGTGCCGATCCCGGCCGTCACAACCAGCACGTTGCCGCGCTCCCTCGCCAGACCGCACGCGTAGCGCGACCCGTAGCGCGAATTAGTCATCGGCGCCCAGCCGAATAAGCGAATCTGGCCGCAATGCGTGTGGCCGGCGAGCATCAGGCCGGTATCGCGCGGAAGATTTGCGAACGGGTCCGGCGTGTGGCTGACGATGACCCGGCCCCCGCCGATCCGGCGCATTTCGCCCAGCGTCGCGTCCAGCCTGGCTTGATAACTGACAGCATCTCCGAGTCCGCCAAGCGCCAACGGGCCCACTTTGCGGGCCTCGTTCACAAGCACGGTCAGGCCTTGACGAACGAGTTCCTCCCGGACGGTCGAATGTTCGTGCCAGTGATCGTGATTGCCCATGATCGCGTAAACACCCAGGGGCGCGCGCAAGGCCGCCAGAGGGGCGATGGCTTCGTGCGCGGAATAAGGGCTTACCCCGAAGGTCCGTTCGCTGACGTAATCGCCCGCGAGCACGACAACGTCGGGTCGCAGCGCGTTTATTTGGGCCACGATCCGGGCAAGGCGCGCCGGCGACATATTGGGCGAGGCGACGTGGGTGTCCGATAGAAGCGCTATCGTGACGGGCTTCGAACCGGCGGGCAGGCCCGGAAGCGCGACGCTGGCCCGGCGGACGACGGGATCCGCCATCGTATCATGCCAGGCCAAGGCGGCGATCGCGCCGAGAAATAGCAGCGCCACGAGCACCAAGGCCGGTCGGATTCCGACCCTCGCAAGTCGCCTGTATGTCATGTCGGCAGGCCATCGCCGCCGGCCTGCGCAATTGCAAGAAACTAACCCGTGAGTCATCCGGAGTTCGTTCGTCGGCGAAGGGGCGCGGCGAGATGCTCGTCGGGGAGAGAAGGTGGCAATGGAGAGTTCTCGCCGCCTCAAGCCAACCGCTCTGACCATAACCCGCTCAGCGAGCCGGCGGGTTAGAAAGGCAGCGCGTGTCCGGCGGCAATCAGCACAAGCGCCGCACCGGCAACGACAATCGCGCGCAGAGCCTCGGCCGGGTCGGTCGCGAGCTGTCGGGTGTAGGCGATCGCGCGGGTCATGGCGGAATAGTCCGCCACAATCCCTAACAAAGTCCTAACGTGGGCGCTTCGGCAGCCTTTTGGGCGGCAAAGGGGAACGACCGTTCGGCGAATTGACAATCGCGGCAAAATGACGCCCCTTTCGTTGTGCGGGGAGGGGGAAAGACGATGATTGATCCGATTGCGGGAGCGCAGGCTTGGCGCCTTGTTCAAGGGCCGGGCGCCGGGGCCGACAAGGCCGGAACGGTGTGGTCCGGCCTGGGCCGGATGGCGCTTGCCGTGATCCTGGCCGGGTTGGGGGTGCGGGGATTGTGGACCGGCGAGTTCGCCGGGACTTGGCAACGCATCCCGGTCGATGACCTGCCCTGGCACCTCGCGTCGGCTTATGCCACGGCGCTCGTCGAGCTGGCGGTCGGCCTCGCGCTGCTGTGGCGCCGCACGGCGCTGTGGGCGTCGTGGGCGCTGCTGATTTTCACCGCCTTGTGGGCCGCTCTTCTCAAGCTGCCGGCGGTCGTCGCGGCACCGGTGATGGAAGCGACCTGGCTGGGGCTTGGCGAAATCGCCGTGATCGTCGCAGCGGCATGGCTGCTGTTCCATGCCCGGGCGCAGGCGAGAGATAGTGCTCCGGGCGACACGCCGGTATGGAAGCCGGGCATCGTCGCGGCGCGCACGCTTTACGCGCTGTCACTGCCCGCCATCGGCCTTTCGCATTTCTTCTACCTTGCCGAAACGATAGCCTTCGTGCCCGCCTGGATGCCCTATCCGACGTTCTGGGCCTGCCTTACAGGCGCGGGCGACATCGCCGCCGGTCTCGGCATTCTGCTGGGGGTGCTTCCCCGGCTTGCCGCGAGCCTGGAGGCCGCCATGCTGATGGTGATCACGCTGCTGGTGTGGCTGCCTGGCGCGATCGCCGCGCCGGGCGATGCCTCGTTGACGCCGCTGCTGATGTCGGCCGCCATTGCCGCGGCAGCATGGGTGGTGGCGGATTCCTATCGCGCGCTGCCCTGGCGCGACATCCGGTAAGCGGCCCCCGTACCCCCGCGGGGGCACACTAGCGCTTCGGCGCGTGCTGGCTGGCGCAATGGAAGCTGCCGCCGCCGGTGAGAACCGCGTCAGCGGGAATGCCGATCGTCGCGCGGTCGGGGAACAGTTCGCCGATGGCGGCGACGCCGTCCGCGTCGTGCAGGGTGCCATAGGTCGGGACCACGACGATGCCATTGCAGATGGCAAAGTTCATGTAGCTCGCCGGCTCGACCAGGTCGGCGGCTTCGATCCGCCCGGGCGAGGGCACGTCGCGCACCATCAGGCCGAAGCCTCGCGCCCGCGCGCGCGCATCCTCATACACGGCGGCATTGGGATCGTTCGGCCCGGTCGCCAGCGGGATCGCCAGTTCGCCGGGGGCGATGAATCGCGCGAGGTTGTCGACATGCCCGTCGGTGTGATCGCCAGCTAAGCCCTCGCCGAGCCAGAGCACGTCCCGCAAGCCGAGCTCGAGCCGCAGCCGCTCCTCGATCCGGGCGCGCGACAACCCGGGATTACGGTTGGGATTGAGCAGGCATTGCTCGGTTGTGACCACCAGCCCGGTGCCGTCGGTGTCGATCGCCCCTCCTTCGAGAACCCAGTCGGATTCGACGAGCGACAATCCTCCGGCTTCGGCCATCGACACGCCGACGTCCTGGTCGCCTTCCATGTCGGCGTACTTGCCGCCCCAGCCATTGAAGCGGAACTTGCGCGCCTGGCGCCGGCCTGCGGCGTCGAACAGCACCAGCGGGCCGGTGTCACGCAACCAGATGTCGCCATAGGGATGCCGCTCGAGCACGACCGATGCGCTGACCAGCTCGCGCGCCCGCGCCTCGTTCGCCGGGTCGTGGACCACCAGGCGGACTTGCTGTCCCGTCTCGGCGACAGCGTTGGCATAAGCCGCGATCTGCTCCTGCGCCGGGACGAGCGATCGCTCCCACAGCGAGGCGTCGTGCGGGAAGCCGATCCAGATCCATTCCTGCTCGGCGAATTCGGCCGGCATCGGCAACGGGGGAGTCATGGCTCAGGCATCCTTGGACAAAAAGCGCTGAGCGTCCCTTGGCAAAGCGGTCGTCGCGCGACAAGCGCCCCTTGCCCTCGGCTGTCCGCCCATGCAGGTGGAAGGCGATGGCCGAGCCCGGCAAACCCGACTGGACAAGCGCGCTCGCTCGCGCCCGCGCCCACGCGCCGTTCCTGGCGCTCGCCCTCGACCGGCAGCCGGAACTCGAGACGCTGCTGGCAGCGGGCCGCGGCGAAGAGGCTCTTGCCCATGCGCGCGCCTTGGCCGGGGGCGCCGACGTCGCCGCGGCGCTGCGCCGCGAGCGTCTGGCGCTGGCGGTGGCGCTGGCGGTCGGCGATCTGGCCGGCGCTTTCCCGCTCGATCGGGTGATGCACGAGCTGTCTAACCTTGCGGACCGCGCCCTCGACACCGCGATTACAGAGGCGATCCGCCGCCGGGTGCCGGATGCCGAGGCGACGGGGTTCACCGCGCTGGCGCTCGGCAAGCACGGCGCGCGAGAGCTCAACTACAGCTCGGATATCGACCCGATCCTGCTGTTCGACCCCACGCGCCTGCCGCGGCGGAACCGCGACGACCCCGCCGAGGCCGCCCAGCGTTACGCGCGGGCGATCCTCGCCATGCTGAGCGAGCAGACCGCCGAGGGCTACGTGTTCCGCGTCGACCTGCGGCTGCGTCCCGCGTCCGAGGTCAGTCCGCTGGCGATATCCTTCGACGCCGCGCTGACTCACTACGAAAGCTCGGCCATCGCGTGGGAGCGCGCCGCCTTTATTCGAGCACGCTCCGCGGCGGGCGACGTGTCCGCCGGCGAAGCGTTCCTCGCGACCATCGCCCCGTTCGTCTGGCGCCGAAGCCTTGATTTCACCGCGCTCGAAGAAATCCGCCGGCTCACCGCGCGCGTTCGCGAGCACCACAAAGGCCCGCGCGAGCCCGGTCCGGGATTCGATCTGAAGCGTGGCCGCGGCGGCATCCGCGAAGTCGAGTTTTTTGCCCAGGCCCAGCAATTGATCCACGGCGGCAGACACCCGGCGTTGCAGGTGCGCGGCACACGATCCGCGCTCGAGGCGCTCGCGGACGCGGCAATAATCTCCCGCGATGACGCCTTCATGCTCGGGAACAGCTACGATCGGCTGCGAACGCTTGAGCACCGCTTGCAGATGGTCGACGACCGGCAGACCCATTCCCTGCCGCAGACGGGCGCGGCGATCGACAACGTCGCCCGCCTCGATGGACTTGCCGACGGAGCCGCGCTGATCGACGAACTGCGGGAGATCACGACCCGCGTGGCGGCGCGATACGATACGTTGCTGACCGGGGATGAGGAGCGCCCCACGCCGCGCCCGCTGCGCGACGGAGCCGTGGTTTCCCGCGTGGAGGAGCGGATCGAGCGCTGGCGCGAAACCCTGCGCACCTTGCGCGGCGCCGAGGCGCGCGCCGCACTGGCGGCATTGCGGCCCGCGCTGGTGGAATCGCTCGCCGCCGCGCCGGACCCCGACCGGGCGATGACTCGTCTGGAGACGATCCTCGAACAGCTGCCGACGGCGATCAACTTGTTCCGCCTGTTCGAAGCGCGCCCGGGCTTGCTCGACGAAGTGCTGCGCGTGGTGACCCTGGCGGAGCCGCTGGCGGAGGGACTCGGGCGCCATCCTGAATGGCTCGATGCGCTGATCGACGCGCGGGCGCTCGATTTGCCCGGGCCGGTCGACGAACTGGCGGCCCAGATGCGTCAGGCGCCGGCCGATTACGAGCGCCGGCTCGACCGGATCCGCGCGGTGGTCGGCGAGACCCGCTTCGCGCTCGGGGTGCAACTGGTCGAGGCGCGGCACGATCCGCTGGCCATCGCCGCCGGGCTGGCGCGTGTCGCCGAGGCCGCACTGGAAGCCGGCGCGGCGGCGGCGACCGAGGAGTTTGAGGCGGTCCATGGCCGTATCGCCGGCGACCGCCTGCTGCTGCTCGGGCTTGGCCGGTTGGGCGGCGGCGCGCTGACCCACGCATCGGACCTCGACCTGATTTACCTGTTCACCGGCGACATCGGCGTGGAATCCGACGGTTCGCGGCCACTCACCGCATCGCTCTATTTCAACCGTCTGGCGACCCGCGTCAGCGTTGCCTTGAGCGTGCCCACCGCGGCGGGCGCGCTGTACGAGATCGACACCCGACTGCGACCGCAGGGCGCCCAAGGCCCGCTTGCGGTGAGTCTCGACAGCTTTGCCCGTTATCAGAGCGAAGATGCCTGGACCTGGGAGCACATGGCACTCGCCCGAGCCCGCCCGTTGATCGGGTCGGCGGAGGACCGCGCGGCGCTGCAGCAGGTAATCGATGGCGTGTTGCGGCGCGAGCGCGATCCGGCCCGGCTGCGCGCGGACGTGCTCAAGATGCGCGGTGACATCGCCGCCAACAAGACGCCCGCGGGCCCGCTCGACGCCAAGCTTCGGCGCGGCGGACTGATCGATTGCGAGTTCATCGTCCATTATCTGCAGCTGCGCGAGCGGATCGCCTTCAGCCCGGATCTCGGCATCGCCATCGACGCGTTGACTGGCGCCGGGCTGCTTCCCGCGCAATTTCGTGCGCAACACGATTTGCTTACGCGATTGCTGGTCGCGGCACGCCTCCTCGCGCCGAACGGCCAGCCGCCCGCCGCGGGCGCGGCGCAAGTGCTTGCCGCTGCGTGCGGGGAGGAAGACTTCGCCGGCCTCTTGCGCGCGACGGACAAGGCGCTGCATGGCGTCGGCGAAGCCTGGGCCGAGACATTCGGCGAAAGACTGGAGCACAGCTTATGACGGCACGCCCCGACACTGACGACCTGATGCCGGACATCGCCCTCGAAACGCCCGACGGCGGCAGCGTGAAGCCGAGCGATTTCCGGGGCCGCAAGCTGGTGATGTTCTTTTATCCGAAGGACGACACGCCCGGCTGCACGATCGAGAACAAGGATTTCTCGAGCCTGGCCGGCGCTTTCGAACAGGCCGGGGTCGCCTTGCTCGGCGTCAGCAAAGACCCGCCGAAGAAGCACCAGAAATTCGCCGCGAAGCACGGCCTCGTTGCGCCATTGGCCACCGATGCCGAGGAGAACGGGCTGTCGGATGCGCTCGGGGCGTGGACCGAGAAAAGTCTCTACGGACGCCACTACATGGGCATGGAGCGCACGACTTACCTGGTCGCAGCCGACGGCCGGATCGCGCGGGTATGGCGTAAGGTGAAGGTCAAGGGCCATGCCGAAGAAGTGCTCGCGGCGGCCCGGGCGCTTTGATGAGCGGCCTCGCCCAGGCGATCCGCGCTGCGTTGCTGACGGGCGAGCCTCGCGAGAAGGTGATGAGCGCCCGCCGGGTCGCGCGTGACTGGCGGCTCGGCCGGCTCGCCTGGCGCTTCGATCTGGCGATGCCGGAGCGGCCGGCCTGGCCGCAAGATCTCCAACTCCTGCCGCCAACCCGAATGCCTAAGCGCGGGCGCGCCGGCTCGCACCGGAACCGCGTTGCGCTGTGGCATTCGCTCGCGCATATCGAATTCGTCGCGATCGACCTCGCGCTCGACATGGTAGGGCGCTTCGGCGAGCGGATGGGCGAGGCGTTCGTGACCGACTTCCTGTCGGTCGCCGCCGACGAAGCGATGCATTTCGCGCTACTTGAGCGCAAGCTCGTCTCGCTCGGTACGCACTACGGCGCGCTGCCGGCGCATGACGGATTGTGGGAAGCGGCGGGCGAAACCCGGCATGACGTCGCCGCGCGGCTGGCGATCGTGCCGATGGTGCTGGAAGCGCGCGGCCTCGATGTCACGCCCGCGATGCTTGAGCGGGTTCGCCTGGCAGGTGACGCAAATGGAGCCCGGATTCTGGCGCGAATCCTTGACGACGAGATTCGCCACGTGGCGATCGGCGCCAGGCACTTCCGTGACACGTGTCTCTCACGCGACGAAGCCCCGCGGGAAGCGTGGCGAAAATTGGTCACGATGCACTTTCGCGGCGTCTTGAAGCCACCATTCAACGACTCAGCGCGCTCCGCAGCCGGTTTGTCGCGCGATTGGTACGCGGCTGTTGCTTAGTTAACTTTTTGCCCGATACCACCCCAACTGCGAGACGGGCGGGGGGTTCCGACCATCTCGAAAAATTTCGCGGCGTTATTAGCGCCTTGGGTGATTTTGAGCCGGACGCCTCGCGGACGGTCGAGTTGGACGGGAAATAAGTCGCATGATTTTCAACCGGGCTCTCCGCGCTGCCGCAGGCCTCGCCATCGCCGCCGGCGCCATCGCCGCGCATCCGGCCTTGGCCAAGGACGCCTCGGCCACCAGCACCGCGGCGACCGCGCAGATTTCCGGCGCGATCAAGGGCGAAGTGGCCGGCCCGCTCGGCCAGGGCGACAAGGAATTCACCCAATTGTTCGCGAGCTGGAAGAAGCTCGACAGCATCGGCGCCAGCACCAGCGGTATCACGAATTCCCAGTCGACGGTCTCGGTGCCCTCGATTGCCCCGGTTCAGGGTTTCCGCCTGAGCAGCACTTTCGGCGAGCGCGAGCACCCGATTCTCGGCGGTGAGCGGATGCACAAGGGTCTCGACCTCGCGGTGGCCGCGGGCACGCCGGTCCTTGCTCCGGCTGATGGCGTGGTCGAGAAGGCTTCGTGGTTCAGCAGCTATGGCAACTTCATCGAGATCGCCCACGGCGGGAACATGGAAACCCGCTACGGCCACCTGTCGGGCTATAACGTCGTCGCCGGCCAGCACGTCCACAAAGGCGACGTGATCGGTTACGTCGGCAGCACCGGCCGCTCGACCGGCCCGCACCTGCATTACGAAGTCCGCGTCGACGGGCAGGCGGTCGACCCGACGCCGTACATGCAGATGGGCCAGCTGGCCCTTGCGGCAGGCGCGGAAGCCGGCGACGGCGAATAAGCCTTTCCAGCGCGAATGACGGAAGGCGGCGGGCTTCTCGCCGCCTTTTTTGTTGCCTCGGCTAGCGGGCGAGCAGCCGTTCGGCGATAGCGCGGACCTCCGCCCCCATGTCGGCCCGATCGAGCGCCAGCGCCAATGTCGCCTCGACGAAGCCGGTCTTGCTGCCGCAATCGAAGCGCCGCCCGAAAAAGGTGACCGCGTGAAACGGCTGCTGGCCGATCATGCGGGCCATCGCGTCGGTCAACTGGATTTCCCCGCCGGCGCCCTTCTCCTGCCCTTCGAGCGTGCGCATGACTTCGGGCTGGAGGATGTAGCGGCCTGAGACGATCTTGTTCGACGGCGCCTGTTCAACCCGTGGCTTTTCGACCAGGCCCTTGACCTCGGTGAGATTGCCGCGCGCCGCGCCCGGCGCGATCACGCCGTAGCTCGAGACCTCTTCCCGGGGCACTTCAAGCACGCTGATCAGGTTGCCGCCGACCTCGTCGTACGCCTCGACCATCTGCGCCATGCAGCCCGGCGCGCCGACCATCAGCTCATCGGGCAGGATGATCGCGAACGGCTCGTCGTTGACGATCGCGCGGGCGCACCAGATCGCGTGGCCGAGCCCGAGCGGGACCTGCTGGCGGACCATGATTACGTCGCCCGGGGTGAACCGCGTAGGGTCGAGGATCGACAGGTCCTTGCCCCGTTCGCGCATCGTCGTTTCCAGTTCGAAGGCGATGTCGAAATGGTCCTCGATTGCGGTCTTGCCGCGGCCGGTGACGAAGATCATCTGCTCGATCCCGGCTTCGCGCGCTTCGTCGACCGCGTACTGGATCAGCGGCCGGTCGACGATCGGCAGCAGCTCCTTGGGGATCGCCTTGGTCGCCGGCAGGAAGCGGGTGCCGAGGCCGGCCACCGGGAACACGGCCTTGCGGATCGGCTTGCGGCTGTTGCTCATGCGCCGAGCGATACGGGCGCGCGAGGCGTGGCGTCAATGGCGCCCGATGCCTCTGCGAAAGGCGCCGGCCGGAGCGGACCCCTGCCGGGCTTCGCGCGTTGGGTAAGCGATTGGATAAAGGAGATCGCCATGGCCCTGCTCAAACTCGCCGCGCTCGGGGCGCTGGGTTACGTTGCCTACAAGTATATCGAGGGCCGGAAATCGGATTCGCCCGCGGCGTTCGCCAACGACCAGACAACCGGCGACAACTTCGCCAAAGTGCGCGATGCGGGACCGGCGGCGATGGCCGACCAGCCGAAGCGCGGCTGGTCGAAGACCGATGAGGAAAGCGACCAGAGCTTCCCGGCTTCGGACCCGCCATCGAATTACTGAGCCGCCGGCTGCGCCACCAGCCACAGGCGGATCGCTCCGGCCAGCCCTGGCGGCGCTTCGGCGCGGATGCGATCCTCGTCGATCCGCGCGACCAGGGCGTTGACCGGCACGCCTTCCCGCGCCGCCGCGGCCCGCAGCATGTCCCAGAACAACGGCTCCAGGCTGATCGAGGTCTTGTGACCGGCGATCTCGACCGAGCGTTTTACCGGCGGGTGATAGGGCACGCTCACCGGTCGGGGCCGAGCATGGCCTCCGGCCGCACGATCCGGTCGTAGTCCTCCGCGCTCACCGCGCCGCTGGCGATCGCCGCCTCGCGCAAGGTGGTCCCCTGCTCGTGCGCCGCCTTGGCGATTT
>Ga0207657_10007181_pt1 | contig 11434 bp, 10 predicted proteins | sample KBSC33metaG_FD_184316 | JGI IMG/M metagenome (GOLD analysis project Ga0207657, IMG submission 184316) | Corn rhizosphere microbial communities from Kellogg Biological Station, Michigan, USA - KBS C3-3 metaG (SPAdes) (version 2) | ecosystem: Host-associated > Plants > Roots > Rhizosphere > Soil ...
AGATGGGTGGCAAGGGCAACGTCGTCGAGATGCGCGGCATCGCCGGCGTCCCGGCCGACACCGACCGCCACACGGGCTTCACCGCGGCTCTCAAGGAGTATCCGGGCATCAAGGTCGTCAAGTCGACCTTCATGGGCTGGAACTTCGCGACGGCCGGCAAGCAGATGCTCGACATCCTCAACTCGGGCGTGAAGGTCGACGGTGTCTGGAACTCCGGTGCCGACTACACGGTGATCACCGCGTTCAAGACCGCCGGCAAGCCGCTCGTCCCGATCGTCGGTGCGGACAACAACGAGTTCCTGCACCAGATGCTCGTGCAGTACCCGAAGCTGCAGGCTGCAGCAGTGACGAACCCAGCCGTGATCGGCGGCGCGGGTGCAGCAGTTGCGATCAAACTGCTCCAGGGACAGAAGGTTCAGCCCTGGGTCAAGCTGAAGCCGCTGGTCTGGTCGATGCCGGGCTCCAGGGCCGAGATCAAGGCGAACTACTCGCCGAAGCGCGCGCCGACGTACAGCGCACGCCTCCAGATCAAGCCGTGGACGACCTACACGACCGCACAGCTGACGGCCTGCAAGGGGCCGTAACGTCGAACCGCGGGAGAGGGCAACTGCCCTCTCCCGCGCTCGTCTCTTCATGACCGACTCCGTTCCCCTTCTCGAAGCACGCGACATCGCGAAGAGCTACGGCGCCGTGCAGGCGCTTCGCTCGGCCGACCTCGTCGTCGGCCCGGGCGAGGTGCACGCGCTCCTCGGTGCGAACGGGGCCGGGAAGAGCACGCTGGTCAAGGTCCTGACGGGCGTCATCTCCGCTGACCGCGGCGCCGTTTCGATCAACGGCACGTCGGTGCGGATCAGTTCGCCTGCCCAGGCCGCGCGGAACGGGCTGGCGCCGGTGTTCCAGGATCCGGCGCTCGTTCCCGACCTGACGATTGCGCAGAACATGCGCCTGACCGGCGCGTCGGCTGCAGCAGTTGAGCGGGAGCTCCGCGCGCTCGACCTCGCCGTCGACTTCTCGGAGCTCGCACGAGACGTCCCGCTGCCGATGTTGCGCATGATCGATCTCGCTCGGGCGCTCGCTCGAGAACCGCAGCTTCTGTTGCTCGACGAGATCACTGCGGCGCTGCCGTCCGACCTCGCCGAGCGCGTCTTCACCGTCATGCGCGCCTCGCGCGAGCGCGGCCGGTCAGTGCTCTTCATCACGCACCGCCTGAAGGAAGTGATTGCATCGTGCGACCGCGCGACGATCCTGCGCGACGGCGGAGCAGTGGCAACGATTCTCCCGGAGGAGGGCGGGGAAGAGACGATCGTCGAGTACATGCTCGGCCCCGAGGCCGCGCGGGCGGTCGTGTCCGCCGTCGAGAAGGACGCCGGCGACGTACGCGCCGCGCCGGCCGCGGCCCGCGCGACCGCAGCGCTCGAGGTGACCGATCTCTCCGTCGGACGTGTGCGCGGTGTCTCGTTCGCGCTCCGCTCCGGTGAGATCCTCGGGGTCGCTGCGCTCGAAGGCCAGGGTCAGGACGATCTCTTCGCCGTCCTCTCCGGGCAGCAGACGCCGGCCAGCGGTGAGGTGCGCGCCGGCGGCCACGTCTTGAAGGCGCGCCACCCGTACGATTCGATTCGCGCCGGTGTCGTTCTCGTCCCGGCGGACCGGCTGCAGGCACTGCTCCCGCAACGCTCGGTGCGCGAGAACATCGCGTCGCCTCGGTACAACGCCATCGGGCGCTGGGGCCCGATCAACATGCGCGACGAAGGCAGGCGCGTGCGCGAGGCCGAGGAAGCGTTGCAGATCGACACGCGCGCAGCGCGCCAGGTGCGTCGCCTCTCCGGTGGGAACCAGCAAAAGGTGACGATCGCGCGCTGGCTCGCGAACGGGTTCGCGACGATGCTCTGCTTCGATCCGACGCGTGGGATCGACGTCGGGACGAAGCGGCAGATCTATGCGCTGCTGCGACGGCTCGCCGACGACGGCGCGGCGATCCTCTTCTTCTCGAGCGAGCTCGCCGAGTTCCCGCTCGTCTGCGACCGCGTCCTGACGCTCTTCGGCGGCGAGGTGACCGCCGAGCTGGCGGGCGCCGCGTCCGACGAGGCGTCGCTGCTTCGCGCGATGCACGGGCTTGCCGACACCGAGGCGGTCGCGTGACCGTGACGACCGCCGTCGCTGTACCGCAGCGGGGTGGGCTCGCGCGCTTCGTCCGCCGGCACGGCTGGACGATCGGCATCTACGTGCTGCTCCTCGTCCTGACGCTCTTCTGGCGGTCGCAGACGACAGTGAAGTGGGGGCCGTTCGACGTACAGTCGCTCGTGATCGACGCGCTCCCGCTCTGCTTCGCCGCCTGCGCGCAGTCGATCGTGATCATCAGCGGCGGAATCGATCTCTCCGTTGGGTCGATGATGTCGCTCGCTAACGTCGTCTCCGCGAAGTACATGCTTCACATGAGCTTCGACGAGGCGATCCTCTTCTCACTCGCCGTTGTCGCCGGCGCGGCCGTTGTCGGCGCGATCACCGGGCTGACGATCGTCGTCACGCGCGTCGCCGACATCATCGTCACGCTCGCAATGCTGTTCGTGCTCGGAGGGCTCGCACTCGCCGTTCTGCAGGTCCCGGGCGGCGGTGCCCCGGTGCGCTTCCAGAGCCTCGTCTCGGTCGACACCGTGCTGACGCAGTGGTTCCCGGCTGCGCTGCTGATTCTCTTCGGATCGTTCGCGCTGCTCTGGCTGACCGTGCGGCGCACGCGACCCGGGCTCGCGCTCTACGCGATCGGATCGAACCGCGGCGCCGCGTACCTCGCGGGCGTGAACGTCAAGCGTTCGCGGATCCTCGCCTACGCCTACTCGGGCGCGTTCGCCGCGCTGGGCGGGCTCGCGTTCACCGCTGCATCCGGGCTCGGCGACCCCAACGCCGGCGGTATCTACACGCTCAACTCCGTCGCGGCCGCAGTGCTCGGTGGGGTGTCGTTGCTCGGCGGCGTCGGCGGGCTGATCGGGCCGATCGCGGCGGCGTTCGTGCTCACCCTCGTGAAAACGCTGATGATCCTGAGAGGCGTCGACCAGAATTACGCGCAGGTGATCCAGGGCGCGTTGATCGTGCTCGTCGTCATGATCGGCGGTCTCGCGATCCGACAGAAGGGCAAGGGGTCGTGAGCGCGGCTCCGCAGGTTCGCGAGCGCCCGTCGCTGCGCCGCCTCGCCGGCGACAGCCCGGCGGCGGTGCTGACCCTCGTGTTTGTCGCCATCTTCATCGGCACCGACATCGTCAACCGCGCCCAGGGCGGCGGCGCCTTCCTGACGCTGAAGCAGATCTCGACGACGTTCCTGTTCGCAGCGGTGCTCGGGCTGATGGCGGCGGGCCAGACGCTCGTGATGCTGACGGGCGGCGTCGATCTCTCCGTCGCGACGACGGCGACCGCCGGGGCGTTCGCGGTCTCACGCTTCGGGACGGAGGGCTCGCCGAAGGCGATCCTGATCGCACTCGTGATCGGGCTGGTGATCGGCCTCGTGAACGGGATCGGCGTCGCGCTCTTCCGCGTCAACGCGCTGATCATGACGCTCGGCATCTCGACGATCACACTCGGCCTGCTGACCGTGCAGGCGCAGAAGCAGTTCACCTCGCTCGTGCCGAACTTCGTCGTCACGCTCGGCTCGGGGCGCGTCCTGACCTACATCCCGTACGACCTGTTCGTGTGGGTGCCGATCGCGGCGTTGATCATCCTCGGTCTGCGCTACTCCGGCATCGGCCGCATGATCTACGCGGTTGGGGACAACCCCGTAGCGGCGCGCCTGGCCGGCGTTCGCACCTGGCAGGTGCTCCTGTTCGTCTATGCGATCTGCGGGTTGTTGTCGGCGGCCGCGGGGATCCTGCTCGTCGGCTTCAACAACGCTGCAGACCTCGGCATCGCCGCGCCGTTCCTGCTCCCGTCCGTGGCGGCGGTGGTAATCGGCGGTACCTCGATCTTCGGCGGGCTCGGCGGCTACGCGGGAACGATCCTCGGCGCGCTGATCCTCACCGTCCTCGACTCCCTGCTGACCATCCTGAACGCCTCCCAGGCGGTCCGGCAGATCATCTACGGCCTGATCGTGCTCGCGCTTGCGGCGATCTACGCGCGGGCGACCGCCGCCGAGTGACGCGCCGGATCGACGAGCTGCGCGCCGGCGTCGTCGGCACCGGGTTCATCGGCGCCGTCCACGTCGATGCGCTGCGGCGTCTCGGGGTCGAGGTGACCGGTGTCGTCGGCTCGAGCCGCGAACGTGCGGAAGCGAAGCGGCTCGCGCCGGTCTACGAGAGCTACGACGCGCTGCTCGCCGATGAACGCGTCGACGTCGTGCACCTGACGACGCCCAACTACTTGCACTATCCGCAGGTGAAGGCCGCGCTCGGGGCGGGGAAGCACGTCGTGTGTGAGAAGCCGCTCGCGCTCACCGCGACCGAGTCGCAGGAGCTGCTCGCCCTCGCCGACCGGAGCGGCCTCGTGCATTGCACGAACTTCAACATCCGCTTCTACCCGCAGGTGCAGGAAGCGCGCGCTCGTCTGGAACGCGGCGACCTCGGTGAGGTGTGGAACGTCCACGGCGGCTACCTGCAGGACTGGCTGCTCTTTCCGACGGACTGGAACTGGCGGCTCGAGCAGGATCAGGGCGGCGAGCTGCGCGCGGTGGCCGACATCGGCTCGCACTGGCTCGACCTCGTCCAGTTCGTTACCGGACTGGAGATCGAGCAGGTGTTCGCCGACCTCGTGACGACGATCCCCGTCCGACAGCGGCCGATGAGGCGGGTGGAGACGTTCACCGCCGCCGGCGACGTCGAGCGCGTCGAGGTGCCGATGTCCACCGAGGATCTCGGCCACATCCTCGTGCGCTTCCGCGGCGGCGCGCGTGGCTCGTGCGTGATCTCGCAGGTGGCGGCCGGCCGCAAGAACGCGATCAGCTTCGAGATCGGTGGCTCGCAGGGCTCCGTCGCGTGGCGCGGTGAGCAGCCGGAGGAGCTGTGGCTCGGGCACCGTGACGTGCCGAACGCCACGTTGCTGCGCAACCCCGCACTGATGGCCGCCTCGTCGGCCTCCACGACACATCTGCCTGCTGGTCACGCGGAAGGCTTCGCCGACACGTTCCGCGAGCTCTACCGTGCGGTCTACAGCGCCGTTGCGGCCGGGGAGCCGAGTGACGATTACCCGACCTTTCGCGCAGGCCACGTCGAGAATGTGCTCGGCGAGGCGATCGCGCTGTCCAACCGTGATCAACGATGGGTGGAGGTGACCCTGTGAAGCTTGGGCTCTTGACCGCCGCGTTCGGCGAGCTGTCGCTCGACGAGGTGGCCGCGTGGGCCGCCGCGAACGGCTTCGAGATGCTGGAGGTCGCGTGCTGGCCCGCCGCGGGCTCCGAGAAGCGGCGGTACGCGGGCGTCTCGCACATCGACGTCGACAAGCTCGACGTCGAGGCGGTGCAAGCGACCCTCGAGCGGCACGGTCTCGGCATCTCGTCGCTCGCCTACTACCCCAACAATCTGCACCCGGATGACACGGTGCGCGAGGAGGTCAACGGCCACCTGCGCAAGGTGATCGACGCAGCGCAGGCGCTCGGCGTCGACACCGTCGGCACATTCATCGGCAACGACAAGGACCGGCCGCTGCTGGAGAACCTCGACCGGTTCCGCAAGATCTGGCCGTCGCTCGTCTCCTACGCCGGCGAGCGTGACGTGAAGGTCGCGATCGAGAACTGCCCGATGATCTTCAGCTACGACGAATGGCCGGGCGGCAACAACCTCGCGTGGTCGCCCGCGATCTGGGACGAGATGTTCTCCGCGATCCCGGACGCGAACTTCGGGCTGAACCTCGATCCATCACATCTCGTGTGGCTGATGATCGATTACGAACGCGCGATCTACGACTTCGGCGACCGCATTTTCCACGCACATGCGAAGGACCTCGAGGTGCGGCAGGACGGTCTCTACCGCCACGGGACGTTCTCGGGCGGTATCGGCTGGCAGGTGCCACGGCTCCCCGGGCTCGGCCAGGTCGACTGGAGCCGCTTCGTCGCCGCGCTCTATGCAGTCGGCTACGACCACGTGCTCTCGGTCGAGCACGAGGACCGGCGCTTCGAGGGCTCGCAGGAGCTCGTCGAGCGCGGCTTCCTGCTCGCTCGCAATACGCTGGCGCCGTTAATCGTCTGACGATGTCGAGAACGGCTCGCTTGCTCCGACTACCCGGTCAAAGGACCTCTACAGAAGGAGTGACGAGATGAAGTACATGATCATGATGTTCGGCAGCGCGGGCGAGATGATGGACGTGAAGTCGCCGGAGTGGATCAGGGAGATGATCCAGTTCATGCAGCAGCTCGACGTCGACCTGCGCGACTCGGGGGAGATGGTCTTCAACGCCGGCCTCGCCGACGGCAGTGCAGCGAAGACCGTGCGGCTGACGGATGGCCTTCCCGTCGCGACCGACGGCCCCTATGCGGAAGCCAAGGAATCGCTGATCGGCTACTGGGTGCTCGACGTCGAGAGCGAAGCTCGGATCCTCGAGATCGCCGGAAAGATCGTCGATTGGTCACAGGTGGTCGAGGTGCGGCCGCTTGCGGAAGCGCCGCCGGAGGTTTGACGAACGACCCGCGGATCGAGGGCCTGTTGCGCGAGCTCGCGCAACAGGCCCTCGGCGTGCTCGTGCGCCGGCACGGGCAGTTCGACGCGTGCGAGGACGCCGTGCAGGAGGCGCTGCTCGCGGCAGCGCTGCAGTGGCCGAAGGATGGCGTTCCCGACAGCCCGCTCGCCTGGCTGATCACGGTCGCAGAGCGGCGGCTGACGGACGAATGGCGCAGCGAGAGCGCCCGGCGCCGGCGCGAGGAGACGGACGCTGTCCTCGACGCCGCAGGTCGTGTCTCCGCTCCGGAGCACGACGACTCGCTCGCGCTGCTCTTCCTCTGCTGCCACCCCTCGCTCTCCGCGCCGTCGCAACTCGCGCTCACGCTGCGCGCAGTCGGCGGGCTGACGACCGCGGAGATCGCGAACGCGTTCCTGATCCCCGAGGCGACGATGTCGCAGCGCATCAGCCGCGCGAAGCAAACGATCAAGGCCGCCGGTGCCGCCTTCGAGCTGCCGCCTGCCGCCGAACGACCCGAGCGTCTGCGCGTCGTGATGCAGGTGCTCTACCTCATGTTCAACGAAGGCCATCTGCAACGTGCGGATCTGGCAGCCGAGGCGATCCGGCTGGCGCGCCTGCTGCAGAGGTTGCTCCCCGAAGAGCTCGAGGCCGCGGGGCTGCTCGCGTTGATGCTGCTCACCGAGGCCCGGCGAGCAGCGAGGTCCGAGCCCGACGGCACGCTCGTCCCGCTCGCCGAGCAACGGCGCGAGCTTTGGGCTGCGGAGCAGATCGCAGAGGGTGTCGAGTTGCTGTCGCGGACGCTCGGTCGCGGCCCGGTCGGCCCGTACCAATTACAGGCTGCGATCGCCGCCGTGCACGACGAAGCGCCGAGCGCGGACGAGACGGACTGGCGGCAGATTCTCGCCCTGTACGGCGTGCTCGAGCACGTGTCGCCGGGGCCGGTCGTCACGCTCAACCGCGCGGTCGCGCTGGCGATGGTCGAAGGACCGCGCGCGGGGCTGGAGCTGCTCGGCACGCTGGAGAGCGACGAGAGCATGGCGCATACGCATCGTCTCGACGCCGTGCGCGGTCACCTGTTGGAGCTCGCCGGGGAGCCGGCAGCGGCGCGCGAGTGCTACCGCCGCGCCGCGCGGATGACGAGGAGCGAAGCGGAGCGGCAATACCTGGCGCTCCGTGCAGCCGCACTGACTTGATTATGGAAGCTCAGTTCAGTGACGCTCGATCCCGAGCGCCGTATCATTTGTTCGTGGCTGCTTCGCCAGTTCGTCGTGCGCCTAAGTCCGGTGCCCGACTCTCGACGAAGACCCGAGGCCCGATCAGAGGACTGGTGTTGCTCCTGGTCGTGGTGGGCATCGGCACACCCGTGCTGTTCGCGGTGGGAAAGGGAATCGGCAGCCTTCCGGTCGGGCTGACGTCGAAGTGGAAGGTTCCAACGAGCACCATCCACAACGGCCTGCGCTACAGCGTCTCAAAACCTGTTCGATGTGAGACGCGCGAGGCAGTCGAGCGGTCACTCGGCATCCACGACCTCGGTGCTCGACGGCTCGCGTCGGACGGAGGCTTTGTGCGCTTCGGCGGCGATCCTCTCGAACTGCCCGTCGAGCTCTGACTCGTTCCAAAGGGTCAGAACTGCCTTGTCGAATACGACCAGTACGCCATGGTCGGCTGATTGTCTCCACCGGGTCGCGCGCCGACCTATGTTTGGCCTATCCAGGTCTCCTCGTCATCCGCGGTAGTTGCGCTCGCACTGGCGGCTGTCGCCGTCGCAGGCTGCGGTGGGTCAAGCACAAAGTCGACGACGGGTCCCGCCACCACCGTCACGATGCAGACGACTCTCGCGGGCGTCGTTGGTCGGTTCGTCGCTGTACCCAGATGTGCTCCTCCGCTCGGGCCGGGGGACTCGACGCGACACGCCACGAGGTTGATCGTCGCCAACCTCGGCTGCAAGGCCGGGCGCAGCGTGTCGCTTGCCTGCGCGCGGTTCAGCTACGGGCGCTCGGGCCGCTGTCTCGCGATCAGATATCGGTGGCGGTGCACCTCAACGCCGCCAATCGGCGCGAGGTCGACCGAGCGCTGCAGGTCGGGCGCACGAATGATGCAAATCACCTGGACCGATTGATCGGTTGCCTGCGCGAATGTTCGCGAGTACACCCTGATCGTGGGCTGGTCGCGAAGCCGAGGAGGCCCTCGTCGATAACTCGATCGGCGACGAGCCGCGGAGCGATCACAAAGAGCAGGGCGGAAAGGCCCGTTTGCGGCTCTCCCGAACGGTGAGTGACGTTGAGGACCGTGAAGCTCCGTCCACATGGGTTGAGCATCGGCAGTCCCGCTCCGCTCGATGACTAATCGTTAGACAGCAGATTGATCGCGATGAGCGGCGGCATCCCAACGCCCCGACGTCTACTCGAAACGGACCAGCGCAGGATCGTGTGAGAACGGGGTGTCCCAGGCCACAAACAGGAAATATCCGTAGTTGACCGGGACACCATGTTCCTCACCGTCGTATTGGATGATCGCCGTTTGAGAGTCGACCGAAGCTTCGCCCGAGAAGCGGAGAACACCCACGTCGCCACCGCTCCAATTGATGCCGGGGCCGCCGCTTCCGCCTCGCCCGCTTTCCCACGCGTTGTCAACCAACTCGTAGAGGTTGTCCATGAGGTAGTTCGCGGAAGGAAGAAGCGTCAGCGCCGCAGCCCGTTGTCCGTCGGGCGCGATCGACAGCCCGACGATGACCGCGCCGGGTGGCGCGTCGGCAAGAACAAATTCGGTAACCGTCCCAGTCAGGTTCAGGTCGTCCGCGATCTATCGAGCGTATCGACGGATGGTTGCCGGAACGAGCAGCGCTGAGGCGGATGAACTTGTCGCTCAAGCGATCGCGACCTCGAAAACGCGACCGAGGCTTGCTTGCGCCAGTTGTCCCGTGGCGCTGTCGGCAAAGCCACGCTGAAGCGTTAGCGGCGGGCGACGAAAACGTACTCACGGCTGTCGTCGTCGAGCGGTTCCCCATTGAATCCGCCGTAGAGAGCTTCCAGACGCAGGCCCGAGACGTCGAGGAGACCCAGCCATTCGTTCTTGGTTGCCCACCAGAGCGAACCGGTTCCACCGTCGTCCAAGGTGATGTCGACTCGGTTATCGCTGACGCTGTAGTGGTTCGTGTGCGGCAAGGGTACTCCGGTGTTCGCGTCTGCGTGCCGGCCGTCTAGGGCGGAGGCGATGTGATGGTCGAAGGCGAATGCGTTCCAGGCGAAGCGACCGTGAGGCAGGAGCGACGCCGCGACGCGCTCGAAGCAGCGGCGACGATCGGCCCAGGTGGGCAGATGCAGCAGAGACCGGGCGGGGCAGTAGATCAAGGCCGCTGGTTCCTCGAGTTCGAGTTCCCGGATGTCGCCTTCGCGCAGGTCGAGCTCGACTCCTTGCTCGGCCGCGCGCAGCCGTGCCTGCGCGAGCATCCCCCGAGAAGAATCAATCCCGACCACAAGCCTGCGCGTTGCCTGAGCGACCGGGATCGCAACGCGCCCGGTACCAACGGCAAGCTCGACCAGTGGCCCGTCGGCCTCGAGGGCAAGCCCGACATAGAACGGAACGTCAGCGCTGACGCCAGTCGACGACTCCGCGTATCGGTCCGCCCAAGTGTCATACCAACTCGGCATCGCGACACAACTTACGCGCAAAGGAAGCGGGGTTCGGCTGGGCAACCCACGTCGACCGCCGATCGCGCTAAGGCACGAGCACGTACTTGATCCCGGCGCCGTTGCGCGTCGCGGCGAATGCCTGCTCCCACTCCGCGAGCGGCACCGCGTCGGAGAACAACGGCTCCAGATCGACCTGGCGGTCGGCGATCAGTTGCAGCGCGCGCTCCCACGACGTTGGCGTCGAGGCGTTTCCGGAAGTGACAGTCAGCTCGCCGAAGCACACGAGGCGCCCGGCGAGCGGCTCGTCGCGAGCGCTCGAAACAGTAGCCAGCACTGCGGGCAGATCCGCGGCGGTCTCCGAAATGCGCACGCCGCCGACGACATTGACGAAGACATCACGTCCGGAGGTCGCGACCCCGCCGTGCCGGTGCAGCACTGCGAGCAACAGCGCCAGACGGTTCGCTTCGAGCCCGACCGCGACGCGGCGCGGATTCATGCCCTGCGCGTCGTCAGTCAGGGCCTGGACTTCGATCAGCAACGGCCTGCTGCCCTCGCGCGCCACCATCACTGCGCTGCCGCTGACGGGTTGCGCGTGCTGCGAGAGGAAAATTGCCGACGGATTCTTTACTTCCTTGAGTCCCTGCTCGGTCATTGCGAACACGCCGACCTCGTTGGCCGCGCCGAAGCGATTCTTCACCGCGCGCACCAGGCGGAAGCGGCTGCCCGCGTCGCTCTCGAAATACAGCACCGTGTCGACCATGTGCTCGAGGATGCGCGGGCCGGCGATTACGCCTTCCTTCGTCACGTGGCCGATGATCAGCACGGACACGCCCGTCGATTTCGCGAAGCTCTCCAGCCCCAACTGCTCCAGCAGATCGCGGACCTCCATCGCGCTCGCTACCAGCCCCTTCCACTCAATCTCAGCATCGGGATCAAGATCAAAAATAATCTGGTCCGGCGTCTCCATCGACTCGTTCCGCGAACCCCACGGATGAATCTCCAGCACCCCCATCTGCGCCAGACTAATCAAACCCTGTTTCGTGCTGATCGTGATGTACTGCTCCGTCTTGCCGCTGCTCTTGCTCTTCACCGGAACGCTTTCCACTCCCTCCGGCAGCCCCTGGCCCACATGCTTTTGATAGAAGCACGGCTTGCCGCTCCCTTCCGGACAACGAACAATGCTCAGCGGCCGCCCCGCGATATGCGGCAGCATC
>Ga0207657_10007182_pt1 | contig 11433 bp, 9 predicted proteins | sample KBSC33metaG_FD_184316 | JGI IMG/M metagenome (GOLD analysis project Ga0207657, IMG submission 184316) | Corn rhizosphere microbial communities from Kellogg Biological Station, Michigan, USA - KBS C3-3 metaG (SPAdes) (version 2) | ecosystem: Host-associated > Plants > Roots > Rhizosphere > Soil ...
CACGCCCTGGCTGCAATGGGTGGGTATGATGACCCACAAGCCGGCCACGGAAGACTATGTGCCGCTGCTGCCGTGGCTGGGCGTCGTCATGCTCGGCATTGCGCTCGGACACTGGCTGTCGTTGCAACAATTCCGCCCGCTCCGGCCGCTGTCCCGGCTAACGCCGCATTGGCTGATATGGATGGGGCGACACAGCCTCCTCATATACATCGTGCACCAGCCGGTCCTGATCGGCCTGCTGCGCGTGCTGCGCTAAAGTCGATCAGAGCCGAAGGCGCGCTTGGCGGCAGCAAGCCGACTCGGCTATACTCTTTTCTTTGCAGGACAGGCGCGTAGCTCAGCTGGTTAGAGCACCACCTTGACATGGTGGGGGTCGTTGGTTCGAGTCCAATCGCGCCTACCAGTCACTGCACAGTGCTGGCTAGAGGTCGAACGGGGAAAGGCATGGTTATGACACCGCGAACGCGCAGGGAGACCGACTGACCGGCCGGCGGGTTCGCACGCGTGTATAGCGTCAGAAAGTGCGGCTCGTCCGCACTTTTTTTTCGCATCGAGGAATAAGCCATGCCCGATATCCGACTACCAGACGGCGCAATCAAGCATTTCGACGCCCCGGTGACCGTCGCCGAACTGGCGGCGTCGATCGGTCCGGGTCTTGCCAAAGCTGCGCTGGCCGGCCGGATCGACGGCAAGCTGGTCGACACCTCGCACCGCATCGACCGCGACGCCGCGGTTGCGATCGTGACCGACAAGGACCCGGACGGACTCGAGGTCCTGCGCCATTCGACCGCGCATCTGCTCGCCTATGCGGTCAAGGAACTGTTTCCCGACGCGCAGGTGACGATCGGGCCGGTGATCGAAGACGGCTTCTACTACGATTTCTCGTACAAGCGCCCGTTCACGCCCGAAGACCTGGCCGCGATCGAGCAGAAGATGGCCGAGCTCGCGAAAAAGGACGAGCCGGTCGTGCGCAAGATGATGCCGCGGGACGACGCGGTGCAGTACTTCGAATCGCTTGGCGAGCATTACAAAGCGGAGATCATCGGCTCGATTCCGGCGAACGAACCGATCTCGCTCTACAGCGAAGGCCGGTTCACCGATCTTTGCCGGGGGCCGCACGTCCCTTCGACCGGCAAGCTCAAGGTGTTCAAGCTGACCAAGCTTGCCGGCGCGTACTGGCGCGGCGACTCCAGGAATGAAATGCTGCAGCGGATCTACGGCACCGCGTGGGCCAAAAAGGAGGACCTCGACGCGTACTTGCACCGCATCGAGGAAGCGGAAAAGCGCGATCACCGCAAGCTCGGCCGGCAACTCGACCTGTTCCACCTGCGCGAAGAAGCACCCGGAATGGTCTTCTGGCATCCGAAGGGCTGGACCGTCTGGCAGCAGGTCGAGCAATACATGCGCCGCGCCTACCAGCAGAACGGCTACCAGGAAGTCAAATGCCCGATGATTCTCGATCGCTCGCTGTGGGAGAAATCGGGGCACTGGCAGAACTACAAGGAGCACATGTTCACGACGGAGTCGGAGAAGCGCGACTTCGCGATCAAGCCGATGAACTGTCCCGGCCACATCCTGGTCTTCAATTCGAGCATGCGCAGCTACCGCGACCTGCCGCTGCGCTATGGCGAATTCGGCTCGTGTCACCGCAACGAGCCGTCGGGCGCGTTGCACGGCCTGATGCGGGTGCGCGGCTTCACCCAGGACGACGGTCACATCTTTTGCAGCGAAGAACAGATCCAGCCCGAGGTCACCGCCTTCAACCAGCAGGCGCTGGCTGTGTATCGGGATTTCGGCTTCGACCAGGTGACGATCAAGCTGGCGCTGCGGCCCGACCAGCGACTCGGGACCGACGACACCTGGGATCGTGCCGAGAACGCGCTGCGGCGCGCCTTGGGCGCGTGCGAGGTCGAGTGGACCGAGTTGCCCGGCGAAGGCGCCTTCTACGGACCGAAGGTCGAATACCACCTGAAGGACTCGCTGGGCCGCTCCTGGCAATGCGGCACGATGCAGGTCGATTTTTCGATGCCGGCGCGGCTGGACGCCGAGTACGTGGCCGAGGACAACACCCGCAAGGTGCCGGTCATGCTGCATCGGGCGATCGTCGGGTCGCTGGAGCGGTTCATCGGAATCCTGATCGAGCACCATGGCGGCGCCCTGCCCTTGTGGCTCGCGCCGGTCCAGCTGGTCGTGCTGACGATTACCGACCGCCAGGCGGCGTACGCCCCGAAGGTCGTCGCGGCCCTGAAGGCCGCCGGCTACAGGGCGATGGCCGATTTGCGTAACGAGAAAATAACCTATAAAATTCGCGAACATAGCCTGCAAAAGTTGCCGTACCAGATTATCCTGGGCGACAAGGAAATGCAGACTGAACAGGTGGCCGTGCGAACCCGCGCTGGCGAGGACCTGGGGGCGATGCCTCTGGAGTCCCTGATGCGCCGTCTCGAAACCGAGATGGCGTCCCGCTGCTAAAGGCAGCGGGACTTTAGCCAAGCGCGCGGGTGGGACGGCCGATTTTTTTCTTTTTAAGGAGCAACACATAGCCCAGGACAAAGCACAGCGGGTCAACGGCGAAATCAATTGCCCGGAGGTCCGCTTGGTCGGTGCAGAAGGTGAACAACTCGGTATCGTTCCGATCGCGGATGCGATCGCGCGGGCGGAAGCTGCGGAGCTCGATCTGGTGGAAATCGCGCCACTGGCCGAACCGCCGGTCGCCCGCATCATGGATTTCGGCAAGTTCAAGTATCGCGAGGCCAAGCGCCAGCACGAAGCGAAGCTGAAGCTGAAGCAGATCCAGGTCAAGGAAGTGAAATTCCGTCCTGGTACCGATGAAGGCGATTACAAGATCAAGCTCAGGAATCTGATCCGCTTCCTGGGCGAAGGCGACAAGGCCAAGGTGACCCTGCGGTTCCGGGGGCGCGAAATGGCGCATCAGGAGTTCGGTATTCGCCTGCTGGAACGGATTCGCGGCGATCTGGAGCCGCACAGCGTAGTCGAGCAGTTTCCCAGACTCGAGGGCAGGCAAATGGTGATGCTGCTGGCCCCGAAGAAAGTTGCGGTAACCAAGCATCACCCGAACAAGCCCGAAGCCGGTAAAGGCGCGAGCCAAAAAGCCTCTCCTCCGGAGAGCACCGCCGTGGGCAGCAAATAGGAACAGTCATGCCGAAGATGAAGACCAAGAGCGGCGCGAAAAAGCGTTTCCGCGTGCGCGGAAGCGGCAGCATCAAGCGCTCGCAGGCGTTCAAGCGCCACATCCTCACCAAGAAATCGACCAAGAACAAGCGGCAGCTCCGCGGTTCGACCTCGGTCCACAGCACCAATGCGGACTCGGTGCGCGCCATGCTGCCGTACGCGTAACGGGAGCCCACGATGCCCAGAGTCAAACGTGGGGTGACCGCCAAGGCGCGGCACAAGAAAGTACTGACGCTTTCGAAGGGATATCGCGGCCGCCGCAGCAACGTCTATCGCATCGCGAAGGAAGCGGTGATGAAGGCGGGGCAATATCAGTATCGCGATCGCCGGGCGAAAAAGCGCGAATTCCGCGCGTTGTGGATCGCCCGGATCAATGCCGCGGTCCGCGAGCTGGGGATGAGCTACAGCGTGTTCATGAACGGTCTGAAAAAGGCATCGATCGACATCGACCGGAAGGTGCTGGCGGATCTCGCCGTGCACGACAAAACGGCGTTTAGCAAGATCGCGGAGCAGGCCAAAGCCTCTCTGGCCTGAGAACCGGCAATCCACGAGGGAGGCGCCACCGCCTCCCTTTTTTTGTTTCCGTGCCATGGACCCGCTCGAGACCATCGTTGCCGCTGCGCTAGCCGAGTTCGCGTCCTGTCACGACGCGGCCGCGCTCGAGAACGCCAAGGCCCGGTTTCTCGGCAAGTCCGGGCGCCTGACCGAGCAGCTGAAGGCGCTGGGCAAACTCAGCGCTGGCGATCGTCCCGCCGCCGGCGCACGGATCAACGACGCGAAGACCACGCTCGAACAGGCGCTGGCGCGGCGCCGCGAGGAGCTCGCCGATACGAGGCTTGCGCAGCAGCTGGCCGGCGAGGTGCTCGACGTCTCGCTGCCGGGACGCGGCATCGGGACCGGAACGCTGCATCCGATCACGCGCACGATGCAGCGCATCGAGACGCTGTTCCATTCACTGGGTTTCACCGTCGCCGACGGGCCCGAGATCGAGGACGATTTCCACAACTTCACCGCGCTCAATACGCCGGAGGATCACCCGGCTCGCTCGATGCACGACACGTTCTACGTCGACGGCGGAATGGTGCTGCGCACGCACACCTCGCCGATCCAGGTGCGTTACATGGAAACGCACCGGCCCCCGATCAAGATCATCGCTCCGGGGCGCGTCTACCGCATCGACAGCGATGCGACGCATTCTCCGATGTTTCACCAGGTCGAGGGCCTGTGGATCGACGAGCAGGTGTCGTTCGCCGACCTCAAAGGTGTATTCACCGAGTTCCTGCGCCGCTTTTTCGAGCGCGACGATCTGAAGGTCCGCTTCCGGCCCTCGTTCTTCCCGTTCACCGAGCCGTCGGCGGAGATCGACATGAGCTACGGCGACGGCTGGCTGGAGATCTCCGGCGCCGGACAGGTGCATCCGAACGTGTTGCGCGCAGTCGGCATCGACCCGGAGCGCTACCAGGGCTTCGCCTTCGGCATGGGCCCCGACCGGCTGGCGATGCTCCGCTACGGCGTCGACGACCTGCGCTTGTTCTATGAAAACGATCTGCGCTTCCTGCGCCAGTTCGCCTAGCGCACGACACCGCGACTGCCTTCCGGTCACGCCATGAAATTCTCCGAGCACTGGCTGCGCACGCTGGCCGACCCGCCGATCGGCGGCGACGCGCTCGCCGATGCATTGACGATGGCCGGGATCGAGGTCGAAGGCCGTGTGCCGGTCGCGCCGCCATTTTCCGCCGTCGTGGTCGGCAAGGTCCGGTCGGTCGAGCGCCATCCGAACGCCGACCGCCTGACCGTCTGCAGTGTCGACGTCGGACAGGACGCGCCGGTGTCGGTCGTTTGCGGCGCGCCGAATGTCGCGCCGGGTGTCGTTGCGCCCTTGGCGCGCGTCGGCGCCGTGCTGCCGGGCGGTCGCACGATACGCCAGGCAGCGATGCGCGGCGTCGAATCGCAGGGGATGCTCTGCTCGGCCAGCGAATTGGGACTGTCCGACGATGCGTCCGGGCTGTTGCTGCTCGATCCGGCTGCGCCGATCGGCGCCGATCTGCGCCGCGTCCTCGACCTCGACGATGCCGTGCTCGAGGTCAAGCTGACGCCGAATCGTGCCGACTGCCTGTCGATCCTCGGCCTGGCGCGCGAAGTCGCGGCGATCACCGGGGTATCGCTGGCGCAGCCGCCGCTCGAGGCGACGTCCGCCCGCGGCACCGGACGGCGCGGCATCCGCATCGAGGATCCATTGGCGTGCCCGCGTTTTTGCGGCCGCGTCATCGAGGGCATCGATGCCACCGCTCCGACGCCGGCATGGATCAGGCAGCGCATCGAGCGCAGCGGCATCCGCTCCATCTCGGCCATCGTCGACGTCACCAACTACGTGATGCTCGAGCTCGGACAACCGCTCCATGCCTACGATGACGCGGTGCTCGATGGCGATGTCGTCGTTCGCTTTGCCCGGCCCGGCGAGCAGCTGACGCTGCTCAACGGGCAGACGCTCGATCTCGACCCCGACCTGCTGCTGGTCGCTGACGAGACCAAGCCGCTCGGCCTCGCCGGCATCATGGGCGGGGAGCATAGCGGCATCGGCAGCGGCACGAAGACGGTCTTTCTCGAAGGCGCATTCTGGAATCCGGCGGTGATCCAGGGCAAGGCGCGCCGGCTCGGTTTCGCCACCGATGCCGGGTTTCGCTTTGAGCGCGGCGTTGATTTCGCCATAGGCCCGACGGCGGTCGAACGTGCGACGCAATTGATCATCGCCGTCTGCGGGGGCCGCGCCGGCCCACTGACCGACGTTTGCGGCGCGCTGCCGCGGCGCGATCCGGTGCGAGTGCGCAGCGCGCGCGTCACACGCATCCTCGGCGTCGCGATCGCACCCGAGACGATAGCTGCGATCTTCGCGCGCCTGGGCCTCGCCGCGAAGCGCGAAGGCTCCGACTTCATCGTCACGCCGCCGTCGTATCGCTTCGATCTGGCGATCGAAGAAGACTTCATCGAGGAGGTGGCGCGCCTGTACGGCTACGACAATATCCCGACGCGACCGGTCAGGCATACGCAGGCGATGCTGCCGGCGGCGGAGAGCGTTCGCTCTGCAACGGGACTGCGGAACCGCCTGGTCGATCGTGACTACCACGAGATCATCACGTTCAGCTTCGTCAGCTCCGATAGCGAGCGCCTGCTGGACGCCGATTCGGCGCCGATCAGGGTGCTCAACCCGATCGCGAGCAACCTCGACGTCATGCGCACCACGCTGCTGGGAGGCCTGCTCGACGTCCTGCGCACGAACGTCAATCGCAAACTGGAGCGCGTGCGCGTGTTCGAAGCGGGCCGCTGCTTCGTGCGAGACGGCGAGCACTACAACCAGCCGCTCCGCATCGGCGCCCTGGCGTTTGGATCGGCGCTGCCCGAGCATTGGGATGGCGGCCTGCGCGATGTCGATTTTTTCGATGTCAAAGGCGATCTCGAAGCGCTGGCGGCCCCACTGGCGGTGACTACGCAGGCGGCAAGCCACCCGGCGCTGCATCCGGGCCGGTCGGCGCGCGTCCTCGTATCCGGCAAAGTTGCCGGGTGGATCGGGGAACTGCACCCACGGGTGGTTCGCGCCTACGAGTTGGCCAAGGCGCCGGTCGTCTTCGAAATCGACCAGGAGGCGATTGAGCGGACCGGGCTGCCGGCGGCGCGTCCGGTGCCCCGCTTTCCGATGGTGCGGCGGGATTTGGCCGTGGTGGTCGACGAAGGTATACCGGCGCAATCGCTGCTGGACGCGCTGCAGGCGGTGCGCCCGCCCCATGTCGAGCGCGTGGCCTTGTTTGACGTCTACCGTGGCCCTGGCGTCGGGCCAGGGAAGAAAAGCCTTGCAATTCTTGTGCTTATGCAAGATACTGCACGTACTTTGACGGACGCCGAAATCGACGCCACCGTGGCCGATTTGCTGCGGGAACTCCAAAATCGATTCAAGGCGACGTTACGCCAGTAGGGAATCCGATGACGCTGACCAAAGCCGAACTCGCTGACTTGCTCTTCGAACAGCTGGGCCTCAACAAGCGCGAGGCCAAGGACATGGTCGAGCGCTTTTTCGAGGAAATCCGAATCGCGCTGGAATCGGGCGACAGCGTCAAATTGTCCGGTTTCGGGAATTTCCAGCTTCGCGAAAAGCCGCAGCGCCCGGGGCGCAATCCGAAGACCGGCGAGGAAATTCCAATCACCGCTCGCCGGGTCGTCACGTTCCACGCCAGTCAAAAACTGAAGGCAATGGTCGAAGCCGCGAACCATGGCCGAGCCCAGGCAGACTAAGTCCGACCTTCCGGCGATACCCGCCAAGCGCTACTTCACCATAGGCGAGGTAAGCGACCTTTGCGCGGTCAAGCCGCATGTGCTGCGTTATTGGGAGCAGGAGTTCACGCAGCTCAAGCCGGTAAAGCGCCGCGGCAACCGCCGCTACTACCAGCACCACGAGGTACTGCTGATCCGCCGCATCCGCGACTTGCTCTACGAGCAGGGATTCACCATCAACGGCGCGCGCCACCGGCTCGAATCCGACGCGGTGCGCGAGGAGCCCGCAGCAAACGATGACGGTGGCCGGCATCGGGGAACCCGCCCGAATGCGGCGCTATCGTCTGCCCAAATACGTCAGGTCATTGAGGAAATCCGGCAGCTTTTAGCCCCTGCGGGATGAAGACGATATAATTTGCTGAATTTAATGATTATCCGTCGGGGCGTAGCGCAGCCTGGTAGCGCACCTGCATGGGGTGCAGGGGGTCGAGTGTTCGAATCACTTCGCCCCGACCATTTTCCCCGGGCTGGACAACCGCAGCGGGCCTCGACGCCCCACCGCGCTGTCCCAGTCCCTTCCGTCGGCAATTGCCAAGCGGCGCAATTCAGCGCACGCTCAACCAATGAGCTGTTATGAACAAACTGTCCAAGCGGCACAACATTTGCTTTCAGGCTTTAAATCGATAATCAAAATAAGCACAAAACGATGACCTCAGCGCAACAACGCCCGAACCACAAAAGCCCGGTCGTATCCGAGCTGGCGATGGCGCGTGCGCAGCGGAACACCGTCATGATCATCGACGACCTGTTCAGCAGCCGGCTGCTGCTCGCGGAAATCGTTCGCCAGATCGACGGCAAGCTCAACCTCGAACTTTTCGACACGCCGGGCCGGGCACTCGAGTTCGCGCGCAACAACCGCGTCGACATGGTGCTGACCGATTACAAGCTGCCCGAATTCGACGGGGTGCAGCTGGTCCGGCAGATCCGCGCCCTCCCGCATTGCGTAGACGTCCCAATCGTCGTCATTACCGTCGTCGACGACCGGCGCGTGCGCTACGAGGCGCTCGAAGCCGGCGCGACCGACTTCCTGATCAAGCCGCTCGATGAGCATGAGACGCGGGCACGCTGTTCGAACCTGCTCGACCTCCGGCGGCACAAGATCGTTTTGTCCGACCAGGCGCGTGTTCTCCAATACCAGGTCGACAAGTCGATCGCGGAGATCCATGAGCGAGAGCTGGAAACGCTGGCCAAGCTCGCAAAGGCCGGTGAGTTCCGCGACCAGACGACCAGCAATCATCTGACCCGCATGGCCAAGTACTCCGCGCTGATCGGATTGCAGCTCGGTCTGGCGCCCGAGACGGTGCACGTGCTGGAAATTGCCGCGCCGATGCACGACATCGGCAAGATCGGCATCGCCGACGCCATCCTGCTGAAGAAAGGTCCGTTGTCCGACGCGGAGATGACTTCGATGAAGAATCATCCGCGCATCGGCTACGACATTTTGAAGGGCAGCCCGTCGAAGTACCTGAGCATGGGCGCGATCATCGCGCTGGGGCATCACGAAAAATATGACGGCTCAGGCTATCCGAACGGCCTGCACGGGGAAGACATACCGATCGTCGCCCGTATCGTGGCGGTCGCAGACGTCTTCGATGCGCTGGTCAGTGAAAGGCCTTACAAGCACGCCTGGACAGTCGACGAGAGCTTCGAGTATCTGAACGCCCAGAAGGGGAAACACTTCGATCCACGATGCGTGGATGCGTTTATGAGTGCGCAGGAGAGGGTTAGAGAGGTTCAGACCCAGTTGGCGGACGAATAGTTGGTCGAAGATATGATGTCGCGTCTCAATGATGGCATTCACAAGTCTGTTGGATTGCTGCGGCAGTGGGTTGCAACTGAACTAGCTCTCACTACAACGCGCGAACCAACCCCGGAAGTGCCCCCCGGACTTCGGGCGTGGACGACGCGCGAAGGCCTTGCGGCACTCAGAGCGCGGTGTGACCGCGAGGAATTCAACCAGGCCAGAGTCCGAGTAGCTATTGCCGGCGCTGTTTTGCTATACCTGGCTTGGTATGTTGGTGGATTTGGCGACGAAACTGCGCCACAGCATCATGTCGAAGTTCTCATTATCGCGATCACCTTCTTCTTGTTCTCATGTTTGCTAGTTTTCCGGATTCTATCCGCTGGCAGCCCATCGGTGCGTCGAAGATTCCTTGGCATGGTAGTCGACAATGCTGTGACGACGTACTGTCTAATTCGGCTAGGAGAAGGTAGCGCGGTAATTATTGGCGTATATCTTTTCATTACCTTTGGTAACGGGCTTCGCTATGGGCGCCTTTACCTCTACGCATGTCAGACTATGGCGCTGGCCGGTTTTGCGCTCGTGCTCGCAGAAAGCGACTATTGGTCGCACAGTATCTACGTCGGTATCGGCTTCTTCGTCGCGCTGATCATATTACCCGTTTACGTTGGGAGATTATCGCAAAGAATCAAAGAGGCAAAGAAACGAGCCGATGACGCAAATCAAGCGAAGGGTCGTTTCCTTGCCAATATGAGTCATGAGATGCGGACGCCGCTTAATGGCGTCATCGCGATGGCGGATGTGTTGCGCGAAACCAGCCTGAGTGAATCACAGCGGGAGATAGTTGATACGCTTGGAACATCGGCGCACTTGCTATTAGCTCAAATTGAAGACGTGCTGGACATGGCCAAAATCGAAGCTGGTCGTGTGCAGATTGAAAAACAGCCTTTCGATCTCGGCTATCTGTTGTCGAGCACTGTCAAAGTCCTTCTGCCACAAGCCCGCTATAAAGGCCTCGCAGTCAACACTGAAGTAGCGCCTGCAGCTGCCCGCTGGTTCGCTGGCGACAGCCATCATTTAAGACAGGTCTTGCTAAATCTTCTCGCTAACGCGGTGAAATTCACAGAGCGCGGTCATATTACGCTTCGCGTGAGATTTAGTGATATCGATTCAAACCTGCTCAGATTCGAGGTCGAGGACACAGGTATAGGTATTACTCCTGATAAGCAACTTGTGATTTTCGAGCCGTTTGCCCAGGCAGATGACTCGATCACTCGTGTATATGGAGGAACCGGACTCGGAACGGCGATAGCCAGACAACTCGTTACATTAATGGCTGGAAAGATCGGTGTTGAAAGCGCGGTCGGAAGAGGTAGCACATTTTGGTTCGAGCTGCCGTTAACGCCGTCCGAACCAACCGGGGTCGACCTGCGCGCAGAGATCGGGGCGTCACTCCGTCTTTCCTCCACGGCGACGGCATTTGCGGCGCAACAGCCAGCAAAAGTTACCAAGATACGGGGTGCGCGGGTGCTCGTTGCCGAGGACAATCCAACAAACCAGCGAGTTACGCAGCTAATCCTCGAAAGTGGCGGCCATGACGTTACCATTGTCGACAATGGCGAGAAAGCTCTAGATCAATTGGAGCACGGAAACTTTGACATTGCCTTATTTGATCTTTCAATGCCTGTTGTCAGCGGGATCGAAGCGCTGAAGCTTTATCAGTTCACGACGTCCACGCCAATCCCAGTTTTAATATTATCGGCCAATGTCACGACAGGAATAATTGCAGATTGCCAGCGCGCCGGTTGCGCGGAATTTTTGCCGAAACCGATCCGCGCTACTCTGCTCCTCGACGCAATCGAAAGACACCTGGCAGAAACCGCAGCTGATCTCAAGTCGGTCACCCCACCAATCCGCTCTGAAGAACGACCTGCGTTAACTATTATTGATTCGCCGGTTGTTGATCCCAACGTGTTGGACGATCTCGGTCGACTTTCTACGGACTCAACCTTTGTAGAACGTCTCCTACGTGGTTTCCAGGCAGATAGCGATCGCCTAATGCGCAGCATCAGCGACGGACTCGCAGCTCGTCGGTACGAAGAGGTCAAAGACGCCGCCCACGCGTTAAAGGGGGGGGCGGGTAGCGTCGGCGCCACTCAACTAATGCAACTCGCGGT
>Ga0207657_10007184_pt1 | contig 11433 bp, 8 predicted proteins | sample KBSC33metaG_FD_184316 | JGI IMG/M metagenome (GOLD analysis project Ga0207657, IMG submission 184316) | Corn rhizosphere microbial communities from Kellogg Biological Station, Michigan, USA - KBS C3-3 metaG (SPAdes) (version 2) | ecosystem: Host-associated > Plants > Roots > Rhizosphere > Soil ...
CGAAACCGAAGAGAATCCGACTCGGAATAGATAGATGCCGAGCACAACCCCGACCAGTCCTACACCAAGAGAACGCAAGCAACCCGCGGCATTGATCAGCATGCGGTCTCGTCTGGGCTGCGCTGGCACGGATTTTCCTTCGAGGGGCCGAAGCATAGTACATCGTGACCTCCCGTAGAACCGCACCAGCTAAGCACCAACTGGCGGCCGACATAACTATGAGTTTCTGGATGCCCAGACAGCACTTGCCTACACTATGTGGAAGACAATCCACCTCAACACCAGGAGCTAGTTATTTTTCATGCAGATATGGCCCATGTGTTTTGGTGCTTCAATTGCCAAGATGCTGATCGATGTCTCTGAATTGCGCGCTTGGCAAGCGCTCGACTTGTGTGGCAGCACAAATCTTAACTTCAATTCAAATCAAAGATTCTGACTCTGAGGACAAAACGGTCTTCTTTTAGGCAGCGCTCGCCAAGGGAAGCCGCTGATCCCCAAGCACCTCACGTCGGATCTAGGAGCTTTCACGAATGAAAAAATGGCACCAGCTACCGTTTCTCATGCTCTTAACTTTGTTGTGGTCCAGCAATCTTTTTGGCCAGGCTACAGCGAGCGGCACCATACAAGGCACCGTAACCGACAACAGTGGCGCAGTGGTGGTCGGTGCAGAAGTTACAGCCGTCCACAAGGCGACAGGTACGGCGCGCACCACTCTGACGGGGGACAGCGGAGCTTTTCGCTTCGATCTTCTTCCTGTCGGGAACTACAACATAACGGCCACTAAGAGCGGGTTTTCCAAGTCAATCACCAGCATGGAACTGATGGTCGGACAAACCGCAACCATCAATGCACAGTTGAAGCCCGGCGGATCGAATGAAGTCGTCGAGGTAACCGCTGAATCCGTCCTGGTTGATCAGACCAAGACGAGCGTGAGCCAGAATGTCACCCCTTCGGAAGTGCAAGAACTTCCGCTGATTGGGCGCGATGTCGCCAACCTCGCATACCTCGTTCCCGGTGTTAAGGCCGCGGACTCTTACGATCCCACCAAGAGCCGGTACGCGATCCTCTCCGTCAATGGGCAGGACGGCCGGAATGTGAACGTCACCGTAAACGGAATCGACAACAAAGACAGCACCGTCGGTGGCCCAGTCATGCAGCTTCCACTCGAAGCTGTGGAGGAGTTCGCCATCAGCACCCAGCGCTTCTCGGCAGCAAATGGAAGATCTGAGGGCGCGGCAGTCAACATGATCACCAAGTCGGGAACCAACAGCTATCACGGCTCGCTGTTCGGATTTTTCCGTGATCAGGCGTTGAATGCTATCGACACCATCTCCGCTGAGGGATCGGGACAGAAGCCGCCTTACAGCCGCCAGTTCTTCGGTGGATCCGTAGGTGGACCAATCGTTAAGGACAAGTTGTTCGCCTTCTTCGCTTACGAAAGACAGCGTGAACACACGAGCATTCCGGAACGAGGCAGCGCATTTACCGAACTTCAGCTGGTGACCTCGCTGGGGGCCCAACCGGCGGCGGTTATCCCGACGCCGTTCTTTGAAAACCGCTACAACGGTCGTCTGGACTACAAGTTCAGCGATCGCGAGACTGCCTACATCAGCTACAGTTCGCAGGCCAACAACAGCCTCAACGATCAATCTGACCAGCAGGGCGATCTCACCGGCGGCAACTTCACCAAGAACCATCTGCAGGTTGCGAACTTCACGCTGAATTCGGTGCTTTCCAACACTCTGGTCAACAGCTTCACCTTCGGCTATCAGTACTGGAACAATCTCATCGACAGCGAGCTTAAGGTTCCGTATGTGACTTTTGCCGGAGGCGAATGGTTTGGCACCAACGTCAACGTTCCGCAACAGTCGTATCAGCGCAAGTTCCAGTTCCGTGATGATGTCACCAAAACGCTCGGGAAACACACACTGAAGGGCGGTGTGGACTACATCTGGACGCCACGAGTAGGCGGGTTTTTCGAGTCGAACTCGACGCTAGAGATCGATTTCGGAGCAGACCCCAGCGCAATCCTGGCCGATCCTGTGAAATATCCCCAAGGCTTTTCCAGCCCAGGGCTGATTGTGGGCATGTCAGCGAGCGGTGGCGATCCCAAGTTCCTGCTGAGTGTGAAGCAACTGGGTCTTTACTTCCAGGACGATTGGAAGGTAACCAATCGGCTGTCCCTGAACTTGGGACTTCGTTGGGATAAGGACTTTAACCTGATCGGTGCCACAGCTATCCAGAACAGCCGCACCTTCCAGGAGTTGCAGGCGATCGGAAGCCCCTATGCCAAACTGCCGCACGACGACAACAAGGATTTCAGCCCGCGCGTGGGATTTGCGTACGATCTGACCGGTGCCGGAAAACATGTTGTGCGTGGTGGTTTCGGCCTCTACTACGACAACGTGTTTCAGAACATCCCTCTGTTCATGATTCAGCAAGCGAACCCGACCATCTACCAGGGTATTTTCTCCATCAGTAATGCCACGGAAATTGTTCCTGGAACTGGCATCCCATTGGGTAGTTGGAGATACGGGGTTGATCCATTTCCCGTCATTCCTCCTCCCTCGAGTCAGCTGAACGACGGAGCGACGGGACGACTGATGGAATCGCACTACCGTAATCCATTTACCGAGGAATTTAACTTCGGCTACCAATGGGCTATGACGCCAAACTCGGTTCTTGAAGTGGAGTACGTTCACACCCTCGGACTGCACGAAAACAAGACCGTGAACCTGAACCCAGTGGATCCTGTAAGCGGCAATCGGCCGCTCGACGCAGCTTTTGCTGCCGCCGGCGTTCCGGTCTTAGGACGTATTTCCGCGGAAGAATCGGTCAACCGTTCGCGCTACGACGGCTTGAACTTCAGCTACCGCAAACGCATGAGCCGTCGTTTCTCCGTGAACGCAAACTACACTCTGTCCCGCGCCATGGGATGGGCCATTCAATCGGGCTATCCGGAGGTTGGTTCCGGATTCCGTAATTATCCCCATGATCCGCGCAACATTTGGGATCCTCGGGATTTCGGTCCGACTCCTAATGACGAGCGTCACCACATCACCATCAGCGGCATCGGTCAGCTGCCTTGGGGATTCGAGTTGTCCCCGATTCTGCAATGGGGAACAGCGCGACCCTACGACCTGAATGAAGGCTATGACGTACTGCAAATCGGAAGTGGCTATTCCCGGCCGCTAATTATCGACAGCAGCGATCCGACGAACCTGACCAAATTTGCCAACACTCCGCCTTCCGGGGCATGCCTGGCTTCAGGTCAGTGCCATCAGATCGGCTATGACACTATGCGTGGTTTCCCGTTCTTCCAGTTGGATATGCGCGTCGCCAAAAACATCAAGCTGGGTGAAAGCCGTAATCTCCAGTTGACGTTCCAGGCGTTCAACCTGACCAATAAGACGAACTATGGAAACAACATCTCGAACCAGGCGACCGCGTCGGATTTCTTGAAGCCGGCAGGGTACATCAACCCGACCAGCTCGACCACTCCACGCGCCTTCGTTGGTGAGTTCGGCGTCCGGTTCACCTTCTAGAGTCTTGGAAGATTGAACGGACCAGAGCCCCGAAGACGTCTGCAGCAATCAACCAAACGGCAGATGCTCCATGCATCTGCCGTTTGTCTTTGCGCCGTAACAATCTAGAAAGTGATTCTTAGTGTCCACTCAGGGGGCTATCAAGGCAACACCGCTCGAATGCCCGTCAGTTCGCAGAAGTCGATGAGTGCGGGATAAAGCTCAGGCCCATACCCGAGACATGCGTACTCATTGGTCCAGCTCTCGAGCATCCTGTCGATGTCGCAATGAGCGGTTACAAAGCCGTGCGGCCAGAACGGGATCCCGCACTCCTTAAGACGCTGCTCTACATTTTCTTTAGGTGGTTCGAAGATGCTGGCCTTCGTAATCACCATCTGAAACTCGCCATTCACCCGGCCAAGTCGGGCCAAAACACCCTCGCCAACTTTGCAAATCAACTTCACCGACAGCCCGCCCGCTTCGCCTTCGGTGGGAATGCCATGCTCGGAAAAGCCCGCCGGCCCCAACTTGCTCGCCAATGAAGGTGGGCAAGCACCATCGCCAATAATCTTGATCTCTTTTTTCTTTTTATCGATGTGCTGAAGATCGCCGTAGTACACGGGTTCTTTGCTCAGCTTTGTAAGCAGTAGCACGGTGAGAGCAGTATTGAAATCCCCGAGGGTCGAGGTACCGTAGCCGTCGTCCAGCATCATGCTTTGCGCAAAACATGTGGCGGAGTAGTCGTCGCCTAAACCCGGAAATGACTGGATCGTGTAGAAATCGAACTTTTCCTTTTCGACAACCTTCTTGAGCGCAAGGTACAGCCGGATAGAGCGCTCGTTCACAATGTTCCGCTCCGGGGCGGAGCCAAAGAGCTTTTGTAAACGCGGCTGCAGATCGTCAATCTCTTTGCTGGAAATCTTGTCCGCAGTTCGGATCAGCTCGGTTGTATCCCGGGAATCTATGTCGACCCCAAACATGCGCATCCACTGGGACGGATCAGCCACTCCGCAGGTCTGCCCCATGCCGCGGCCGCCGAAGGTTCCCATCGTCGACATATTGAGCCAATTTTTGAGGTGAGCCGCGCGCGCATAACTCACGATCTTTAAGATCGTCTCCGAATCATTCGCTTCCCCATAAACAAATTTGTGGGCAACGCCAACCTCGAGCAGGCCGCCGTGCATGACCAGGCCTCCCACTGGGCGCCAACCCTGCGAGCCGGGATGCGTCCACAAGAGCACTGCCTTTCCCGACGCCACCAAATCGCGAATTGCCGCTACCAGGTGTGCCGCCCAGACCCAGGTTCCCGAGAAAAGCACGACTACATCGACGCCAGCGTCCGCTTTCATCTTTCGCATGGCTGTGCGCGCTTCTTCCTTGGACGCAACAACGATCTCGTGTTCCACGAGCTTGAGCCCCGCCCGGGTCAGAGCTTCCTTAGCATGCTTAACGATTGCATCATCAATGAAGGGAACTCCCATCGGGTCTTTCAGTCCATCCTTGTGCACCCCGTAAACGATGAATCCGGCAGTCGGTTGAATCAAAGCTCCTCCTTCATTCGCACTTACGCATAAGCCTGCGCTGTCATAGCTGAGCGCAGCGCGCTGTAGCGAGCGAGTTGATCCTCATAGCTGGCGAGAACCGTGGCATCTGGTTCAACAATCCCTGTTTCATGGACCGCCTCTTCGACAGCTTCGGCGATGCTTCGATAGTCGCCTGCCGCAACACTCGCGAGGATTGCGGTGCCGAGGCAAACTGCTTCCTGCTCCGCCATTACGTGTAACGTCCGCCGCGTCAGAGCTGCTCTCAGCTGTAGCCCCATCGCAGATCGCGTGCCGCCACCGGTGACGTACAGATCGTGAAAGCCGCCTACCGCTTTCTCCAAAACTTCACTCAGTAGGGAGAGTTCGCAAGCCAAGCCTTCCAGAATTCCTTTGTAAATCTGAGCTGGACCGCTCTGTGGCCCCAGGCCCGCAATCGCGGCTCGCACATGCGGATTGAAGTCCGGATTACATGTGCCAATCAGGTGAGGTGTAACACACAACCCTGTTGGGTTGCCATCGCTCTGAGCCTCAAGGTAGTCGTAATGCTGAGCTTCGGAATCCAGACTAGTTATATCGTCTGCCACTCCCGCTGGGCGGTTTGCATACAGCAGATCGTGGAACCACTTGACCATAATCCCCGATGGGAAGTAAGCCAGCGTCACGAACTTCTCCGGCACAACATGACAGTAAGAATTGAGCGATGCTGATAGTGCAATATCGGAGAGGCATGGCTGGTCCGAACACGCCACCAGGCACTCGTAGGTGCCCATGGAATCCGAAACTCGACCCGGCCCGACAACACCCATGCCCAGAGCCCCACAAGGCTGGTCGTGCCCGCCTAGAACGACCATTGTTCCCACACCAAGGCCCAGGTTGTTGGCCGCTTCGGCTTTGAGTTCGCCTGCAACTGTGCCCGCGGGCACCGGCGACGGGAGGCGATCGGCTTGCAAACCCACGCTGCTCAGGATCTCATCCGACCAACAGCGGCTATGGATATCAAAGGCGAGAAAACGCGAGGCCAGCGAGTAGTCGACATAGGCGGGCAGCCCCAATCTCTGTAGCAGATGGCCGATCAGCGTAACAAAGCAAGTTGTCGACGCGAAGACTTCCGGCTGGTGCTTGCGTAACCAGAGAATTTTCGGAATGGGGTACATGGGATGAGCCACCAATCCCGTAATCTCGAACAGACGTTTGCGGCCAATCTCTTTCGAACACGACTCGGATTCCCGCATCGCTCTACTGTCCTGGTTCAGAATCGCAGCCGACCGTGCCTCCCCGTGAGAATCTACTGGAACGAATGTCTCCCCATGCGAACTGAGGCAGATTGCCTTGACGGGCTGGTTCAGTTGCTTCGTAACCGCTCGACAGCAAGTGCAGAGGGCGTTCCAAAATTTGTCTGGATCCATCTCCGCAAATCCTGGCTGAGGGTGTTCAGGAGTGTAGGCACACGCATGCTTGGCCAGAATTTCTCCAGTCGCGGTGAACGCGACGGCCTTGCACGCGCTGGAGCCCATGTCGATCGCCAGCAGGCTCATAATACGGACTGCTTTCCTGCGATCCACACTCCCGGTGCATTTCGATGCGATCGATTAGAGCACTTTCGTGGCGAGTTCACGCCGTATCCATTCATTGCTGAGGCGGAATCGTTAAACACGGAACGATCACTGCCTTGCCGGGACTGAACTGCCGTCCAGAACGGCCCGCGCTTGCTGCAGGAAAGCTTTTATGTTGTCGGACTGGAAGACATTCCGGCCGAAGAAGACTCCGGCCGCCCCTGCCTCCACCGCCCCGCGTACGATTGCAAGAGCATCACGATCGGAAGCTAGACGGCTTCCCCCCAGTACCAGTATTGGTATCGGACAACCCCGCACCACCGCTCGCATGGACTCGGGATCGCCCGTGTAGTCCGTTTTGATAGCGTCGGCTCCCAATTCAACAGCCATGCGGGTGTGCAGATTCAACCATTTCGCGTCAGTATAATCTGCGACATTTTTGCCGCGCGCCAGCGACTCCACGATGAGAGGAATTCCGACGCGCTCGCATTCCCGTGCTACTTCCGCCGTTCGTGCGATCTCTTTGATCTCGAACTCGTCATCACCTGTGCCGACCACCATGTACGTCAGGACAGCATCGGCACCCTGTCGTAGCGCATCTTCCGGACGAGCCAGAAGACAGCTACGCAGATCGCTTCGTCCATTACCCAGCGACCACACTGTCGTCCAGTCGATGCGTGCAATCACCCCGGGTAGCGGCCGCATTTCTAAAGCGTCCACAAACTGGCGGATCAGTCCAAGGTTCAAGAGAACGGCATCAACCTTCGCATCAACGAACTGGCCGATCTTCAATAGCGGATCTTCGGTGCCCGGAATCGGCCCCAGTACCAGCGCGTGATCAAAGGCAACGACAAGCGCCGGGTGCGCTGATCGTCCCAGAATTCGGGATAGCCGGACCTTTTTGCCACAGTCGCTCAACCGGTGCCCTCCTCAGGGCAAAGGCACATTAGTTCGTTTCTGAGCGATTGTCAATGCTCTCTGCTCGAATCGGATCGATTTCTGCGCCTCAGACTCGCCTCAGCAGAGATTTGCGAGATGAGCACCTCCACCCCGGCCTCCTGCAGTCGCCGAATATCGTGCTCAGGTGCGGCGCCGTCGGTAACGAGGATGTTGATGTCCGTTACAGGTCCAACGAAAGCGAAAGACTGCTTCCCGAACTTGCTGTGGTCGGCAAGCGCGATGCGAACTTTAGCCGCCGCCGCAATCATCTTCTTGATCTGTGCTTCGGCGTGATTTGCAGTTGATATGCCATACTCCGGATCAATAGCGCTGACACCCAGCACAGCCTTATCAACACGTATTTCGGACAACGCACGTTGTGCCCACTCCCCCGAAAAATAGAACGTATCCTTCTGCAGATCCCCGCCGGTACACAACACGTTAACCGCGGCACTGCGCTGCAACAGGCAGACGATCGTCGGAGAGTTCGTTACTACAGTCAAACGCGACCGATTTTGCAGGCGTGCAGCGAGTTCGTAAACGGTTGTGCTGCCCTCAAGAAAAACTGTGTCACCATCAAGAATCAGATCCTCAGCCGCGCGCGCAATAGCTTTCTTTTCCTCGCTGTTGCTGCGCGCCAGGGTCTCGTACGAGGGTTGAAACTTCGTGCTGGACATCTGCGAGACCGCACCGCCATGTGAACGCACCAGCACGCCTTCATGCTCTAGGCTGGCAAGATCGCGGCGAATGGTCGCTGCTGTAACTCCCAGCGATGCACACAACTCGGAAGCCGTGATGGTGCGCTGCTCGGAAAGCATTTCGCGAATTCGGAACCTTCGTTCTTCAGCCAGCATATGGCGTCTCCACTCCCGGGCTCGATGGTTCCGCGTGCAGCGCGTTCAAACGCGGGAAGTCGTTGCCCTCGCTCCTGTCCGCTTAATTCGATCATAATCACACATATCCGGCAGCAAACGATCAGAAAATATCGAGGTCACCCGGAATGTATCGGAGCCCGGATCGAACAAGGGATTGAACTTGACTACCCGGGCCAGCATCTAAGGTCGCGCACGAAAGCTAGCCCGATCCAGGAGAGGAACCATGATGCTGCGGAAATTCTTTGTATTCTGTCTACTACTAGTGTTTTGCGGGGCAGCGATCGCGACGGATACGCTGACCCTTAAGGACGGAACCACCCATAACGGAACCGTCGTGAGCGTCACCGCTCGTACCGTGTCATTCAAGGAAGGCGGCACGATTCACCGTTACCCAAGATCGCAGGTCGAGTCCCTTCAATTCAGCGGCACCTCCGCGACCGATACGAAAGCTGAATCGAGCAAGGGCGAGTCTAGCTCCGCTGTGCTGGGTCAGAATCGTAAATCGGTCACATTGCCGAGCGGAACCGAGATCGCAGTACTCACTAACGAAAACATAGATTCCAGCACCGCCAATGCCGGTCAAACCTTCCCCGCGGATGTCGCGGAAAACGTGATGAACAGCTCCGGGCAAGTAGTTGTCCCCAAAGGTTCGGAAGCGGAACTCATCGTGCGCAAGGTGGCAGCCGGCGGAGTGACCAGCACTCCCGAGGTTACCCTTGACCTGCAGTCCATTAAGGTTGGTGGACGGCGCTATATGGTCAACACTCAGGACGTGGCTCAGAAAGCCGAAGGAGGCCTGGGCGCAAACAAGCGCACTGCGGAAATGGTGGGCGGAGGCGCGGCCTTGGGCACCTTGATCGGCGCCATCGCCGGCCATGGCAAAGGCGCTGCAATCGGAGCGGCTGCCGGAGCTGCAGCTGGAGCTGGCACCCAGATCCTGACTCGCGGCAAAACCGTGAAGGTGCCTGCGGAAAGCACGCTGCGATTTAAGCTCGATCAGCCATTGCAGTTACAAGCTGCTTACTGATTCGCGAGGGCAACCGCTTTCGGCTGTCACTCCCGTTCCGCTGGATGCGAACGCGCCCAACGGAAAGGATGTTCGAAACTGAGGTACAGAATCAGCGCTCGGTTGCCGGAGCTCGGGCCTACTCCGAGGGGTAGGCCGACTCCCGGCACAATTTGCAAACCATTCTTAAAGTTGTAGGCCCAACGAATTCCGGGGCTGACAAAGACGTCATAGCGCCGGCTGGTCAGGCCGTTGCTGACAACCTGCTCCGATGAATTCCAGGTCGTTTCCAGGAGAGCATTGAATCGCGAAGACGCCAGCCAGACAAAAGACTGGCCCAGATTCACCCCTACTGTTCCCGCCTTGTGGCCATCGCTATCGTGGGCGTGAGGAATCCATGTGGCACCTGCGTTCCAATGTGTGGCGAGCCGCTGGCCATGCTGGATACTCACCGGCAGACTGGCCTGGAGACCTACGCCTCCGGAGCCGTGGCCCACTCGCCAATCGCCGGAAGGAAATAGCAGCGTGAACCTCGGAGCCACCGCGACCTTTGCTGCCCCATCCCCGATTAGCTGGTATCGGTAATTCAGTGCGGTATCGCCCCAACCAACGCCCGAGTTTGCGAACCCAGAGACGTGTAGGCCCGAAACCGAAAAACTCAGCTGGTGCTTTAGTCCTCGTAACGGCCACTCATCGGTTAACGTATAAACCCAATCATCGTTTACCAAAGAATGCTGGAAGAAACTGATGTGTTGAATGATCCCGTCCTCTTGGTTGTACGCCTCCTCAATCAAAAAGCTATTGTCCTGGATAGAAGGTGTATCTACCTTAACGGCCTGGGCTGAATCAGGTATTGCGCCACCTGCCGACCTAACCTTGCGGCTGGATTTTGCTGGTTCATCCTGGCCCATCGATAAGAGGCATGAAAATAGAACCACTGCTAATGCACGCGCGACAGGTGAGTAGGTATGCACGTCCGCATTAGTATAGTCACGAACTGTTTTCATTTACGCCTTACGACGGGCCGCTCCCCGTTTGAGATCAATTGAAGAGCTCCGGATTCTTTATACGCTCGTCGGACTGATGCGCACCGGCGCACCTGCGAGTCTTGCGAAAGAAAGCCGGTGGGCCGATTCCCGTATAATCGTGGAATCCGCCATGGCAGCCAGCTTGGAGCAAATTATCGCCGCTACGCGCAGACGTGTAGCTGAAGCTCGTCGCAACGCCAACTCGCGCGAACTCGAGCGACTCGCACAGGAGCACAGCCCCCGAGGTTTTCGTCGAGCTCTGAAGGCCGTTTCACAAACGCGGCCGGCCATCATTGCGGAACTTAAGAAGGCATCTCCCTCGCGAGGCCTCATCCGCGAAAACTTCGATCCTGCGGTGCTGGCGAGCGAGTTCGAATCGGCCGGCGCAACTGCATTGTCCGTGTTGACGGACGAAGAATTCTTCCAGGGATCGCTGCAGAACCTGCGCATAGCTTCGGAAGCGACTCGCCTGCCCTGCCTGCGAAAAGACTTTATCGTGGACGAAAGCCAGCTCCTGGAAGCACGCGCTCATCGTGCCGACGCCGTGTTGCTTATCGTCGCGGCGCTATCCCAACAAGAATTAAGCGCGTTGTTCCAGCAGGCTAACCAAATCGATCTCGATGTCGTTTGTGAGGTGCACGAAAAAGAAGAGCTTAAACGCGCTCTTGACGCGGGATGCGACATCATCGGGGTGAACAGTCGCGATCTTAGAACTTTCCAGGTGGATCTCAATACGGCTCTCCGCCTTGGAGAAAAAATTCCGCGCAACACAATCAGAGTCGCGGAGAGCGGTATTCATTCGGGGGCAGATGTCGCGAAACTCAGGGCCGTCGGATACGACGCCTTCCTCATCGGTGAATCGTTGATGAAGGCCGCCTCACCCGGCCAGGCGTTACGCACGTTAGTGAAAGACGTCGCCGAGAAAGCCTCGGCTAACTAGTGCAGTTCGGCATTTCTATCGCTT
>Ga0207657_10007185_pt1 | contig 11430 bp, 8 predicted proteins | sample KBSC33metaG_FD_184316 | JGI IMG/M metagenome (GOLD analysis project Ga0207657, IMG submission 184316) | Corn rhizosphere microbial communities from Kellogg Biological Station, Michigan, USA - KBS C3-3 metaG (SPAdes) (version 2) | ecosystem: Host-associated > Plants > Roots > Rhizosphere > Soil ...
CGTCCCGTCCGAGTACTTGAGACCCTTGCGGAGGGTCAGCGTGTAGGTGGTGCCGTCGGCCGACACGGTGGGCAGCGCCTGCGCCAGATACGGCACGAGGGTCGCGCCGTCCGGCCCGTTCACGTGCTTGTAGCCGAGCAACGGCAAATACGTGTTCCAGAGGATCGCCCAGCCCTGCACCGTGTAGGAGAGACCCGGATCGAGGAAGTCGATGCCCGTGTCGTAGGCGATGCGAAAGTCCGGGAACGTCTTCCCGCTCGACGACCCAGAGGTCGTGCTACCGCCACCCGCGGCGGACGTGGTGCTGCTGCTAGAGCCGCCCCCACTGCCGCACGCCGCCGCCACGAGCGCGAGGGTGAGAGCGAAGGTTGCGGCCGTCGCCAGCCACTTCCACCGGATGCTGCGATTCAAGAGATACCTCCCGGTCATGGGTTCGTTGTCGCGCACCGAGGAGACCCCCGCCCCCGGACGCGCTGCGCATTCTTTCAGACGCGACCCGCCGCAAGGTAGTTAGAACCGTAATCGCCCTGGTCAAAACCTGAACGCGCGGTGCCGTCGGGCGCGGAGGTCGGCCGGCTCGGGCTCCTCGACGACGCCGTTCACGCCCTCGCGCCGCGTCGCGTGGAGGATGCGGCCGCCGCCCAGCCAGAATGCGACGTGGTCGGCGGGATCGCCGTACGAGACGAGGTCTCCAGGCTCGAGCACCCCGACGGGCGTGCCGGCCGCCTCCTGCTGGTCGGCGTCGCGCGGGACGAGCCGGCCGGTCGCGCGAAAGCTCATGTGCACGAGCCCGGAGCAGTCGATGCCGCGCGCGGTCATCCCGCCCCAGCGGTACGGCGCGCCGAGCAGGGCGCGCGCCGCCTGGACGGGGTCGGCGGCCCGCGGCGCGAGCCACGCAGGATCGGCCTCGCCCCCGAGCGCCGCGGCCGGCAGCCAGCCCGGATAGTCGTAGGCCGTCCGTACCCGCGCCCAGGCGCCGCGCGTCTCCTCGACCCGGAGCGGCTCGCCCGGCAGCGCCTCCGAGACCTGCTCGGCGCCGGCCTCCGGGGCGGCGCGTAAGGGCGTCGCCTGGAAAACGAACGTATGTTCGCCTAGGCTACCGGCCATGCAGTTGAGGCTAGACGCGGCCGACCGGCTCGTGGAGCTCGTGGAGGAGCGCCGCGGCCCCGTCGTCGCCGAGGAGGCGGCGCGGCGGCTCTTCGCACTCCGGCAGACGCCGGTCGCCCTGGCCCGGACGCTCCTCGCCGAGGTGGTCGAGGCCGACTGCCGCCTCGCGTGGAACGGCGATGCCGTCGCGCTCGCCTCCCCGCCCGGCGCCGACGTCCAGCTCGAGGACGCCACCTTCGTCGTCGTCGACCTCGAGACGACGGGCCTTCGCCCGGGCTCGTCGCAGATCTGCGAGATCGGTGCGGTGAAGATCGCCGGCTTCGAGACCGTCGGCGAGTTCGAGACCCTCGTCGATCCTCGTGTGCCGCTCGCGCCCGCCATCACGGCGATCACGGGGCTGACCGATCGCGAGCTCCGCGGCGCGCCGTACCCACCGGCGGCGGTTCGCAGCTTCCTCTCATTCGCCGGCGACGCGGTGCTCGTGGCGCACAACGCGCGCTTCGATCTCTCGTTCCTCGACCGCGAGACTGAACGGCTGACCGGCTCGCGACTCGCGGCACCGGTCGTCGACACCGTCGCGCTGGCGCGCCGCGTTCTCGCCGGACGAGTCCCGCGCGCGTCGCTCGCGCAGCTCTCCTATTTCTTCGGAACGTCGGTGCAACCGTGCCACCGCGCCCTGCCCGATGCGCAGGCGACCGCGGAGATCCTGCTCGCGCTGATCGGGCTCGCGCAGGAGCGCGGCGCGCGCACGGTGGCCGATCTCGTCGCGATGTCGGCAACGCGGACGCGCCGCGTGTTCGACAAGCGGCATCTCGCGCACGGAGCTCCCCCGAGACCCGGCGTCTATCTGTTCTACGACCGCAACGAGCAGCTGCTCTACGTCGGCCGCGCCCGCGACCTGCGCGCGCGTCTGCGCTCGTACTTCCGGTCCGACCGGCAGCGTCCCGCCGTCGAGGCGGCGCTCGGAGCCGTCGAGCGAATCGAGTGGCGCGTGCTCGGCTCGGAGCTCGAAGCGGCGCTCGAAGAGCTGCGGCTGATCCGCGACCTCCGCCCGCCGGCAAACGCACGCATCGCCCGTCCCGATCGCTACGTATGGCTGCGCAAGCGCGGCGACGGCGTGTGCGCTTCCTCCCAGCAGACGAGCGTCGGGCCGATCCGCTCGCGACGCCGGGCCCAGATGGCCGCACGCGCCCTGCGCGGAGAGGAGCTCGCACGACCGTCGCTCGCGTTGCCCCGGCTGCGACGGCGGCTCGCGGAGCTCGCCGACGCGCGCCGCTACGAGGACGCCGCGCGCCTGCGAGACCGGTTGCAGGCGCTCGAGCGTGTCTGCCGCGAGCTCGAGCGGCTTGCACGGCTCCGCGCCGTCGAGCGCTGCATCGTCGCGCCCGGGGCGGAGCCGGGGCACGCGCGCGCGTTCTTCGTCGCCGGCGGCCGGGTCGCCGCCGAGCGTGCGCTGCCGCCCGGGGCGGGCGCGCACCTCGAGATCGAAGCCGGCCTCGCCGCCGCCCGCCGCGCGCTCGCCGCCGATGACCACGGCGACCTCGACGAGCTCTTCCTCGTCGGCACCTTCCTCCGCAAGCCGCCGGCGGAAATCTCGATCGTGCCTCTCGAGCGCGAGGCGATCCTCCGGGCGGCGGCTAGGTCGGCGGCGGTACGGGCTCCGGCTCCAGGAGCGGGCCGGGCTCGAAGACCGGCGGACGCTCATGCGGGTGCAGCAAGCCTGTTCTGATCTCCTCCGCCCAGTGGCAGGCGACGGTGTGGCCCTGCAGCAGCGGCCGCAACGCGGGCACCTCGTCGCGGCAGCGGGTCGGCTGCACGAAGGGACAGCGCGTGTGGAAGCGGCACCCCGACGGCGGGTTCGCGGGGCTCGGCAGATCGCCGGAGAGGAGGATCGCCTCGCGCTGCCGCTCGACGACGGGATCCGGGATCGGCACCGCGGAGAGCAGCGAGATCGTGTACGGGTGCAACGGCGTCGAGTAGAGCTCGTCCGCCGGCGACACCTCGACGACGCTGCCGAGGTACATGACCGCGATCCGGTCGGAGATGTGCCGCACCACCGCGAGATCGTGCGCGATGAACAGGTAGGTCAGCTTGAAGTCGTCCTGGAGCTCGTCGAGCAGGTTGATGATCTGCGCCTGGATCGAGACGTCGAGCGCAGACACCGGCTCGTCGCAGACGATGAAGTCGGGGTTGACGGCGAGCGCACGAGCGATGCCGATGCGCTGCCGCTGTCCGCCCGAGAACTCGTGCGGGTAGCGCGTCGCTGCGTCCGCCGGCAGCCCGACGCGAACGAGGAGCTCACGTACCCGCGCCTGCGCCTGCCGCCTCGTCGCGAGGCCGTGGACCCGCATCGGCTCCGCGATCGTGCGACCGATCGAATGGCGCGGGTTCAGCGACGCGAACGGATCCTGGAAGATCATCTGCATCCGCCGCCGCAGCGGCCGCATCTCGACCTCCCCGAGATTGGTGATGTCCTGACCGTCGAACGTGACGGTGCCCGCGGTCGGCTCGTACAGGCGGATCACCGTGCGGCCCATGGTCGACTTGCCGCAGCCCGACTCGCCGACGAGACCGAGCGTCTCCCCTTGCTCGATCGTCAGGCTGACGTCGTCGACCGCCTTGATGTCCCCGACGTGACGGTCGAGCACGATCCCGCTCTTGATCGGGAAGTAGACCTTGAGGCCGGAAACCTCGACGAGGGAGGTGGTCATGCCACCGTCAGAGCGCGGGTGCGCGCCCACTCGTCGGCGGGCACCGGGTTGAAGCACGCGACCTGATGCCCGGGCTCGACCTCTCGGAGCTGCGGCACCTGCTGCCGCGACTCCGCGACCTCGTAGGCGCAGCGTGGCGCGAACGGGCACGCGAGCGGCGGTTTCGTGAGATGCGGGGGCGTCCCCTCGATCGGGTGGAGCTTGCGCGCGCGCGTCTGGTCGAGCCGCGGGATCGACGTCAGCAGCCCGAGCGTGTACGGATGCCGCGGCCGGTCGAAGATCTGCTCGGTCGAGCCCGTCTCCATGAACATCCCGCCGTACATGACGGCGATGCGCTCGCACATCCCGGCGACGACGCCGAGGTCGTGCGTGATCAGGATGAGCGCGGTGTCGGAGTCGGCGACGAGCGTGCGCAGCAGATCGAGGATCTGCGCCTGAATCGTGACGTCGAGCGCAGTCGTAGGCTCGTCCGCGATCAGAAGCTTCGGCTTGCACGCGAGCGCCATCGCAATCATCGCCCGCTGGCGCATCCCGCCGGAGAACTGATGCGGATAGTCCTTCAGCCGCAGCTCCGCGCTCGGGATGCCGACCTGGTCGATCAGGTCGGCGGCGCGGGACGTCGCAGCTTTGCGGCCGAGGTCGAGGTGCGTCTCGAGCGCCTCGCGGATCTGGCGGCCCACTGTGAGCACCGGGTTCAGGCTCGTCATCGGATCCTGGAAGATCATCGCGATCTCGCGGCCGCGGATGCGGCGCAGCGCACGATCGGAGAGCCCGATCAGATCGCGACCCTGGAACACGGCCCGCCCGCTCGTGACGCGGCCGTTCCGCGCGAGGATGCCGAGCACGGCGAGCGACGTGACGCTCTTGCCGCAGCCGGACTCGCCGACGAGCCCGAGCGTCTCGCCGGGCGCGATCGAGAACGAGACGCCGTTGACCGCGTACACGTGGCCGCGCGCGGTCCCGAACTGGACGCGCAGATCCTCGACCGAGAGGAGCGGCTCAGCCACGACCGCGCAGCTTCGGGTCGAGCGCCTCGCGCAACCCGTCCCCGATCAGGTTGAACCCGAGCACGGAGATGACGATCGCGACGCCCGGGAAGATCGCGAGGAGCGGTGCGCTCTGGAGGTAGCGGTCGACCTCCGTCAGCATCGTCCCCCACTCCGGCGTGCCCGGATCCTGCGGGCCCAGGCCGAGGAAGCCGAGACCGGCGACGTCGATGATCGCAGTCGCGAGCGCGAGTGTCCCCTGCACGATCACCGGCGAGATCGCGTTCGGCAGGATGTGCGACGCGAGGATCGCACGGCGCGGCACGCCGACCGAACGCGCCGCGAGCACGAAGTCGTTCTCCCGCTGAGCGAGGATCGAGCCGCGCAGCAGTCGCGCGAAGATGGGGATGTTCGTCGTGCCGACGGCCACCATGATCTGCCAGAGGCCCTGGCCCAGCGCGGCGACGATCCCGATCGCGAGCAGCAGGCCCGGGATCGCGAGCATCACGTCCATGACGCGCATGATCAGGCCGTCGACGAACCCGCCGAGATAGCCGGCGACCGCGCCGAAGAGCAGGCCGACCGAGAGCCCGACGCCGACGGCGACGACCCCGATCACGAGCGAGAAGCGCGCGCCGTAGAAGAGCCGGCTCAGCTCGTCGCGCCCGAGCTGGTCGACGCCGAGCAGATGGTGCGACGACGGCCCCGGACAGCAGCCGCGCGCCACGAGCAGGAGATTCTGCGCACGCGGGTCGTACGGCGAGATCAGCGGCGCCAGGACGGCGACGAACACGAAGATCGCCACGAGCGCGACGCCGACGAGCGCGCCGGGATTGCGGCGCAGGCGCGACCACGCGTCGCGCCAGAGCCCGCCCGCACCCTCGAACGCGATCTCGACGGCTTCGAGCTCCGCGATGCTCATGGTCGCCCCCGCGGCGGCAGGGCCGCCGCCCGGGCTCGGGCTCCGTCGAGCCTACGCCCGATGCTCACGAGACGCGGATGCGCGGGTTGATGATCGCGTACGAGATGTCGACGACCAGGTTGACGAGCACGAAGACGATGGCGACGAAGAGGATCCCGCCCTGGAGCACCGGATAGTCGCGATTGAAGATCGCGTCCTTCAGCCACGTGCCGATGCCCGGCCAGGCGAACACCGTCTCGGTCAGCACCGCACCCGAGAGGAGCAGGCCCGTCTGGAGGCCGATGATCGTCGACACCGGCAGGAGCGCGTTCCGCAGCACGTGCCGCGAGTCGACGATCAGCGGTGGCAGGCCTTTCGCGCGCGCGGTCCGCACGTAGTCCTCGTTCTGCACGTCGAGCACCGCCGCGCGCGTGATCCGCGCGACAACCGCGAGCGGGATCGAGCCGAGCGCGACCGCGGGCAGCAGCAGGTGCTTGATCGAGTCCCAGAGCGCGCCCCCGTTGCCCGTGACGATCGCATCGAGCACGTAGAAGTTCGTCGGGTGCTTCGCCTCGCTCAGCACGTCCTCGCGGCCGATGCTCGGCAGCCAGCCGAGCTTCACCGCGAAGATCCATTTCAGGATCAGTCCGAGGAAGAAGATCGGGATCGAGATCCCGATCAGCGAGCCCACGAGGCTGATGTGGTCGAAGAGACTGCCGTGCCGCTTCGCCGCGAGGAAGCCGAGCGGTATGCCGAACGCGATCGCGAAGATCATCGCCGCGAGCGCGAGCTCGATGGTCGCGGGGAACCGATGCGCGAACTCGTACGTCACCGTGCGGCGGCTCGAGATGCTGACGCCGAAGTCGAGCTGGCCGACGGTGTGGAGATAGCCCCAGTACTGCTCGTAGATCGGCCGGTCGAGCTTGTACTGGTGCCGGATCTGGGCGATCGTCTGCGGCGTCGCGCGCTCACCGAGGAGCGCCTGCGCCGGCGATCCCGGTAAGAGGCGGATCCAGCCGAAGACGAGGATCGAGAGCCCGAGCAGGATCGGGACGAGGAGGAGCAGCCGACGGACGACGAACCGAAGCATTTAGTCGTCCGTCGGCATTGCCCCTGGATTCACCTACTTGCCGTAGTACACGAGGGAGAACGGCTCCAGCGAGACCGGGCTCGGCTTGTACCCGAGCACGTTCTTCTGGAACGCGAGCGCCGGCATCGAATGGACGTACGGGATCATCGGCAGGTACGTCATCACCTGAATCGACGCCTTCTGGTACAGCTCGGCCCGCTTCGCGAGGTTGGTCTCGGAGTCGGCCTGCTGCAGCAGCTTGAACAGGCTCGGGTTGTTGAACCCGAACTGCGGGTTGACCGCTCCGAAGTGCACGTTCAGGAAGTTGGCCGGGTCGCCGAAGTCGCCCGTCCATCCGAGCATGTACAGCTCGGCCTTCCCGCTCTGCACGGTGCCGAGGTAGTCCGGTCGCCACGGCGCGGCGTGGAACGTCACCTTGAAGCCGCTGTTCTCGAGGCTCGCGCCGAACGCCTCGGCGTTCTTCTTCGGGTCCGGCATGTACGGCCGCGAGACGCTCGTCGGATACCAGAAGTCCACCGCGAGCGGCAGCTTCACGCCGGCCTGCTGGAGCAGGGCCTTCGCCTTCGCCGGGTTGTACGAATAGGTCGGGACACCCTTCGTCGCGTAGCCGGTGACGAGGGGCGGCAGGAACTGATTCGCAACCTGGCCGCGGCCCGCGTAGAACCCGCGCACGACCGAGGTGCGGTCGAGCCCGTATGCGAGTGCCTGGCGGACGAGCGGGTTGTCGAACGGCTTGAAGTCCTGGTTGATCCCGACGTAGCCGACGTTGAAGGCGGGCCGGTTGAGGATCTTCTGCTTGCCGGAGCCCTGCACCGTGCCGATGTCGGCGGGATCGACCAGGTCGTAGCCCTGGATCTCACCGGTCTGGAGCGCCTGCAGGCGTGCAGCGTTGTCGGAGATCGGCTTGAAGATGATCTGCTTGATCTTCGGCTTCTTGCCCCAGTACCTCGGGTTCGCGGTCAGGACGAGCTTGTCGCCGACGCTCCACGACTTGAGCATGTACGGGCCCGTGCCGATCGGATGCTGCGTCCCGAACGTGCCGGTGGGATGGAAGACCCCGTTGGAGTCGACCGTGCCGGCGTCCGCCTTGTACTTCTTGAGCGCCGTCGGGCTGGCGATGCCGAAGTTCGAGAGCGCGAGCGCGCCGATGAACGACGACGACGGCCGGGTCAGGTTGATCGTGACCGCGTAGGCGCCCTTGGCCTTGCAGCTCTTGTAGAGGCTCTTGTCCGGGCCCGGATTGCCGGCGGCCGGATGGGCGAAGCCGCCGAACACCGTGTTCCAGTAATACGTCACGGCGCTGTTCTGCAACGGCCCCGGAAAGTTGTACCAACGGTTGAAGTTCGCACACACGGCGGCCGAGGTGAACTTGGTGTTGTCCTGGAAGAGAACGCCCTTGCGGAGCGTGAACGTCCAGGCGAGACCCCCGTTCGAGGCCTTCCACTTCGTCGCGAGCGACGGCGTGAGCGTCGTCGAGCCAGGCTTCAGGCTGACGAGACCCTCGAAGATCTGGTCGATCGGACGAAGGGACTCGCCGTCGGACACGAGCGGCCCGTCGAGAACGACAGGGTCGGACGCGGTACCGAAGACGAGCGACGTCGTGCTCGCGGTCGTGCGTGCCCCTGCGGTGGCGGCGAGTAGCGCGACTGCGAGCGCCATGAACGGGACGAGAACGAACCACTTTCTCACCCTCAACGGATTCCTCCTTATTCGCGAAGCCCTCCCGAGAAACTCCCGGAAACCGGGTTGCGACGAGTATCCCACTCTCTCGGTGGACTTACAAAGAACGGGCGCGCGAGCGGGCGGTCAGGCGGCGACGTGGATCAGGTCGCGCAGCGCACCGAGCCTGGCGAGCGCCTGTCCCTCGAGCTGCCGGACGCGCTCGCGGGTCAGATCGAGCTCGTGCCCGATCGCCTCGAGCGTCCACGGCTCTCCCTCGAACCCGAACCGGAGCTCGAGGATGCGACGCTCGCGCTCGGGCAGCGCGTCGAGCGCGCGCCGGACGCCCTGCCGGCGAAGCGACTCCTCGGCCTCCTCGAACGGGTCGGCCGCCTCGCGGTCGGCGAAGAGATCGCCGAGCTCGCCCTCGTCGTCTGCACCGACGGTCTGGTTGAGCGAGACCGACGCATGGGCGGCGCCGAGCGCCTCGTCGACGTGCTGCATCGGCAGGCCGGTCGCCTCCGCGAGCTCTTCCTTCGTGGCCTCCCGCCCGAGCTCGACCTCGAGCCGGCGCGCGGCACGGGAGAGCTTCTGCTGGCGCTCGACGACATGGACGGGAACGCGGATCGTGCGGGCGTGGTTCGCGACGGCGCGCTGCACCGACTGGCGGATCCACCAGGTCGCGTAGGTCGAGAACTTGAAGCCGCGGCGCCAGTCGAACTTCTCGACGGCGCGGTTGAGGCCGAGCGTTCCTTCCTGGATCAGGTCGAGAAACGGCACGCCGAGGCCGCGGTAGCCCTTGGCGATCGAGACGACGAGACGGAGGTTCGACTCGATCATGCGGCGCTTTGCCGTCGGGTCGCCGCGCTCGATCTGCTTCGCGAGGATGACCTCGTCGGCAGCGGTCAGAAGCTTGTGCCGGCCGACGTCGGCGAGGAAGAGCTGCAGGCTGTCGGCGGCGCCGCTCATCGCGGCGGCAGCCTCGGCGGCCGCGAGCTCGGCCTCCTTCTCCTTCTCCTTCGCCTCCTCGGCGGCGGCGGCCGCGGCGGGCGTCGAGATCTCGAGCCCGATGCGCTCGAGCTCGGTCGTCAGCTCCTCGACCTCCTCGTCCGAGAGGTCGAGCTCGACCGCGAACGCCTCGAGCTCGGCCGGCGCCAGATAACCCCGCTCTTGCGCGGTCTCCACCATCGTGCGGGCCTGGTCCGTCTCGAGCAACTCGTGGAGCTGGTTCTGCGTCAGGGTCGTCTCAGTCCTTTCGGTCCTGCGTCGGAGACCGTCTCGCTGCCTTCTCACTTTAGGAGGCAAATCCTCCGCTTGGAAGCTTCAACTACTCGGGGAAACGCGTGTCGCACCTGCGGGTATTCCGGTCGACGTATTCCGGTCGAGCGGGATCGTCGTTCCGGCGCGCGCCTGCGATCCGTCCGGACACAGTTTACGACGCGCGGCCGCCCGCGGAAGTTGGCTCTTCAGGACTTGCTGCGAGAGCCACCGGCCTTCTTCGTCGTGCTCTTCTTCGCTGCTGCCTTCTTCGCCGACGTCTTCTTCGCGGCTGTCTTCTTCGTGGGGCCCTTGGTCGCGGGCCCGCGCGCGCGCCGGTCGGCGAGCAGCTCCTGTGCCCGCTCGACGGTCAGCGACTCCGGGTCGTCGCCCTGCCGGAGGCTCGCGTTCGTCTCGCCGTCGGTGACGTACGGCCCGAAGCGGCCCTCCTTCACGACCATCGGCTTGCCCGAGACCGGGTCGGGGCCGAGCTCCTTCAGCGGCGGCTTCGCCTGGCCGCGGCCACGCCGCTCCCGCGGCTGCGCGAGCAGCGCCTTCGCCTCCTCGAGCGAGATCGTGAGCAGCTGTTCCTCGGACTCGATCGAGCGGGTCTCCTTGCCGTGCTGCACGTACGGCCCGTAGCGACCGTTCCGCGCAGTCACTTCCTCTCCGTCGTCTCCGACTCCGAGAACGCGCGGCAGCGCGAGGAGCTGGAGCGCCTCCTCGAAGGTGACGGTGTCGAGCGACATCGACTTGAAGAGCGAGGCCGTCTTCGGCTTCTCCTTCGAGCCTTCTTCGAGCGCCTCGGTGATGTACGGGCCGTAACGTCCGGTTCGCACAACGACCTGCCGGCCCGTCGCCGGGTCGACGCCGAGCTCGCGCTCGCCGGACGGCTGCGCCAGCAGCTCCTCTGCCTTCTCGACGGTGAGCTCGTCGGGAACGAGATCGTCGGGGATGTTCGCGCGCTCGCCGTCGCGCTCGAGGTACGGCCCGTAGCGGCCGACGCGCAGCACGATGCCGTTGCCGAGCTCCATCGAGTTGATCTCGCGGGCGTCGATCGCGCCGAGATCGGACACGAGCTCGCGCAGGCCCTTGCCGTCGTTCTCGCCGAAATAGAAGCGCCGCAACCACGCGTTGCGGTCCTCGTCGCCGGCCGCGATCCGGTCGAGGTCGTCCTCCATGCTCGCCGTGAACCCGTAGTCGACGAGCTGGCCGAAGTGGCCCTTGAGCAGGTTGACGACGGAGAACGCGAGAAAGGACGGCACGAGCGCTGTGCCCTTCTTGAAGACGTAGCCGCGATCGAGGATCGTGCCGATGATCGACGCATAGGTCGACGGGCGGCCGATGCCGAGCTCCTCGAGCGTCCGCACGAGCGTCGCCTCCGTGTAGCGGGCCGGCGGGTTCGTCTCGTGGCCCTGAGGCTCGAGCTCGACCACCCGGAGCGCGTCGCCCTCGGCGACGTTCGGCAGCCTGCGCTCGTCGTCGTCCGCCGCCTCGTCGGTGTCGCGCCCCTCTTCGTACGCGGCGAGGAACCCGCGGAACGTGATCACGGTGCCCGACGCGCCGAACTCCGTCTTCTCGCCGGTCGCCGCCGTGCCTGCGATGCGGAGCGACACCGTCTGGCCCGCCGCGTCCTTCATCTGCGACGCGATCGTGCGCATCCAGATCAGCTCGTAGAGCGCATGCTCGTCGCGGTTCAGCGCGCGCCGGAGATCCTTC
>Ga0207657_10007187_pt1 | contig 11429 bp, 7 predicted proteins | sample KBSC33metaG_FD_184316 | JGI IMG/M metagenome (GOLD analysis project Ga0207657, IMG submission 184316) | Corn rhizosphere microbial communities from Kellogg Biological Station, Michigan, USA - KBS C3-3 metaG (SPAdes) (version 2) | ecosystem: Host-associated > Plants > Roots > Rhizosphere > Soil ...
TGCGTAAAAAATTTCCAACCTACAAAGCCTATGGTTACGCATCTATGCACGACATCTGGAGTGATAATAATTTAAAAGATGCGATTGTAATGAAAGCGACAGACATGCAAAGCTCCTACATTGAAAATAAAGGGGACGGACATTTCACCATAAAGCCTTTGCCTTTGCAGGCTCAGCAGGCACCGATGTATGGTATGAAGAGTGAAGATATTGATGGCGACGGGAACCTGGATGTGATAATGGTGGGTAACGATTATGGGATGGATCCTTATAGCGGCAGGCACGACGCTTTCATGGGATTATGCTTGAAAGGTGATGGCAAAGGGAACTTTGCCCCGGTTGATTTGCAAAAGAGCGGATTCTTTGTAAATGGGGATGGAAAAGGGCTGGCAACGGTTCATACTGCAAAGAATGAAGATATATTAATTGCTACGCAGAACCAGGACAGCCTTATGGTGTACAGCAAAAATCCGTCGTACAAAAAAGATATTCTTAAATGGATAGCGCTGAAGCCGGATGATTTTTATGCAGATGTAATTTATAAAGACGGAAAAAAAAGAAGGATTGAATTTTATTATGGTTCTACTTATTTATCCCAATCCTCACGAACGCTTCCTATAGATAAAAATTATAAAGCAATCACAATAACAAATTACAAAGGAATTAAAAGAAAGATATTATGAAGCGTATAATCGTAGTCGTTATAACGGTGATGCTTACGTGCTTATCTGTAAAAGCGGATGTGCCTTCCTGGAAAACTAAAACTGAAGATGCCAATTATATTCACCGGGCAATAAAGGAAATAACAGATGTAATGGTATATGATATTTATTCGCCACCTGTGGCAGCCCGAACGTATGCCTATATTTCTGTAACTGCGTATGAAACACTAATACATGAAAACCACGATTACATAAGCCTTGCCGAACAATTGCATGGTTTACAGCCATCTCCTGAACCGGAAATCGGCAAAGAGTATAGCTTCACCTTAGCGGCAGTTCATGCGCTTCTTACAGTTGGTAAATCATTAGTAATTTCTGAAGAAAAAGTTGATGCGTTTGAAAAAGCGATGCTTGAAGAATTTAAAAAAGATGGCATTCCACAAAATGTTTTTGATAATTCAATTGCTTATGGCGATAAAATGGTTCACCATATTCTTACGTGGATAAGTAAGGACAATTATAATTATACCAAGACAATGGGCGCCTATACCGTAAGAAATGATTCTGCATCATGGAAGCCAACGCCACCTGTTTATATGAAGGCTGTTGAACCGCACTGGAATAAAATGCGCACTTTCATTTTGGATTCGGCACAAGCTTTTAAGCCTGTAAAGCCGCCGCATTTTTCAATAGATAGTTCAAGCGCTTTTTACAAAGAAGCTTTTGAGGTTCTTACACAGGGAAATAAAAACACATCTGAGCAAAGAAATATTGCACAATTTTGGGATTGCAATCCGTTTAATGTAAACCAACGCGGCCATGTTATGTATGCCGTTAAAAAGATTTCTCCGGGCGGCCATTGGATAAACATTACAAGATTGGTTTGCCAAAAAGCAAATAAAGGCCCGGTTGCATCTGCTGAAGCTTATGCATGGGTAGCCATAACCGTTAATGATGGCTTTATTGCCTGCTGGGATGAAAAATACAGAAGTGTAGTGATGCGCCCGGAAACTTATATTAATAAATATATTGATCCTGCCTGGAGGCCGGTGCTGCAAACGCCGCCATTTCCTGAATATGTAAGTGCGCATAGTGTTATTTCAGCAGGAGCATCCGTGGTTCTTACAAAATTATTTGGCGAAAATTTTTCTTTTACCGATTCTACAGAGGTTGAATTTGGAATACCGCCGCGAAACTTTAATTCATTTTATGATGCATCGAAGGAAGCGGGAATTAGCCGCTACTATGGAGGCATCCACTATTTGCCCGCTGTAAATTATGGATTAGACATTGGAAAGGAAATAGGAGCCTTTGCGGTGGGAGAAATTAAGACTAGAAAGGAATAATTTAGCAATAAAGATTGCAAATCCTCGTGTAGCCGACATCGTTAGTTAGCAAAATTATAAGGTTTTAATTTAAATTCTTCCGCACCAGATGTTCCTATCGGCACAAATTAATGCGTAGAGCCAATAAACCTCGCCACATTATCATGCAATTGCTTTAGCGATTCAGGATGCAGATATACCATGTGTCCTGAATTATATAAATCGTATTCTATATTTTTTTGCAATGATACAGGCATTGGCAAATGATGCATTTCATATTCACCTTCAAAATATGGAGTGCCCAAATCATAATAACCCATATTCAACATTACTTTCAATTCAGGGTTATAGATCATCGCATCCGCAAGGTCACGCATTACATTTGCATATGTTCCGGATCTTTTATTTCTCCTGAAATCCCATCCACCTGTTTCACCAAATACTTTATATTTCATACCCACACCAAACCTAAGCTTCGTGCGTACATAATTATTAAAGGTGGCTGTAAATGCGCCGTCAATGTAAGAATCCATAGGATCATATTCAGGAGTTTCGCTCAATGGATTTGAGGCGGCACCTGAAAAACGTGAGTCGAGCCTTCCCGTAATTTCATCAGTTGAACCGAGTAATGTTTGTTCAAACTGAGGACCGCTTATGCGTAAGTTAGCTTTTCGTATATACGTTACCGGTAGTCCTGTATAACTGTGTAATTTTGCAACTGTTTCATTAAAAGAATTACTATCCAATAGCGATCCTTTATTAAGTGCCAGCGTATATTCATTCATAGTAAAATGTTCCACCTCTTTCAGGAAAGGTTCTAATTTTGCAGGCTGTTCAGGCAATTTATGGTGAAACCATGCAGTAGCTGCAAACGAAGGCAGCGCTAATATATAGGGCAAATCATTGCCCGGATGCGAATTGGCAATATCAGACATGTTTTCATACGTTAATAATTTGGAAAGAAGAATAACTCCATTGAGACTTACACGATACCTGTCCTGCAGCAAATTGGCTACTACAGCCGAACGGAAAGTACCATAGCTTTCTCCAAAAAGATATTTAGGCGAATTCCAGCGGTTATATTCAGTTATAAACTGTGTGATAAAAGAAGCGAAGGCAGTTCCATCTTCGTCTATGCCATAAAAATCTGAAGGTTCGCCGGAACCGCCCATTCTTTTTGTAATGATTTCGCCAAAGCCCGTTCCGGGTGCGTCAATAAAAACAAGATCGCTTGCATCTAAAAGGCTATAATCATTATTAACTGTTTTATATGGCGGCTTTGTTCGCGAAGTGTCGTTAAGATAAACCCTTTGCGGACCAAATGCACCCATGTGAAGCCAGATAGTTGCGCTGCCCGGGCCGCCATTATAAATAAAAGTTATTGGCCTTTTATCAGCATCTTTATCATCATTCTTAAAATAAGCAACATACGACATGCTGATGGTAGGGCTGTCCAATTTATCTTTCAAGATCAATGTTCCGGCTTCGGCCTGGTAATTAATGCGATTACCTTCCACAGTTACAGAACCATACGTGGTGGCAGTTTGAGGTTTTTTATAATTGAGAGTAGTATCCTGCCGCATGGCTACCTGAACTGAGGTAATTTCTTTTTTTGCCTGCGCATAAGTGGTAAAGTAAGCTGTCAATAGCAATACAACAAGTGACAATAATTTTTGGAATTTCATATACGATGATTATTTATAATTTTTGTTTCAATTCTAAATGTTAACCGGATATTCCTGCGGCCATCTTTAGCAGAAATATTTTCAAATGTAACTGATGTTATTATAATTATTTCTTTTTCAAAATCCTACTTTTAGAATTGGCAGGAAGGGCTTTTTAATTTCAAAGTGTATTGATTGTTGTGGTTGCATCAGCCGCACGTTGCCCAGCTATTAACCACGGGACACAAATATTTTCATCACCATATAAAACCATAAGCAATTTTTAGAATAGCGTAAAGGTTTTAATACATTTTGTATGTTTGAGTGTAATATTTGCCGGCTGCGCATAAATCTCTGCCGGGTATTTTAGCAAATATTACTTTATTATTATTTCTCTAAAATGAAACGAGTGAATACCATCAAAATTAACTTCAAAGGGGGCATCATTCCTCATACCAACCTTTATAACATCCTGCTGGCAGCGGGTAAGTCGGGGCTGCTTTTTGTAAGGTTTGGCCTGAGGCAACAACTTTTGCTGGACGTAGAGACAGATCAGCAACTGCATAGCCTAACCCGGGAACTAGACATGCTGCGCATCACTTATGAAATAAATGAAAGCAAGTTTCCAAACATCATAAGTTCTTTCCCGGCGGAAGATGTATTTATCGTTGATACATGGCTTAACGAAAATGTGTATCATGAAATTTTCGAATCAGTAAATTATACGCCGCGTTTAAAAATAAATGTAAGCGATACTAATCAAAGTTTTACACCGCTGCTTACCGGAAACATCAATTGGGTAGCGTCGCCTGTTGAGCGTAATTACTGGCATTTGTTCATTCGTTTTCCAAAAACAAATGTGGTATATGAATGGAAAGATATTGTTCCAACAAAATCTGTGGCCGCCATGTCGCTGCGTATTGAAGAAACAATACTGCAGAATAAGAATGATTTTTATGATAATAATGAAGCCAGTGGCAATAATCTATATGAACAAGTAAATGTGGATATTTTTAATGCCAGGCCTGCGGATGGTCCATTAGCCTTACCTCCCTTCAATCTTCCTTATTACGAAGGGCTGAATCGCTATAAGGATAAGTACTGGCTGGGCATTTACCGACGGGATGAATTATTCAGCATAGATTTTTTAAAGAGCGTTTGCCACCTTTGTATTAAAACTGAAACCGGGCAATTGTGCTCCACGCCGTGGAAAACCATAATCATAAAAGGGATAAAAGAAGCAGACAAAGAAGCGTGGAGTTACCTGCTGGATAAATACCAGATAAACATTCGGCATGCAGCAAATGAGCTCAACTTCCAGGTGGAAGATAATAGTGTGGAAGCTTTAAAATTAAAATATCATCTTGTGAAGCATCTTAACGATGATGATACCAGGACATTCGGCGTTTGCATTGGCATAAAAACCCATAAAAAAAGCGAGGTGTTCAGCAACATATTGGTGCGTCGTAAAGCGCTCTTCACTATCGGCAAGTGGGGCTTTTTTTATACTTATGATATTTTGTGTGCAAAAGATTATAACCCTAATGAACGAACTGATTTCGTGTTTAGCAGGGATAACCCAAAAGTGGTGTTGGCAGAACAGTTGCGAAGGGCAGTGCTTTCTTTTTACTATCACGCCGGCCCGATGCATGTTGATGAAAACATAATTACGGAAGATGATTTTTATGAAAAAGAGTTATTGGAATAAGCCCTGGAAAAAATTCTGGCGTTCGTAGACTATTAAAATAAAATGAATTATATAATACCTGGAACTATCGATTCCAAGTGTTCGCTTTGTTCCAAAATGTGTTCGATTACGAACACTTGTATAATTCTATTTTAGAACAAGTTTCTCTTTCTCAATAAAATACAGTATTGGTATACCGATTGAAAAGTATTTGCATGTATTTTCTTTAATAATTATCTATGTTCAAAAATTATTTTAAAATCGCATGGCGAAACCTGATGAAATATAAATTCATCTCGTTCATTAATTTATTCGGACTAACAGTTGGGCTTACCTGCTGTTTACTTATTACAACTTATATCATCAATGAATTAAGTTATGACCGTTATAATAAAAATGCGGAGAACATTTATCGCGTTACAAGAACATTTAAGAATGGGGACGGCGCTGTGTCACTTGTCTTAAGTACGGTTTCACCGCCGTTTGGATATTATTTCCCAACTGATTTTCCTGAGATACAAAAAATGACCAGGCTGTTGAATATCGGCACAACTCCGCTTAAGTATAAAGAAAAGCTTATCAACGAACCCAATGTATATTTTGCAGATGAAAATTTATTTAATGTCTTTACTTTAAAAGTACTGGAGGGCAATCCTCAAACCGCACTGAAAGACCCTTTCAGCGTTATGATGAGCGAGGATGTTGCTAAAAAATATTTTGGTAATGAAGACCCGATGAATAAGGTTTTAAAAGCCAACAACCAGTTTGATGTAAAGGTCACAGGCATTTATAAAGACTTTCCTGAAAATTCTTTTATCCATCCGGGCGTTCTGGTTTCCTTCAATACACTAAAAGATTCGGCGGTATATGGTGCAGAGAACCTGCGAACCAACTGGGGCAATAATTCGTTCTTTACTTTTCTTGTGTTACCTAATCATTACGATCCGCAAAAATTAATTTCAAAATTTCCTGCCTTTCTTGATAAGCACATGGCTACGGAATACGGCGGAAAACAGGCATCAAAATTTACATCGCTGGATTTGCAAAAACTTACTGATATTCACTTGCATTCGCATACTGATTATGAAGCAGAACCTAACGGAGATATTAATCGTGTATATGTTTTTTCAATCATCGCATTCTTTATTTTATTAATTGCATGCATTAATTACATGAATCTTTCCACCGCACGTTCTGCCCTTCGGGCAAAAGAAATTGGCATAAGAAAAGTAATTGGCGCAAGAAAAAAGGAATTGATATTTCAATTCCTTAGTGAGTCTGTTTTAATATCCTGGGCTGCTATTTTAATTGCGTTTGTTCTATTATACTTTACGTTGCCGTGGCTTGTAAAAATTTCAGGACAACAACTTTCTATTAATATATTATTGAAATGGCAGATATTGGTTCCGCTTTTCTTAACTCCTTTTGCTGTTGGCATTTTATCGGGTGTATATCCTGCATTGTTCATGTCGTCTTTTCAGCCGGTGAAAACATTGAAGGGCTTAGTGAAAGTTGGCGGAGGCAGTATTTCATTTAGAAAGGTGCTGGTAATTGCACAATTCACGATTTCCATAGTGCTTATCATTACTACCATTATTGTTTTTCAACAGTTGCGGTATATGCAGGAAACTTCTCTTGGTTACGATAAGGAACATATTATTACAATGCCTTACTATAATTCAATTAATCCGCGGTATGATGCATTCCGCAACGATTTGTTGCAAAATACAGGCATTAAAAATATTGCCCGTTCTTCACGCATCCCTACCGGCAGATTGCTCGATGAGCAAGGTGCCTCGGCCATGGTTGGCGATTCGATGCGCCCGGTAACTGCAGATATTAAAGTTGTTGCAGCAGATTATGATTTTGTCCCTACTTATGGCGTACATATAGTTGCAGGAAGAAATTTTTCAAGAGATTATACAATGGATACTTCCAATTTCATTTTAAATGAAGCGGCTATTAAGGCCATTGGCTGGACGTCGCCACAGGATGCTGTTGGCAGAGACTTCACCTATGGCGGCAGAAAAGGGCATGTAGTGGGAGTAATGGGTGATTTTCATTTTGAATCGCTGCGACAAAAAATTGTTCCTATTGTTTTGGTAAACCCTCCTGTGTCCGCTAACAATTCAGGATTCAACAACCTGTCGATAAAGCTTGCTGGAAATAACATTCCTGCAACACTTGCTATCATTGAAAAAGCATGGCGACAATATCTCCCCGACGTCCCTTATCAATCTACATTCCTCGATGAAAATTTTAATAAGTTGTATGAGTCTGAACAAAGGCAGGGAACCATATTTACAGTATTTGCCTGCATTGCCATTTTTATAGCATGCCTAGGTCTATTTGGCTTATCAGCGTTTGCCATTACACAGCGCATAAAAGAAATTGGTGTGAGAAAAGTATTAGGAGCCAACGTTAGTTCCATTGTTGTTTTATTATCAAAAGAATTTTTAAAATTGGTGCTGGTTGCTTCGTTAATAGCATTTGTGATTGCCTGGTATGCCATGACGAAATGGTTGCAGGATTTTGCTTATCGCATTAATATTCATTGGTGGGTGTTTATATTAGCGGCTATATTAGCGTCAGCAGTTGCATTGGCCACGGTAAGCTTTCAGGCTATAAAAGCAGCGTTGGCTAATCCAATAAAAAGTTTGAGAACGGAGTAAAAAAAGTGAAATTAGTTGATGCAAAAGGGCTAATATTTATTTACATTATTTACTTGTTTTGTTGTCAACAAACACGTATCCTTTAATCATCCACACTCCGTGTTGGTTATATGCATTAGTTGATGTTAAGGCAATGATACTACTATCTTGTAAAACAGTAATGCTATTCCATAACCCAGTAGCAATCGCAGGTATTTTAAAAGGATCTGTGGGATTGGTAAAATTTAATCCTTCGCTATCACCAACAGTGACAACCATTTCAGCATTCTGAACATCCTGCTTACCACTCCGGAATTGCGTAGATTGATACGACAATAATGTATTGCCATTAACAAGTAGACGCAAATAAGGTGCACCTGCATAAACATCTTCCGGTAAACTATCTTTTAATGCGTACTCACGGTTAGGGCTATACGCAGTCATCGTTTTACTCCAGTTATTTTTTATTGTTGATCGAATAATATAGGGTTTAAAATTGCTGAATCCATTGTCTTCAATTGAAAATAATATTTCCTCGCTCTTTGGTAAATAAACAGGCACGGGCATTCCATCCCGGCTACCTTTTCTGAAAGAGACAATCTCAGGTTTTGAACTCCATGTTTTACCATTATCAAAAGAACGAAGCATAGAAATATTTTGCTCATTAGAATTTGTATAAATTCCTTCGTTTGAAAAAAATAATTGTATCTCACCGGAAGGTAATTGCAAAGCAGAAGGCTCCCAGCAGCCGTCTTTAAATTGATAGCTTGCTTCGTATAATAATTTATCATCTTTCCAGGAGGCTCCGCCATCATAACTTTTTATAACACGAATGGCAAAATGTTTTGATGTATCTATATTACGTCCTATTGGTCTTGGATTGTAGGAAATCATCAGTGAATTATCCTGCAATAATAGAATATCAGGTGCGTCCATTCTAATCCCATTTGCTTTTGCTGCAACAACTATGGGCGAAGACCAATGATTACCTTTATCACCGCTCGTTACAATTTCGGTATTACCATTATATGCAGCATAAACTGTTACAAGCCTGCCATTTTTTAATTCGATCATGCGTGCATAACCGCCACTGGCAACATAGCGAAGAGTGGATGTATCCCATGTAATATGAATAAGTTTAGCATCCACAGGATGTTCCGGTAAATAATGACGCTGTGCAAAAGAGGTTTGGCCTATCAAAAACAAACATGAAACATGTAAGAAAATATTAAAAAGAATTCTATGCATTGATCTATAGACTGTGGACGTTGTCCTCTTTTTTAAAATTTTTAATATTAATTTTCATTTAAAAATGTCTCTGGTAAACCTTTTTGATTTGATTCCATAACGCGTTTCAAGAAGCTCATCTTTTTATCCAAATCGTTTGTGTAAAAGCTCCGTTTGCGGCCACATCCCACACTTCAACTCTTACCCAGGTTCTGCTTTTTAAGTTGGTATTGAACGTAAATGTTTTTTTACCGAAGGCTTTTGTTGTATCAAGATTAATATGATCGCGATACACATTTTTACCGTCGCCGGAAATAATTTCTGCAAAGCTTAAAGGAAATGTCCAATTGATTTCCAATTCTACTTTTGCATCTCCGGATGAATTTAATGTTAGCGTTTCATTAGAAGTTTTTCCATTTACCTTAAAAACAGGAAGCAATACTTCGCCGGTTGTTGTGAAAAACTTACCGTTTTTCATCGCATCTAAAATGGGCTGCCATCCGTCATTATAGTTAGGCAATTTATCTAATTGTAAATAATTCACATTGAGATGCGCATACATTTCATTTTCAGGTTCAATAGAAAATAAATCGGCTTCACCAATCACATGTTTCTTATCGCCCCAATTATTCATATCATCCATTAAATCAAGAACACGCTTTCCAAGGCGCGGTTGTGAAAGATCGGCTGGCATTGCTTTCCAGGCGGCGCCCATAAAATGATCTGATTTAAAAAATGGTTCATTCTTATAATCATCAGGAAACCCCACAGAGCCTTTCGTGCGTGCATGTGCTGTCCATGCCAAACCATTTTCTGTTTGTAATAATTTCAGCATTTCTTCTTTATCAGATACACGATACACTTTTCCATATTTTGGATTGTTGGTAGCAAAAGGTATATCCGGCTTTCTTGACATGATCCAGTAAACAGGCTTTGGAAAAAATGCAAGCCAATGGCCGCCAAAAAACTCATTTGGTTCTTCACCTGGAAGAAGCAAAAAGTTTTTATCAGATAATCTTTTGCATTGCGTAAATAAAGCATGCAATTCATTTAAGCGTGTGCTATCAGGCCCTTTGGGATGCGCCGTGTAATGAAATTCTGCAAGATGAACAATATTTACGCCGGTCTTTTTAAACACCTGCACAAAATTGGGATGCTCAGGGATTGGCTTACCGGCAAGCACTACATGCATAATAAATTCATTATGAAAATGGCTGCACATTGTTTTATAGTCGGGCAGCGGCGCATAGGCGTCACCGTGAGTAAATTGTTCTACTTCATTTAATGCAGTAGCAGCTTTATCTGTACTCAGCAAACAAAAAAAGTTTAACCGCTGCCGCGTCCCGGGCGGCGCATTAAACCACGGAACAAAACGATTATCGCCTTCGAGCTTTTGCCTGATGCCCATACCAAATTCGTGTAGCCTTCCCCGGTAATTAGCGCCATACCATGTAAATTTTAAATTGAAAGCCTCGTCAAGCGGATAAAAATATTGATGCGGCGCAGGAAAAACAGCAAGGCTTCCTCCATTGCTTTCACCAATAACCGTCCTGTATTTTACTTCGAGGTTTCTTGCGGTGTCTTCTTCTTTTGGCGTTGCATATTGCATTTGTTTTTTAGTGTCACTCCATGCAATAGTATTCCAAATCTTATTTTTACTTAACAATCCCGCATCATATAATATCGCCGTAGAATCAACATTGGTGGACATTACAGCCGCTACATTAAACAATGGGCTGCCATTGTATAAAGTAATTTCCAATGCACCGCTAAAAGTTGATGCATACATTTTTGAAATATGAATAATCGTATGGTCGCCTTCACTGATAACACTTGCGCTGTCTTTTTCAAAATTCACTGTATAAGATTCATGCGGTTTCAATGGAACTTTATCAAAGAAAATATTCCAACCGTTTTGTGAAATCAAATCTCTTTTTCCTATCGTTAAAATAAAAGCAGGATCAAGGCCCGCTGCAATTTCTTTGTTACGCAATTGAATGCTTTTGAAGAGCGGCTTACCTTTGGAAAGATCCAATACTAATTTTGCATATTCGTTTTTTCCTGTAGGCCACGTGGCAGAAAGTATATTATTATTTACAGAAATTTTTGCTTCGCTGTTTTTGTTGTAATCTCTTAAATTTATGTCAGTTTGTGCCTGACTGGATATGTGTAAAAGAATAAAAACAGTAACGAGAATATATTTCATGGTTTAT
>Ga0207657_10007189_pt1 | contig 11428 bp, 6 predicted proteins | sample KBSC33metaG_FD_184316 | JGI IMG/M metagenome (GOLD analysis project Ga0207657, IMG submission 184316) | Corn rhizosphere microbial communities from Kellogg Biological Station, Michigan, USA - KBS C3-3 metaG (SPAdes) (version 2) | ecosystem: Host-associated > Plants > Roots > Rhizosphere > Soil ...
TGACCAGCCGCTGGACCACGCCCACTGAAAATTATAGCCGCCCAGCCAACCGGTCACGTCAACCGCTTCCCCAATGGCATAGAGGCCATTGAGATTGCGTGCGCCCATCGTTTTCGATGACAAATCGCGCGTGTCGATACCGCCCAGCGTGACCTCGGCTTTGGCGTACCCTTCCGTTGTGTCTGGACGGAACTCCCGACACTTTAGTCGGTTGGCGAAGTCACGAAGCGTCCGATCCGAAATATTGGCCATCTCGCTGGACGGCGGATAAGCGGCCGCCAAGGCTTGTGCCAGGCGCGCCGGCATGATTTCGGCGAGTACGGTTTGTAGCGACGCCCTGGGGCGCGTTCGCTTTCGATCTCCGAGAAAGGCGTTGACGTCGAGACCCGGCAGCAAATCGAGTGTGATTGAATCTCCTTGGCGCCAGTAGGAAGAGATTTGCAGGATCGCCGGACCGGAAAGTCCACGATGGGTAAAAAGAATATTTTCTCGGAAGCTTTGCTTCTCAAACGATGCGATCGCCTCCAATGACACGCCAGCGAGAGCAGCGTCGAAACCGTCGGCGTCTGGTCCGGCCTTGAAGGGCACGAGCCCCGGCTGAGTTTCGGTGACGCGCAATCCAAAGCGCTTTGCAATTTCGTAGCTGAAGCCCGTGGCGCCCATCTTCGGGATGGAGAGCCCGCCCGTTGCCAGCACCAAGGCTGCCGCCGTGAAGCATCCCGCGCTGGTTTCGATGCGGAATGCGTCAGCTTTGGAAACGCTCGTAACGGTCTGCCCCACTCTCAGGTCAACGCCTCCCAGTGCGCACTCCGCGAGCAGCATGGAAACGATCGCACGTGCCGAGCCGTCGCAGAACAACTGACCCAACGTCTTTTCATGAAATGGAATGCGATGACGTTGAACGAGATCGATGAAGTCGGATTGCGTATAGCGGCGGAGCGCCGAAGTGCAAAAATGCGGGTTGCCCGACAGAAAGCGATCGGGCGCGCTGCCAAGATTGGTGAAATTGCAACGCCCGCCCCCCGAGATCAGAATTTTCGCACCGGGCTTGTCCGTGTGCTCAAGCAGCAGAACTCTGCGGCCGCGTTGTCCAGCGGTCAGTGCGCACATTAGCCCTGCAGCGCCGGCTCCAATGATCACGGCGTCGAATGCTTCAGGCGCTGGCGTCATGGACCCTTCGATTTACTAGCGAGGCAAACGTCTCGCGGAACGCAGGACTTCGTCTAGGTGAAAGCGACGCCGCCTATCAGGCTTTTCCGGCTTCACGAGCACGTCGGAGCGCCGCCGCGAGCGCGGACTCCCCATCAGAGCTTTTCGCGTTCGGCGTCTGAGTATTCGAGCGTTGCGAACTTGCGGCGAAGGCCGTGCGTCCCGCAGCCGGTTCTCGTGCCCGACCAGCCGATTGCGTTTCGATCGCGCCGGACCTCATCGTGAGTGCGATGCGCTTGCGTTCGACGTCGACGTCTTTCACGCGCACTTTAACGACATCCCCCGCCTTGACCACGTCGCGCGGGTCCTTCACGAATTTGTCGGCCAGCTCCGATACGTGCACCAAACCATCCTGGTGCACGCCGACATCGACGAAGGCGCCGAACGCCGTCACGTTCGTCACTACCCCCTCAAGTGTCATGCCCGGGCGCAGATCTCCGATCTTCTCGACACCCTCCTTGAATTCGGCCGTCTTGAACTCGGGCCTCGGATCGCGCCCGGGCTTCTCAAGTTCAACCAGAATATCGCTGACGGTCGGAGTGCCGAAACGGTCATCGGCGAACTGTTTGGCGCTGAGAGATCTTAGGAATGCGCTGTCGCCGATCATGGCCTTGACGGGCCGCTTGGTCGCCTCGGCGATGCGCTCGACGACCTCGTAAGCCTCGGGATGAACCGCAGAAGCGTCGAGCGGGTTCGAGCCGTTTACGATGCGCAAGAATCCGGCAGCCTGCTCGTAGGCTTTCGGTCCCAGCCGCGCTACTTTCTTGATCTCAGTGCGCTTCTTGAATGCGCCGTTCTCGTTCCGGTGCAGCACGATGTTGTTGGCGATGGTGGTGTTGAGGCCAGCGACGCGCGCCAGCAGCGGAGCGGACGCCATGTTGACATCGACACCGACGGAGTTGACGCAGTCCTCGACCGCCGCATCGAGCGAGCGTGCGAGCGCTGTCTGATTGACGTCGTGCTGATATTGGCCGACGCCGATGGCCTTAGGGTCGATCTTGACGAGTTCCGCCAACGGGTCCTGCAGGCGGCGCGCAATCGATACCGCGCCACGCAAGGAGACGTCGAGATTTGGAAATTCCTGTGCTCCGAGTTCGGAGGCGGAATAAACCGAGGCGCCCGCCTCGGACACCATCACCTTTGTGAGTTTGAGGTCCGGCATTTTCTTCATGAGATCGCCGGCAAGCTTGTCGGTTTCGCGGCCTGCAGTTCCGTTGCCGATGGCGATGATATCGACCTTGTGCTTGAGGCATAGGCCGGCCAGGACCGCCAGCGCACCGTTCCAATCGTTGCGCGGTTCGTGCGGATAGACGGTCGCCGTGTCGAGAACTTTTCCGGTCTGATCGACCACGGCAACTTTGACGCCGGTGCGGATGCCGGGATCGAGGCCCATCGTTACGCGCGGCCCACCGGGTGCCGCGAGAAGCAGATCTTTGAGGTTCGACTTGAAAACGGCGATGGCGGCGCTGTCGGCCTCGTCCTTGAGCCGCACCAACAGATCGGCCGTAAGAGAAGCGTGCAGTCTGGTCTTCCAGGCGAGCTTGGCCGTGTCGATCAGCCATCTGTCTGCCGGCCGGCCACGGTCGGCGATGCTGAACGCTGACATCATCTTCGCCTCGGCCGGATGCGGCCGTCCCGGCTCGACGTCCACGTCAAGTTCAAGGTCGAGAAAATCCTCATTGCGGCCGCGTAGAAGCGCCAGAGCGCGATGCGATGGGATTTCGCGGATAGGCTGGCGGAAATCGAAGTAGTCGGAGAATTTGGCGCCCTCGGCCTGTTTGCCCTTCAGGACTTTCGACGTGATGAGACCGCTCGCCCAAAGCCACTGGCGTAAATCACCGACCAACTTGGCGTTCTCGCCGATGCGCTCGATCAGAATGAAACGCGCCCCATCAAGCGCCGCCTTGATATCGGTCACGCCCTTCTCGGTGCTGATGAACTTCTCGGCTTCTTTGGACGGGTCGAGCGTGGGATTGCCGAGCAGCGTATCAGCCAGCGGCTCGAGTCCGGCTTCGCGAGCCATCTGAGCCTTTGTTCGTCGCTTCGGCTTGAAGGGCGCGTAGATATCCTCGAGATCAACTTTGGTGTCGGCAGCGCCGATGGCACGTTGAAGTTCGGGCGTCAGCTTGCCCTGCTCGGTGATGCTCCTGAGCACTGTGGTACGCCGGTCCTCCAGCTCAGTGAGGTAACCGAGGCGTTCTTCGAGCTTGCGCAGCTGTGTGTCATCAAGCCCGCCGGTTTTCTCTTTGCGATAGCGCGCAATGAACGGCACGGTCGCGCCTTCGCCGAGCAAACCGACGGCGGCGGCCACCTGGGTCGGCTGGACGTTGAGTTCTTTGGCGATGCGGGCGTTGATCGAGTCCAAGCGTTGTCCTTCGCGACTGAATGGCTTGTTGGAAGAAGCTTGAGTTTACAGCTTATCGCCTCCATCGGGTGGGAAGCGATGGCATTCGTGATCTCGGATGCTATTCAACGCGACGAGGTACCCCGATTAGGCCGCGCGGGCACTCCAATTCTGCTCGGTTCCAACGGCCGAGCCGAGCCGCAGCATCGTAGGTCGTCTCAAGAAAACTCAAGAGCATTTGATCGGGGTCGGGAGCATTTCTCACGACGCTATAGGGGAGCAGAAACTCCCCCGCCTTCTGATCGAAAAAGGCTTCGGCGGGCGCGACAGGTTGAACCGAAAACTCTGCAGGAGTGGGATAAGCGTAGGAATAGAAGGCAGGGTACTCAACGGGCCCGCCTCCCGGCCAGAAACCGGCTGAGCTGACCTCGTGGGAATAGGCTTCGCGCGTCACAACATCAGGTAGGCCCGGTATCCCGCCGGGGTGCATCGGCGCGACGCGTCCCGAAAATCGCGTCACCGCAAGATCGAAACTTCCCCAGAAGAGATGAACGGGGCTGACTTTCCCCAGAAATCCGGTTCTGAAGCATTTGAACACGCGATCTATCTGGACCAGCGTGCGCCAAAACCGGTGCACCGCGTCGGCGTCGTAAGACGCGTGCTTGGTGTCCTTCGCAAAAGGAATTGGATCTGAAATTTCATTCGGCGTGCCATGAATTTCAATTCGAACGCCGAGCTCGTCTGTGAGTGCGAGGAAGCGGTCATAGAATTCAGCGACCGTCATGGGCTCGAGGGCAAATGATGCGGTGGAACCGTCAGTCGATGAGCCGATCAGCCGGTGTTCGATAAGGTCAAAGTCGAACTGTACGCTGTGGCTGCCCGCCTCGATGAGTGACGTCGTCAAGCCCCGCGACGTCACATAAAACGTCGCCTGCCAGGAATGGTTTATCCAAGGAGTGCGGCTAAGCCGATACTTACCGACGATCTGCATCCATAGATGCAATGTGGTGCACGAATCTTTCCAAGGTTCGAACGGGATATCGGGCCATTTTTCGGTCATGTCTCGCAGATCGCCTTAGGTCGGGTTGACGGCGCATCCGCTTATAACATTCTTCCGCTGACCCACATGCACGACAGTCTGGCGCGTCACGCGGCGCGGGTCGCCGCCGTCCAGGCAGTCAGCTTCGGCCACATGAAATTGATGCACAGGCCCGCCATGACGAGCCCGATCGCTTCCAGTTTCCAGTTTTGCAAAGGCTCACCGAGCCATACGACTGAAGCGCCGATCCCGAATACCGGCACAAGCAGTGACATTGGGGCGACCGCGACAACCGAATAACGCGCCAGCAGCCAACCCCAGACCGCATATCCGAAAAGGGTGTTGCCGGCCGATTGATAAAAGACGGCGCACCACGTCGAGGCGCTGGCGTGGATGAGACCGTCGCGAATTGCCGGCCAGCCTTCGAACGCAAAGGAAGCAGCCAGCAGAGGCGGGACCGAGAATAGGCTTGCCCACACGACATAAGCCAGCATGTCGACATTCGGCGCGCTGCGCGCCACCACGTTGCTCACGGCCCAGCAGAATGCGCCCGCGAGCACCAGGGCTAATCCAAGCGCCGTCGTGCTTCCATCGGTGTGCATGGCAATGACCGCCAGCCCGCCAACTGCAACGATCAGCGCGACGATGTGAAAGGGCCGAACCCGCTCGGCGTTCAAATACGCAGCCAGAGCGATCGTGAAAAAGACTTGGGCCTGCACCACCAGCGAAGCCAGTCCTGGGGTGATGTGTCCATTCATGCCGATATAAAGGAGGCCGAATAGCCCGCCTCCGATCAGCAAGCCGTATGCTGCCAAATTGCTCCAGGGCACGGCGGGGCGCCGTAGAAACAACACTGCGGGAAATAGCGCGAAAGCAAACCGCAGAGTCGCGAACAGCAGCGGCGGCAGCTCGTTCAATCCGACTCGGATGACGACGAAGTTGATTCCCCAGACCGCCATTACCGCGATCGCGAGAAGGGCATGGCGGAACGAGAGAGTATCGGGGAGAGCGCTCATCGTGTGCCGCTATCGGGATCGGATGTTTACGGCCGTCTAAACTGCCGCTTGGACCTCACGGGCTGTACACGAATCGAGCGTCGACGCGCTGTGCGACACGAGCGCTTTTTTCAGGAAGGCCTTGCATGAGTGCTATGCAGCGTGTGCTTGCTACGTCCGAACCCGTGCATTCCGAAATGCCATTGCATGGCGACGATCGTCCCCTTGACCGGTTGCAACAGACCGAAGCTCAAGATGATTGTTAGTGGGAACCAGAGAGCGGCGTGGACCCAGAACGGAGGCGAATAATGAACCTCGGTCCACAGCATCAGTCCAATGACGATGTGCCCTACAATGGTCATGACGACGTAGGCCGGCATGTCATCGGCGCGCTGGTGAAAGAGCTCTTCACCGCACACGTTGCAAACGTCGACGACCTTGAGGAATTTGCGGAAAAGATGCCCCTTGCCGCACCGTGGGCACCTGCACATTGCGCCGCGGGCTAACGCTACACCGGCCGTGGGCTCTATATCGTACATCGCGACAGCTCCGGTATTTTTCATTGGCGCGACCCATCAGATAAGATGTATTGTATGGAGCGACAACGCGCGAGATGACACGCTTGTATGGATTGGACGCCTACAATTGCCGACCGTCAGGGTCCTTTGTATCAGCGCATCGTCAGCGCCCTGGCTGATGACGTTGCGGCCGGACGCCTTCGTCACGGCCAGGCGTTGCCGACCCATAGGGCCTTGGCCGAGGCACTCGGAATAGATTTGACCACGGTGACCCGTGCCTACACGGAAGCGCGACGGCAGGGTCTCACCGAAGCGAGGGTTGGGCGCGGCACATTCGTGAAAACCGGAATGACGCCGGCACCGCGAACGCTTGCGCTGCCTGGCATCGACCTTTCGATGAATCTTCCCCCGCAGCCTCAGGACGCCGAGCTGAGCGGACACTTGGCGAAAGCCTTTGCCGACGTGCGCGCTGCATCCAATCTCGAGGCCTTTCTGAATTACCACGAGTCCGGTGGCACCGCAGGCGAAAGGCACCAGGCCGCCGATTGGCTTCAGTTTCTGGTTCCGGGCGTCACCGGAGATCGCCTCATTATTTCACCGGGAACGCAGTCCGCTCTCCTCTGTCTTCTGCTCGCGCTGACCAAGCCGGGCGATAGCATTTTTACCGAAGCCCTGACCTATCCCGGCCTGAAGGCCGCCGCTGCGGTGGTTGGAGTCAAGCTCATTGGGATTGAGATGGATGCGGAGGGAATTGATCCAAAGGCACTGGAGCGCGCCTGCCACCGGCATAAAGCCAAGGTCATCTACTTGATGCCGACGATGCACAATCCGACGACTGCAACGATGACGCCTCAGCGCAGGGCGCGCATCGCACAAATCATCCGAAAGCATGCGTTGACGCTAATCGAAGACGACCCTTACGCTTTTCTGACATCGGGCATCAAGCCGGTGTCGACGCTGATCCCCGAGCGGGCATACTTGGCAGCCAGCCTTGCGAAATGCATTGCGCCCGGTCTTCGCGTTTCATTGCTGGTTGTGCCGGACGCCGCGGCGTCTGCCCGGCTGACGAGCATACTTCGCGCGACGGTGCAAATGTCGGTGCCTCTAATCGTCGCGATCATGACGCGTTGGATGCGAGACGGCAGCGCCAACGCGATTATCGCGGCCGTCAGTGCGGAAGCTGCGGCCCGTCAGACGCTTGCGCGCGACGTCCTAGCCGGCCAAGCCTATTCCGCGCATCCCAATGGACATCACATCTGGCTGCCGCTTCCTGAAGGCTGGTCCAGCTTGCGCTTTGCCGCTCACTTGCAGAAACGCGGCCTCGCGGTCGTAACGGGCGAAGCTTTCGCGACGACCGAGGCGCCGCCGAATTGCATACGAATTGCGCTCGGAGCCGCTCGCAGCCGGCCCCTGCTCCTGAAAGCGCTGGAGATATTGCGAGATGCGTTGAGGTCTCAGGCTTACGAAGAGCAAGTCGTCTGAACCTATATCCACGCGCCGCTGCGCGTTAGGGCTCCATTAACCTTAGTTATAAATTCCAATTGTTGCTTAACAGATTGCCTCCGGTCATTAAGCGACCAGCCACAGATGATCTGTACGCTGCACGATTGAATTCGTCCCAACCGGGGTTCACTCGTGCGTCACGCCACCCGCAGATCTCAAACCACATCCAATGTAGCGCCGTTTCCCGAGGTCGTCAGATCGGCCGCTGCTCCATCCGCTCTTAGCAGCCGGAAAGTCGCCAAGTTTGGGCATGCTCTGGATTCGCTCAAGATCGAATCCGACGAGTCCAGGCACAAGAAGGAACTTGAGGAGCTCAATCGCAGGTTCAACATCGCGCTCGACAATATGGCGCGGGGCTTGTCGATGTTCGACGCCGAACAACGCCTTGTCGTCTGCAACAAGACCTATCGCGAAATGTACGCCCTGCCAAAACGGTTGGCGCGTCCCGGGACGACCCTCGCCGAACTGGTCCGCCATCACGTCAAGAAGGAGACGGGGCGCGACGGGCCGGAAGACCGCAAGAAGCAACGCGCCTGGATTGCGCGTCACATTGAGCAACTCGCGCAAGGCCAGACATTCACGCACACGCAGCATCTGAAGTGCGGACGAGTGATACTGGTGACCAATCAGCCGCTGACGGACGGCGGTTGGGTCGATATTCAAGAAGACATCACCGAGCGCCGCCAGGCCGAGCAGAAGATCAATTGGCTGGCTCGGCACGATCCACTTACCGAGATCGCCAACCGCTTGCATTTTCGCGAAGCGCTGGAGCACGCCCTGCAGAGTGCGAAGCCGGGACACGGATTCGCTCTGCATTGGGTCGATTTGGACCGGTTCAAGGAAGTCAACGACACGCTCGGCCATCCGGTCGGAGACGCATTGCTGAAGAGTGTCGCTAAACGCCTCGTCGCAGTCGTTCGGGAGGGCGATGTCGTCGCTCGCCTAGGTGGTGACGAGTTTGCTGTGCTGCAGGCGGGCGGAGAGCCGGCCAACGCGGAAAAACTGGCGCAGCGCATCTTGCGGGCCATGACCGAAGCCCATTGCGCACTCGGCCAAAAAGTTTCTTGCGGCGCCAGCATTGGCATCGCCTTGGCGCCCTTGCACGGATCCAACGCCGAAGACCTTTTGAAGAGCGCCGATTTGGCGCTTTACAGCGCAAAGTCGGCCGGTCGCGGCGTCATTGCCTTCTTTGAGCCGGGTCGTCAGCAGGTGGACATCACGCGACGCCAGCTGGAGGTGGACATACGAGCGGCGGTCGATGAGAAGCAGCTCGAGCTTTATTATCAGCCGATCGTCGACTTCAAGAAGCAGTCGGTGGCCGGCTTCGAGGCTCTGATGCGATGGCATCATCCGACGTTCGGAACGATCGCTCCGGAGGATTTTATCCCCCTTGCAGAAGAAACGGGCGCAATCGTCGAAATGGGCGAGTGGGCGCTGCGTCAGGCTTGCAACGAGGCCACTCGGTGGCCCGATCCCATCAGAGTGACGGTCAATCTGTCAGCGGTTCAATTTGAACGCGGAAATTTGTATCAGGCGGTTGTCAGCGCACTTGAGAAATCCGGTCTTGCCCCTCGGCGTCTGGAGTTGGAGATCACGGAAGGCGTCCTGCTGCGCGACGAGGCCAAAACGCATGAAGTCTTGCATAATCTCCGCGCCTTGGGTGTCCACATTTCATTGGACGACTTCGGAACGGCCTACGCATCGCTCAGCTATTTACGCAGCTTTCCATTCGACAAGATCAAAATCGATCGCAGCTTCGTTCGCGACCTGGATTTTGCAAAACGCAATGACTGTCTGGCCATCATCCAAGCCGTGTCGGGTCTCGCACAACAAATGCAGATGAGCACCGTTGCCGAAGGCATCGAGACACTTGATCATGCCGAAACGGTGATGGCCGCAGGCTGCAACGAACTTCAGGGCTTTTATTTCAGCAAACCCGTGCCGGCGGGCGAGGTCGATCAGGTTCTTTCTGAATGCCGCGCAAAATTCGAGCCTGCCTCTGATGTTCGCTAGGCAAGAGATACTTCGCGCGCAAGTTTAAGACGTCTCTGCTCCGCTGCGTGCCGCCTCTGAATCATCACCGGCTGTGCTCTCGACACCGCGCGGATCGTTGAGCACCATCAGTAGCGGCGTCAGGCCCTCGGTATCGACCAGCTTGAAAATCTCGATGTCGTTGCGAGCCGACTCGCTCCAGCCCGCAATTTGCAAAGCGCGTTCGGCTTTCGAAAACAATCCGTGGTTCCTGACGGCGCGTTTGTCTGCGTATTTTTTTGCTTCTTCGCCGGTCATGCCCTGATCTTCCGCCCATTTCTTGCGGATGTCCGTCAGGTCCGTATCGCTGGCTAGAGATTCCTCGTTCTTGAGTTTCTTCAGCTCATTTTCTCTGAACAGCCACCATTTGCCGCCTTTCGGCCAGCGCACCAGATCGAGATCGCTCAGCACGCCCGCGAGCTGGTTCACCGCCATGCCCTTCGCCGACTCCTCTTTGTCGTTCGGATCGGCGCTGTAGAGGTTCGGAATGACGAGATACGACGCTTTGTTGTGATGCACGAAATGCCGGCGCACCCATTCGAGATCGGCACCCGGAGCTCGATTGATCGCGGTGTCGATAGCGTCGCGAATTTGCCGGGCGAGTGAGCCCGATGGACGGATCGATGGCGGTTCGCGCGGCGGATTGAGGATCGCCAGCGCCAGCAGGCCCATATCGACGCCGATCGTCGCCAGCAGCGCAATGACGTCGCGTCCGGTGATGGGTTCACCGCCTCCCGTGTGCCCTGTTGTCACGAGATTGCCGCCCGCGAACACATACCGGAACGCGCCCGACGTATAGGCGCCGATGTTGCTCCAGAGGTTCTTGACCGCGTTGGCGACGCCGGCCGGGCCTTCGCTGAAGACGGCCTCGCGCAGTTTCAATTCAGCGGGCTGCTCGGCTTGCGCTGCCGCGTCGCGCAGGCGCTCGGCAAGTGTCGGGTCGAAGCAGGACGAGCCGGATTTGCCCGGCTTCACCGACACCGAGTCCGCCAGCGCCCGCATCTCGGATGCCGTCGAGCGCCCGAGCTGATTGCTGCGCGCCGCGATATTTCTCGCGAGCCCTCGAATTTCCGACGCCTTGTTCTCGAAATTTCGCTGTCGCTCCTCGACCGTTGCTCCTCCCAGCACGTCAGCCGCTTGCCGTAGCGATGCGATGTCGGCTTGGACGGGCTCAAGCCACGACTTCGTCATGCCGTCCCTGAGCGTGCTGACGGAATCGCGAACACTGTGCCGCGCATTGTAGAGCGGGCCCTTGCCGGCGCCTGAAGGCACACCGCAACTGCCGCCGCTGGTCTCTTCTCGCGTCATCTGGCTGTCGGACCAGCTGACGACATTATCGAGCTGGCCGCGCACGGCCTCTAGCCGCGCCGCGACGACAGCGCTGGCGTCGCGGGCATCCTCCTGCAGCCCGGCGAGGCCGGTACGCGTCGCTTCTTCACCTGAGATCAGGCTCCACCAAAATCCGTATCCAAAGCCGATCGACCAGATCGCGAGGAATACGTAGAGCGGGAATGTGATCAGCCGCTCCCGCAATCGACGCTTGGCGCCAAACGTCTCGCGCAGCGTCAGCCACATCAGGAAGGTCAGCGCGACGACGACGGCGATCACGAGCACATCGTTCGAAATGGATATGCCGCCGCCGGTCGGCGCCGTCGCGGTCGACGACACGCCGACGATGAAGTCGCGCATGCCGTGCCACGTCGCATAACCGGAGATGATCAGCAGCATGAACGAGGCAACGCCGATCAGCGTATTGCGCCCGAAAATGTAGTCGATAGTTCGCCCGATC
>Ga0207657_10007190_pt1 | contig 11427 bp, 14 predicted proteins | sample KBSC33metaG_FD_184316 | JGI IMG/M metagenome (GOLD analysis project Ga0207657, IMG submission 184316) | Corn rhizosphere microbial communities from Kellogg Biological Station, Michigan, USA - KBS C3-3 metaG (SPAdes) (version 2) | ecosystem: Host-associated > Plants > Roots > Rhizosphere > Soil ...
GCCTTTGATCACAAGGTAAGGGGTTACGGCGTGGTATCCGTCAGGAATAGGCTTAACACTCATTGCTTCTCCCTCCAAAATGCACATCAGAATTTTCACGCAGACGTTTACTGAGTGGCGCTTCCCAAATGTGTCGCTATATACCAGTCGTTGCCAAATGGATCAGCAACTCCAGACATCAGATCGCCATACATCTCGGCCGGGGACCACAACGAACTCGCGCCAGCCTCCAGTGCTCGCTTGTAGGATGCGGCTGCATCAGGTACGTATAAGAAAATTGCACCAGGGATGGGCTGGTACTGTCCATGCGCTTCGCCAATTTCCAAGATAGAGTTGCCGATCCTGACCTGCGCGTGATGAATGACTCCCTCGGGCGAAGCAGCGCGGAATACTTCCTCGGCGTCGAAGGCTTGCTTCAGAAAAGCCATCAGCTTGTCCGCTCCCTTTGGATGCAGTGACAACGTGACGTTGCCGAGTCCCGATGGTGCTGCCCCGGTCGCGCGATTCGTCGCAATGTACCAGTGATTTCCGAAAGCATCCTTCACGCAACCTTCGCGATCTCCATACGGCTGGTCGGTAAGCTCATTCAGAACGGTTGCTCCGGCTGCTAATGCGCGTTGATAGGTGGTGTCGGCATCTTTTACGTATAGGTGGATTGCGCTGGGCTTCGGAGTCCCGCGCCAGGCCGGTCCGCCTCCGATCATCAACATGGAGTCGCCGATCCTCATTTCGCAGTGCATACCGCCTTCGGAACCGGGCCCGCTACGAAAGATTTCCTCTCCGCCAAATACACTCTTTATGAACTCGACCAGCTCGTTGGCCTCGCGGACTTGCAGGTAAGGGGTGATCGTGGTGAATCCCGCTCGCGCAGGACTGGACACGGTTGCTGTCGACATAGTCTTTTCCTCCAACTCACGCTTGAGTTTTGCTTTGAATGTGGGACGTGGCAAGTCACGCAGCCCCGCCGCTATTTGGAGCAGGCGCCCCACCTCTCCTTCCACCTGGGGTAACGGAGCGCCGCGGTCGCTCAAGACTTGCTGCATTGCCTGCTCGAGTTGTTCGATGGAGCTGCGCTTATTCATGCTCGCCACTCAATTCAATTCGCAGGTTCTCGAGTCCGCGAAACTGTAGCTGTTTGATTGCTCCCTCGCTGCGGCCCATTTCCTGCGCGACTTCGCGAATCGTCTTACCTTCGGCGAAGCGCATCTGCACTACCCGTCTCTGGTCGGTCGGAAGCTTATCTACCATCCTGAACAGATGGGCGCTCTCTTCAAATGCTTCCGGATTTTCTGCTGATGGTTGCTCGGGTAAGTCCGCGATAACCTCTCGTCCAGAAAGTTTCCAGTAGTCACTTATGAGATTGGCGGCAATCCGGATAAGCCAGGCGGAAAATGGTATTCCTCGCCAATCAAACTGCGGCAAATGCGCCAAGGCTTTGTGGAAGACTTCGGAGGTGAGGTCTTCAGCCGTTCCGCGCTCGCGGACGCGCCGGACCACATATGCGTATACCCGCTCGAAATTGAGCTCGTAAAGCTGGGCAAATCTGGCAGGATCTTTCTGCGCAGCTTCCACCAGGAGGCGCTCCTTGCCTTCCTCGTGCGACGCTGTCGTGCCAGATCGTTCGAGCACCATGATTGCTTCTCATCAAAGTAAACTGCCAACTCGGAAAAAGGTTACGCCTGATTGTGAAAATCGTATTTCCGAGCACAGGGCAACACGAACGTGCAGTCCAGAATCGAAACCGGTCAGTAAAGCCTGGAGACAATCCATGAAAACGCCATTTGTTCTCGGACGGTTACTGTTCGGTGGGTTCTTTCTGTACAACGGCGTCAACCACATCTTGAACCGGAAAACGCTTTCGCAGTATGCGGGTTCCAAGAAAGTTCCGGTTCCTCACGTGGCAGTCACTGGAAGCGGAGTGGCGCTCATTCTTGGCGGTGCAAGTATTTTGCTGGGAATCAAACCCAAGCTCGGGGCGGCCGTGATCATCGGCTTTCTGGCAGGAGTGTCGCCGATCATGCATGATTTCTGGCAAGCTGAAGATCCGAACCAGCGCACCAACGACATGGTCAATTTCGCCAAAAATATGGCGTTGCTGGGCGGCGCTGCTGCATTGGCTGCGGTCGAAGAGCCTTGGCCGGCAAGCGTACCATTCGCACGACCGGGCAAGATGCAGCGTGTGCGAAGGGCTTTACGGAAATCTATCGCGGCGTAAAACGTACAGCTTAGAACTGCGAAATAATCACGGAATGAGTCGGGTTAAATCTGGAGTTCCTCAGGCTGCGTTCTGCGTTGGAAAGTAAGTCTCCTGCCGCAACACTGCTTCAACGGCATTGACCACGCAACTAACGCGCTCCTTCGGGCAGGCGCCTTGTGCTCCTGCTTTGCGCGCCTCTTGCGCCAATTGATCACTGAGGAACATTGTGACCAGCAAAATAGGAACGTTCGCCTGGTGAGTTATTTCACGCGCTGCTTCCAGGCCGTTCATTACTGGCATTTTGAAGTCGAGTAAGATGACATCCGGACGCAACTTCTGGAAGGTAGTCACCGCCTCGCGGCCGTTGCTTGCCTCCCCACATACACGCCATTCATCGTGCTGCTCCAACAGCTTTCGCAGCGAGCTTCGCACGAGTTGATTATCGTCGACGATAAGAATGCGAACCACGCTGTCCCCCGATACATTAGGCAATAGCTTGCAATGGCATCTTTCATGACTCGTTAGTCCACTTGAGAATAGGTTTTCCCCGGGCCTTCAGCAATACCCCGGATACCCCAGACCGTGAAGAATGATATGAACTTCCTAAGCACATGGGCAGGATATGCGGCGCAGAACCAGGCACGGGGCGTCTGTTCGAGTCACTTATGCGTGAGTTGCTGTGTCTGGAACTTAGGCCTGAGTAGAAGGGGTGCGATTTGTACTACAAGCTACTAAGCTCTGCTTGTGTGCTCCCAAAGTTCCAGGGCAGCGATCCTCAGGGGTATGTACCTCGCAATCAAAGAACATTATCCATGGTATTTTGCGGAACCATGCAACGGCGACTCACCATCGTACTGAGCGTTCTTCTTGCTGTCGGCGGGGTTGTCTACGCCGCAGATTGGGTGCAATTCCGCATTCGTGGTCGGGAGGCTCTGGGCATTGTTCCTGTACGGGTCCTCTATGCAGTGCAGCAGAAGAACGGCAAGACAGAGTTTCTGTTCCGACCACCCGAGGTTGAGACCTGCGCCAACTCACTGTTCCTCCACGCAGGCTACTCTCCGTGCTGGTACCTTCGCCGCCACCCGGAACGGCGCATTCAGATTTGAGGCTCACGAGGTTGGGCTCGCGACGTGGATTGCGGCTACGAATCAGCCAAAAACCTGCTGACCAGTGTGCGCATCGAAGCCCAGATGTCCGTGGTTTCTCAGATCATCTCATTGTTCCTGCTGGCCATACCAGTTGCCTGCGTGGCTTGGACCATAACCCATGAAGAGCTGTTCCATGAACCGCGCGACTACTGCAAACGGCAGAGCCAGACCGCGCGCGGTTTCGGTCGAAGAAAATTTTTCTACGTTTTCACATGCGAATACTGCTTTAGCCACTACGTGACTCTCCTACTGTTGCTCATCACGCATTACCAACTCATTTATAGTGGCTGGCGGGGTTATCTGATTGCCTGGTTTTCCCTAGTGTGGATTGCCAATCAATATATGAGTATCTATGCGCGCCTGCGGCTGGACATTAAACATGAGGGCATCGAGATTAAGACCAAAGAGCAGAAGATCGACCGCCGCGCCGCCTGAACTTGCAACGAAATCGTCACTGATCGATTCGTGAGCGGCCTTGTACTCCGGCAGCATTGTCGCTAGCAATCGGGCAGCTTTGAGGAACTTCGTGCCAAGCGAAAAAGAAAAAATGCTGGCGGGAGAACTGTACCGCTCAACCGACGCGGAACTGCAGCAAGCCATGGCAGACGCGCAACGACGGCTGCGAGCTCTTAATGCTATTCCCAACGAAGATGCCGCCGGCAGGCACGAAAGCTTGCGCGAATTGCTGGGCGTTGTCGGGGAAGGAGTGCAGCTACGCTCGCCATTCGCGTGCGATTACGGCGTGCACATCCGAATCGGTCAAAACAGCTTTGTGAATTTTGGCTGTGTGTTCCTCGACTGCAACCTCATTAACATCGGAGAGGAGGCCCAGATCGGTCCGGGCGTGCACATCTATACCGCTCTGCATCCGACTGATGCGGAGACCAGGCGCGGTGGGTTGGAAGCCGCGAAGCCCGTGAACATTGGACGCAATGTATGGATAGGCGGTCACAGCGTGATCTGCCCCGGGGTTGCGATCGGGGACGATACGGTGATCGGAGCAGGCAGCGTCGTGGTTCGGGACATCCCAAGTGGCAAGGTAGCGGTCGGCAACCCCTGTCGTGTGATTCGCGACGCTGCGTGACCCCGCGGCCGTCGGGGAAACTCCGCCGTACACTCCTTTGTAGATCAAAGTTCCTGTAAAATAAGCCCTTGCGTTTCTATCGTCGCATCGAGACGTCCGTTCGGCGCGCTTTGTGCCGGCAGTGCCGTTGCCAGGATGGTCTATGCGGCAGCTAACCCGCCTGCTTCGTTATGTCAGGCCTTACTGGTGGCGGCTGTTATCGTCCGTCACGCTGATGGCACTAGTCGGTCTATTGGACGCCTTCCGCGTCTTGCTCATCGGCCCCATCTTTGATCGTGTTCTGAATCCTTCCTCGCAATCTCATAACATTCAGCTCTTCAAAATGCCGGGAAGCGACAGGGCGGTGTATCTCCAGCAATTCGTCCCTTCGCACTTCCAGAATGCATGGACCATTGTCGCGGTGAGCCTGGTGGGTGCCACGATCTTGAAAGGCATCTTCGATTATCTGGGCACATACCTGGTGAACTACGCCGGTTTCGGCATGATCACCGACATGCGGGACGAGTTGTACAACTCCATCCTGCGCCGCTCGGCCGCGTTCTTTCAGAAGCACACTACAGGCACCCTGCTCTCCACGATCATCAACGACATTGAACGCATCCAGTTCGCAATGTCGAGCGTACTGGCGGAATTCCTTCAGCAGCTGTTTACCTTGCTCTTCACGGCATTCGTTGTCGTGCTTCTCGGCGGCAAACTGGCGTGGGTTCTGGTGTTATTCCTGCCCTTCATTATTTTCTCAGCCGGACGAATTGGGCGCCGGGTGCGGCACACTACGCGCAAGGGGCAAGACAAACTGGCGGACATCCAGAACATCCTGCACGAAACTATAACCGGCAACCGCATTGTTAAGGCTTTCAGCATGGAAGCGTGGGAAGCGAGCCGCTTCCGTCTGGCCGCCAAGCGCTTGTTTCATGCGAATCTCAGGTCCGTTGCCGCTTCGGCCGTGAGTTCGCCATTAATGGATATCTTTGGCGCGATTGCTATCGCAATGCTCCTGCTGCTGGGACGGGGGCAGATCGCCCACGGCGCATTCACCGCCGGAACATTCCTGGCTTTCATCGTTGCGGTTTTCAAGCTTTACGATCCCGTCCGTAAATTTGCCCTGTTCAACAACAGCTTCCAGCAGGCGCTCGGCGCGTCATCGGAAATCTTCCGCTTCATGGACTCGGAAGATGAAGTCCGGGAAAAGTCTGGAGCAAAGCCTCTGCCTCGTTTTGCGGACAGCATTTGCTTTGATCATGTCTGCTTCTCTTATGGGGAGAATGGCGACGGCTCCCGGGAAATCCTCCGCGAAATCAATCTGGAAGTAAGAGTGGGTGAGGTCGTCGCCGTGGTTGGATCCAGTGGGGCAGGCAAAAGTACCCTGGTCCACCTAATTCCTCGCTTTTTCGACGTAACCAGTGGTCGTCTGCTGATTGATGGTCACGATGTGCGTGATGTAACACTTGGATCTTTGCGCTCCCAGATTGGCATCGTGACCCAGGAAACGGTGTTGTTCAATGACACAGTTCGCAACAACATTGCCTACGGGCAGCCGCATGTCGCGGCCAAGGATGTGGAAGCCGCCGCACGAATGGCCCTGGCGCATGACTTCATCATGGAAATGCCAGCGGGTTATGACACCGTCATCGGCGAGCGAGGCCTGCGGCTTTCCGGCGGCGAAAGACAGAGAATCGCGATTGCCCGTGCCATCCTGAAGAATGCTCCTATCCTGATTCTCGACGAGGCGACGTCTGCCCTGGATAATGAGTCCGAAGCACTGGTGCAATCCGCCCTGCAGAACCTTATGGCGGGACGCACCGTCATGGTCATCGCTCACCGGCTCTCCACCGTCCGTCGCGCGGATCGCATTGTTGTACTCGAAGCGGGGACCATTGCCGACATCGGGCCGCATGATGATTTGATGAAGAAGCTCGGCACCTATCGGCGTCTTTACGACTTGCAGTTTGCCGAGATGGAGCAGCCGCGCGCGGGAGTGCGTCATTAGCCACGAAGCGCCCTATATGCCCCTACGCTCGATGACAGGATTTGCGCAGGTAAAAGGTCAAATCAATCAGGACGTGGGCTTCTCTCTTTCTTTGAAGTCGGTTAATCACCGCTTCCTCGACCTGCATTTCCGCATGCCTTCTGACAGCGACGGCCTGGAGATGAAGTTGCGTCGCGCACTGAAGGAAAAAATTGCTCGCGGCCACATTGAGGTCACGCTGAGCCTGGAACGAGCGGGCGAGAATACCTTCACGTTAAATAAACAACTTGTCGCCGGCTATGTCGAAGCCTTTCGTACGGCTGCAAACGAATTCGGCATCTCCGCCGAGCCCGATCTGAACGTCATCCTGAGACTGCCCGGGGTCATGGATACAAACTCCCTGCCCGCAGACGGCGACATTGATTCCGCTGTCCTCGGGAAGCTGGAAGAAGCCCTCGCTCGTCTCAATCACATGCGCGAAGAAGAAGGGCGCGGCATTGAACAAGAGCTTCGGGTGCGCATGGCGCACGTCGAAAAGGCGGGCGCTGGCGTGGGCAAACATCGTTCCGCGGTGCTCCACGCCTACGTGGAAAAATTGAGGTCGCGAATGGCAGAACTGCTCGCGTCCCAAGTGGAAAGCGATCGTATTGCGCAGGAGGCGGCTTTGCTGGTGGACCGCAGCGATATCCAGGAAGAACTCGTGCGCTTGGAGACGCACGTCAAACATTTCCTCGGACTGCTTGATCAAGGCGGCGAGGTCGGCAAGAAACTCGATTTCCTGCTCCAGGAATTGAACCGCGAGGCGAACACCTTACTTTCGAAGACTTCCGGACTGGCCGGCGAGGCGCTGAAAATTACAGAGATGGGATTGGCGATCAAGTCGGAAATCGAGAAGGCCCGCGAGCAGGTGCAGAACCTCGAATGAGCGTCGTCTACATCATCTCTGCGCCTTCAGGGTCGGGCAAATCGACTCTGGTCAACGAAATCGAAAAGCTCGTACCCGGCCTGGATTTTTCGATCTCCTACACGACGCGAGCACCACGGGGTAGTGAAAGAAACGGGAAAGAGTACTTTTTTATCTCGCGCCCGGAATTCGACGAGATGATGAAGCGGGATGAATTTCTGGAACATGCCGAAGTTTTCGACAACTGCTACGGGACCGCCCGCAAATTCCTGCGCGAGGCCGAGCAGCACAGCCACGATCTGCTGCTCGACATCGACGTGCAGGGCGCCGAACAGATCAAGAAGAAAATTCCCGAAGCCGTGAGCGTCTTCATCCTGCCGCCCGACCGCAAGACACTCGAGCAACGATTGCGCAAACGCGGGCAGGACTCGGAAAAGGTCATCCAGCGCCGACTGGACACGGCCCGTCGTGAGATTGAGAATTACGTCAAATACGACTATATTTTGGTGAACGACCGCCTGGAGGACTCCGTCGAGCTTTTGCAAGCGATCGTGCTCGCGGAAAGGTTGCGACGTTCGGGTAAGGCGCTCTCTGGGGATCAATCCAAGAATCTCGCGATGGCGGAGCGGTGCCGGTTGGACAACGTTCGGGAAAGAGTTCAGCCGATCTTGGAATCCTTTCGTGAAGGAGATTCCGGCAGAGCGATGGGTCTTTAAACGCGGCCTGAACCGCGGGTCCAGTTCAGGGGAGACGAAAAACCATGAAGTTGATGGACGGGTTCGACAGCAACTATCGCTATATTCTGGTGGCGGCGCGGCGTGCACGCCAACTACAGGGCGGAGCCCCGCCCGTGATCGAAACCCATTCCCGCAAACCTTGCCGCATCGCGCAGGATGAGATCAAAGCCGGCAAAGTGAAGTGGATCATTCCCGAGATCGTGAAATCTCCGGCCGAAGCGGCTTCGGAGATGCTCGACAAGGCAGCGCCAAAAGACTGAAGAAAGATTTTCGATTGCTGTTGTTGATTGTTGATTCGAGCAGGGAGTGTGGCTTAATCCTCAATCATTCATCAGCAATCAGCAATGGGGTCTAATGAAGGTTGCGCTGGGCGTCAGCGGCGGGATTGCAGCATACAAAGCGGCAGAGATTATGCGGCTTCTGCAGGATCGCGGCATTCGCGTACAGGTCATCATGACCCGCGCCGCCCAGGAGTTCGTTAAACCACTCACCTTTGCCGCATTGTCGGGCGAAAAGGTCATCACCGACATGTTCTCGGGCGGCAACGAGCAGCCCAACATCGATTCTGCGGTCGAGCACATCGCGGTCGCGCAGTCCATCGATGCCCTGGTTGTAGCTCCTGCCACAGCCGACGTTCTCGGGAAATTCGCACAAGGTCTGGCTACGGATTTTCTGACCACGCTTTATCTCGCGACCACTGCACCGGTCGTCGTCGCTCCCGCCATGAACGTCAACATGTGGAACCATGAAGCCACGCAGGCGAATATTGCGACGCTGAAAAGACGGGGTGTTCGCGTAGTAGAGCCGGATAGCGGGTACCTGGCCTGCGGAATGACGGGTCCGGGACGGCTCGCCGCTAACGAAAGTATCGTTGCGGCAGTGATGGAAGCGCTCGGTGCGTCGCAGGAATTAGCAGGTGAAACCGTCCTGATAACAGCCGGCCCTACGCGCGAGAAAATTGATCCGGTCCGCTATCTGACCAATCGTTCCAGTGGCCGCATGGGATATGCCTTGGCCGAGGCTGCGCTTCGCCGTGGCGCACGTGTCCTGCTGGTGAGCGGACCGACCTCGATCCATCCTCCCGGAGGCGCGGAACTGACACGCGTGGAAACCGCGGAAGAGATGTGGAAGGCGGTGATGAATCTTCTGCCTGAGTCCACAATCGTGATCAAGACTGCCGCTGTCTCGGACTACAAGGCGAAATTGGAAGCCGCGCAGAAGATCAAGCGCACTGGTCCGCTAACGCTGGAGCTCGAAGCCACGGTCGACATCCTTGGAGAAATTGTCCGGCAAAAGGAATCGCAGCTGGTTATCGGCTTTGCCGCCGAAACGCAGAATGCTCTTGAAAACGCACGCACAAAGTTGGCCAAGAAATCGCTCGACGCCATTGTGGTCAACGATGTTTCGCGCGAAGGTATCGGATTCGATTCGGAGCGCAATGCGGTCACTATCATTACCCACGACGAAGTGGTCGAAGTTCCGGAGACTACTAAATGGGAAGTGGCGCAGCGCGTGCTCGACCACGTCATTAAGCTCCGCAAACGGCGCCCGGTGAAGGCCTGATGGCCCCTGTTCTCGACCCAAAATTCAAGCAAGCACTAGCCGACCGAATCCGTTTCTATAACGAACTCGGGATATATGACTTCTATCGTCGAGAACCGGTAGAAACCTCATCACAACCGGGAAGCGCTTCGGCAGATTCAGCACTCCACGTCGAAGAACGAGAGGACATTACGCCCAGAGCTAGAACAATTGCATCAACCAACATCTTCAAAGCGGAAGTCTCCGGCGCAGAATCGGTCGTTGCCGAGCCAATTCAGGCGCTCAAACTGATCCGCGAAGACATCGGCGACTGCACGCGTTGCCGGCTGCATAAACAAGGGCGTAAACAGATTGTCTTTGGCGTGGGAAACCCTACGGCGGACTTGATGTTCATTGGCGAGGCCCCCGGAGCCGACGAAGACCTGCAAGGCGAACCCTTCGTGGGACGCGCCGGGCAGCTTCTCAACAACATGATCAAAGCCATGGGATTGGAGCGCGAGCAGGTCTATATCGCGAACATCATCAAGTGCCGTCCGCCAGGCAATCGAACGCCAGAGCGCGACGAATGCGAAACCTGTTCGCCGTTCCTGATGCGCCAGATCGAAGTCATCAAGCCTAAGGCGATCGTTGCCCTGGGCGCAGTCGCCGCCAAGACGCTCCTGGCGATCAATGCGCCGATGTCGGATCTACGCGGCCGCTGGTACGACTTCCGCGGCACCAAGCTGGCGGTCACGTACCACCCGGCATTTCTCCTGCGCGATCCACGCCAGAAAAAAGAAGCGTGGAAGGACTTGCAGATGGTGATGAGAGAACTGGGACTGCAAGCGCCGGCGCAGAAGGGCTAGGGGTGAGACGGCCATTGGACGTCGAATACCAATGTGGCCTCCACATGACCAGCAGGCGTGATCGCGGGTATCACCCCCGGTTTCCCCTCATCACCTTGAATTTGTCATTCCGAACCGGCTTTAGCCGGTGAGGAATCTGCTCTCCGTAGGCTAATCCGCGAACCCCAATCTTCGGCTAAGTCTGCCCATGCTGGATTGAATGACTCGATCAGAACGATTTTCTTCTCTCGTCGCCAATTCTTAATTTCGGTTTCACGTTCGATGGCTCTGTCGATGTATTGGAACGACTCGTAGTGCACGAGTCGATTGATGTGATAGTGCTTCGTGAATCCGTCAATTTCGCCCGACTTGTGCTGCATCACGCGCGAGAAGAGAAAGCCGGTAACGCCGACATACAGAACCCGTCCTTTGCTAGCCATGATGTACACGTAATAGCGCTTTTCTCTCGGCATTGACCAGGCTCGCATTCGGGAGGCTACGCGGAAGAGTGGTCGCTGTCAGTGTCGACAGTCACTAGCAGGTGTGCCACTTCACCGCAAAGAGCAGATTCCTCACGGCTGAAGCCGTTCGGAATGACAAGGTATCGGGCCCGGCTCGTATTGCTGCGGCGTTCACGTAAGGACTGCGCTCTCGCCTCTGGTTTATTCTGTCCTCAGCATGCCTGAGTTCTGCGATGTCGCCTTGCCTGTGCCGCTCGATTCCGCGTTCACGTATCGAATCGCGAATGGCGACACGCCCGTAGTCGGAGGACGCGTGCTCGTCCCCTTCCGCCAGCAGCGGCTCTCGGGCATCGTGGTCGATCTGCACGAGCGGCCTCCCAAAGTCCAGGCTAAGAACGTTATTTCCGTGCTCGACAGCGCGCCGGTATTCGATGAGCAACTGCTCAAGCTGGGACGCTGGATTGCCGACTACTACCTGGCTCCTCTTGGAGAGGTTTTTCGCACCATGCTGCCGCTGGGTGCTGAATTCAAGAAAGCCATTGGATATCGCATTACAGACGAAGG
>Ga0207657_10007192_pt1 | contig 11426 bp, 5 predicted proteins | sample KBSC33metaG_FD_184316 | JGI IMG/M metagenome (GOLD analysis project Ga0207657, IMG submission 184316) | Corn rhizosphere microbial communities from Kellogg Biological Station, Michigan, USA - KBS C3-3 metaG (SPAdes) (version 2) | ecosystem: Host-associated > Plants > Roots > Rhizosphere > Soil ...
TCGCTGCTGGACTGCCGCGGCGAGCCGTTTCGCATCCTCCACCTCGCCCGGATCGTACTAGATGTGGGCGTGGAAATCGCGGATCGTGGGCTCGGCCATCCGCGCTGCTTACCAGATCCGCGCGCGTTCCGCAGCGGGCAGATATAGCTTGTCGCCGGGCTGCACCTTGAAGGTTGGGTACCAGCCGTCGATGTTCCGGACGACGCCGTTGACGCGATATTTGCGCCAGCTGTGCGGATCGCTGGTCGTCATCTGGCGGATGACATCCGGCGTTCCCTTGCCGGCCCAAGCCTGCGCCCAGCCGAGGAAGACCCGCTGGTCGCCCGTCAGGCCGCCGAGTACCGGCGCCGGGCGGCCCTTCAGCGATGCGTGATAGGCGTCCAGCGCCATCGTCAGCCCGCCGAGGTCCGCGATATTCTCGCCCATCGTCAAATCGGGGTTGATGTGAACCCCCGGCACCGGCTCGAACTGTGCATATTGGTCGCCCAGCATCTTGGCGCGGCGCTTGAACTCGGTGGCGTCGGTCGGGCTCCACCAGTCGCGTAGCGCGCCCGAGGCATCGATCTTGCGGCCCTGATCGTCGAAGCCGTGGGTCAGCTCATGGCCGATCACCGCTCCGACGGCGCCGTAGTTGAACGCGGGGTCCGCCTTGGCATCGAAGATCGGCGCCTGGAGGATGCCCGCGGGGAAGACGATGTCGCGAAGCGAGCCGTTGTAGGCGTCGTTGGTCTGCGGGGTCATGCCCCAGTCGCCCTTGTCGACCGGGCCGCGGCTCCGGTCGACGTAGAAGGCCCAGTCGGCGGCGGCGGCGCGGCGCACGTTCCCGACCAGGTCGTCGCGGCGGACGACCACGTTCGAATAGTCGCGCCACTTGTCGGGATAACCTACCTTGATGGTGTAGGTGTCGAGCTTCTTGAGCGCTTCCTGACGGGTCGCAGGGCTCATCCAGTCGAGCTTGGCCAGGCGGCGACGGAACGCGGCCTTGATGTCTCCGACCAGTGACGTGATCGCGGCCTTGGTGGAGGCCGGGAAGTAACGTTCGGCGTACAGCCGGCCAACTGCCCAATCGAGAGTTCCGAAGCAGCTCCCCGGATTGGCGCCGCAATCGTCGCCCCCAACCGCCAGCTTGGCACGCTTCCAGCGCGGAGCTTCGGACTTCTGGCCGAGCAGAGTCTGCTCGCGAAAAGCGAAGCGTGCCTGGTCGAACGGTGCGGACAGATAGGCCGCAGTCGCATCGGCCACCCGGAATGCCATCCACGCTTTCAGTGTATCGAGCGGCGCCGAGGCGACCACCGCCGCGAGCTTCGGGAAAGCGGTGTTGGTGGTGACGATGAACCGGTCGCGGTCGGCGATGCCGCTGCCTTCGAGGTACGGCGCCCACGGGAATTGCGGCGCGAGCGCCTGGAGCTGCGCCTTGTTGACGGGATTGTATTGCGTGTCCGGGTCACGAAGCTGGACCTTGGTCCAGCTCGCCTGGGCGAGGGCGGTCTCGAAGTCGAGCACCCGCTGGGCATTGGCGGCGGGGTCCGGCCAGCCCTCCAGCGTCAGCAGCTGCTCTGCATAGGCGCGATAGGCCTGCCGCTGCGGGGCGAAACTGTCCTTCAGATAATAATCACGATCCGGAAGCCCGAGCCCGCCCTGGCCGAGATAGAGCGCGTAAGCGTTGGGATTGTGCAGGTCGGAGTCGACATAGGCGCCGAACGGGGAGGGGTAGAAGCCGACGGCGCTCTGCCCCATCAGCCGCGCCAGGGCGGCGAGGTCGGCCGCATTTCGAATGGCGTTGAGTTCGGGCGCGATTGCCTGGGCGCCAAGTCGGTCGATCGTCGGTTCGTCCATGAACGAGGCGTAGAAGGCGCCGACCTTGCCCTTGAGATCGGTCGGCTGCTCGCCGACACCAGTAGCCGCATCCTCAAGCAGCGCCTTCAGCTGCCGGTCGGTCCGGTCGGTCATCTCGTACCGGCGTGACGCGATCGGGCGGTCGGACGGGATCTCCGTGCGGGCGAGATAATGGCCGTTGGCGTACTGGAAGAAGTCGTTGCCGGGCCTGGTCGACGGATCGACCGCGGTCATGTCGAAACCGAACGGCGGGAATGTTGGCGCAGATGTTCCCTGCGCAAGCGCACTGCTCGCCCCGAGCATCGTGACGGCGAACACCAGGCCGGCTCGTCTCATCATCATTCCCCCGCAGAACTGAATAGCGGCGTCTAGCCTAAGACGAAGGACAGTGAGGCGGAATAGCCATTCGACGAATCTCCCAACGGGGCGCCAACCTGCTTCCCTTGGGCGCACCCTTGGCTATAAGCGCGCCCTCCCGCACATGCGGCCCGATGCTGGGGCGTCGCCAAGTGGTAAGGCACCGGTTTTTGGTACCGGCATTCGCAGGTTCGAATCCTGCCGCCCCAGCCAGTCTAAGATCGGTGCTCGCCGTCGTCGCGCTTGTCCTTGGTCGGCGTCTGGCGCCGCTTCTTGTCGAGCAGCGCGCGATAGTTGGACACCACCGCACGGCAGCTCTTCAGCCCCTCGTTGAGCTTGTTGTTGGCTTCGTTCGCCTCGCGCTCGCGAGCGTTATCACTGTCTGACACCGAACCTCGGTCCACTCTGTCGTTCCCACCGATGCAGACTAACTAAAGTTAGTGGCCCCTGCTAGGGGAATCTCACGCGGCGGCCGTTACCTTGCACGCCTTGGCGATCGCGGCAGCCAGGATCGCGGGAGTGAATGGCTTCAGCAGCGTTTCGATGCCTTCCGGCTTGTCGCGGATCATGTCCGCCTCTGCATAACCGGTGATCAGCAATGCCGGCACTCCGGGGCAAAGCTCTCTGGCCCCGCGCAGGAACTCGGTGCCGGATAGGTGGGGCATGGCATAATCGGTGATCAGCAGGTCGAAATCGCAGCTGCGATTCTTGAGCAGGGCGAGGGCCTCGGCGCCATTCTCCGCCTCCACGACATCGTGCCCGGAGTCCGCCAGAACCGCAGCGGTGGTGCTACGCACCTCGGGGTGGTCGTCGACCAGCAGAATCTTGAGAGCGCGCTGCGGCGCGGCGGGGGGGGCCGGCCGCGGGACTCGCTCCCTCAGCGCCACCTCAGGCGCGCGCGGCAGCCACAGCTCCGCGCGCGTGCCGCGCGCGATCTGGCTCTCCAGCCGGAAGGCGCCGTTCGATTGCTGGGCGAAGCCATAGACCATGCTGAGGCCAAGGCCGCTGCCTTTGCCGACCTCCTTGGTCGTGAAGAACGGCTCCATCACCTTCTGCAGGTCCTCGGTTGCAATACCGGTACCGGTGTCCTCGACGGTCAGGCGGACATAATCGCCAGTTTCGAGTCCCGAGATCGCTCCCGCGGCCACGTCGCGGTTTTCGGCGACGATGGTGACTGTGCCTCCGTCGGGCATCGCGTCGCGGGCGTTGATGATGAGGTTCACCAACGCAAGCTCGAGCTGCGCCTGGTCGGCGAACACGGGCCAGATATCATCGGCGACGCGCCACTCCAGGTTGACCAGGCCGCCGAGGGTGTGCGTGAGCAGGTCGAGAACCGCTCCCTGGAGCGCCGCCAGCTCAACGGCCTGTGGCTCCAGCCGTTGGCGCCGAGCGAAGGCGAGCAGCCGCCGGACCAGTTCGCTGCCCTGCTCGGCCGCGCGCTTCGTCATCCCGAGGATTCGCTGGTGCTCCTCGGGGAGCTCGGCACGTTTCTCGATCAATCCTAACCCGCCGATCACGGCGGCAAGCAAGTTGTTGAAGTCATGCGCGATTCCACCCGTTAGCTTGCCGATGGCGTCCATTTTCTGGGCCTGGACGAGCTGGCTTTCGAGTTCGCGCCGGTCGGATATGTCCATGAAACTACCGGCGAAGCGCCGCCGTCCGTTTTCTGTTGGAAGCTCGACCGTCTGATCCACGAAATGGCGGTAATTCCCATCCGCGCATTTCCAGCGATATTCTATCGACATGGTCCCGGTGCGCAGTCGTTGCTCCAGTGCCCGCATCACCGCAGCGTGATCATCGGGGTGGAGATTGGCCATGAAGATGTCAGGCTGGCTCTCGACATGCTCGCGGGTGAAGCCGGTCAGCGCCTCGAAATTTCCGGCGACATATTGCGGCACCCTGAGCGCAGCTTCCGGCTCCTCGACGTAGAGCACGATCGGCAGCGCCTGGATGATCGCCGCCTGCCGCTCCTCGGCGAAGCGGAGCTCGCGCTCGACCCTGAGCCGCTCGGTATTGGCGCGGATATTCTCCTCGAGCAGCGCCTGCTCATGTCGGGCCTTGCGCTCGACCTCCTTCGATTTGTCGAATAGCTCGACGAAGACGGCGACCTTGGACCTCAGGATGATCGGGTCGACCGGCTTGAAGACATAGTCGACCGCGCCCATCGAATAGCCGCGCAGCAGATGTTCGGCCTCCTTGTTCACGGCCGACAGGAAGACGATCGGGATGCCCTTGGTCTGCTCGCGGCCGCGGATGATCTGGGCGGTCTCATAGCCGTCCATTCCCGGCATGTAGACGTCGAGCAGGATCACGGCGAACTCGCCCTTCAGAAGGTGGCGGAGCGCTTCCTCCCCCGAGCGCGCGAGCACGACATCGCCGAGATCCTCGAGCACCGTGGCCACCGCCAGCAGGTTGCGCTCGTCATCATCGACGAGGAGCACGCGCGCGCGTTCGGCCTGGATGGTCTCCAGCTCCGGCGCAGTGGGCCGGGCGATCGGGATTTCCCCCACGGGCCGGTTCACGGGGCCTACTCGGCCGCCTCCAGCGGGATCGGCATTGCCGCGGAAGCCTGCGCATCGCGCCCGCGGGCGACCCAAACGCGGAGGAGAGCGAGCAGAAGCTCGATGTCGACCGGCTTGGCAATGTAATCGGACGCGCCGGCGTCCAGGCATTTCTGGCGGTCGCCCTTCATCGCTTTGGCGGTAACGGCGATCAGCGGCAGATCGGCGAGCTCGGCGCGCTTGCGGATCTGCTGCATCGTCTCATAACCGTCCATTTCCGGCATCATGATGTCGATTAGCGCCACATCGACGCCCGGCGTCTGTTCCAGGATCAGGATCCCGTCCTTTCCCCGCTCCGCGTGGAGCACCTCCACGTCATGGCTCTCCAGAACGCTCGTCAGGGAGAAGATGTTGCGGATGTCGTCGTCGACGATGAGCACCTTGGCGCCCGCGAGCTCCGGCAGTGTCTTTGTGACCGCTACTGAATCTGGCGTCTTGCGGCGTTTACGCGGCTTCTGATCGGCGACTTCCTTGAGGTTGCGGAACAGGCCGACAAGCTCCTCGCGCTCCGCCGGCTTCTCGGTGACGCCGAAGGCGCCCATGCTCATCGCAGCGTCGCTCCGATCCACCCCCGAGACGACGTGGATCGGCACGTGCCGGGTGTCGGGATCGTGCTTCATGAGGTCCAGAAGGACGAACCCGTCGATGTCGGCGAGCCCGAGGTCGAGCGTGATCGCGCTGGGCTGCAGCTTGCGCGCCATGTTCAGCGTGCCCGCGCCGGCCGTCGAGACCACGCCCTTGAGGCCGGCCTCGTGCGCAGCGTCGAGCAGGATCGAGGCGAAGGTCGGATCGTCCTCGACGATGAGCACGAACGGGTCCTTCCCCAGCTCGTCGCGATCGTCGCTGACGTCGAACCCGGTCGGCAGCGCCGTCGGCACAATCGCGCCGCTGTTGTCGTAGCGGGCGGGGGTGCCGGCAACGGCCTGGCCATGCTCGGCGACGGCTTCCAGGGGGATGTAGAGCGTGAAGGTCGAGCCTTCGCCGGGCTTCGAACGCACCTGGAGCTCGCCACCCAGCAGGCGCGCGATCTCGCGGCTGATCGACAGCCCGAGGCCGGTACCGCCGTACTTCCGGCTGGTGGTGCCGTCGGCCTGCTGGAACGCTTCGAAGATGAGCTTCTGCTTGTCCTCCGGGATTCCGATGCCGGTATCCGTAACCGCGATCTCGATGGCGCGGTCGGCGGTGCGAAGGACAGGGTGCGTCTGGCTCCACCCGCTCGCGGCGCAGCTGACCCCCAGCGTCACGCTGCCCTTCGAGGTGAACTTGAAGGCGTTCGACAGCAGATTGAGCACGATCTGCTGAAGGCGCTTCTCGTCGGTGCGGATGGTCGACGGCAGCTTGCCGTCAAATCTTGCGTTGAAGTCGAGGCCCTTGTCGGCGGCGAGCTGGCGGAAGGTCCGCTCCATGTGCTGTTTCAAATGCGCGACCGGCATTTCCCCGACTTCGATCGACACGGTTCCCGACTCGATTTTCGAGAGGTCGAGGATGTCGTTGATGAGGTTGAGAAGGTCGGAACCTGCCGAGTTGATGGTCCGCGCGAACTCGACCTGCTTTTCGTTCAAATTGCCCTGGGCGTTGTCGGACAGGAGCTTGGACAGGATCAGCAGCGAGTTGAGCGGGGTCCGGAGCTCATGGGACATGTTGGCGAGGAACTCGGACTTGTACTTGGAGGTGAGGGCGAGCTGTTCGGCCTTCTCCTCGACGGCGCGGCGGGCCATTTCGATTTCGATATTCTTGGCTTCGACCTGCTTCTTCTCGTTCTCGAGCAGCTGCGCCTTCTCCTGGAGCTCCTCGTTGGTGGCGTGAAGCTCCTGCTGCTTGCGGGTGAGCTCGGTCTGGCGGGCCTGGAGCTCCTGCGTCAGCAGCTGGGACTGCTTGAGCAGGCCCTCCGTGCGCATGGTCGCAGCGATCGTGTTCAAGACGATGCCGATCGATTCCATCAGCTGGTCGAGGAAGTTCTGGTGGGTTTCGTTGAACTCGCTGAACGAGGCGAGCTCGATCACCGCCTTCACTTCATCTTCGAACAGCGCCGGAAGGATGTTGACGTTGGCAGGCGTGGCGCGCCCGAGGCCTGAGCCGATCCGGATGAAATCGGTGGGCACGTCCTTCAGCAGGATCGGCCGCCGATCGGCCGCCGCCTGCCCGATGAGGCCCTCGCGCAGCCGGAACTCCTGCTTCAACTCGTCGGCGCTCTCCGCGCCGTAGCTGGCGACCAGCTCAAGCTTGGTTTCGTCCTGGTCGCGGTTGGTGACGTAGAACACGCCGTACTGCGCGTTCACCAGCGGCGCGAGCTCGGACATGATGAGGTTCGACACCGTCGCGAGGTCGCGCTCGCCCTGGAGCATCCGGCTGAAGCGGGCGAGGTTGGTCTTGAGCCAATCCTGCTCCGCGTTCTTGAGCGTCTGCTCCTTGAGGTTAGAGATCATCTCGTTGATCGTGTCCTTGAGCGCCGCGATCTCGCCCGACGCCTCGACCGCGATCGACCGGGTGAGATCGCCCTTGGTAACCGCGATGGCCACTTCGGCGATCGAGCGCACCTGGTTGGTCAGGTTGGCCGCTAGCTGGTTCACGTTGTCGGTAAGGTCGCGCCACAGTCCGGCGGCGCCCGGCACGCGGGCCTGGCCGCCGAGCTTGCCTTCGATGCCGACCTCGCGGGCCATGTTCGTAACCTGGTCGCCGAAGGTTGAGAGCGTATCGATCATGAAGTTGATCGTGTCTGCCAAGGCCGCGATTTCGCCCTTCGCGTCGAGGGTCAGCTTGCGCTTCAGGTTGCCCTGCGCGACCGCGGTGACGACCTCGGCGATGCCGCGCACCTGGTTGGTAAGGTTGGTCGCCATCAGGTTCACGTTGTCGGTGAGGTCCTTCCACGTGCCGCCGACGCCCGGCACCTGAGCCTGGCCGCCGAGGCTGCCTTCGGTGCCGACTTCGCGGGCGACGCGAGTCACTTCGCTGGCGAACGCGTTCAGCTGATCGACCATGGTGTTGATAGTGTTCTTGAGCGCGAGGATCTCCCCCTTCACGTCCACCGTGATCTTCCTCGAAAGATCGCCCTTGGCGACGGCGGTGGTCACGTCGGCGATGTTTCGCACCTGACCCGTCAGGTTCGCCGCCATCAGGTTCACGTTGTCGGTGAGGTCCTTCCACGTGCCGGCGACGCCACGCACCTGCGCCTGTCCGCCGAGCTTACCCTCGGTGCCGACCTCACGGGCGACGCGAGTCACCTCCGACGCGAATGAGTTGAGCTGGTCCACCATCGTGTTGATGGTGTTTTTGAGCTCCAGGATCTCACCCTTCACGTCGACTGTGATCTTCTTGGACAAGTCGCCCGACGCCACCGCGGTCGTCACCTCGGCGATGTTGCGGACTTGGCCGGTGAGGTTCGCGGCCATGGCGTTCACGTTGTCGGTGAGGTCCTTCCACGTTCCGCCGACGCCGGGCACTTGGGCCTGACCGCCCAGCTTGCCCTCGGTGCCAACCTCGCGCGCCACGCGGGTCACTTCGGACGCGAACGAGTTCAGCTGATCGACCATGACGTTGATCGTGTCCTTGAGGGCAAGGATCTCCCCCTTCACGTCGACGGTGATCTTCTTCGACAGATCGCCCTTTGCGACGGCGGTCGTCACCTCGGCGATGTTGCGCACTTGGCCCGTCAGGTTGCCGGCCATCAGGTTCACGCTGTCGGTCAGATCGGCCCAGGTGCCGGCGACGCCTTCGACCTGCGCCTGACCGCCGAGCTTGCCTTCAGAGCCCACTTCGCGCGCAACGCGAGTGACCTCGGAGGCGAAGGAATTGAGCTGGTCCACCATCGTGTTGATGGTGTTCTTGAGTTCGAGGATTTCGCCGCGCACGTCGACGGTGATCTTTTTCGACAGGTCGCCGCGCGCGACCGCCGTGGTCACTTCCGCGATGTTGCGGACCTGGCCGGTGAGGTTGTCGGCCATGAGGTTCACATTGTCGGTAAGGTCGGCCCAGGTGCCGGCGACGCCCTCGACCTGTGCCTGGCCGCCGAGCTTCCCCTCCGTGCCCACTTCACGCGCCACGCGAGTCACCTCCGAGGCGAAGCCGTTGAGCTGGTCGACCATGGTGTTGATGGTGTTCTTGAGCTCGAGGATCTCGCCCTTCACCTCGACGGTGATCTTCTTCGACAAGTCGCCGCGCGCGATGGCGGTGGTGACCTCGGCGATGTTGCGAACCTGGCCCGTCAGGTTGTTCGCCAGCTGGTTGACGTTGTCGGTCAGGTCAGCCCACGTGCCAGCGACGCCGGGCACCTGCGCCTGGCCGCCGAGCTTCCCTTCAGTACCCACTTCGCGAGCGACGCGCGTCACTTCGGAGGCGAAGCCGTTGAGCTGATCGACCATCGTGTTGATGGTGTTCTTGAGCTCGAGGATCTCGCCCTTCACGTCGACGGTGATCTTCTTCGAAAGGTCGCCCTTGGCGACCGCGGTCGTCACCTCGGCGATGTTGCGGACCTGGCCGGTCAGGTTATCGGCCATCAAATTGACGTTGTCGGTGAGGTCCTTCCACGTGCCGGCGACGCCTTCCACGCGTGCCTGGCCGCCGAGCTTGCCCTCCGTGCCCACTTCGCGCGCCACGCGGGTCACTTCCGACGCAAAGCCGTTCAGCTGGTCGACCATCGTGTTGATGGTGTTCTTGAGTTCCAAGATCTCGCCCTTAACCTCGACGGTGATCTTCTTCGACAGATCGCCCCTCGCGACCGCCGTCGTCACTTCGGCGATGTTGCGGACCTGGCTCGTGAGGTTGGTCGCCATCGCATTGACGTTGTCGGTAAGGTCCTTCCACGTGCCGGCGACGCCCTTCACCCGCGCCTGACCGCCGAGCTTGCCCTCGGTGCCCACTTCGCGTGCGACGCGCGTCACTTCGGACGCGAATCCGTTCAGCTGGTCGACCATCGTGTTCACGACCTTGCCGATGCGCAGGAACTCGCCGCGCAGCGGCCGTCCGTCGATCTCGACCGTCATGCTTTGGGAGAGGTCGCCCTTGGCAACGGCGCCGATGACGCGGGAGACTTCCGCGGTCGGCTGGACCATGTCCTCGATGAGCTCGTTGACCGAGCGGATCGCGCTTTCCCAGCCGCCGCGGGCGTTCTTCACCCGTCCGCGCTGGGTGATCTTGCCTTCCTTGCCGACCACCTTGGACAGGCGCTCGAACTCCTGGGTCATCTCCTCGTTCAAGGAGACCACTTCATTGAAGATGCTGGCGATTTCGCCGTCTACGCCATCAACCTCTTCGGGCAGGCGCACGGAAAAGTCGCCGCGGCGGAGCGCACGGAGGGCGCTGACGAGCTGGCGGCGATCGATAAAGTCGCGCGGGGCCTGGATGTTCACTTGCTACTCCGGTGGCTTTCCTCCCCCCACCCTGGTTGAACATACGGCAGCCCCCCGGCTGCGGATCCCCACGCTAGCGGCGATTTGGGTTTACGTTTCGTGAAAAACCGCTCGAAATGCAACGTCTTTTGAGGGGCTCCGTTCGCATCAGCGGTCCTCAATCCATCCTACTCCGGACTTCCTGGCCAGCTTTGCTGGAGGGACCTCCGTCTGAGGGCCTCTCGGCGCGCCGTTAATCTGAATAGATGATCGTGGATCCTCCAGTGTCCACGTGAACGGCGCTCATTTGGTAATCGCTTAGCGCTTCCACGACGGCGTCCCGCGCAGAGCCGGGTGCATAGAGCAAGAGAAAGCCCGAGCCACCGGCGCCGAGCAGCTTGCCGCCGGTCGCACCGGCGACGAGTGCCTTGTCGTAAGCTGCCTCCACCCTTTCATTGGAGATGCCCGAGGATATCGAGCGCTTACGCATCCAGCCTTCGTGGAGGTAAGGTCCGAGGGTATCGACGTCGCGGCAGAGATCGGCCCTAAGGCTCCGCGCCTGCTCGACCATGGCTTTCAGATTCGCCACGACCTGCGGGTCTTCCATCGTGCTCTTGGATTGTTTGGTCAGCAGCTCGCTCGCGGAGCGGGTGCCGCCGAGATAGAACATGACGAGGCTGTCCTCCATCTGCCGGCGCTGGCCGATGGTTAGCGGAACGGTCTCGTGAGTGACTGTTCCGTCGGTGTTGAACTCGATCAGGTTCACGCCGCCGAGCGCACAGCCATACTGGTCCTGTTTTCCGATGGGCTCGCCGAGCTTGTCGAGCTCGATTTCGCAGGCGAGCTCCGCGAGGCGTGCGCGCGAAACATATTCCCCGCGATACGCGAAGCAGAGGTTGAGCAGTCCGACGGTAAACGCGCTCGAGGAGCCCATGCCGGTGCCCGCCGGAACGTCCGCGCTGGAGTTGAAATCGACGCGATCGATCGACAAATCGCGGAATACTTGTTGGATGATCCGGTGTTGAATGTCATCGGCAGTGCGTGGCTTCTCGATCTCCGAATATTTGAGGATGCACCCTTCGCGCTCGAAATATTCGTGCATGGACAGGTACATGTACTTCTTCACGGACATGCTGAGCACGGCGCCCGGGTGCTGGCGGTAGAAGGCCGGGAGGTCGGAGCCCCCGCCCACGAAGCTCACCCGCAACGGTGTGCGGGAGATGATCATGCGACCGACCTTAGAATAAGGTCGGCAGCCTCGCCGATGTCGGATGCACGCAGGTCAGGTTCAATCGAGTATCGGTCGCGGTCGTTGCCGGCGTGGCCGGTGGACACCAAGATGCTGTGG
>Ga0207657_10007193_pt1 | contig 11425 bp, 5 predicted proteins | sample KBSC33metaG_FD_184316 | JGI IMG/M metagenome (GOLD analysis project Ga0207657, IMG submission 184316) | Corn rhizosphere microbial communities from Kellogg Biological Station, Michigan, USA - KBS C3-3 metaG (SPAdes) (version 2) | ecosystem: Host-associated > Plants > Roots > Rhizosphere > Soil ...
TTGATACAATAGAGCTACTGAAAATCATCAGATTGCAACATTTAATACCCAATCTTGCAACATTTGACATCCATGTCATAGACTGCTTAGAGATAATTTTACGGCGTCGTTTTAAATGAACGATTGCTTTATATGAATAGAAGATTAGTACTCCTAAATATCCTATGCATTTTGCCTTTTACTGCGCTGTTGGCGCAGTCACCCTCTTATATTAAGACAGACAACGGTATAGTTGTTTTTACTGATTCTGCTTCCACCGGCACTTCTTATGCCGTCAAACTTGAAGTAGTGTCAGATGACGTTATAAGAGTTACAAAAGCCCCCGGAAAAGAAATTACTTCCACCGAAAGCCTGATTATTGTTGGCGCTAACAGACCTCGGGTTTCATTCGATGTAATTTCTTCTGAAGAAAATCTGACGCTTAAAACAAAAAAGATTTCCGCTATCATAGATCGTAAAACGGGCCAGGTTGCTTTCCTGGATCAAAATGGTACAAGAGTACTCAGTGAAGAACCTGCTACCAAAGAAAATTCTTTTAAACCCGTAATATTTGATGGCTCGCGCTTATACAGGATCACTCAGCAATTCCAAACAAAACCAGACGACGCATGGTATGGGTTGGGACAACATCAGGAAGGAATTATGAATTATCGCGGCCAGCAGGTTACTTTCTTTCAAAATAATACCGAAGTGGCTATTCCATTTATGATTTCAAAAAATAACTACGGGATTCTCTGGGATAATTATTCCCTGACAACTGCCGGAGATATCAGGCCTCTTCATTCGCTAAATTCATTGCGGCTTTTTTCTCAAAAGGGTGAGGAGGGATGGCTCACAGCCTCTTATGCCAATGATAAAAATAAACCACAAGAAATCATCACCCAAAGAGCAGAATCGACTATCAATATGGAGTTCCTTGGAGACTCAAAAATTCAGCTTCCAAAAGCATTTAATCCCGCAACCGGAGCAGTTACATGGGAAGGAGATGTTGCAAGTGATCTAAGTGGACTACATCAGTTTCATTTCACTTTTGGAGGCTCGCTGAAAGTTTGGATTGGGGGAAAACTGGTTTTAGATAGATGGCGTAAAGGCTGGAATCCGGCAACATCAATTGTTCCGGTGAATTTGAAAAGTGGCGCAAAAACTCCGATCAGGATTGAATGGACGCCTGAGGGTGCCGAATCTTATATATCTTTAAAATGGCAGGAGCCTCTTTCAACTCAGCAAAGTAATATTTTTGGATTTTCTTCTGAAGCCGGGCGGCAAATAGATTATTATTTTATTAAAGGAAACAATATGGATAGTGTGATTTCGGGCTACCGCGATCTCACAGGTAAAGCACCCATTATGCCGAAATGGGCTTTTGGCTTTTGGCAAAGCCGCGAGAGATATAAAACGGAAAATGAAATTCTTTCTACGGTAAAAGAGTTCCGCAAAAGAAAAATTCCAATCGACAATATTGTTTTAGACTGGAGTTATTGGCGTCAAGCAGAATGGGGTTGCCAGGAATTTGATAAAACACGTTTTCCTTCTCCGGATAGTATGATTGATGTGCTGCATAAAAAATATAATACGCATTTGATGATATCTGTATGGCCTAAGTTTTATGAAGGCATTTCAGTTTACAATGAATTCGATAAGAACGGATGGTTATACAAAAGAAACATAGCGGACAGCCAAAGGGATTGGATAGGCGAAGGATATATTTCTACCTTTTATGACGCATTTAATGCAGGCGCACGAAAAGGATTTTGGGACCTCATCAATAAAAAGCTTTACAGTAAAGGAATCGATGCGTGGTGGATGGATGCCAGCGAGCCGGATATTTTATCCAACGTTAATCCGGAAACAAGAAAATCGCTAATGGAACCTACGGCTCTGGGTTCTTCAGCTGAGTTTTTAAATGCCTATCCTCTGGAAAATGCAAGAGGGATTTATGAAGGACAAAGAAGCACCAATCCTAACCAAAGGGTGTTCTTACTTACAAGATCCGGCTTTGCTGGCTCACAAAGATATGCTGCTGCTATTTGGAGTGGTGATATCGGTTCGACCTGGACGGATATGAGAAATCAAATAACGGCAGGGATAAATTTTTCGATGTCAGGCGTGCCTTATTGGACAATGGATATAGGAGGTTTTGTAGTGCCTGCGAAATTTGAAAATCCTAATGCAGAAAGTTTAGAAGAATGGAGAGAATTAAATGCCCGTTGGTACCAGTTCGGAGCATTTGTCCCTCTGTTCCGGGCTCATGGGCAATTCCCATATCGTGAGATATTCAACATCGCTCCAGAAACGCATCCAGCTTATCAAAGTATTCTCTATTACGATAAACTTCGCTATCGTTTACTTCCTTATATCTATTCTTTAGCCGGAGCTTCATATCATGAAAACTATACCATCATGCGTGGGCTGGTGATGGATTTTGCTAAAGATACAGCTGTGCTAAATATTGCAGATCAGTATTTGTTTGGTCCTTCTCTGCTTATAAATCCCGTATCTGAATACAAAGAACGGAGCAGATCCGTTTACCTTCCCGAATGCGCGGGTTGGTACGATTTGTATTCCGGAAAATGGTATGCCGGAGGTCAAAAAATCCTTGCAGATGCGCCTTATGAAAGGATGCCGGTATTTGTGAAAGCGGGATCTATTATCCCGTTTGGTCCGGCGTTGCAATACATGTCTGAAAAACCTGCGGATCCCATTACGCTTAATGTTTACACAGGTGCCGATGCATCTTTCAATTTGTATGAAGATGAAGGAACGAATTACAATTATGAAAAAGGTGAATACACAAACATTCCCATCAATTATAACGAACACACAAGAATGTTAACCATCGATAAAAGGAAAGGTGAGTTTGAGGGTATGCTGAAAAATAGGGTTTTTAAAATTACGTGGATAGATAAAGATAAAAATATTGGATTTGATATTGGAAGAAAAGCGGATGTTGAAGTTAAATATAACGGCGAAAAAATTCTTATAAAACACAAATGAAATATATCAACTATGTATTCATGTTTAATCACTTCAAAATTGTCGGCAATGAAAAAAAACAAAATTATGAGGAGGGCATTTAAACTGGTATGGATACTTCTGTCTTTCCTGTTTATGGGTTTGCAAAGCTTTTCGCAAACAAGTGTACGAAAAATTACAGGAAAAGTATTAAGTAAAACAACCGGAGAACCTATATCAGGGGCGAGCATTTCTGTAAAAAACACTTCAAATGCCACCCTGTCTGATTCCGGAGGCCATTTTTCCATTACCGCAAAAATAGGCCAAACGATCGTCGTTAGCTTCACAGGGTTTATCGCACAAAGTTTTGAGGTAGCTGCCTCTACTGAAAATCTGCAGGTTCAGCTTGATCAAGACTATAACCGGTTGAACGATGTAGTTGTGATTGGCTATGGCGTCCAACAGAAGAAACTGGTAACAGGTGCTACTTCCCAGGTAAAAGGGAAGGACCTTGCAAAGCTAAACACAACAAATGCTTTACAGGCTTTGCAGGGACAAGCGGCAGGCGTTAATATTACGTCCACTTCCGGGCAACCCGGTGGTGGCTTCAAAGTAAATATCCGAGGCGTTGGAACCATTGGAAATGCCAGTCCCCTTTATGTGGTAGATGGTGTTATCACTAACGACATTACCTATTTGAACAATTCAGATATTGCTTCGGTTGATATTTTAAAAGATGCTGCGTCATGCGCTATTTATGGTATCAATGGGGCAAACGGTGTTGTCCTCATCACGACCCGCAGCGGAAAGATGGGCAAAAAGAATGGAGAAGTTTCTTTTGACGCTTATTACGGCATTCAAAACATTGGCCGTAAACTGCCTTTGTTAAACGCGGAACAGTATGCTACCATGCAAAATGAAGCGGCCCTTAACAGCGGTAAAGCTCCTCTATTCACTCAGGCACAAATTGACGCACTGGCGCAAGGAAGCAAAGATTTACCTGCTCACGGAACGGACTGGTTAGACCAGATATTTTCTTCTGATGTGCCCATGCAGAATTACAACCTTGCTGCCAATGGTGGAACTGATGTATCATCTTATTCATTGGGAATGTCCTATACGGAACAGGGAGGAATAATCGGTGGTTCTGATCTTTCCGATTACAAGCGCTATGACTTCCGCACAAATTCTGAACGTAAACTTTACGATGGCGCATTGAAAGTAGGAGAACATCTCACATTTTCTTTCATAGATCAAAAAGGGATTGCTGATGGTGGATTATATTCCGGTAATGTTTTGGCGAGCGCGATAGGTACAAGCCCTTTATTGGCTATGTATGATGCAAAAGGCAATTATCTGAGCAGCCTTAATTCAACTGTATATAACGGCGGAGTTTGGAATAATACTGAAGCGAATCCTTATGCATTGATGCATTATAATAACCAGAATGACGGCAAGACGCAAAAAGTGATAGGAGATGTTTATGCAGAACTGCAGCCCGTAAAGAATTTAAGAATAAGAACAACTTTTGGCGTCAATTACTCTTCTTCTGCTAATCACAGCTATAGACCTGAGTATGATAAGTTATCTGTGTATGCTTACAATCTTTATGAAAGCATTGGCCAGGGTGGTTCACAGGGATATACCTGGAACTTTGATAATACGATCAACTATGTGTTTAGTGTTAAAGACCACCGATTTGACGTTCTTGCTGGTAGTGCAATCCGGAAATACCAGGGAACGTGGTTCAGCGGGAATAATACAGGACCTACTTTATTCGGTTCTTTTGACCGTGGCTATCTGAGTAATTCCATGGTTACTTCTATTTCGATGAGTTCCGATACTTCTGCTGCCAACAGGCAAACCGTAACCCATGGTATGTCATTATCAGGAAATGCAAATGCAGTGTATGCACAATCTTCCTTCTTTGGACGTGTAAATTATAGTTTTAAAGAAAAATATTTAGCATCTGCTATTTTTCGTGCGGACGGTTCAACCATGTTTGCCCCCGGTCATCAATGGGGCTATTTCCCATCACTTTCTGCAGGATGGATCGTAAGCAGCGAAAATTTCATGGCATCCACTGGTGATTGGTTAAACTTCCTGAAAGTAAGGGCCAGTTGGGGTTCAAATGGTAATGATGGTATTTCAGCTTTTAATTACCTTTCTTTAATCTCTTTATCAAACGCCCGTTACAATTTTGGCAATGATAATACCACCTTGACACAAGGTTCTTATCCATCAACAATTGGCGTTGAAAGCACCAAATGGGAAACTTCACGACAGACTGATGTTGGCATAGATGCCAGGTTTTTACATAACAGGTTAGACATGAGCCTGGACTGGTACAATAAAACCACAAAGGACTGGTTAATTGCTGCTCCCCTCCTGGCTACTGCCGGTGTTTCCACCAATCCTTTCATTAACGGTGGCGATGTTACCAACAAGGGAGTAGAAGTTCAATTATCTTATAATGGAAACGTGGGGAAAGACTTTAGCTATAGTGTTTCCGGTTCGTATGCTTATAATAAAAATTTAGTAAATAATATCCCTACTGCCGATGGGATTATTCATGGTGGTACAAATAGCCTGTTTGTCAATGGTCCTGAATTTTTCCGTGCTTCTGCAGGTAATCCTATTGGTTATTTCTGGGGTTATAAAACTGCGGGAATTTTTCAGAATGAAAAGGATGTTCTGGCGTGGAGTGGTAAAAACGGACCGCTTCAACCTGATGCACATCCAGGGGATGTAAAGTTGATGGATCTAAACGGTGATGGTGTAATTAATGCGGATGATAAAACAAACATAGGTGATCCAAACCCGCACCACGTTTTTGGCTTCAGATTTTCGGCTAATTACAAAAACTTTGATTTCTCGGTTAATACCAACGGGGTAGCCGGCAATAAAATAGTCCAGTCTTATCGTAGTCCCGGCCAGTGGGCCGACTGGACCACGGATATTCTTAGCCGTTGGCACGGAGAGGGCACGTCGAATACAATGCCACGGATAACCCAAAACAGTTCGAACTGGGTGGAATTCTCGGATCTCTATATCCATGATGGAAGCTATTTGAGGGTCTCAAATATTACACTCGGATACGATCTCGCCAAAGTCGTAAAATGGAAATACCTGAGCCAGCTGCGCTTATATGTGGCCGTTCAAAACCTAATCACGTTTACAAAATACAATGGTATGGATCCTGAAGTAGGTGCATCTTCTTATGATGCCTCGGGGACGTACAGTTTTGGACAGGGTATCGACAACGGGTTTTATCCTCATCCGAGAGTCTATATGGGAGGCATAAATATTATTTTCTAATTGCAAAAAATATAATCATGAAACGATATATAATTATCATCACCGGGATAATAACATTTACCTCGTGCAAGAAATTTCTTACGACCGAACTAACTGATGCAGTACAAACAAATATTACCTATTATAAAACACCTTCGGATGCATTTACGGCGCTGACAGGATGTTACAACGGACTTGATTTAATTTATAACAGCGATGCAATCCCGGCTGAGTTGGAAGTTTTTTCTGATAATAGTTTTGGTGGTACAGGAGCTTTTGACGGCTATGGATGGGAAATGATCGATGAATTTGATAAAAATGTTTCACCTTCCGATGCTTCCTTCCATAGCTCTGGATGGAAGCAGTATTACCAGGTTATTTACCGTTGCAATGTACTGCTCCAAAACATTGATAATGTTAATTGGGGCGACAGCATGGCGCTGAGGAAGAAATATACTGCCGAAGCTAAATTTATTCGTGCCTACTGTTATTTGGATATGGTTCGCCTATGGGAAAACATTCCTTTGATCATAACACCAAGAAGCGATAATGTGCCGCAAGCCGATCCCGAAGCAACGTTTACACAGATCATGAGTGATTTACGGTATGCCGGCGATAGTCTTCCTTCGGATCCCTACACAAGTGTACCAAGTGGCAGGGTTACCAAATGGGCTGCAGAATCTTTATTGGCACGTGCCTACCTGTTCTATTCCGGTTACTATGGAAAGTCAACGATTGGCGGCGAAACCGCTGCTACAGCTTTGGCTGCTGTCGAAGACGTAATTGCGCACAGTGGACATTCATTGGTTAGCGATTTCAATACTTTGTGGCCAGCCGCTTCAATCGCCAAAAATGTTCCTTATGCGCGTGAAGAAAATCCCGAGGTTGTTTTTTCCATAAAATATTCTTCAACAGACAATTGGTCCGCGGATGCTACCGGCAACCGGTGGATGGTGATGGAGGGAATACGTTCACAAAGTATTTATCCCTACCAGGCCGGGTGGGGTGGATGTACCGTAGATCCTAAACTCTGGAACGCGTATGCGCCCACTGATACGCGTCGCTTTGCTACCATACTTTCTGTAAATGACGAAAATCTTGCTTACAATAAATCAAGTGATTGCCGTGAATACACAGGCTATTTTTTGAAAAAGTATGCCATGCTATGTGATCAGAACGGAACTTCTGTTGTTTCAAATTTTCAGACAGGCCAATACCAGGATTTTTTCGCCATTCGCTATTCAGATGTTTTGCTAATGGCGGCAGAATTAGGAAGCCCCAATGCGGTAGCCTATTACAACCAGGTACGCGAAAGAGCAGATTCTACAGTTGCTCCGGCGTCCTCTGTAACCAAAGCAGATATTTTAGATGAAAGGCGGTTAGAATTTGCGGGTGAAGGCATTCGTTATTGGGATCTGTTGCGCCAGGGTATTGATGTGGCTGCGGCTACTATTGCAGTCAATACAACAGTTTCAAATTTTAATGATGGCACGGCCAATCCGCCTTCTGCTTCAGAATTGGAGGCAAATATCAAAGCAACGGGTGGATTTCAACAAATACCCAGTGACCAGATTACTTTATCCTCTGGAACCCTGAAACAAAACCCGGGTTGGTAACATAAATTAACTACTTAAAAATATAAAGCCATGAAACTTAAATTGATAATTTTAATTGCCTTTTCAGGATCCGTGTTGTTATTCTCTTCCTGCAGGCCGAAAAATTACGAGTTGGGTAATGTTCTCGATAAAAATGTATTGAAGTACACCATTACGCCTTCATCAGCGAATCCCAATAATATTATTTTAACCAGTTTGACGCCAAACGTTACTCCTGTTTGGATGACTCCTTATGGGCAATCTTTACGGATAGAAGACACTGTCAATATCCCTTTTCCCGGATCTTATAAATTTGTTTACGGCGTGGAGAGTGACGGAGGATTTGTTCAGGCTGATACAGCGACAGTTATTATAAGTTCGCTCGATCAAAATGCGGTAAACACACCAATGTGGACAGCGCTTACAGGCGGCTTTGGACAATCGAAAACATGGGTAATGGATGTCGATGCTAATGGTGTAAGTAAATATTTCACAAGTCCATTTTACTTTGGTGGTACAGGATGGGAATGGGACCCTGCATTTAAAGATATAGGCTGGTCAGGAGTTGCAGCGGGCGACTACGGTACAATGACTTTTGATTTGATTGGCGATGCGCACTTTAGCTCGGATAATAAAATGTTTCCGGATTTGTCAGGAACAGGAAAATTCATGTTATACACGGCTACAAACCAGTTGGCAACTATTGGTGCTCAAGTCATACACGATAAAGCAGAAGGTAATAATGTTGCCGATTGGAACGCAAAAATGACAATCAAATCGCTTACTGACAGTACAATGCAACTTATTGCCAAAGAAAATGCAGACAATTGGCTCATTTACAATTACATCACCCTGGATTATTACAACAGGCATTAGTGGACCAATAAATTAATACTGAAAAACCGGAAATGTTTTAAGATGTTTTCGCTCTTTACTACTCTTCGAAAATTTCAATGAAAAAGATATTTCCTCTGGACATTGGCATATAAAACAAAATTTTATTTTAAATAAAATTTTCCAAAACAAAAAAGTAAGTCAATACATGAACGAATAATTAAAAAAAAAACAAAACATCCGGTTTTATCCCAACTGTTTATATTCAACAGATATTTTAGGGATATCCATAACGTAAAAGATAATCCCTATTTTTTTAACCGTAAAACAAAATGTAAATCAAAAGATGGGAATTAATGAGAATCGAACTTTGTAAATATTTGCTGTAACCTTTATCTGTAGCGGTTTTCAATATTTTTAATTCTTTTTGATTCTTTTTAATTTTACCTTAAAGTGGCCTCGACAGGAATCGAACCTGTATCTGGAGCTTCGGAAACTCTTATACTATCCATTGTACTACGAGGCCGGATGATTTATCATTTGCTATTGCCCGAAGGCTGCAATATTACTTCCAAATATTTTAACAGCAATGGCTATTAATATCACGCCAAAAAATTTTCTTATCACGGAAAGCCCGCTTGGGCCTAAAGCTCTTTCCACCCAGTTTAGTGATTTCAAAACAATAAAAATTACAATGCAGTTGATCAGTATGCCCAGCAAAATATTGATATCATGATAACCGGCTTTTAACGACATAATAGTGGTGAGCGTTCCCGAGCCGGCGATAAGGGGAAAGGCTATAGGAACCATGCTGCCGCTTTTTGGATTTTTTTCCTGTTTAAAAAAATCAACTCCTAAAATCATTTCCAGGCCGATGATAAATATTACAATACTTCCGGCAACTGCAAAAGAATGAACATCCAGCCCTAACAGGTTTAGGAATTGTTCGCCCAAAAACAGGAACAGTATCATCAGCGTTCCCGAAGCAATGGTGGCCTGGAACGAACGTATCTGGCCGCCCATCTTATCTTTTAATGAAATCAATACCGGTATTGAACCTAATATGTCTATTACTGCAAATAAGGTGAAGCTTATCGTGAGTAATTCACTTTTAGAAATATTGGCAATGCTGGGCATTTTTTTTTCAAATGTAGCAAAGATGATGCAGAGCGCACAGAGCCTTTATAATTGTTTTCGGTTGTCAGCGGGCATTACAGGTTAATTGTTGCTCCTGCATTTACATTAAATCCTTTCGTCGTAAATCCGCGCGTCACAAAATATTTTTGGTCAGTAATATTTTGTAAATCTGCAAAAAGTGTAAACATCTTTTTGAATTGATATTGCCCATAGAATCCCAAAGTATAATATCCATTTAACTTGTAAGACGGCCCGTTATATTGAGGTTCAAACGATTCACTTGCGGTTTTGAATTTTACAGAAAGAAACAATTCTTTGGAAGCCTGTAAACCGAGGGATAAATTAAAAACATTTTTTGGCCTCTTGTATAGATTGAAGTACGAAGTATCTTTTCCTGCGCTGCCGGCAGTAAAAATTTTACCATCCACATGGGTATAATTTAAGTTGGCAGAAAATATGGGTGATAGCTTGAAATGCGCTTCTGTTTCTATGCCGTAATCCTGCTGCTTATCCGCATTTATATATTTGTTGGCATAAGTGATTGGGTCAGTATAAAAGTAAAAAATATCTTTTCCGTTTCTGGCAAAACCAGTTATCCTGGCATTTATATCATTTGAAAAATACTGGAAACCTGCTTCAAAGCTGGTGGTAACTTCGGGTTTCAAATTTTTGTTTCCATATTCTGAGTAAAGCTGGTAGATGGACGGCACCCGGTATCCCGAAGAGGCGCTGGCATAAATTTTATAATGATTTTTAAAAATAAAGAACGGGTTGAATGAATAGGTAAAATTGGAACCATAAATATTGTGATGATTGTACCGACCGCCAATTTGCGCATTCAAACCTTTCAGTTTTTTCAACATTAAAGACGCATACAAACTGTACTGGCTGGTTTTTGCAGAATCTGACGAAATGGGCACGGCCGGAAAGCCATAGTCAGGAAGAAAAATATACAACTGGTCGCTGGAATTTTGCCTGAAATCTGCGCCGGTAAGCAATTCAATATGGTCTGTAAGATGCAGATTTGCATACATTTCAGCGAAGTGGGAAGAACCATTATATTTCCCTTTTTGATATTTTGAAAAGCCGCCTACGTCTGTAGAATCATCTTCATAATTCCTGTTGAAGCGGTTATAATTGTATTGCAGCCTGATAAATCCTTTATTGAGTTTATAATCTATCGAAGAGCCTGCTATAAAATTGGTGTTGTGATTCGTATAATCCTTGTCATCCCGGAAAGCCCCCGCATCAATGTCTGCATGGTTGCTATTGTATTTTGCAAAAAAATGCACCGATGTGTTTTTCAATGGTTTTAGGCCGTACTTCAGCATTACAGCATCCTGGTTAAAACCGTCATCGTCAAAATTATTTTTTCCGGTAGAATCGTAAGCCGACGAAAATCCACGGCTGTAGATTCTGTTGTAGGATGCAAAAAACGTTTGTCCATTACCGTTATTGCCACTTAATAAAATTCCTTCTTTGTAAGTTTGATAACTACCGGCAGAAAAGTCCACGTTCAGGCTCAGCGGTTTTGAAGATGATTTGCGCGTAATGATGTTAATCACGCCGGCTACAGCATCTGACCCATATAAGGTAGATTGTGCTCCTTT
>Ga0207657_10007196_pt1 | contig 11424 bp, 10 predicted proteins | sample KBSC33metaG_FD_184316 | JGI IMG/M metagenome (GOLD analysis project Ga0207657, IMG submission 184316) | Corn rhizosphere microbial communities from Kellogg Biological Station, Michigan, USA - KBS C3-3 metaG (SPAdes) (version 2) | ecosystem: Host-associated > Plants > Roots > Rhizosphere > Soil ...
CGCTCCAGTCTGGTCCGCAAAATTTGATCCGCCATCTTGGCCTTCTTGTAAGCGTCGGGCCAGCCGTAGGTCATGGTGCCCGCGGCTTTGAAGCCCGCCGAATAGCTGATCGACACTTTATAGAAGTCCGTCGCGGGGTGGCCCTCGATCCCCCAGAATTGCACGCGGTCCGGACCTGCCTGCTTTAACTGAATGGTCGTAAAATCCGCAACCACGTCCGGCGTAATGTAGGCGCGCGGATCTCCGATCTCATATACCAACTGTTCGGCCACGCCCGCCACCGTCACTCGGCCGCCCGTGCCCGAATGCTTGGTGATCGCGAAGCGCCCGTCGGCTTCGGCTTCGAGAATCGGGTAGCCGATTCCGGCCAGATCGGGCATCGTCTCCCAGTCCACCTGACAATTGCCGCCCGTCGCCTGCGCGCCGCATTCGATGACATGTCCACCGACCACGCCCGCCGCCAGCCGGTCCCAGTCGTCGCGCTTCCACCCGAATTCGTGGATGCTGGGTCCCAGCGATAACGCTACATCGGAGCAGCGCCCCGTCACTACGATCTGGGCGCCCCGCCCCAGCGCTTCGGCGATGGGAAACGCGCCCAGATATGCATTCGCGCTGCGCACCCGCTCGCGGACCGTCGCCAGCGGCTCGCCGGTATCCATATTGCGCAACTCGACGCCGCGCGCGACTAGATCATCCAGGCAATCGAGGATGTTGTCGCCCGTCACGACGCCAATCTTCATCCGGCCCTGGTAGCCCGCACGTGCCAGCGCCGCCGCCACCGCCTCGGCGCAGGTCTCCGGATTCACACCGCCGGCGTTGGCAACCACCCTCACGCCGCGCTGTACGATCTCCTTCGCCCCGCGCTCAATCATTTGCGGGAAATCCCGCGCATAGCCAGCCTGGGGATCGCGCGCGTATTGCTTTTGCAGAATCGACATCGTGACCTCGGCCAGATAGTCGAGCGTCAGATAGTCGATCGGGCCGCCTCGCAATTGTTCGAGCGGCGCCTCCAGCGAATCCCCCCAGAAGCCCTGCGCGTTCGCAATGCGGATCATGGATCGAGTTTCCCACGGGAGGCGCATCCCGCGCAGAGCTTGTTCGAACCGACGCTTACTTGCGTGGGGACTGCTGATCCAGTGCGAGGTTCAGTTTGAGTACGTTGACCCGTGGCTCGCCGAGCAGCCCAAAAACGGGGCCCTCCGTGAATCTGGCAACGAATTGGTCGGCTTGGTCCGCCGAAATTCCGCGAGCCTTGGCCACTCGGGACGCTTGGGCCTGCGCATTGGCGGGGCTGATGTGCGGATCGAGCCCACTGGATGACGCGGTCACTGCGTCCGCCGGGATGGACACCTTCGGAGTGAACAATAACGGCGCTTTGTCGTCATTGAAAGCCTTGATCAGCTTCACATCGTCGAGACTGCCGTCGGCGCCTTTGAAGCGGTTCAGTGGCATCGACGATTCATAGGGAATGTCGTTTTCAACGCAGTAGTGCACGATGCGTAGGTCGATGCCATCGTAATCGACCACCTCATTCTTCTTGTCGTCCATTTTGGTGGTGCCGTGGATGAGCTTGGCGCTGGTCGGTCCCAGGTTCGAGCCGCCGCTGGCTGTCGCGTCGTACCCGCTGCCTGCCGCTGATGGCCGAGGGTGAAAATACTCGGGTTTGGAAAAGTTCTGACCGATGATCTCGGAGCCAATGACCTTGCCTCCAGCCGTAATCAGGCTCCCGTTCGCTTGCTTCGGAAAGATGAGTTGCGAGATCCCGGTCATCGCGAGCGGATAGACAACTCCCAGAACCACCGTCATAAAAATCTTGATTCGAAGTCCCGGTAGAATTTGTCCCCACATGGTCATTCCCTCCTAGTCATTCTTTGCTAAGCCAAGCGCAGCGCCACCAACAGTTGATCGATCAGCCAGATTCCCGGAAACGGCACGAGGATTCCGCCGACGCCGTAAATCATCAGGTTCCGCCGCAACAGGCTCGCCGCATCGACCGGACGGTATTTCACGCCGCGCAGAGCTAGCGGCACCAGCGCGATGATGATCAGCGCGTTAAAGATTACCGCTGCGAGCACCGCACTCTGCGGTGTATGCAGCCCCATGATGTTGAGCTTCCCGAGCACTGGATACATGGTCATGAACATGGCTGGGATGATGGCGAAATATTTCGCCACATCGTTCGCGATGGAGAACGTGGTGAGCGCGCCGCGCGTGATCAGCAGTTGCTTGCCGATGGCGACAACCTCAATAAGCTTGGTCGGATTGCTGTCGAGATCCACCATGTTTCCGGCTTCTTTTGCAGCAGTCGTGCCGGTATTCATCGCCAGCCCGACGTCGGCTTGCGCCAGCGCGGGCGCGTCGTTCGTGCCATCGCCCGTCATCGCCACCAGACGGCCGGCGGCCTGTTCCTTCTTGATGTATTCCAGCTTGTCCTTGGGCGTGGCTTGGGCGAGGAAATCGTCAACGCCGGCTTCCTGCGCAATCGCGGCGGCGGTCAGCGGATTATCGCCGGTGATCATGATGCTGCGAATGCCCATCTTGCGAAGTTGAGCGATCCGTTCCTTCATGCCGCCTTTGACGATGTCCTTCAAGTGGATCACTCCCAGCAGGCGCTTACCATCGCAAACGGCGAGCGGTGTTCCGCCGTTCCGCGAAATGCGATCGCTCATGTCCTTGAAATTGCCCGGAACCTCGCCGCCTCTCTCCATTACGAACGTGATGATCGCGTCGGTGGCGCCCTTGCGCAGTTGCCGTCCTTCGAAATTGACGCCGCTCATGCGCGTATAAGCGGAGAACGGGATAAATTCGGCTTCGTGCTCCGGGATATGGCGTCCTCGCAGACCGTATTTCTCTTTTGCCAGGACTACGACGGAACGCCCTTCCGGCGTTTCATCCGCCAGACTCGACAGTTGGGCGGCATCCGCTAATTCTTCGTCCTTCACTCCGTTGATGGTGAGAAACTCCACCGCCTGCCGATTTCCCAAAGTAATCGTACCGGTCTTGTCGAGCAGCAATGAATTGATATCTCCGGCTGCCTCCACCGCCTTACCGCTCATGGCCAGCACATTGTGCTGCATCACGCGATCCATACCGGCAATGCCGATAGCGGAAAGCAACCCGCCGATAGTCGTAGGGATCAGACAAACTAGCAACGACACCAGGACCGCGACGCTTGGAATCGTTCCCGACCCCGCCTGCGCGACACTGAACACCGCGTAGGGTTGTAGCGTGATCACCGCAAGCAAGAAAATAAGCGTCAGACCCGCGATCAGGATATTCAGCGCAATCTCGTTCGGCGTCTTCTGGCGTTGCGCTCCCTCTACCAGGGCGATCATGCGGTCGAGGAACGTCTCTCCTGGGTTGGACGTGATCCTGATTTTGATTTGATCCGACAGCACGCGCGTGCCACCAGTCACCGCGCTGCGGTCACCGCCGGATTCGCGAATGACTGGCGCGCTCTCTCCCGTAATAACCGATTCGTCAACCGTCGCCACTCCATCGATCACCTCGCCGTCCCCAGGAATGAGATCGGAGGCCTCGCAAACCACAATGTCGCCAACCCGCAACATCGAGCCAGCCACTTGTTCCATTTTTCCCGCTGCGTTCAAGCGTTTTGCGACGACATCGGTCTTGGTCTTACGCAGAGCATCTGCCTGGGCCTTGCCACGCGCTTCCGCCATGGCTTCGGCGAAGTTAGCGAACAGAACCGTGAACCAGAGCCACAACGAAATCTGGAACTGGAATCCAATGGCGCCGCCGCCCGTGAACATATCGCGGACCAGGAACACCGTGGTCATAGCTGCGCCCACCTCGACGACAAACATCACCGGGTTTTTCGCCAATGTAACCGGGTTCAGCTTGACGAAGGATGCCGCGGTTGCCTTGCGCACGATTTCCGGATCGAACAGCGGGCGCGCCCGAACCAGCTTCCTGGGAAGAAGCGAAGTAGGGTCGTCTGGCGGAAGCTGTGGCGTGATTTCAGGTTCGGTAGTAGTAGTGATAGCCATGGCTAACTCCAAATCCCCTGAGCCGGCAAGAGAATCATGGAGAACAGCTTGCCGCTCTGCATCAGGTAATGTTCGACAATCGGTCCCAGCGAAAGCGCTGGGAAGAAAGTAAGCGCACCGACGATGATCACGGTACCGACCAGCAGTCCCACAAAGAGAGGGCCGTGGGTCGGGAACGTGCCGGCTGTTTGCGGAATCCTCTTCTTCACTACCAGACTCCCAGCCGCTGCCAACAACGGAATCAGGAACAGAAAACGTCCGATCCACATGGCGAGCCCAGTCGTCAGGTCATACCATGGCGTATTGACGGTGATCCCGGCAAAGGCGCTGCCGTTATTCGCCGTACTGCTGGTGTAGGCGTATAAGATCTCGTCAAATCCGTGCGGTCCGCTGTTGTTGAGGTTCGCGGACGCGGCGCCTTGCGGATTCCAATAGCCTTTGGCCGGGAATGTGATCGCTGAGCTGAGCGCCGAAAAGACCAGGACGCTGAACGCCGTAGCGATTACCGCCAGCATCGCCATCTTGACTTCCTTCTGCTCGATCTTTTTCCCCAGATATTCTGGCGTGCGCCCAACCATCAAGCCCGCGATGAATACCGCGAGAATGCAGTACAGCAGGATGCCGTAAAGGCCCGCGCCAGTCCCACCAAAGATGACTTCGCCCGTCATCATATTGAACAGAGGAACCAGGCCGCCCAGCGGCGTGTAACTGTCGTGCATGGAATTGACAGCGCCGCAGCTCGCATCGGTGGTCACGGTGGCAAAAAGCGCGGAGTTCGCGATACCGAAACGAACCTCTTTGCCCTCCATATTGCCTCCAGACTGGCCTGAGGTCGCGGCAGTTTGAAGGCCTTGCTTCGCCAGAATGGGGTTGCCGGCCTGCTCGAAGTGGTAGCAAACGAAGACACCGATTAGGAACATGACCGAGAAGGCGGCGAAGATCGCCCATCCTTGCCGGGTATCGCCAACCATCTTTCCGAAGGTGTACGTCAGGGCTGCTGGGATCAGGAAGATCAGGAACATCTGCTCCAGGTTGCTGAAGGGAGTCGGATTCTCAAATGGATGCGAAGAGTTGGCGTTGAAGAAGCCACCACCATTCGTCCCCAGTTGCTTGATGACTTCCTGCGACGCCACCGGCCCCTGCGCGATCACTTGTTTTGCGCCCTCGACGGTGGCCACTTCGGTGTAAGGATGGAGGTTCTGAATCACGCCCTGCGAAACAAACAGAAGACCGCCGATGATGGATATGGGAAGCAGCACATACACTGTGGCGCGCGTCACATCGACCCAGAAATTACCTATGGTCTTTTTCTCCTGACGCGAGAAGCCGCGAATCAACGCAACTGCGACCGCGATGCCGGCCGCGGCAGAAGCGAAGTTCTGAACCGCAAGAACCGCCATTTGCACGAAATAGCTTAAAGTCGATTCACCGGCATACGCCTGCCAGTTTGTGTTGGTGACGAAGCTGGTCGATGTGTTGAAGGCTAAGTCCGGGGGCACATTGCTTGCGTTGAAGTGCTGCGGGTTGAACGGCAGAAAGCCCTGCGTGCGCTGAATCAGGTACGTCAGGAGAAACCCGAAGATGCTGAAGCTGAGAAGCGCGGCCGTGTACTGAGTCCAGCGCTGCTCGACCTCCTCTTTCACACCGATTGCCTTGTAAGTCAGTACTTCGAGCCACCGCACGACGGGATGCAGGAAAGTGCGCTGACCTTCGAACACCTTCGCCATGAAAGCGCCCAGCGGCTTTGTGCAGATAAGAATCAGCCCTAAGAAGATCGCGATTTGCAAAACTCCAATGCTAGTCATAGTGCTCTCCTTAGAATTTCTCCGGACGAAGAAGCGCGTAGATCAGGTAAATAAACAACCCCAACGACGCGATTCCGGCAATGATATAGTCCATGACGTTCTCTCCTCAAAGCTTGTCGCAGGCCTTCGTGAAGGCCCAGCACAGCAGCACAAATGCACAGCCGATAGCTAAGTAAAATAGATCGAGCATCTGATTTACTCCTTATTTCGTTTCCTTGAATAACACTTCGTAACCTGCGCGCCGGAGCTGCCGGGCCAGCGTCTCTTCCTTGGTTGGCCACCATCTCTTGCGCCCGCCGACGACCACGATAGAGCCGGGTTTCAGCGCCGTGGCCAGCGTTTCGAAGCGATCGCGGCACAGATAAATTTGGACGCTCGTTTCCACAGGACTTTCGCTGGCCATCACTCGAAAACGGTTCTCGTTGAACTCCACCAGGATCGGCGGTGTTTCGAGAGGTAGCGGGAAGGGCACCACCTGAGGCACCACCAGCGTGATCCGCGCGCCCAGGCTGTTCGCTAGGTTGCCTGCTTCTTTCAAAGCCGCAAGCGTCGATTCCACCGATGTGAAAACCACGGCAATGTTTAGCTCCTGACCCGTTTCCACCCCTATGAGCTGCGTGGGGCGTCCAGTTGCGGGAATCAAGATTTTCTCAATCGCGAGTGACATATCGTTCTGCCCTCCCACGTCTAGAGAATATTCACTAAGGCCTGAAGAAGTCATCGAAATGCCATGAAGAAGTTATGAAGATCAGGCATCTGTCTCAGATACAACGGGATCCCGCTTCGCGCTTTTCCATTAATTAGAATCGAGTTCTGCGTTGACTCACACCTGGAACTAGCGACTTGCGCCATGGTAGCTGCGTGAAACTGCCCACTTTCGCTGTCGAATTGGCGACAGCGATGTCAGCTTTATGAAGACTCGAGCGTCCCGTTGAAACGGTAGCCGATCCAGGGCTCCGTCATGATGTATTGGGGATGTTCCGGATCTGGCTCAACCTTTTTTCGAAGGCTCTTGATGAAAGCTCGCAGATAGTCCACCTGGTCGCCGTAGTCGGGCCCCCAAACGGCCTGCAGTAATTCCCGATGCGGGACTGCTTCATTCGCATGCTGGGTAAGATACCGGAGCAGATCCAATTCTTTCGGGGTGAGATGAGCGTTGGATGTTCCGCGCGCCACAGTTCGCGCGGCAAAGTCGATTGTGATCTCTCCTATACGAAGACGGCTGGGCGCGGATTGCCCGGCCGGGATCCGCCGCAGCGCTGCTCGTATGCGGGCGAGAAGCTCCGGAGTGCTGAACGGCTTGGTCACGAAATCGTCCGCGCCGGCGTCGAGCGCCTCCACTTTGGCTGCCTCCGTATTGTGCACCGTTAGCATGATGATGGCGACATTCGGATCCGCGCGAATTTCCCTGCATGCGGCCAAGCCTCCCATCCCGGGCATGTTGATATCCAGCAGCACCAAGTCGGGGCGGAATTCCCGCACCTTCTCGAGTCCTTCCTCAGCCGTCTTGGTGTCGTCGACTTCATACCCTGCCGTGATCAGCGTCGTTCGCATGATGCGCCGGATCTGAGGTTCGTCGTCAATCACGAGAATGCGGCCTGCGCTCAACTATGCCCCGCCTTCCCATCCGCCGGCAAGGTTAGCCGAAAGGTCGTTTCCCCGGGTCGGCTGGTCACGATCAAGTCTCCATGATGCGCGCGGACGATACTCTGCGCGATGCTCAAGCCCAGCCCGGAACCGGGTATCTGGCTCTGCACGGAAGGGCTCCTGTACAAGCGTTCGAAAATGCGAGTCTGTTCCTGCACTGGTATCCCTTTACCATAATCCGTTACCGCCACCGTGACGCCGGCGCCGTTGTGCACTCGGACGGTCACCGGTGTGTCTGGAGGGGAATACTTCAGAGCGTTATCCAACAACTGCTTGACCGCCAGCTTGACCAACCGTCGATCGATCGAAATGGACGGGTGCTCGTCACAGACAAGGTTAACGGGCCGGCTATCGATCTCAGTACGCATCGAAGCGACAACCTCGCGAACGATCGCGCCGACGTCGGAGGGCTCCGTGTTGACCCGGATGTCGGATGTGTCCAGCCGTCCCATTTCCACGGCGTCGTCAATGAGGTCCTTGAGATGATTGGCTTCCTCATCGGCGATCTTGAGCAGCTCCGCCCTGCTCTCCGCAGGCTGATCCGGATCGGCCAGGAGCGAGGTGGTCGCGGCCATCACCGAGGTCAATGGCGTTTTGAACTCGTGCGCCATTGCATCCAACAGCGTCGTTCGAAGTTTCTCACTTTGCCGCGCAGCCTCGATCTGCGCTGCCAGGTCCTGGGCGCGCGCCCGTTCCAGTCCAATAGCAACCAGGTTCGCGATACCCTGTAGAACGGCATCCGGCATCTGAATCCCCTGTAGCGCCAAGCCGGCAATCGGCCCCGATCCCAGCCGAACCGCCGTAATAATGCGATTGTGCTGGCCGTCGCTGAAGGACGTACCCTGCAAAGCGGCGGTGCGAAGCTGATCTTCGAGGCCTTCGAAATCCGAAGGGCCAGCCCGATAAAATTCTTCTGAGCGGCGCTCATAAAGCACCGCGGCACTCAGTTCGAAGATTTCAGCGAGCTTTCGAACCAATTGTTTTGGGAACGGCTCCGTGTTGTCAATCAGAAGGATGGCCCGGCTGAATGTATATAGTCTCTCTAAGTCCTGTTGCCGTGCGATCGCATATAATGCGCGCCGTTTGACCTCTGCCGACAGGCGGCTAGCGATGAGCGCCGTAGTGAGAAAACTAAACAGCGCTACCCAATTCTGCGGGTCCTCGATCGTGAACCTCCCTACCGGGGGCAAGAAGAAAAAATTGAAAGTGAGCGTGGCCGCGATCGAGGTGATCGACGCCTCGAGAAATCCCCAGAAACTTGCGACCATCAACACCAGGAGCAGGTACGCGAAGCCGGCCGTCGTTGCATTGACCGGAACCAGGCTATAACCAGTCCATGTGATCGCCATTACTCCGGCGAGCGAAAGCAGCAACTGTATTGCGTGTTGGCGCAAAGTTACGAAAGGCCTCGCTGCTATTCTAGGCGATCGTCACTGGACCCGGTTAAATGAAAAGGATGAAACGTTTTATCTCATCGATGTTCCAAGGCCGCGGTGCGCCACCTGCTCGGCGTCCACCGCGTCGGTTGGGATCGGCACTTGCGAGAAATCGTACAGCAGGTTGTTGGTCAATACCTGAATCGGAGCCATCGGAATGTATGGCAGGAAGGCGCTCGCGCCCAGCACGCTGAACATGTTGCCGAAGTTGGAGCTCGCCCCCATCCGGATGTACTTAAGGATGTTGGCGAATACCTTCCGGCCCTCGACCACGCCGCCATCGAGCACCATCAAAGCCTTCTCCAGCAAGATCAGATCTGCCGAGTCCTTGGCGATGTCCGTGGCAGTGTCCACCGAGATGCCAATGTCGGCGGCTCGCAACGCGGGAGCATCATTGATTCCATCGCCCATGAATCCGACCACGTGTCCCTTGCTCCGGAGGGCGCGGATAACCCGCTGCTTGTGGGCTGGAGAGAGGCGCGCGAACAGCGTGGCTTTCTCCGCCGCGTCGGCCAACTCGGCATCGGACATCTTCTCCACATCGCCGCCGAGAAGCATGGGAACTGCCGAGAGGCCCACGTCCTTGCAAACCTTGCGGCTGACAAGTTGGTTGTCGCCAGTGAGAATCTTCACCCCAACACCATGGTTGTGAAGAGCCTCAATAGCGGCCGCTGCGGTGTCTTTGGGCGGGTCCAGAAACGCGACGTAGCCTTTTTAAGACCAGGTCGGTTTCATCGTGCTTGGAACAAATCTGTTCCCCCGCCAGCTCCTTTGTGGCAACCGCCAAAACCCGGAAGCCATCGCTGCTGAGGCTCGCGTACTCTTCCTTCAGTCCGACAATCAGGTTGGGGTCCATGGGCGACACTTTCCCGTCGAGCTCGAAGTGCGAGCACTGATGCCGTGATGGCACTGGCCATGCTGCTGAGATAGGTGTGTACGCCGGTCGTAACCACCGCCGCAGTCGCCGTGCCGCTCTCGACGCTGGTACCCATGAGGCACGTGTTCTTCAACTCCGTGGGTGAGCTGACCATCGTAGTCTCTGCATCGTGGAATTTTTCGACCGGAAATGATTCCCCGGTGAGACTACCCTGGACGATGAAAAGATCTTTCGCGGAGAGCACTCGCACATCGCCCGGGATCATGTCGCCCGCCGAGAGCTTGATCACGTCCCCGGGCACCAGGTCGCGGAGCGGCATCTCCTTCGGAGCGCCATCCCGAAGCACGGTCGCGGTGACGTGGTTCATGGCCTTGAGTTTGGCCGCAGCCGTGTCCGCTCGGGCCTCCTGCACGAAGCGAAGCCCGACGCTGAGCACCACCATGGCCGCCATAACCGTTCCGGCGCGCGCATCACCGGTGGCGAATGAAATCGCCGATAGGGTCGCCAGCAGGATCACCAACGGGTTGCGGATGATTTTCAAGAGGCGGAGGGGCCAGCCTTGCTTCCTCTCTTGTGCCACCTCATTCGGACCCACCGCACGCGCCCGTCCCTCGGCTTCCGTTTGCGTCAGGCCCTGCGCAGTTGTCCGCAAGGATTGCAGCAACTCTTCGCCGTCTTTTCGAGCAGCGTCGAGGACCGCGGGTGAAACTTGAATATTTTGATTCTTGGTCTTGGCTGTGCCTGCACCAGTGACTAAAGCCTTCGCTGCGCTATCCACCTCGGGGGTTGGCATTGGATAGCCGGCCTATTTCAGATACGCTCGCAGAGCGTGAATCAGATCGTCGGCCGCCTGAGTCTGCTCATCGGTCGGCGTGGTTTCGGGATCCAGAACGTGAAAGCGAATGTGCCCCTCGATCACCTCAGCCATCAGAGCGTCCATGGCGCCTCGGCACGCCGAAATGTTATGCAGCACATCGGAACACTCCGCCTCCTGCTCGAGCGCCCGTGCGACCGAGTCCACTTGGCCTCGGATTCGCCGAACTCTATTGAGCAACTTCTTTTTCTCTTCGATCGTGTGAGCCATAAGAACGTCGGATGAGGTCTTGACAAGGATACCCCGCCGGGTATAGCCTAAGCAAGGGTTGCGGTTCGCAACCCGCCAATTTCAGAAGAAAGGAGGCTCGTTCATGCCTGACGGCGGTAATAGTCTGCAGCGGCGCGAGGCACTGTCCGGAACCGCCTCAGCGGAGCCTTCTTCTTACGGCCTTACCTCGCTGTAACTTTCCAACATTACTCTGCACCGCTGATTTATTGATAGTAACCGGCTTGCGGTCTCGCACGGCTGAGGTCCGCCCTGCCCCGGCATTGGTTCGCTTAGGCTCATGACAACAAACCGATTTCCATCCCAGCTTGCCTGTTGTGCGGCCGCATTGATGTCGATCGCGCTCATGGCATCCGCACAAGAACAATCTCCGCCGCCACAGACTCCGCCAGCCGGACCGGAGCGTTGGAATCTGTTCTATCAGGCAACGTCGATCGGGCAATACCACGGCACTTTTCATTCGCCATACTCGGGCCCATTCAGTCTCCAGGACTATCCGGAGCGCGACGCCTCATTGACCACAACCCTGTTTCTCGGCCTTCGTCTGGAG
>Ga0207657_10007197_pt1 | contig 11424 bp, 11 predicted proteins | sample KBSC33metaG_FD_184316 | JGI IMG/M metagenome (GOLD analysis project Ga0207657, IMG submission 184316) | Corn rhizosphere microbial communities from Kellogg Biological Station, Michigan, USA - KBS C3-3 metaG (SPAdes) (version 2) | ecosystem: Host-associated > Plants > Roots > Rhizosphere > Soil ...
TTGTTCGTTCCGTCGTGACAAGAGCGGGCGCAACCCGCCTCGCTATTTCATGCTGTTGCAGCGTCCGCCCGGTCCGAGGATCGGCAGGGCCCGCGGATCGCACCCGGTGAGCAGGAACACCGTCCAGTCGTCGGGGCTGCCGTAGAACGCGTTGCGGTCGACCTCGCCCCTGACGCCCGGCATGGTGCCGGTCTGCGTCCACTGCCAGAAGGTGAAGTCGTCCTTGTCGTAGCGGCGATAGGGCTCCGCGGCGACCGAGCGCAGCCAGTAGGTATTGGGCAAATTGCGCCCCGCCAGCACGTCGCGGTGGAAGGTCATGTCGGTATAGATGATCGGCAGCTTGCCGGTATAGCGCTCCATCGCCTCGAGCATCAGCTCGACCTTGGCGAAGGCTTCGTCACGGCTCAGCCGCTTGGTGCAGTTCTGCGAATGGTTGTTCCATTCGACGTCGAGGATCGGCGGCAGCGCGTCCGGATCGTTCGGCACGTTCTGCATGAACCATTTCGCCTGCTCGGAAGCGAACGAGCACCAGTACATGAAGTGATAGGCGGCGCGCGGCAATCCGGCGGCGCGCGCGGCACGCCAGTTGGCGGCAAAATTCGGATCGACGTAGTCGGCCCCTTCCGTCGCCTTGATGAAGACGAAATGCGCCCCCCCGGCCCGCAGCCGCTCGAAATCGACCTTGCCCTGGTAGCGCGAGATGTCGACGCCCTGGATCGGCAGCGCTCGCGCCCGGTTGACCCCGGGATGCGGACGGTTATCGCCCTTGATCGGCTCCATCGGCAGGCGGGCGCAACTGGCCAGCCCCATCAACAGGATGGCCAGCAGCAGGAAGCCCAGGCAGCGGAGCAGGGTAGGGCGCTCCGCGAGCGCTGGAGGGGAGGCGAAGACCATGGGCACATACTCGAAACAACAATTTGCCGATGGTCTTGAATCGAACACGAGGGGTTAATGAGACCCTTCGTTAACCGCGCTCGCTGGGTATGTGGTTAATGCCGTTTCGGCCCGACGAGGTTGCGCATGGCGGAAACCACCAGGGCGGCGTCGTAGGGCTTGGCGAAGAAGTGCCCGTCGACCGGCAGTTCCTCCTGCCGGATCTTCACATGCCCGGAAGTGATGATTATTTTCACCGGCGGCCAGCGGTTGCGCACCGCCTCGGCGAGGCGCAGCCCGTCCATCGAGCCCGGCATATCGATATCGGTGAACAGCACCCGGATGTCCTGGTGCACTTCCAGCAGCTTTATGGCCTGGTCGGCATTGGCCGCCTCGTAGACCGTGAAGCCGGCTTCCTCGAGGGAATCGGCTATGGACATGCGGATGAGCACTTCATCCTCGACGACCAGCACGGCGGGCGATCTTGTGGTCTCGGCCATCCTAACAGCGTCTCATGGGCGAGTTAAGGTCCAGTATAGGGAGCGGCTTGGGCTCATGCGGTGGTCTCCTCGCCGGTCGACGGCAGGTCGCCGAGCGGCGCTTCCAATATGCAGCTAAGGCCGGCTGCGGCGTAGTCGATTCTGACGCAGCCGCGGAAATCGGCCGCCAGCACCCGCTCGATCAGCCGTGACCCGAACCCGCGCCGGCTCGGCGGCGTTACCGGCGGCCCACCCTGTTCGCGCCATTCGAGGTGGAAAACCGGCGTGCCGTCCGCCGCGAGGCCCTTCGACCACTCGACGCTGACGGTGCCGCAGGCATTGGAAAGGGCCCCGTATTTGGCGGCATTGGTGGCAAGTTCATGCAGCCCGAGCGACAGCGCCAGCCCCTGCTTGGCGTTGACCCACAGGGCGGGGCCCGCGATCCTGAGCCGCTCCTCCGACAGGTGCGGCTTGAGTGCCCCCTCGACCACGGCGCCAATGGGCGCGCTGCTCCAGTTGCGCTGCATCAGGATGTCGTTGGCCGCGGCGAGCGCCGCCAGCCGGTCGATCAGCGCGCCGCGCGCCGCCTCCATGTCGTCGCCCCGCAATGTCTGCGCGGCGATCGCCCCCACCATCGCCAGGGTATTTTTCATGCGATGTTCGAGTTCGCGCGTCAGCAGCACCCGCTGCTCCTCGATCTGCTTGCGCTCGGTGACGTCCTGCATCACCCCGACCATCTGCACCGGCTTGCCGTTGGCGTCGTGGATGAATTCGATATGGCGGGCAACCCAGCGCAGTTCACCGGTATCGGGTCGCCGGATGCGGTATTCGACCTCCGGCCGGGCGCTGCCGTCTTGCCGCGTTTCGAGGCTGGAACGCACCCCGCTGTCTTCCGGCACGACAATGCCCTCGAGCACGCTGATATTGATGCTGTCGCGCGGCTCCAGTCCCCAGATGCGCCAGAACTGCTCCGATCCGCGCGTTTCCCCCGTCGCGACGTCGACTTCGAGCGAGCCGATGCCGGCCACCTCCTGTGCCAGCCGCAGCCGCTTTTCGGTCTCCGCCAGGGCTCGTTCGGCCTGCACCCGGGCAGTGATGTCGGTGCCCTCGACGAACACGCCCGACACCTTGCCGTCCTCGTCGCGAATCGCCTGGAACACCAGGTTGAGGAAAGCCTCCTCGTAGGCTTGGCCGGGCTGCCGCTGCAGCTTCACGGCGGCGTCGCTGGCGGTAAACGCGTTGCCTGTCTGATAGACCGTGTCGAGCACCGCGCTCAGCGCCTCCCCCTCGGGACCGGGAAATGCCTCCCGCGCCGAAAGGCCCAGCAGGTCGCGGTGCCCGGTAAGTTGCAGCGCTGCTTCGTTGAGCAGTTCGAACACGTGGCTGGGGCCGCGCAGCACGCACATGATGGAGGGCGCGTCGCGCAGCAACTGGCGCAAATTTTCTGTCTCGATGCGGGCGTTTTCGCTCACCCGGCGCGCGATCTCGAGCAACCGCTGCTCGTTGCGCCGCTCCTGCGAGACGTCGCGCGAAACCACCAGGATGCGCGCCGGTCGTCCGTCTGCGCCGGCGATCGGCGCCACCTCGACGTCCCAGAATTTCGGCGTACCCTTGAATGTCTCCGCGGCAGCCCGGAACCGGCTGCGCTCCCCGGCCCGCGCCGCTGCGACGGCCGCAACAGCCTGCTCGTGGCCGGCGTCCTTCCAGAGAGTCGGCCACGCCTTGCCAAGGATCTGGCGCGGCTCGTCGACCTCGAGCAGCAGCCGGCCCCCCTCGTTGAGCGAGAGCAGATGACCGTCGAGATCAAGCACCTTGACGCAATCGCCGGAGATGGCCAGCCAGGTCCGAACGGTGGCATCCGCCATGGCCGGCTCGAAGCTGCCGTCGTTCGCGGGCGTCCCCTCGCTCCGCTGTTCCACTTCCAGCACGCTGTCGCCTCTCGTTCGAAGGAGCCTGCCCGGCAAGACCCTGCAACGCAATGCCCGGCGAAGGAAGAAGTTGCCCGGCGGCGGTGGAATTGCCGTGGGTCCCTTGAATCGGTCACCCCGTTCCCGAAACGTTCTTGCATCGACGGTCCCTATGCTGTTACTTTTCCGGCGGGGGAAGTTTCCGGCATGGTCACCCGCATCCATACGGTGGCATTTCAGGGCATTGAGGCGGTGCTGGTCGATGTGCAGGTGCAGATCGCACCCGGCATGCCTGCCTTTCTCATCGTCGGCCTGCCCGACAAGGCGGTGAAGGAGGCGGGCGAGCGCGTGCGCGCCGCCCTCGTTGCCTCGGGCCTCAGCCTGCCGCCACGCCGCATCACCATCAATCTGGCGCCGGCCGACCTGCCCAAGGAGGGGAGCCACTACGATCTGCCGATCGCGCTCGGCCTGATGGGCGCCATCGGGGCGGTGCCACCCGATGCCTTTGCCGGCCATCTGGCGCTCGGCGAACTCGGGCTCGACGGCCGGCTGGCCCCGGTCTCGGGCACGCTGCCGGCCGCCATTGCGGCGCACGCCAACGGGCTTGGCATCATTTGCCCCGAGGCGTCGGGCCCGGAGGCCGCCTGGGCCGGCGAGGATATCGACATCATCGCCCCCGCCAGCCTCCTGGCGCTGGTCAACCATCTCGCCGGACACCAGCTCAGCCCGCGTCCGATAGCGCGCCGGCGCGGTAATTTGCCGATCCTGCCCGACCTCGCCGAGATCCGCGGCCAGGCGGTGGCGCGGCGCGCCCTCGAGGTGGCCGCCGCCGGGGGCCACAATTTGCTGATGATCGGTCCCCCCGGCGCCGGCAAGTCCATGCTGGCGGCGCGGCTGCCCTCCATCCTGCCGCCGCTCGATCCGCGCGAGCTGCTCGATGTGTCGATGATCCAGTCGATCGCCGGCGAACTGCCGGATGGCGCGCTCTCGGATCGCCGACCGTTTCGCGCCCCCCATCACTCGGCCTCGATGGCGGCGCTGGTCGGCGGCGGCCTTCGGGTTCGCCCGGGGGAAGCCAGCCTCGCCCATAATGGCGTGCTGTTCCTCGACGAATTGCCGGAATTCCAGCCCGCCGTACTCGACAGCCTGCGTCAGCCGCTCGAATCGGGTGAGGCGGTGATCGCACGCGCCAACGCGCGCGTCAGCTATCCGGCGCGCTTCCAGCTCGTTGCCGCCATGAATCCCTGCAAGTGCGGTATGGCCGGCACCCCCGGCCATACCTGCAAGCGCGGCGACCGCTGCGCCGCCGACTACCAGGCGCGGTTGTCGGGACCGTTCCTCGACCGCATCGACCTGCGCGTCGACGTACCGGCGGTGTCGGCCGCCGACATGATGGGACCGGCCGCCGCCGAGCCGTCGAGCATCGTTGCCGCCCGCGTCGCCGCGGCGCGCCACCGCCAGCGCGAGCGCTACCTCGAGCTCGGCGAGCCGGGCATCGCCACCAACGCCGCCGCGGGGCCGAGTCTCATTGAGCGTGTCGTCAATCCCGACCGGGAGAGCCAGAAGCTTCTGCTCGAGGCGGCGGAGCGGTTTTCGCTTTCGGCCCGGGCCTATCACCGGGTGCTGAAGGTGGCGCGCACGCTCGCCGATCTTGGCGGCGCCGAGCGGGTGGCGCGGCCCCATATCGCCGAGGCGCTGAGCTACCGGGTCAGCCTGCAGCTTGCCTGATGGCCACGCTGCTGAAATTTGCAGCAATCGGCAGACATTCCCTTAAATATTGCCTTCTAGGATGCCCCGATCGGCCCCGGGAAAGCGTCACGGGCGCCGGCAACCGACTGAGGCGCACCATGCGCTCGGGACTTCCTCGCCAGCTCGACCGCGTCCCCTTCGAGGGTACGCCGCGGGTTGGCATTGCGCTGCGCTTTCCCCGGGCGCTGGAACGGGGGTTCGAGGCCGAAGCGCACCACAGCCGCTGTCGCCGCCTGGTCTGGTCGGCCTTTCTCGGGCTCGCCATCTTCGACCTTTTCCTTTTCGGCGACTGGCAGATGACGCCGGACATCTTCTCGCTGGCGCTGTTCGCCCGCCTCGGCGCCCTGACCCCGCTGGCGCTCCTCGCCGTCGTCGTGGTGTGGTTCGAGCCGCCCGTCTGGATCTGCGAAACCCTCGCCGCGAGCGCCGCGGTACTGGCGGCGGCGATCATGCTGGGCCTGATGCTGCTCAGCAATTCGCCCTATCGCGAGGGCGAGCACCACGCTCTTATCCTGATCGTGCTGTTTGTCACCGTGGTGCAGCGCCTGCGCTTTCCCTACGCCGTAGCGGTGTGCCTCAGCTGCGTTGTTCTGCACGCCACGGCGCTGGCGACGATTCCGGAATACCCATTCGCACTCTTCGTCTCCTCCAATGGCGTGCTGCTGGGTGCGGTGGTGCTGGCGCTGGTCGCCGCCTATCAACTGGAGCGCGACGCCCGCCAAGCCTATCTCGATCTGCTGCAGCGGCGCCGGGCCAACGAGGAACTCGCCCTGCTGAGCCGGCACGACCCGCTGACGGGCCTCGGCAACCGACGCGCCCTCGATGAGATGCTGGGCGAGATGGAACGCCGGGCCGGCGACCTCGAACTCTCGGTGGTGCTGTTGGATATCGATCATTTCAAGCTCTACAACGATGCGGCGGGGCATCCGGGCGGCGACGTCTGCCTGAAACGCATCGCCGGCATCCTGCGCAGCGAATTGCGCGAACGCGGCGATCTCGCCTACCGCTATGGCGGCGACGAGCTGCTGGTGGTGTTGCCCGGCGCCAATCTCGGGGCCGCCGTCGCCATTGCCGAGCGGGTGCGCCGCGCTACGGCCGACGCGGCGATCCCCCATCCCGCCCTCGCCGGCGGGGCGGCGATCGTCACCCTGAGCGCCGGCGCCGCTTCGGCGCCGATCGGGCAGGGGCTGCGCGCGGCCGAGATCATCGCCGGCGCCGACGCGGCGCTCTATGCCGCCAAGCGGGCCGGCCGCAACCAGGTCTGGCCGGCCTTTCGCAACGCCCTGCCCCGCGCAGTGGTCGACCTCAGCGGGCGCAAACTGCGCCACCGCTGAGGGTTTGCGTGCCGGGGCGGAACCGCTTGCCGCTTCACGCCTTGGCGATGGCCTCGGCGAGGTCCTTGTATTCCGCACAGCTGGCGTTGCCACACAGTTTTTCGAGCTTGGCCAGTTGTGCCTTGGCCTTCGCCATCTCGCCGGTCATCGCATAGAGCTCGCCGAGATATTCGTTGGCGCCGAGATGGTTCGGCGCGATCTTCAGCGCCTTGAGGTAATACGCCACGGCCTGCTTCATTTCGCCCTTGTTGCGCAGACTGAAGCCGAGCAGGTTCAGCGCGTCGGCATTGCGCGGCTGTTGCACCACGATTACCCGCAGCAGCTTGATGGCGCCGTCCCAGTCGCTCTTGGCGATCAGTTGGCGGGCCTCGTTCAGATCGATGTGACGGGCCGCCGCCTTTGGCGCGGCAACGGCGGTCTTGGGCGCCATGCGGCTGGTCGGCGCGGCGGCCGCCGCCGGGGCATCGCCGCCCCCGCCGGTATCGACAGCAAGAGCTGGCAGGCTGAAGCCGAGGCCGAGCAGTACGGCGATGATCGCCGGCGCGAGGCGCGCCCGGCGCCGGGGTGCACGATGGGTCATGGGATCTCTCCTTGCGGCGGCCAGCGTCACGGGCCGGCCGATCCCCCATCAACACCGGTGTGTCCGGCTTAGTCCCGGGTGCGGCAAATCGCCTCGCCTGCCGGTTTGCGCCGCAAGGGCGCCACGCTGGTCCTAGCGGATGGATTGGTAGCCGCCCGGCACCCCGCTTGGCGACAGCACCACCTGCCAGAGCTGCAGCACGCGGGCCCGGAACGCCCCGGCAAACGAGGCGAGATAGTAGCGCCACATGCGGTGGAAGCGCTCGTCGTACTTGTCGCCATGCGTGCCATGGAGGGCCGGCCAGGCGGCCTCGAAATTGTTCAGCCAGGCCATCAGGGTCGGATCGTAATAGGCACCAAAATTGTGCCAGTCCTCCATCACGAACAGCCCCTCGACGGCTTTGCCGAGCTGCCGCGGCGAGGGCAGCATGCCGTTCGGGAAGATGTATTTGTCGGCCCAGGCGTCGCCATGCACCTGCGAGATGCTGCCCCCGATGCTGTGCAGCACGAACAGCCCGTCGGGCGACAGAAGTTCATGCACTTTTCGCATATAGGCACGGTAGTTCTTCACCCCGACATGCTCGAACATGCCGATCGAAATGATCCGGTCGAACTTTCCCTCCATGGCGAGATAGTCCTGCAGCCGGGTCTCGATCGGAAAATTGCCGCGGTGCGCGTTGGCGTATTCGGCCTGCTCGCGCGAGATCGTCAGGCCGACCCCCTCGATGCCGTAACGCTCTGCCGCAAAATGCAAGAACCCGCCCCAGCCAGAGCCGATATCGAGGATACGCATGCCCGGCTGGAGCCCGGCCTTGCGGCAGATCAGGTCGAGCTTGTTCTCCTGCGCGCCCGCGAGCGTGGTGGCGTCCTTCCAGTAGCCGCACGAATAGATCATCCGGGGGTCGAGCATCGCCGCGTAAAGCTCGTTGCCGATGTCGTAGTGCCTTTCACCGACTTCGAAGACCCGCCGGCGCTGCAGGTTCATCAAATGGCTGCGCGCCATCACCGCCAGCGCTGAAAGATCGAGCTTGATGTGGGCCTTGAGATCGAACTTCAGAATGCGGCAGACCAGTTCGTCGATGGCGTCTGCCTCCCACCAGCCGTCCATATAGGCCTCCCCGAACCCCAGGGTGCCGTGCGTCATGACACGGTCGTAGAGCCGGTCATCGTTGACCCGGACGTCCCAGGGCCGGCTGCCGCCGACCTCGATATCGGCAACTTTGAGCAGGTCGGTGATGAAGTTCTTTGATTTCTGGGGCATGGGGCTGTCCGCAAAAGGCACCGAAGCTCTTAAACCTAAAGTTCAACCGAGTTCAAACAAAAGCCGCGTGCTACCCCGCGCGGCTGTCCTGGGCTTCGCTCAAGCGATGGCCGCGTCGAGTTGGCGGCCGAGGGCGAACAGCCGCTGTCGCAGGCCGTCGAGTTCAATCACCGAACAGCCCGCTGCCTGGCCGATGGCGACGGGAAAATTCGCCGCTCGCGCCTCGAGGGCGCGGCCCCGCTCGGTGAGCGTCACCAGCACCTGTCGCTCGTCCCCGGCGGCGCGCTGGCGCGCCAGCAGGCCCATTGTCTCCATGCGCTTCAGCAGGGGCGTCAGTGTGCCGGAATCGAGGCCGAGTCGCGCCCCGATGCTGCCAAGCGGCACCCCATCGCCCTTCCACAGCACCAGCAGCACCAGGTATTGCGGGTAGGTCAGGCCGAGCGGCGCCAGCAGCGGCTTGTAGAACCGGTTGAAGGCATGCGCCGCCGCGTAGACGGAAAAGCAGAGCTGCAGATCGAGGTCCAGTGCTTTGCCCAAGGGCGATCCTCCGCGTTCGAGACGAAATATTGCACACAATCCTATTGCACACAATAGAGTTGGCGGTTATGGAAGGTGGTCAGTTGCCCATTGCACAAGGAGATTTGGCCATGAAGATACTTTACACCGCCCACGCTACCGCCACCAATGGGGGCCGTGGGGGCGGCCATTCGGCCACCGACAACGGCAAGGTTTCGGTCAATCTCTCGGTGCCCAAGGAAATGGGCGGCGACGGCGGCGCCGGCACCAATCCCGAAGAGCTGTTCGCCACCGGCTATGCCGCCTGTTTTCTCGGCGCCATGCACGTCGCGGCAGGCCGCGACAAGCAGAAGTTGCCGGAAGGCACCACCGTTGCGGCAAAGGTGAGCTTTGCCGATCGGCAGGATGGCATCGGCTTTACCGCCGTCCCGGAGCTGACGGCTCACATTCCCGGCTACGACAAGGCGAAGGCCGAGGCGCTGGTGCAGAAGGCACACGCCATCTGCCCATATTCCAACCTCATCACCGTCGCCCACGAGGTGAAACTCAACGTCGCCTGAACACGGACGGCGCACGGCTCATTCGTCCCTCCCCTTGCGGGGAGGGATCAAGAGCCGGGGCTGCCACTGGCTCAGTGCTGCCCGGATTGCACCCGGCCGCGCCGCACCGATAGCGGAATCAGCAGCAGCCACAAATACTTCGCCCAATCCGAATCGATGAAGGCCAGCCCTGCCGAGGCGAGAAAGATTGCCGCGGTCCCGAAGGTCAGGATCGAAGTCGACCGCATGGTAGGCGCGCTGGCCTCGTCCGCCAGCCGGTGGCGGGATGCCTGAACGGTCATCAGCCCCAGCATCAGCGAGGCGAACGCCATCCCCACGGCGTAGATCGCGGTGGATACGGCATTGCCGTTTTCCGCCAGCAGCGAAGTGGTGAAGGGCACCATGCCCACCCCGAGCAGAAACAGGATATTGAGCCACACCATCGGCCCGGTTGTCCGCGTGAGGTGGCGGAATTTCTGCACATGGCTGAGCCATAGGATCGCGACGACCAGAAAGCTCAGCCCGTAGGAAAAGAGCTGCGGCTGTATCGCCAGCACCTGCGACCACAACGCGGCATCGCCCAGCCCGTCCACCGGCCCTGGCAAGCGGATGTCGAGCACCAGCAGCGTCATGGCAATGCTCAATACGCCATCCGTCAGCGTCACCAGCCGTGCAGTGGTGTAATCCTCGGCCACGGTGCCCCCCTTCAGGCGATCTCGATTGCCAGCCGGTGGCTATAGGGTGTCTCCGGCGAGTGGATGATCGACGGAAAATGCGCCTGGTGCAGCGCGTCCGGGTACATCTGGTCCTCGAGACAGAGCCCGGAATGCTTGCCATAGCGCTTGCCGCCCAGGCCGGGCACCGCGACATTGGTCCACACCCCGTTATAGAGCTGCACCGCCGGCTGGTCAGTCCAAAGCTTCAGCGTCAGTTCACTGCCAGGTCCTTGCACTGTCGCTACCGGGTCGGCGAGGTCGCGCCCGGTCGCCAGCACCAGATTGAGATCGTAGTCGACCGGCTTGCCGTCATTGTCGCGCAGCGTGCGGCCTTGGCGGAAATCGTAGACGCTGCCGGTCACCGGCAGGATGGCGCCGGTCGGCACCAAATCCGCTCCAACCTCGGAGCGCGCGCTGGCGTTGAGGGTGAGCCGATGATCGAGCACGTCGTCGCCCGCGCCGAGGTTGAAATACTGGTGCTGCACCACGGCGATCGGGGTCCTCCGGTCGGGCATAGCGGTGAGGTCCAGCGCCAGCCTGTTGCCGCTCAGGCGATAGGTCGCGAAAAATTCGACATTGCCCGGAAACCCCATCGCCCCGTCCGGGCTGAAATGCCGGAAACGCACGGCATTGCCGGTGCTGTCGGGCTCGCCCTCCCACACCTGCATGCCAAGCCCTTCGGGTCCGCCATGCAGGGTCGCTCCCGCCTCGTTGGTCGGCAGGCGATAGCGCTGGCCGTCGAGGTCGAACTCTCCCCCCGAAATGCGGTTGGCGACCCGTCCGGCGAGCGAGCCGAAATGCGGACTGTGCGCCGGATAATCAGCAAAATTGTCGAATCCCAGCACCACCGAGCGCGGCGCACCGCCCCCCACCGGTACCTTCCAGTCGCGTACCACCACGCCATAGCCGATGATCTCGACTTCGACCCCGGTGTCGCTCGTCAGCGTGAAGGCATCGACGCGCTTGCCCTTGAACTCTCCAAATTTCCGCGTAGCGATCGTCATGGCATGTCCCCTTTGGTGAGCGGTGATAGCGGAGAGCCCGGTTCGGGAGAAGGCCGTTGCGCGACAAAGCGCAGGGAAACTGTTGACGCCGCCGCCCCGACCCGCCAACTTTCGGCCTTGCCGCCGGCGATGGGCGGCACACGAAATCGGCGAGGCGCCAGGCAGCACGTGGGAGAAGACGACCAGAAGCGCCGCGCCACCGTGCACGACGTGGCGCGCGAGGCAGGGGTGTCACTCGCCACGGTCGACCGCGTCCTCAACGGCCGGCCCGGCGTACGCGCGGCGACGGCCGACAAGGTTGGCGCCGCCATCAAGGCGCTGGATTTTCGCCGCGACATGTCGGCATCCCTGCTCGCCCGTTCGCGCGACCTCAATGTGCAGTTCCTAATCCCCGACGGCGGCAACGAGTTCATGGAAAATCTCGGCGCTGCCATCCGCCGGCGCGGCCGGGCGGCGCGGGCCGAGCG
>Ga0207657_10007198_pt1 | contig 11422 bp, 7 predicted proteins | sample KBSC33metaG_FD_184316 | JGI IMG/M metagenome (GOLD analysis project Ga0207657, IMG submission 184316) | Corn rhizosphere microbial communities from Kellogg Biological Station, Michigan, USA - KBS C3-3 metaG (SPAdes) (version 2) | ecosystem: Host-associated > Plants > Roots > Rhizosphere > Soil ...
CAAGCGAGATTAAACGGTTAATCATTCGATCATTTCGCAAGATCGCCCGCGCGTGGCCGGTGATATCGGACTAGACGTTTTTTCGCCCTTCAGCTGGCCCAATGGTACTTAGATGCGTTTCGCGGATAATCAAAACCTGGAAAGATTTTGTCGTGTTCGGATTTCTGCTCGACCGTAGATTGCTACCGGTAGTGGAATTTTACGCGAGGCATAAAACGACGCTTCGGCTAGGTAAGAATTCATCCAGGAGGTGAATCCTCTGAGCCTCTTTAGTTGCTGCGCTCCTGCGAGCCATTCAGAGTTTTCTCTACCGTCTCCAGCAAACGCTCTGGAGTAAAAGGTTTGGATAACAGCGGCACGCCAATTTTTTGGGAGATCTTCCGCAATGAATCGTCCGCAAAGGCAGATATGAGAATGATCTTCGCACCCGCCCTCATTTGCTTCAAATCCTCGGCTAGTTCCGTCCCTAAAAATAAAGGCATGCAGACATCGAAAATAAACAGATCATACGGTTGGCGCGAAAACATCTCGTAACCTTTGCGACTGTCCGTGGTCCACGACACATCGCCGCCTTGCCTTTCCAGTATCTCAACCAGAAGCCGACAAAAACTCTCATCGTCGTCTACAATCAGAACGCGCATTTGGTTTCGCCCGCGAATTCATGGACGCAAGAAATATGCCCGCGAACCGTATCAAAGCAGAATAGTTTTTCTTTAAATTTGGAAGAGAACTTATGTGTGTGGCGAATTTGTAATAGGAGAGAAAACTATGCTTCACGTCTCCTTAGAGTATGGCTCGATTTTGTAACGCGCGAGCATGCGATATAACGAGCGGCGATCCATATCGAGGATTTTTGCAGCGCGGGAGATATTCCCCTGTGTGAGACCGAGCAGGTGAAGGATATAACGTTTTTTAACCTCGTCCATCGTAGGAGTACCGGGGAAAACAAACTCTTCGTCTAGCGTCGAGCGGCGAGAGAAGCCTAATGCTTTACCCTCCCGTACCTCGACTGGCAAGTCTTCCGGCGTCAAGAGTGATTGACGAGAGAGGGCTACAGCCTGATCAATAACATTCTCCAGCTCCCGGACATTCCCTGGCCAAGGATAAGCACATAGGAGCTTCATTGTCTCGTTCGAGATGCTGGTGACAGGTTTAGCCACATCGTGACTATAGCGCCTGAGGAAATGTTCCGCCAAAGAAGGAATATCTTCCGGTCTCTCTCGTATGGGCGGAAGATAGATAGAAACCACTTTCAATCGGTAGTATAAATCCTCACGAAGAGCGCCTTTACTGACCAATTGTTCCAATTGCTTGTTGGTAGCAGCCACCATCCGGACATCAACCTTTATCGACTTCGTTGCGCCGACCCGTCTCACTTCGTGTTCTTGCAGGACGCGCAAGAGTTTGGCCTGTATGTTGAGGTTAATGTCATTGATCTCATCAAGAAAGCACGTGCCCCCTTCGGCTTCCTCAAAGACTCCCTTTTTATCGCTCACTGCTCCGGTAAATGCACCACGCACATGGCCGAACAGTTCGCTTTCAAGGAGGGTTTCAGTAAGCGCTCCGCAATCCACCGCCACAAATGGCCGTGCGGCCCTGGAGCTGTGCTGGTGTATTGCGCGCGCAATCAGCTCTTTTCCAGTGCCACTCTCTCCGAGGATTAGGACCGTGCTTTTCGCCGGCGCGACCCTCGCAATGGTTTTGTACACGTCCACCATGGCCGGACTTCTCCCGATAACCGCGCCGAATTGATCGCCTCCCTCAATTTCTTCCGAGGGTTTTTTCCGCGAGACTTGCTGCTGCTGCGGCAGAGCTCTGGCAACGGTTTTTTTGAGCTCTTCGAGATTCATGGGCTTTGAGATGAAATCAAAGGCTCCTTCATGAATGGCTTCTACGGCAGTTTCCATCGACCCAAAAGCCGTCATGACCAAAATCGGCATGCACGGATACTCTTTTCGGACGGCGCGCGTGACTTCGAGGCCGGTCATCCCCGGCATCCGCACATCAACAAGGAGCAGGTCATAGAGTTTCTCCGGCAGCCGCGAAAGCGCTTCGTCACCGGTCTGCACCTGATCCACCTGGTAACCCTCTCGTTCCAGCACCTCGGCAAACAGCTCGCAACTCGCCGCATCATCGTCTGCAATCAAAATGCGCGCCATTATTCTCTAACCTCCACTGAAGCAGGCTGACCCACGATATCATCTGTCGGCAAAAAAACCCGCACGCGGGTGCCCTCGCCCAACTTGCTCGTGATCTGGATAGTACCTCCATGAATCTTGACAATCTCTTGGCAGACTGCCAACCCCAGGCCAGTCCCTTTCCCTGACTCCTTGGTCGTCAGGAATAGGTCAAAAACCTCGGGCAGCATCTCGGGTGGAATGCCCGCCCCGGTGTCCGTGACCTCGATCACAACTCCTTCCTTACTCGTTTCTGGAGATCCGGCCGCCGCTCTCGTGGTAATTGTCACCGTTCCTCCGTCTTTCAGGGCGTCAACCGCATTATTGAGCAGGTTGATCAATACGCGCTGTAGCGACTCACGGTTTGCCGTTAACGGAGCCAAAGATTCTGCCAGAGTGGTATTCACCTCTAACTCATGTTGTTCAAAAACAGGCTTGAGCAGCTCCAGGGTCTCTAAGACCAATTCATTTACGTTGACCTGAGAGCGCGCAGGTTGCGAGATCCTCGTGCGAGAGAGATAGTATTGAACAGTGTTCACCATGCGGTGTATCTGTTTCTGGATGGTTTTTAGACGACGGCGGCCGCCTTCCGTCAGCTCTTCCTCACCCAGGAACTGGCTGTGGCCGAGGATGGTGTTTAATGGGGTCCCCAGTTCGTGGGCAATCATTCCGGTTACGCGTCCCAGTGCGGCCAGAGGCTCCACCTGTCCCTTTTCTTTCTGGAGACGCCAGAGTTCCTCGTTGCGCTCGACCAACTCCCGGGTTACTTGCGCCACGCTTGTCTCCGCCTCTTTACGCTCGAGGTACGACAACAACATTTCAGCGAGAGAGTTAATAAGACTTCTTTCTTCGGCAAGAAACGGGCCTTCTACTTCATCAGGCCTCTCCTCTAAATACACAATTTCCAACCCGCCATGTTTGCCTTCGGGTGTTGTGAAATCCGCACGTAGTTTCCAAGGGGTAGGGGTAAAGTTCGGCGTCATATACTCCTCGCCATCAAACATAATGCGAGCAGCGGCAACTTCCTCATGCTTCCAGGCTCGAGGGAGAATTGCGGTGATCTCTTGCAACAACATCTCCATTGGCTTCTCCTCGTTTTGAAGAAAACGTGCCATCTGGTGTAAAAGGGTCAACTCTTTGATCCGCTCGCTGAGAGCATGGAGAAGTTTCTCTTTTTGCTCTTCCGCCTGTTGGTGAGCATGGATTTCTCGCATCAGCTGCGCATTAGCGTCGGAGAGTTCTGCTGTGCGCTCCTGCACACGCGCTTCCAATTCGGCATGAGCTTTCCGTAGCGCCTCCTCTGCCTGCTTCCTTTTGGTAATGTCGCGAATAATGCCGCCATAGAATCTGCCTTGCCCGGTCTGCCATGTGGTGACAGAAAACTCCAGGGAAAACTCCTGGCCGTCTTTCCGCAATCCGTGGAGTTCGACTGTCGTCCCAATCATCTTGGATTCGCCTGTTGTGCTCAGTCGCTCTAGCCCCTTGCAATGCGCATCTTGGTATCGGGTGGGCATGAGGAGGGTAAGCGGCTTGGCTTTTACCTCTGCCTCATCGTAACCGAATATGGATTGTGCGCCCTTGTTCCAGAAAATAATATTGCCAAGACCGTCAGCAATAACAACGGCATCGTTCGTTGACTGAACCACTGAACGAAATCTCAGCTCTGATTCCCGTAGCGTCTGATCAGCCCGCTTCCAGCCTGCGGTTACTATGGTCGTCAGTAGCGCTACGAGAACGAAAAGAGCCAGTCGCGAGAGAGCATCCATGTCGATGAGGACTCCGACCACTGGTGTAAAGAAGTAGTCGATCGCAGCGACGGATAGGCTGATAGCGAGTAGACCGGGTCCAAGGCCGCCATACCAAGCGCTCACCATTATGGCGATGAAGAACAGCGGGAAAATGGTTGGCTTGATTAGCGGCGAAAGAGGTGACGTCAGAAGAAGTAGCGCAGTCGCGACGGCTATCAGAGCTACGCCGTAACGCAAAATAGTGGACTGTGTTCGTTGACTTTGCGGCATCCTCCGGATTCCGTTCAGCATGCCGGTCAATGTGGGAACCTTTCTGGTCAACCCATTAGCATGCGGCAAGCAGCCGGCGGCCGAAGATGCTCTCGACAGGTGGCACACTCAGGTCGATTAAACGTCTGTGATAAAGTGAAAAGCTCGAGACCCATATTTCTGAAATAAAAGACCGAGATTGGATTTGGCATTTCAAACGAAGCAAGGAATCTCCATTACAACCGGTATACGCAGCTCAAGGCGGTGCCTTGTGCCGTATGCTGAAACTTGCCGCCGGACATTTTGCCACATCGCAAGTAATATGGCTTTGTGTGGAAGGACTATATCCTCAACCCTTTGTTCAGGCAATTCTATAAAACGAATGGGCCAAGCCGCCTTCTTCTCGTCTTTCTCGAGCCAGTCGCGGACACGCAAAAACCGATCTGGATAGATTGGTTCGAGCAGTTTTAGCTACGGATTATGTGGGCCATTTCGGCACCGACTCTCCGCAGCCGACTCAGTGTTACTCCGCCGGCTTGCCATGTTCAGTGCGCGCTATGATGCTCTGCAACGGCCTCTAGATCGGACTTTTCCAGAGCTCGGTATATGGCGAGGATGGCTACCACTATACCAATGATCACGTTGTTCCACGTCACGACGGTGGTGTTTTCATAGTGGAGAGCGAACGGTGCCACGATAAGCCACATGCACAGAATGAAATTCAGCCAGATTAAACTTTTCATCGTCTCACTTTCTCCTTACATAAGGATGCACCCATTTACGCGGGGGTAGAGTGCTCCCACGGGTTCCCACCTTCTTGATACGCCGGCGCGTGCCCCCAGATTTGATAGATGCTCACGTATTTTCCGATCTTTTTTCCTCTACTAGAAGCACGCGCAAATGGCATGCCGTCGAGGAATCAGAAACGCCTTGCCACTACTGCAAAAAGACTATCAATTTCTGCTGTAAAATGAAGTAGCTCACGTCTTCTGCTGTAAAATGGAATGGAGAGCTCACGTCGATAATTGCTGAAGCACAAGAACGCCACATATGACACTCATCTTCGCATCAACCGTTCATCGAATATGATGTGGAGTTGAAGATTCATTGGCATCAGCAATTACCCTATGGTGGCACAGATGTTGCCGAAGGATATGGAGAACGAGGCGTCGAGGAGCGCACCGTAATTGTCGGTTTTGCCTATAATGATGAGAGACTAAAGATGGAAAGCGAAATCTAGTCGGGTTCCCAGTGCTAGCCATCCCGACATTCATGCCAGCAGAAACGTTGCCGCATTCTACAACCCAAGCATTGGGAAAACGCGTTCGAGTCGAACGCAGGACAACGCAACACGGTGAACGATTGGCGGGACCGAACGTCGGCAAGTCTAAGCTGTGAGCGCGGATGCGTTGGCGGCAGCAGTATCACAGCGGCAGACGACAGGCTACGCCACCACATCGAACAAATCAAACAATGGAAGATCATGCCGACGAAAGATGAATTCAAAGTTGGCGATCATGTGGAGTGGAACTCGGAAGCGGGCCGGGTTCGGGGAACGATCAAGAAAAAGGTCACTTCCGCCATCAAGTTCAAGACCTACACCGTCCGCGCCTCGCCGGACCAACCACAGTATTTGATCAAAAGCGACAAGACTGATCACATGGCGATGCACAAAGGTGGGGCTCTCAAAAAGATCAGTAAAAGTAACCGCACATCCAAGAAAGAATTAGTCCACCGAAGAAATGAAACTGGAGAAACATAATGAAAGATAACCCTTTGTTGAAGCTGGAGGCCTTTGGCCAAAGCATCTGGATGGATTTCATCCGGCGTGGGACGATTTCGTCGGGAGAACTGAAGCAACTCATTGAAGAGGACGGTCTGAGCGGTATGACCTCCAATCCATCCATCTTCGAAAAGGCCATTGCGGGCAGCGACGATTACGACGACGCTATCCGCAAGCTGGCACTGCAAGGCGAGAGTGTTGACCAAATCTACGCGGCCCTCACCGTGGAGGACATTCAACGCTCGGCCGATCTTTTTCGTCCCATCTATGATCGGCTGGACGGGTCGGATGGGTTTGTGAGCCTGGAAGTTTCCCCCTACCTCGCGCGTGACACCGACAAGACCATCGCCGATGCGCGGCGATTGTGGGTTTCGTTGGCGCGGCCCAATGTGATGATCAAAGTGCCTGCCACCCTTGAAGGACTGCCGGCCATTCGGCAGCTCATCGGCGAAGGGATCAACATCAACATCACTTTGCTTTTTGGGCTGTCCCGGTATCGGCAGGTCGCCGAAGCCTACATTGCCGGCCTCGAAACTCTAGCCGCTAAGGGCAAGCCGCTAAAATCAGTGGCATCCGTCGCGAGCTTTTTTCTCAGTCGTATCGACGTGTTGCTCGATCCGATGCTTGAGAAAACGATGGCGATAAACAAATCGAAAGCCGATCTCGCCGCAACTTTCCATGGGGAAGTGGCGATCTTGAGCGCTAAAGCAGCCTATCAGATTTACCAAGAAATCTTTGACAGTGAGCGCTTCGGAAAACTCAAGGCCCAGGGTGCGAGGACTCAACGGCTCTTGTGGGCAAGCACCAGCACCAAAAATCCGGCGTACAGCGATCTGAAATATGTGGAGGCTCTCATTGGGCCTGAAACAGTTGACACAATCCCGCTGGAGACTCTCGCTGCCTATCGAGACCGCGGCAAGCCGGTATCTCGTTTGACCAGCGAAGCAGTGAAGGCATCCGGAACACTTCGGCGATTATGTGAAATGGGGATTGATCTGGACGCGGCCACGCAACAACTCGAGGACGAGGGCATCGAGAAGTTCGTCAAGGCGTTCGATCAGTTGATGAACACACTGAAGGAGAAGCGGGTCGCAGCGATACGAGAGCCGGTTGATATAGACAGCCGATCTGGGCTGATATGAAAAGGACATTCATGACAAAAGCGAAAAAACCGCTTGACCGCGATGCGGCATCGGGTGTTGCATGACGGCCTACATTATGGCCAGCCCGAGTTGATCACGCCGCAAATGGAAAAAAACGTTGGCAAAGCTCGAACCGCTCGATCCCGATCAGGTGCGGCGCTTTGGCTTTCACGGGCTGTCCTGCGAGTTTCTTATCTCTGGCCCGCCTCGATACGCTGATCTTCACGGCGGGTATCGGAAAAAACATGCCGGCGATTCGCGGCCGCATCTGCGAGCACCTGGAGTTTCTTGGCTTCGCCTACTCCCCCGCAACGAGCGAAACACCGCGATCATTCCCGAGCCGCGAGTCCGGTCAGCGTTCGCGTGATGACGACCAGCGAGAACTGATGATCGCCCGGCACACCGGCCATCTCATGCGCCATCAAAAGGGAATTATTCATGAAATCCACTAAAGAACCCATCGTGTCGAAGCCAACTGAAGCGACTCGGATCTCTGACGATCGGTTGAGGCAGCTCGACCGGTATTGGCGTGCGGCCAATTACCTGACGATCGGTCAGATTTATTTACAGGAAAATCCGCTGCTGCGCGAGCCGCTGCGCGTGGAACACATCAAGCCGCGGCTGCTGGGACACTGGGGAACGTCGCCAGGCCTCAGCTTTATTTACGCGCATCTGAACCGCCTGATTCAGGACACTGGAGCCAACGTCATCTATCTCACCGGCCCCGGACACGGCGGTCCCGCGATCGTCGCCAATGTTTACCTGGAAGGGACCTACTCTGAGATTTATCCGCGCATTTCACGGGACGCCGCGGGCCTGCGGCGGCTCTTCCGCCAGTTCTCGACTCCGGGAGGCATCCCAAGCCACACCAGCGTCCAAACTCCCGGGTCGATTAACGAGGGCGGCGAACTCGGCTACGTTCTCGCGCATGCCTTTGGCGCCGTATTCGATAATCCGGACCTCATCGCTGTCGCAGTAGTCGGTGATGGCGAGGCGGAGACGGGACCGCTCGAAGGCTCTTGGAAGGGCGTCAAGTTTCTGAACCCTGTCCACGACGGCGCCGTGCTGCCGGTCCTCCATCTGAATGGCTACAAGATTTCCGGGCCCACCGTGCTAGGCCGGGACCGAAATGAGGATGTACAGAAGCTCCTCGAAGCTCACGGTTATGACGTTCACTTCGTCGAAGGAGATGATCCGCCGGCGATGCATCAGGCGTTCGCGATAACGCTGGACACCTGTTACGCGAAAATCCGGGCCATCCAAACCGCGGCACGTGCGGCGGGCTTTTCGGAGCGACCGAGCTGGCCGGCCATCGTGCTGCGCAGCCTTAAAGGGTGGACCGGGCCGAAGGTCGTCGATGGCTTGCAGGTGGAGGGAACGTTCCGCGCCCACCAGGTGCCGCTGGCCCACGTGAAGGATAACCCCGCACATCTCCGGATGCTGGAGCAGTGGATGCGCAGCTATCGGCCGGAGGAGCTTTTTGACGAAAATGGCCGGCTCGTCCCGAAGCTGGCCGCACTCTCCCCCAAGGGCGATCGGCGGATGGGCGCCAATCCGCACGCCAACGGCGGAAGGCTCATCGGCGACTTGGAACTGCCCAATTTTCGCGCCTATGCGATTCCCGTCACGCAACCCGCCACCGAGCGGTGCGAATCGACTCGCCAGCTCGGCAAAATGATCCGCGATCTTTTCAAGCGGAGCGCGCAAACACGGAACTTCCGGCTTTTTTGTCCCGATGAGACAAACTCGAACCGGCTGGGCGATGTTTTTGAAGTCGAGAACCGTTGTTCTGTCGGCAAGATCATTCCGATTGACGACCACGTGTCACCGGACGGCCGGGTGATGGAAGTGCTCAGCGAGCACCTTTGTCAGGGCTGGCTGGAAGGGTACGTCCTGACCGGGCGGCACGGCCTCTTCGTAACCTATGAAGCATTCGCGATGGTGACGAGTTCGATGACGGTCCAGCACACCAAATGGCTGGAAGAAGCCATCAAGCTTCCCTGGCGCGAGCCGATTCCGTCGCTGAATCTCCTTCTGACTTCGACCTGCTGGCGCAACGACCACAACGGCTTCAGCCATCAAGGTCCTGGCCTGATCGATACAGTCTTGAATATGAAAGGCACGGTGGGCCGCATCTACCTACCGCCTGATGCGAACTGCCTGCTGTCCACGGCCGATCACTGCTTGCGCAGCCGAGACTACGTCAATCTGATCGTCATCGACAAACAACCGGAGCTGCAATGGCTCGACATGGACGCAGCCGTGCTTCACTGCGCGGCCGGCGCATCCATCTGGTCGTGGGCGAGCAGCGATCAAGGAGGTGAACCGGATGTCGTGCTAGCCGCGGCTGGAGACACTCCGACGTTGGAGGTGGTGGCGGCTGCCTGGCTGCTCCGCAAGCATGCGCCAACCCTGCGGGTTCGGGTGGTCAACGTCGTGGACCTGATGTGCCTCTTTTCCCCTGGGATTCATCCGCACGGGCTGGAGGAGGGCAGGTTTCTCGAATTCTTCACCGCAGACAAGCCGGTCGTCTTTGCCTTTCACGGCTATCAACGGGCGATCCACGCCATCATCCACGGGCGCACCAACACGGAACGCTTTCACGTGCGTGGTTTCATGGAGGAGGGAACGACGACCACGCCATTCGACATGGTTGTCCGCAACCAGATGAGCCGTTTTCACCTGTGCATCGAGGCGTTGCGGCGATCGGCTTACTCTGAAGCCGGGCCGGTGGTGGAATGGTGCAAGACAATGCTGGCCCGACACGAAACTTATACCCGCGAGCATTTCGAGGATCTGCCGGAAGTCCGCGACTGGAAATGGAGCACACCATGAAAACACAAAGTTACGAAATCGGTATGGTCGGCCTGGGCGTCATGGGCCGCAGCAGCGTTTGACAACCTGACATGAATCCACCTAAAAACTCAGTCGCATTTGGCGCGCCTGGAATTGAGCCGCGCTGGACGTCCAGTGCTAAAAACGGCCTCGGCACTGCCTATCATACGAGTTGCCGGCTGTGGTTTACGCTCAGCCATGGCATCGTCAACGAAATCTACTATCCCTGCGTCGACGCACCGAACACGCGCGATTTTCAATTTCTTATCAGCGACGGGGAAACGTTTTTCCACGAGGAAAAGCGTGACCTGGATCACCGGATCGAATACCCGGAAAAGGATTGTGTTTTCTACCGTCTCACCAATTCGGAACGCGACGGACGCTACCGTCTCGTAAAACACGTCCTCACAGATCCACACCGGTCAGTGCTGCTCATGCACACTAAAGTTGAAGTGCTCGATAAATCATTGCGCGGCAAGTTGCGTCTCTACGCGCTGCTGGCGCCGCACATTGCGCGTCAGGGCGCGGGTAACTCCGGCTGGTGTACCGAAATCAGCGGCAATAAACTCCTCCATGCCGAGCGCAAGGATGTGCATCTGATCTTGGGATGCAGCAGAGGGTTTTTGCGGCGATCCGTCGGTTATGTCGGTGCCAGCGACGGGTGGCAGGATCTGATGAATAATTTCAACATGGACTGGGAATTCCATGCCGCGGAGAGTGGCAACATCGCGCTGACTGGAGAAATCGATCTTCAGGGCGGCGACGAGTTTACAATCGCAATTGCTCTTAGGGAAAGTTACCAGAGTACCGTGGCCGAATTGCTACAATCGCTGGCGCAGCCGTTCGAGGTTCATCGCGAAGCGTACGTTCGCCAGTGGCAGCGCACAGTGGTCAATCCAAAATATGATTTCAGCGATCAGACGGCAGACGGCGGTCACATCTATCGCCTGAGCCGCTGCATCCTGCTCGCCCATGAAGACAAATCGTTTCAAGGCGCGTTGGTTGCGTCGATGAGCATCCCGTGGGGTGAGACGAGAAATGACAATGATCTGGGCGGGTATCATCTGGTCTGGACACGGGACCTGGCGCAGAGCGCGACCGCCCTCCTGGCAACAGGCCAGACCGGAACCCCGTTGCGCGCTTTGATCTGGCTCGCGGCCATCCAGCGAACGGACGGCAGATTCCCGCAAAATAGCTGGATCAATGGGAACGCCTATTGGTCTGGTGTGCAACTGGATGAAATTGCCGCCCCAATCCTGCTGGCGTGGCGCTTGCGCAGCGAAGGCGCTCCGCTGGGGCTGTTCAATCCGTACGTCATGATTTTCCGTGCAGCGGCATTTCTAATCCGGCAGGGGCCGGTAACCGCACAAGAGCGCTGGGAGGAGAACTCCGGCTATTCACCCTCGACGCTCGCCACGGTGATCGCCGGCCTGGTTTGTGCCGCGGAGTTCGCTAAACAGAACGATGAAACGAGCACCGCGGATTTTA